>WBZL01000217.1_pt1 | contig 64019 bp, 58 predicted proteins | sample 5204291 | NCBI WGS metagenome assembly WBZL01 (sample SAMN12344345, study PRJNA552823) | activated sludge metagenome | biome: Activated sludge suspended growth; feature: Nitrification reactor; material: Wastewater; isolation source: activated sludge from nitrification reactor of wastewater...
CGATTGAAATCGTCACTACAGCCCGAATCTGTGTCCTACTGGAAATTCGTCGTCCCATTTCATTTCTCCAGTGATAAAATCTGTTCCCGGACATGAATGGGCGCGGTATTCAGACGTTACACGTCTTGTCGTTCGGGTTATTCACGGTCTTTCCTCAGTTTCCTTTTTTTTAACAATTTTATTCATGAAGCCAGCGTTTGCTGGTTATTCTTAATTTTCATTGTGAGGAGAATGCAAGATGAAAAATCGTTTAGTTATTATTTTTTTGTTGACTGCAGTGATGGCAATCTTTGTCGGAGGACAACCGGAAAAAAAAGTTTTGGCGGCTCCTGAAGATGAAGAATATCAATCTTTACCCTTTAGCCAAAATTGGACGAATACAGGATTAATTACGACAAATGATGATTGGTCTGGGGTTCCGGGGATTCGGGGGTATCGCGGGGATACCTTAACTGCTAGCGTAGATGCTGATCCTCAAACTTTATTGGCCGATGACTCACCAGGGGTAGTGGATATAAACCCGAATGAAACAAATCCTAATACCTTTGCAACTGGAGGAGTCACAGAATTTGATATTACAGATGATGTGGTTGCGTTGGCAGGTTCTGTTACTGCGGATGCTCCGTATTTGCAGTTCTATCTCAATACGACTGGTTGGCAAAATATCCAGATCAATTATAAATTACGAGATATTGACGGTTCTATAGACAATGCCATACAGCAAGTTGCATTACACTATCGCTTGGGGATAGCAGGGGCTTTTACGAATGTTCCATCTGGTTATGTCGCAGATGCGACCTCTGGCCCAAGCCTCGCTACCCAGGTGACGCCTGTCAATGTTACTTTACCTGCCGCAGTGAACAATCAGGCACAGGTGCAAATCCGCATCATGACAACGAATGCGGGTGGAAATGATGAGTGGGTGGGCGTTGATGATATTTCAGTTACAGGGGATCTGATTATGCCGGATCATACGATTACCCTGGATGGGAATGTTAATGAATGGTCCTCTTTAGAGAAACTTGGCAGTGCAAATAATGTTGAATATGGAATAACTTGGGATGCTAATTCCTGGTATTTTTCTATCAACGATTTAAGTGGGACGGGTTTTGGAGATGCTGATTTCTTTTTGATTGGAATTGACACTGACCCCACAAACGAAACAACCAATTCTGGCGGCGGGTTTAGCAACGGCGAGTTCTGTGGTGCAAAGTTTCCCGATGAAAATAAACCTGATTTCATTGCTCGTGTTCGCCAGAATCCCTATTATATTGATAGTTATCTTTGGAATGGTACATCCTGGGTAGATGCAGGCTGGTCTGAAGGAATAAGTGGGCATTTCGACTTGTCTGGCAACGGAAATACGTATGAAGTCCGTTTAGATAAAACTACGGAAACAAATTTTAATTCTAGTAATCCAGTCGGTTTCTATTTATGGCAAACCAATTCATCTTGTGAATACTTTAACGCCTGGCCCTCCGAGAATAGCAACACATACTATGCAGGGAGTGGCACGCCCGGCAATGGTATTTTCTTATATGCCCATACCCGCTTTCAAACGACAACGAGCGGTCTGCAACCTGCCAAAGATGGACAACGTATCGCATGGGCATCCAACACCCTTTCTGCGAATAGCACCCCTTACAACTACTTCGGCGGGGACGATGTGACTGCAAATAATCCCTGGCTACGCCTGACCACTACCGCTTCTGGCGCGGGAGGCGCATCCTGTACCGTGCGTGCGAAGATGGTCGGCACCCACTCCTTCACACAAGCCAGTTTCACGGGGATGAACCGTTACGTTGACTTTACCCTAACCAATTGCACGAATTTAGAAGTAGATGTCCAAATGCGTTATGAAGAATCCGAATTGAATGGCATCACTGAGACCGCAACACAGTTTTATCATTGTACAACATTGCCCTGTACCAACGCCTGGACAGCCGTATCTGGCGGTACGTATACGCGCGACGCAATCAATAACAATCTGATATTAACCAATGTTGCCCAAACCCAATTCTCCTTTTGGACGGTCAGCGACACCGACGCCCCCACCGCCCTCACCCTCACCCAATTCTCCGCCAAAGACCTCACCCCCAACGGCCTCTTCCCCCTCCTCTGCTTGCTACTTGTAAGCACCGCACTCCTTTGGGCGCGCAAACGGCTCCACGGATAATCACAACCCACAAAAAAAGGCCAGGAATTCCTGGCCTTTTTTTATTGAAGTTCCGAGTCCCTACCCCAGCGGCGTCAGCACTATAACCGGAATCTGCCGCGTCGTCTTCTTTCGATACTCATCAAACCCTGGATTCTTCGCCGCCATTTGATCAAACAAACGCGTCCGTTCAGGTTCTTCGGCGGCAGTGGCCTCAACCTTCAGGGTTTCTGCGCCGACCTCAATGGTAACTTCCGCATGAGCAAGCAGGTTGTAATACCAATCGGGATTTTCCGGCGCGCCTCCCTTCGACGCGACGATCACAAACCGGTCGCCGTCCTTGACATACGCCACAGGATTGATCCGCAATTGACCGCTTTTTGCCCCGGTTGTGTGGAGCAGTAACAGCGGCGTGTTTTCAAAATGTCCGCCCACATGGCCTTTATTCGCGCGGAATTCCTCGATAATTTGTTTGTTCCAATCAGACATAAGCGTGCATCCTTTGTGAAAAAAATTTATTTCATTCAAGTGTATCAAAATCGCCTGCCGAAAGCATGGCCTTCTGCCCAACCTTCACCTGTACAAAAGAACGGTTTTTATCTCAAAAACCCCTGCACCGTCCCCTCGAACCCCGGAAACACCTCCCCCAACGCTGGATTATTCAACCGCTTCGACAACACCTCCCCCAGCACCTCCCGATAATCCACCGTGACCGCGAGGTCGCCCGGCCCGAACAACTGCCCCTCCTCCAACCCCGGCCACGCGGCGTGAACTTTTCCCCCGACCACATTCCCCCCCATCAAAAACATCGCGCTCCCGTGCCCATGATCCGTCCCCAAACTGGCGTTCTCATACGCGCGCCGCCCAAACTCCGACATGACCACGACGGTCGTGTTTTTCATCTGGTCCACCATATCCCCATGAAAAGCCGCCAACCCCTGCCCCAAATCTGCCATCAAATTCTCCATAATCCCCCCCTGCGCGAAGTGCGTATCCCACCCGCCCAAATCAATCGCCGCGACCTCCAGCCCCACCTCCGCCTTCGCCAGCATCGCCACCTGCCGCAGGCCCAACCCAAATTCCGATTCAGGGTAAACGGTATTGGCCCTGGGCGCATAATTCACCGGGTCCAGCGTCTCCAACGTATCCAAAATCTCCAACGTCTCCTGCCCCAACACCCCCAGCGGCGAATCATCCGCATACAACGCCCCCAACGCCGCCTGCATCTGCGTCACCGCCGACAAATCCCCGCCCAAATGAAAATCCGCAATCGAACGGAGCGCCGAAACCGGAATCGGCCCACGCAAGCTCATTTGCGTCTTCTCCCCCAACCCAATCGCCCGGAGCGGAGACGAGTTGCCCGTATCGAGCGTGGCAAGATGCCGCCCAATCCACCCCGTCGCCGGACCGCTTTCGTCATCCACCCCTCGCTCCATCAACTCCATCGCCCGGAAATGGGAGCGGGACTCGTCCGGGGCACCCACCGCGTGGATCGGGGCCAGATGCCCCTCCTGCCACGCGGGCACAAGCGGAGCCAGCGCCGGATGCAGACCGAAGAATCCATCCAGGTCCACCGTCCGTTCCCCAGCTTTGGCGCGGGCATCGTCCGGGCGCGGAATCCCGAGCGTGGGGCGCAACCGATAATACGCCTCCTCCCCGTGCGGGACGAGCATATTCAGCACATCCGCCGCCCCGCGCAGGAACACGACGACCAACAAATCCCCGCGCGGCGCGGTCTGTGTCGGGGCAAATGCCATCCGCGGGAGCCAGGTCGGCCAGGCCACGCGCCAGGGTTGGGTCACGGCAGTAGTCAAAAATTCACGACGAGTGAGGGTGTTCATATTTTTCTCCTATCAAAACCAAACTTCGGAAGTCTCCAAACGAAAACTTATAACGGTAGCACCCTGAGCGGAGCGAGAACAAACCCAATTCTCCAATAAACCGATGTCCAGCGCAGTCGAAGGGTGCGGGCCAAGTGCGCTCATTTTTGTTCTCAAGACTTCCAAAGTTTGGCGTGTGCGTCAAGCCAAAACCTGAGAAATCTCCTAACGGAAACTTATAACGGTAGCACCCTGAGCGGAGCGGGAACAAACCCGACTCTCCAATAAACCTATGTCCAGCGCAGTCGAAGGGTGCGGGCCAAGTGCGCTCATTTACCCGCCCGAAACTGATTCCAAAGCTCCAGCGCGGGCTTCGGCGTCCCATCCTTCTCCCGCAGACCGACGGACATAAAATACCCCAACGTCTCCAGATCAGCGCCGGGCATGCCCACGCGCTTGAAATAGTTGGCATACGATTTCGCGTCCAGGTCATTCAACAGCAGGTAAATCCAAAACGCCAACCGCTCCCCAATTTGATCGTGCAGGGCGTTCAGATAAGCGACCTGATCCTCCGGCGTACCAGGGACTCCCCCCACCATTTCCGATGTGTATCCCCCCTCGGCGACGGCGAGCGGCTTGTCCGTGTGGGCGAGGAGCGGGGAGTAATAATCGTCGGGGATGTCCGCCCCGGTGGGGAAGGCCATAAACGGGTACGAAGAAATCACCCACACGTCCAACTGCGGCTCAAACGCTTCGACCTGATCCCAGTTCGTCTCGTACGCAGTACGCCCCTCGGCGGCGGTGGGAAAGAGATTATTCAGGTCTTCCCACTGGAACGACACAAAAATTTGCGTGTCGGGCGCTTCGGCTTTGACAAGGGCGTAAATTTCCCGGTACAGGCTGACGAAATTCGGGAAATCTTTGGGGAACGCGTCCGCGTAGGTGTTGATTTCGGACGCCAACCCCAGGTAAGTGGGGTGAAACTCCCGCACCGTCCACAGCGCAAAGTTGGTGAGTGCGGTACGGACTTCGGGATTGGCAAAACTCGCCTCCCACCCCGACGGCAAACCCGCGAACTCCCGCCGGTTCAGCCCGTTGAGCGGGTCCAGGACGAACACCGTCCCCAACCCATTTTGCCGGGTCAAGATCATCTGGTTTTGGATGTCCGTGCGCCCCTGCGATTCGCCCTCCACCCCCTGCATAAAATCTTCCCACGGCACTTCCGGCTGGATCAGCACGATGTCGGCATGTTCCCCCAGCGCGGTGAAGTGACTCATGACACTTTGGACGGACACTTCCGGTGGGGTGGTGAAAAATCCATACGCCGTTTCGCCCGCCGTAAATTCAAACGGTGGGGGCGGCGTGGGTGTGGGGCCGGAGGGGGCCGCGGCCTGGCAGGCGAGGGCGAGAAGGAAAAGCGTGACGAAAAAGAGGCGGATTTTGGTTTTCATTTCGATGTCGTAGGCAAATGTAATTCGTAGTGGCGATTTCAATCGTTCTCAACGACTGTTGCATTTTGACAAATTATTCTGACAATCCCGCCCGTAAAGCCGCTGGACTACCCCACGAAGCCCGCTGAACTGGGCAAAAAAGCCGGATTTATTCGGCGTCGTTTCGTAGCCGGGGGACTTCATACCCCGGCGGGCCGAAAGCGAATTGTCAGATCAATTTGGAAACGTTCAAAAGTCGTCACTATAAAAGCAGTCTCAGAGTTTGGTAGTCGGTAGCACCCTGAGCGGAGCGGTAACTTACTCGACTCTCCAATTAACTTGTTTCCAGCGCAGTCGAAGGGTGCGGGAGCCGGAGAAATGCTCACTTCCACTGAAACGCCGGGGAAGCCAACAACCCCGCGAGAATGGCGGACGCCGCCTCGGGTGTGTCACTGGCCCCCGCGTGACGCAACGCCGCGGACATTTGGGCGCGTGCCCCACTCGCGAGGGGCATCCCAAGCACGAGCGGGCTGACCCGTTCGACAAACGTCTCGATATCCGTGGCCTCGGTGAGGGTGAGGAGGGCATCCGTATCCACTTTTGTTGCCTCGTCCACTTCGTTGCGGGCGAGGGCGAGGGCAAACTTCCAGCGTTGAAGCAGGTTGCCTTGCCAGTCGAGCGTGGTATCGGGTGGGCCGTCGGGCGTGGGCCAGTCGTAGTAGGCTTGCCCCATCTGGGAGAGGTAATCCTGCACGGGCTTCCCCCCGTCCGTCTCGGCGTTGACCATGCGTAGGGCGGAAACCACAAAATTGACCGGGCGTTTGAATTTCGGTTGGAGCGGAGCCGCCGTCATCTTGGCGGCCAGTTCATCCAACAAAATGGTGCGGAGGATGGCCTTAATGTCGCCGTTTGTTTGGAGAAAGGTTTGGGCCGCGCGCTGAACCAGTTCGGCGGGCGGATCGTCGGCGATGAAGCGGCGGACGAGTTTGGTGGCGAGATGACGCGCGGTGGCGGGGTGCCCCGCGAGGGTGTCGAGCACCTGTTCGGCCTCGGCCATCCCGTTCGGTTCAATCCGGGTGCCGAGGACGGTTTTCGGATCGAGGTCGTGAAAATCTTCGTTGAACCGGAATTTGCCACGCCGGACGCCTTCGCCCACCGTCCACCCGGTCAGGCAACGAGCGAGTTCCATCACGTCGGTTTGCGTGTATCCCCCGTTGACGCCGAGGGTGTGGAGTTCCATCACTTCGCGGGCGTAGTTTTCATTGGGGGTGCGGGCCTCGTTCACCTGATTGTCCAGGTACACGAGCATCGCGGGGGATTTGGCGGAGGCGTTCAGCAGGTCGCGGAAGTTGCCGAGGGCGTGTTTGCGGATGACTTCGCGGTCGTCCACCACTTTGAGGTACCAGCAGTCGCCTTTTTCGACGGAGATGTTGAAGTGGTCGGTCCAAAACTCGACCATGACTTCGTACAATTGGCGGCGCGTGTACACCTGCCGGAGCAGGGTCGCCTGCCGGAGCGGGGCAACGACGCGGTCCGATTCAAACCCGTCAAAAAGTTGTTCGCCCAGTTCGAACAGCGTGGCGGCGTCGAGCTTGAGCACGTCAAAGTCGTGCATTCGCCAGTCGAGTGGGCCATCGTCAATCGTTTCCGGGGCCAGTTGCTCTTCGATCCATGCGGCGAGGCCGATTTCGGCGACGCGCTGACGTTCGGATAGGCGCGGGCCAAAGGTGAGGCGGCTGAGGGCGGTGAAGTCGTCGGGGGAGAGAAGGGGAAAAGGGGAAGCGGAGAGGGTTTCGACCGGGCCACCGATCCGGGCATAGAGCGGTTGGCAGGCCGAAAGGGTGGCTCCGGCGGCGACGATTCCGGCAAGTTTGAGGAAGGAACGGCGGGAGAGGGGCATGGGAATAGTGAATTGTGAATAGTTAATTCTTAATGGTTAAGGGAAATGCGATGTGTGATACGTGATGCGTGATGCGTGAAACGTGATCGGTGGAAGCATCCTGAGCGGAGTGGGAATTGGCTCGACTCTGGAATTGACTCTTGTCCAACGCAGTCGAAGGATGCGGGCCTATTCGAGGGTTAAGAATTTTTAGTGAGCTTCCTGCCCTTCGTGGATCAGCAGTCCTGGGTTTTCAACGACAGGTTGCACAGTGGGACGTAATTGCGTCTTCGGCATCCAATTGAGCAACGCAAAAATCGCCGCGCCCATCGAGGTGAGGATGCCAAGCGGGATGACGATGAACCAGCCCAACACCGGGAACGCGGCGGCGAACTCAAAGGCGACCGCTCCCCAGACGAAGGTGGCGATCTCGGACATTTCTGGCCGGACCCGGCGGGCGAGCCGAGACCCCATCAGCGCGGCAATCCCCGCGGCTCCGAAACTGGCAAACGTCAGGGCAAGGAAGATGCCCACCCACCCGAAAATTTTAGCAGGCGCAAACGGCAGGGCGAGCAACACCGTGATCGGGATGGTGAAGAGGATCGTGCCCGCGAGGCCCATCCAAAACGTGGCCCACGGGGTGCGCTCTACCCGTTTGCGGGCGCGGTCAACGAGGTTGGGGAAGAGTAATGACCACGTGGTCAACATGCCGGGGAAGGCGAGGCCGGTGATCAGAAGAATGTTGAAGATGGCGATTACGTCGGACATGGGGGACTCCTTTTGGGGGGGATGCGTGATGCGTGATTCGTGAAACGTGATGTGGGATGTGTGGTTTCTGTTAGGGGATTACAGGGGGAGAGGGAGGAATGTTGCAGGAGTTTTTGGGAATAAAAAAATTCCGCATCTCCTTTCTTCCGCGACTTTTTGAGTCGCGGAAGAAAGGAGATGCGGAATCAGTTTGCAATCGATCCGCTTGCACCTTTGCCCCTTTATGGCGTTGCGTTAAAAAAGTCTACTCAGCCGGGAGCGCTGTCGGTTGGAAAAAGGTGAGGATAAATGCGCCGATGCCCAAAAATCCAATGTAAATGAAAAGCCCAAACCAACCGACAAAGGGAGTCAGGCAAGCGAGATACAGTGCGCTCGTTCCCCAAATGGTGCGCGCTAGTGGAGATTTTTCAGGGAACAAGCGGTTTCCAGCGAGTTGAACGATTCCACCTAAGCCAAATGTGAGTGCGATGAGGAGTAGGATCAAAACGATAAAGCCTGGAATCAAAAAAATGCCATGTACTTTTTCTCCAAGTGTGATGGAAATTAAGCAGATGGTTCCGAAGAACAAAAAGTTGACCAACCCGACAAAAAAAGCGCGGACGGGCGAGGTTTCTGCCATTTGGCGGGTGCGCTCTGTACGGACGGGGAATAGCGTTTGGAGGACGCTAAAGTAGGCGGCGAGGCAAAGCCCCATGAGCAGGGCGAGGAAGATGGCACCAATGATTTGTGACATTCAGAGACTCCTTTTTTATATCCAAAAACCTCTGTCATTTCGACCCACGGGAGAACTCCCTGCGGCGCGCGTCGAAGGGATTCCTCGCTGTGCTCGGAATGACAGGATGGGTTCATTATGTTCGTTTTTTCAGCAATAACCCATTTCCCACCAACCAGAGCAATCCAGTGGCGAGAAGGATGGGGATCAAGACATTGATGGAAAACGGCAGGCTGGGGGATTGAAGGGCTTGAAACCCTGCTATCCCCTGTGCGAGCATTTGACTGAACGTTTGTGTGAATTCGTTGAAAACCACACTCGCGTTGGTCAACGGTTCGGGGAAAAAGTCGGGGGATAGGTGGAGGGCCGTGATCCATTCGGATTGCAGGATCGTCGGCAGGGTCAGCGCGATGAGCAACGCCGTGAGGGCGAGCTGACCCCACACCGCCCACTTCCACGGACGGGGGAGGACCACTTCCGGGCGGATGGTGCGGAGGACGGACCTCGAGAAATCTTTGTTCAACGGCAGGTCGGGCAGGTCGTCGAGCGTGGTAAAGAGGGCGCGGAGGGACTGCGCGTGGGCGGCGCACCCTGCACAGGTCGCGAGGTGGGTTTCCACGTCAACGGTTTGGGACGCGGATAAATATCCGTCCAGGTATTCGTTGAGGAGATCATTGGGTAGATGTTCAGACATATACAAATAACATTTGTCATTCCGAGCAAAGCGAGGAATCCCTGGAACGATCATGAAACCATTCCCTTGGTTGGGAAACTTTTCCTGCGGGTGTATCAGGGATTTCTCCCTTCGGTCGAAATGACATAATTTTCAGCGTATGCATCAATCGTTCTGTAACCTTTCAGCCAGGATTTTTCGGGCGCGGAAGAGGTGGCTTTTGATGGTGTTCATCGGGAGTTGGAGCATTTTCGCCATTTCGTCGTACTCCATCTCCTGAAAATGCCGGAGTTCGATCACGGCGCGGTAGTGGGGCGGGAGCGCGACCAACGCCGCCCGGATCGCGGCAGATCGTTCTTTTGCCACGAGAAACGTTTCGGGGCTGGGCAAGTGTTCTTCGGGTTGTTCGTACTCTTCGTCCAATTCTACATGGGGGGTGGCTTTGACATTGAGCCGATTCAGACACAAATTTGCCGCCACCCGCCGAATCCAGGGGCCGAAAGGGCGTTCGGCATCGAACATGCCCAACCGTTCATACGCCCGGATAAACGCCTCTTGGGTCATATCTTCCGCATCGCGTCGTTCACCCAACAACCGATAGCAAACGTTAAATACGGAGACCTGGTAACGCTGTACCAGTTCACCATAGTCGTTTGCCTCGCCGCGCCGAATGCGTAAAACGAGTTCCCGGTCGGAGCGTTCGCCGCTCTCAGAGCGGTCGCTCAAAGAGCGTGTGTTCATTGCTATAGGATACTACAAGCGGAGGGTGGAAAATGTTGCAGGAAAAATAAAAAACTTCGGATATCTTGTCCGAAGTTTTTACGTGAACTTGAAAGGTCAACCGCATCAGGGCACGATGACCGTACTCCCCCCTCGCCGCGGGTCGCCCGCGGCGGTCCAATGCTCACCCTCCCGCGCGACGGCGTGCGCCCCGCCAAAGAACATACTGCGCTCGCTCCAACGATTCACTTCGTACTGTGCGGAAAGTGTAAAAGCCACATCCGCCTCGATCCCCCCTTCGAGTTGCAAGACATCTTCTTCAAAATGGACCCGTGGCGCTAAAATGGCCTGTTCGAGGGGCATTCCAAAGTCAATCACATTGACCACCGTTTGCAAAATGGCCGTGCGGAGCCGGTTGCTACCACCGCTCCCAATCGCCAACACGGGTCGCCCATCCTTCAGCGCCAACACCGGCGACATCATCGTTTGAAGACGTTCTCCTGGCGAGAGCAGATGGAAGCCTTTGGGATGCAAGTCCATTTCACCGAGCATATTGTTGAGCGTAACCCCTGTGTCGCCTAGGACAAACCCTGCGTTTTCTCCGGGAGAGTGCGTCAGCCCGACGATCATGCCGTTGCCGTCTGCCACGCTGATGTGGGTGGTATTAGGCGGCGAGGGCGGCAGGATCGCGTCGGGGGTGACCGACCCCCCGTCCAATGCGGTTTGCAGTTTTTGCCGGTAAACGGCGAGATGTCCTTCGCTCAGAAAATAGTCGAGTGCCCCGTCTTGATGGCGTTTCACATCCCAACTCAACCGGGCTTGATTCGTCAGGCGCATCACCTCTGCCAATAAACGAATATGCTCGGCGCTGTGGGGGCGAACCCCTGCCAGGGAGTGGGCGTTCAACAATTTGAGCGAAAAGGCGATCAGAATTCCCCCCATCGAGGCCGCGGGGGGGAGATGAATCGTATAGTCTCGATAAGAAACTTCGACGGGAAGCGTGCGATGAATTTCGTAGGTTTCCAAATCCAGCGCGGTGACAAACCCCCCTTTCCGGCGTTGATCTAAGACAATGGCTTTGGCAATGTCCCCTGTATAAAACAGATCGGGGCCTTCTTGAGCCAGTTTTTCGAGGGTTTGCGCCAGTTGGGGGTATTGAATGACATCTCCAGCCTGGACGAGGGCTTCATTCCGCGTGAAATATCGAGCGAGGTCGGGGGTGTCCAACAAGATCGGGGACACCAACCCGATCATGTGCGCTTGTTGGGCATCTAACGTCACCCCGGCGCGAGCGAGTTCAATCGCGGGGGCGAGCACGGTCGCGAGGGGCAGACTCCCCATTTCCTCCAACATACGGCATAACCCCTCGATCAGCCCGGGGACGGCCACACTTGCCCGCCCGATGTAAAAAGGCTGGCGGGCGGACCCAAAATTGATGTAAATGCGGCGAAAATCAATAATGCCTGACCCTTCTTCGTTGTTCAACCCAGGCATGTTCGAGAAGAAATCGTAAACGGTGGTGCGCCCGTCTTTGGGGTTGAATACCTGGGCGATCCCACTTCCCCCAATGTTGACGAGGGCGGGTTCGGCAAGGCACGAGACAAACGCGGCAGACACAGCGGCGTCTACGGCGTTTCCGCCCTGGCGAAGCATGTCTGCTCCTGCTTGGGCTGTATAAGAATTTCCGGCGGCGATGACTCCAGACATATTAGCTCTTTGTGTTCGGGTAATGCTACTCACACAGAGAAGGATGTCCCTAAAAAAGGATGGAAAGGGGATGTACATCCCCTTTCCATCCTTTTTTATAAAGATTTTCCACAGCCTCTGTGAATAAATACAATAGTGATGGGTGGTTACTGACTCTCTGATTGATGGTGTCGCTGGGATGCTGAGTCACGGCTTACTTTAAATAAACGAATCGCTGACGATTTTTTCTGCTTCGATCTGAATTTGCTTCAAATGGTCTGCGCCTTTGAAACTTTCGGCGTAGATTTTGTAGATGTTTTCCGTGCCGGACGGGCGGGCGGCGAACCAACCATTTTCGGTCACGATCTTTAATCCGCCAATCGCCTCGCCGTTACCGGGGGCGTGGGTGAGCCGGGCGATGATGGGGTCGCCCGCCAGGGTGGTGGCTTTGACTTTGTCCGGGGTGAGGTTTTGCAACGCTTTCTTTTGGGCGGGATTGGCCGGGGCGTCGTTGCGGCTGTACACGGGACTGCCAAATTTCGCTTCCAATTCCTGATAATGTTCCCCCGGATCGCGCCCGGTGACCGCGGTGATTTCGGCGGCGAGCAGATCGAGGATGATCCCATCTTTGTCGGTGGACCACACGGTCCCATCCCGGCGGAGGAATGAGGCCCCCGCGCTTTCTTCTCCCCCGAAACCGAACGAACCATCCAGCAAGCCGGGGACGAAATATTTGAACCCTACCGGAACTTCCACCAGTTTTCGCCCGAGCGCGGACGCCACGCGGTCGATCATGGCACTGGAGACGAGCGTTTTACCGACCGCCGCATCTGCGCGCCAACCCGGTCGGTGCTGGTAGAGATACCAAATGGCGACGGCGAGATAATGATTGGGGTTCATCAACCCGCTGGAACGGGTCACGATCCCGTGCCGATCATAGTCCGGGTCGTTTCCCCAGGCGATGTCAAACTGGTCTTTGAGTTTGATCAGGCTTGCCATCGCGTAGGGGGAAGAGCAATCCATCCGAATTTTGCCATCTTTGTCCACCGTCATGAAGGAGAAGGTGGGGTCTACGTAGCGGTTGACGATGTGTAGGTCGAGCTTGTAGGTTTCGGCGATGGGTTCCCAGTAATGGATGCCTGCGCCGCCCATCGGATCGACGCCGATTTTTAAGCTAGCATTGGCAATGGCGTCGAGGTCAATGACGTTTTTGAGGTCGTTGACGTACGGGGCGATGAATTCGTGGGCGTGGGTGGTGGCCGCGTGCAAGGCTCTTTGCAGGGGGAGGCGTTTGACCGGGCGTAGATTATCCGCCAGAATTTGGTTGGCGCGGTCTTGGATGGTTTTGGTGGTGGTGGTGTCGGCGGGGCCGCCTTCGGGGGGGTTGTATTTGAATCCGCCATCGTCGGGGGGGTTGTGCGAGGGGGTGATCACGACGCCATCGGCGAGACCCGTCCTGCGTCCTTTGTTGTACCCGAGAATGGCATGGGAGATGACAGGGGTGGGCGTGTATCCGAACCCGTTTTGGTAGAAGACTTCTACGCCGTTCGCGGCGAACACTTCGAGGGACGTGGCATGAGCGGGTTCGGAGAGGGCGTGGGTGTCCATGCCCAGGTAGAGGGGGCCGGTGTACCCCTGGGCCTGTCGGTATTCGACAATGGCCTGACAAATGGCGGCGATGTGATCGTCATTGAACTGACTGGCGGTGGAGGTGCCGCGATGCCCGGAGGTGCCAAACGCGACCTGTTGGGACGGGTCTGCGGGATCGGGGTGGTTGGTGTAGTAGGCAGAAATCAGGCGTGGAATGTTGGGAAGCAGTTCACGCGGGGCGGGTTTTCCGGCAAGAAGATGTAAGGACATAAGGCATTTCCGTAGAGTAGAATGTTCGCATTATACCGAAAGTCCCCAGGTTCTGTGAGAATCGTTTGAAAGGCTCTTGGCGCGTAAATACGCACGCTGAGTAGCGCTGAAAACAAAGATGGGATGAGGTAATCTTGGTTGGATTTGTTTGAGAATTAAGCGCGGTGGGGTAAAATATTACAGTCATCTCATTAACGGTAGTGAAGCATGGATTTTCTTATAAAAATATGGGTTTAACTTCACTGATTTTTTCCTCGAATTTCACATATTTTTTGCTTCTATTGGTGGGGATTCTCATCGGTTTGAGCATATTTTTTGTTGTCTCTGTTATTCGACAGCGTAGGCATCTCCTTCATCATCAACTTTGGTTTGAAACGATCCCTGATCCCGTTTTTTTATTGGATCAACAGGATATGATTGTCCATTTCAATCCAGCGGCATTAAAAGTTGTTGGGTTGCCGCTTGAAAAGGTCAAACATCATCATTATGGTGACATCTTTCCTGGCTGGGCGGACGTGATGAAGGAGTATGCAAAACGGGGGACAGAGCCAATTCAGATCGAGTTGAAATTTGGGGAAAGCTCGTGGTTTCAGTTGACGGTCCTTCCGTTAAATAACCCTTTGTCCAAAGCATATAAAACTCAATCTCGCACATTGGTCGTTTTGCATGACATTTCTGGCTATAAACGGCTGGAAAATGCTTTAGAAGCCAGCCAGGATTTATACCGCAATGTGACTGAGCAGGCAGAAGATGGCATTGTCATTGTTCAAGATGATTTGATGGTGTATCTCAATCCGAAAATTTTGACCATGACGGGATATTTGGCGGGCGATCTTTTGTATCGTAGTTTTGAGGACTTTATCTCTAAAGAACATATTCAAATCGCCCACGAACGATATGCAAGAAGATATGAAGGGGAGTCACAAGATGGTCTTTTTGAATCAGAGATTATTCGGCAAGATGGGACGCGGCTTCCAGTCGAGATAAAAATTGGGCTGATGACGTTTGAGGGGAAACCTGCCGCATTGACCATGATCCAGGACATTACCGAACGAAAACGGGCAGAGGGACAACTTCGCCTGCAAAGTGAAGCGTTACATTCGGCGGCAAATTCGATTGTGATCACGGATCAAAATGGGGTGATCCAATGGGTGAATCCGGCTTTTACAGAAATGACCGGATATGAATTTGATGAGGCGCTGGGGCAATATACGCGTATCTTAAAATCGAGCCGGCACGATCAGGCGTTTTATCGGCAATTATGGGAGACGATCACCGCGGGCCAGATTTGGCATGGGGAAATCGTCAACCGTCGCAAAGATGGTGTTTTGTATGATGAACAAATGACGATTGCACCTGTGAAGGATGAACTTGGGGTTATCAGTCATTTTGTTGCCATCAAGGAGAATATCACGGAGCGAAAACGTTCAGAGCGTGCCCTCCGGCAGAGTGAACAACAGTTTAAGGAACTTGTCTTGTCCACGCCCGTCCCTATGATGATTTATCAGAATGACGGGAAACTGGTCTTAGTTAACTGGAAATTTACAGAGGTGTTTGGCTATAAAGCCGAAGATATTTTGACCATTGAGGGTTGGTGGCCGAAAGTGATCCCAGAAGAAAACAGTCGGCACCCCTTCGCCGGGGACTTGATTAACGCCCCAGAGAGCGTGATGGAGAGTTCCGGGAGCAAACCTGTCGAAGCGCAGGTGATCTGTAAAGATGGCGCCTCTCGGCTGGTCGATTTTTCTTTCGTGCCACTTGGCGAAAAGTATATTATTGCCCTCACGGATCGCACTAAACAAAAACGCGCAGAAAACCACCTGCGTCAGCGAGCCAGGCACCTTGCCCTGCTCAATGAAATCACGCGGGATGCACTGGAAGCGAGTAATCTGGAATCCTTGTGCCAATCATTAGCCGATCGAATGGGAGAACTTTTTGAAGCCGATGGATGCTATTTGACGTTATGGGACGAGAACAAACAACAGCCCATCCCCATGGCGGCGTATGGGCCGATGCGAAATATTTATCGAGTTGTTGCCCAACCCAGCCAGGGCGAACCCAGTTTGACCGAAACCGTTCTCCGAAGAGGGCAGGTCATTGCCGTCGATGATGTTTTACGCTCCCCCTTCATGAGCACGCGGATCGCCGCCCGTTTTCCCACCCGCTCCATGCTCGGGTTACCCTTGATTGCGGATCAACAAAAATTAGGGGCGGCCCTGGTTTCTTTTGAAAAACCTCATACCTTCACCCAAGAAGAGATTCTTCGCGGCGAACAAGCCGCGGCCCAAGTAGCGCTGGCGATTGCAAAAACGAAATTATTTGAAGCAGAACACGAGAAGCACCAACTCTCTTCTGCCTTGATGGAAATTAGTACACTGTTGGGCGGGAGTCTGAACGTCGATGTTTTATTGACGCGGATGTTGGACTTGATCCAACGTGTCGTCCCCTATGATGCTGGCAATATCTTTATTATTGAAGAGGGAAGGAGTCGGGTCTTATTTACCCGTGGGTATGACCAATTTAGCCCGGAACTGGATGAATTTGTCCGTCAAATGGAATTTGAGATAGAAAAGACCCCTAATTTACTGGAAATGGTCAAAACCTGCCGCCCATTAATTATCCCCGATACCTCAAAAGATCCAGACTGGGTTAAACTAAAACCGGTCGAGTTTTTCCACTCCTGGGCAGGTGCACCGATTCACTACGAAGGACGGGTTCTCGCCGTCTTCTCGATTGAGAAACAGGAACCCAATTTCTTTCAGCAAGAACATATTGGGCGGTTGGCGGCATTCGCTGGTCAGGCCGCCATTGTGCTGGAAAACGCCCGTGTCTTTGATGAGATGCACCAACTGGCCATTCTCGACTCCCTGACAGGGGCTTTTACGCGACGCCACATCATTGAGACGGCCATACTCGAAATCGAACGGTCAAATCGGTCGGCGCATCTGTTATGTGCTGTCATGCTGGACATCGACCACTTCAAAAATGTCAACGATACTTACGGTCATCAAGTGGGCGATGTGGTGCTCCAAAAAACGATTGGTCTATGCCGCGTAAACCTGAGAAAAAATGATTTGATCGGGCGGTATGGCGGGGAAGAATTCTTGATCATTCTTCCCCAAACAGAAACCACCCACGCCATTTATATTGCCGAACGGATTCGGGGACAGATCGAACGCATGGAAATAGAGACGGATCGCGGTAGTGTCAGCATTACCGTGAGTATTGGGGTGAGCCAACTAGAAATAAATCGCACCATATCTGCGGACCAAACCTTAGATAAGCTGGTTTATGAGGCCGATCAGGCCCTTTATTCGGCGAAACAAGCAGGGCGGAATTGTGTGGCGCAATATTCAGGGGATTGATGCCCGGCGGCGACCTCAATCCTTGAAAAACCGTCTCTCTCCATCCGGGTCATCCCCCTCCACCAAATCCAATAAAACCTGATACGGATCACCCTCCAACCCGAAATACTGCCCGAACGCCGGTTCAGTCTTCACCCCCGACAACTTCAGCGCACGAATCGCGGCTCGCGCGGGGTCGCCACCCAACGTCAGCAAACGGACCTCCGCGCACAGGTGTAAAAACGCGCGTTGCCGCACAGACGGAATGGGTTGCGCCACGATCTCGACCGGGAACGGGGCCTCGGTGACGTTGGAATCATCCGGGAATTCTGCTGTGTTGAATGATGCGTGAATCGTGAACCGTGAGATGTGGGAAATGACCCCGTTTAAGTCTTTGGCTTTTTGCTCAAAAGCGGGGAGATGCCCGTAAAGGTTTTTGAGGGTGGCCGCGTACGGCGTAACATCATACACCTCGCACAAAATATCCAGATCACTGCTGGGAATATCAATCTCCAACGGGATCGTGCCCGCGAGCACGGGGTGGTACTCCGCCAGTTGCTCGAAAATGCCCGCTTGCGTCAGTGCGCGATAGGCCGCCCGTTGCCGCGGTGTGCCCGAAAGGAGATACTCGATGGTTATTAGGGTTTGTTTCTGCACGGGGGACACCAGCAATTCTGTTTTTGGACGAACGGCGTTCCTTTTTGAAGCGCTTTTAAACTTCAGGGTGGCCGTTGAAGGAACGCCGTTCGTGCTTTTGCGGCCATATCGAGAATTGCACGGGAGACACCTTCAAGCTTGCTTTGAGCCGGGGTTTTTGATATGAATGAACGAGACACTCACACTGACAGGAGTAATCTGATGAATAAACCTTTTGTTTCGCTTCAATTGAGATTTGATCGCCTGGATTCTGCCATCACCCGATGGATGGCGCGCTACGGATTAAAGGTCTTGCGAATAGCATTGGGGGTGATCTTTTTCTGGTTTGGTGCTTTAAAACTCTTCCCCGGCCTCAGCCCCGCCGAAGACCTCGTGCGGGATTCTACCTTTTTTGTCAACCCCGATTGGTTTTACCCGGTGCTGGCGGTTTGGGAGATGGCGATTGGGCTCGGCCTCATCTTTGGGATTTTTATGCGCGTGACGCTTCTTCTGCTTTTTTTGCAAATGCCGGGGACATTTTTGCCACTGATCGTTTTACCGGAACGAGTCTGGACGTATTTTCCTTACGGGTTGACGATTGAAGGACAATACATTTTCAAAAACTTTGTCCTCATCGGGGCGGGGTTGGTGCTTGGGGCCACGGTTCGAGGGGGGCAGATCGTGTCCGAGCCGATTAAAGCCGAAAAAATGAAGGAAGGCTGAACCTGATCGGGCAGGTTCTTAGGGGTTTGAGCATTTCAATCGGCAACCGCGGGCAGGACCAGCCCTTCCTCGATCCTCGCATCGCGCGCGGCAGTGGCTTCCAACACAGGGCGCGACGCCCACCACAACCACGCTACTTGCGCCGCCTGTCCAATGACGAAGGCGCTGATCCCGACATACAGCCCCACAAATTGTTTCATCGCGGTCCCGACGACCAGCGCGGACAGGGTCGCGGCGACCAGGATCACCACCGAAATCGTGACCTGATAGGTTTTCCGTTGGTTGACCAAAACGCCCTGAAACCAGTTTTGCAGGACACTCAACCCCGGCCAGAGCGCCGCCGCCAACAATCCACCCCGCGCGAGGGCGCCGAGTTGTGGATCCAAACCGGAAACCTGTACAAACCAGAAGGTCGAAAGCGGGGTCAGCGCGATCAGGAGAATGCCCAGGGTCGAGATCGCCATCAGGGCATAGGCAAAGCGCCGGAGATTCGCGGTCGAGCCACGCTGATCGAGAAGCGCCACGACGACCTCGTTATACGCAAACCCCATACTGCGGAACATAAACGTCAGCCCACTGACCACGGGCAGGGCGGCGAGCGACTCCAGCGCAAAAGGCATCCGGCTAATGGCGGCAGGTGCGGCGGGTTGGGCGATCATATTGATTAACGAAGTGAGAACGAGCGGAATGTAAAACGTATTAAACATTCCCCAGGTGAGGGCGGGGGAGACAGTCGGCGCGCGTTGTAACTCCCCGCGGAGGACAGGGCGTACGCGTAGACCCGCATAAATCGCCTCGGCAATGACTCCGGCGGCGATCCCGCTGGTGCCCACGACAATGCCGGGGATGACCCAGGCCTCGGTCAGGCGATCCATCAAGAGCATGAATGCCAACATCGACGCATTGGCAATGAGCCGAATCGCGGTCCCTACCCCCACCGCGCGGGAGTACCCGAACCGGATCAGCACCCCTTGTTGGTAACGGCGGTAAGCAATCGTCCACGTCCAGGGGAGCATAATCATCAACCCCAGGCGGGCGGGTTCGACAATTTCATCCGGGACGCCCATCAGACGGACCACGACCGGGTGGTACAGCGGGGTGAAAGCGACGAGAAAGTGAAGAATCGTCAGCAGGCCACCCGCCCACATCATAAAGCCGTAAATTTTCCGGTAAGACGCGGTATCTTTGCTCAGGGCGGTGGAGGCGGCTAAAAGCATGATGATCGGGGCCTCGATAATGAGGGCGATGGGAAAGACCACGCCGCCATAGGCCGCGAGATGAATTTTGGGGTCGGCGAGACGTGCCATGACCGCGCTGATCATCGGGAGTTCGGTGCCCATAAACAGCCAACTTGCGGCCAGCGGCCACCAGGTGGCAAAAATTTTTCGAATGGAAAGAGGGGCGGTCATGGAGATGTAGGGTTTAACCGGGAAAGTAGGAAGTAGAGATTAATGTTGGTGGGGATGTCCAATTGTGTGTTCGTAGGCGAGCATTACGAGATATTGCCAATCCAGGCTTGCGATTTGGGTCGCAGGGGTGGTTTCGCGTTTCGATTGGTCTTCGGTTTTCAACTGAGTTGCCAAAAAGGTGACGACTTCGTCCCAGGCCTGACCCTGCGCGCCGCCTTGACGGATTTCTTCGATGCTTTGCACGAAGGCGTGGGGTTGCCCGTCATAAATGGTGATTTGGTTGGGGATGGCGAGATCGTTCAAGGCGGTTTCAAAAGCGGTGACATCTTCGAGCGGAATGGATTGATCCGCCCCGCCGAAAATCCCCAAGACCGGAGCGGGAAGGGATTTTAGCTGTTCCGGCTCCGTGATCAGCGATCCGTAGAGAATCACGGTCGCCGCGATGTGATTGTTATGCAGGCTGTACCGCAAAGAGGTGCCCCCGCCAAAACAAAAGCCCATGATGGCGATGCGGTCTGCCTGGACATCTTCCAACGAAACAAGATACGTGTACACCGCGTCCAGATCGCTCATAATCTGTTCCTGCGGGGTGGAAACCACTTGATAAATCGCGCGTGGAATCCAGTTGGTCGTGTTGTCGCGGAACATGTTGGGGGCGATGACGATATACCCTTCTTCGGCCAGGGCATCGGCCTTGCCGTTGATTTCTTCTTTCAACCCCCAGAATTCGTGGATCATGATCACGACGGGGTGCGGCCCCGGTGTGGTCGGGTAGGCGATGTAGGCGGGGATGTCTGGGCCGTGGGGGTTGTAGATGTGAATGTTGATTAACGGGTTGAGGCGTCCGCGCCCCGCGAAGCTATCGATTGCGATGGATCCCGCGAGAAAAATGGCCAGAACGAGGACGAGAATGCCAATTCCCGCGAGGAGGCGTTGGATGAGTTTCATGTGGTTATCCTTTTTGAGTCCAGTGTATGCCAAAATGTTTTTTGAGAGCGGCGCTGACTTCTTCTGCGGACGCCAATTCTACTTCTTCGCGGCGTCCAAGAGTCGTTTGGATGAGACGATTTCCGCTCAAGGTGAGTCTTCCGTTTGGGGTGGCCTGAGAACAGACGATTTTTCGCGTAAAGGACGAGGCTGGGGAGGTTTGATGATATTGGCACATGCCTTCGTAATCCACCAGCGGATGATGCATCAGCGTGAAAAAGTGTTGGGTGGCGAAGGTATCTTCGACCCATTCTTGCATTCCGAAGCCGCCGTCCAATTCAACGATGCGAAATTTGCCCGCGGGATCGAGTTGTTCCCCCCGTTCGTTCAGCCGCAGGGGTTCGAGGTAGGAATCGCCGAAGCCCACGTCCACCAGCCAGGGTTCAGCGAGATGGACGAGCAGGGCCATGTGATCGAATTCGGGGCCGTATCCCCCGTCCGAGGTGGCGACCCGCGCGGATAGGCGATCCACGCGGAAACCGAGTTCGGTCAGTAACCGCCCGAACAGACCGTTGAGTTCGTAGCAGAATCCGCCTCGGGCGCGGGTGACAATTTTGTCGAAGAGCCATGCCTCGTTGAGTTGGATACGTTCCCCCGCATGGATGCTGAGATTCTCAAACGGGATGGTGAGCATGTGGGCACGGTGCAACGCGCGCAGGGTGTCCTCGTTGGGGACGAGAGGGCCGGAATATGTGATTCGGTGCAAATATTGGGAGATGTTCATGGGCAAGCCTGATAGAGGTAAAACGGGATTTTACCCTTGCGTGGGGGAAAGCGAAACTGTCATAAAGATCAGCCAATATTTTTCTCTCTTGGAATTAGAATAGGCCTCACTCACATGAATTCATATCTCTTCCCCTACTTTATTTCTCTTGCGATTTCTTTGGGTATTGCCGTGTATGCCTGGCGACGCCGGGAAGTGGAAAGCGCTTTGGCATTTGTTGCCCTTTGCGTGGGGGAGGCCGTTTGGACGTTTGGGTATATTTTTGAGCTGACGAGTATCACCCTGGCTGGTAAAGTTTTTTGGGATGATTGGCAATTTATGGGAATGTTTATCACCACGATGGGCTGGCTTTATTTTTCGTTGAAATTTGCCGGATACCTTGCTGAACCCCCCACAAAATTTCTGGTTGCTTTGAGTGTAATCCCGGTGGTTTCCATGGTGTTGATTTATACAGACCGGTTTCATGGGTGGTTTCGCCCCACCGTGTCTATTCTTCCCGGTGATCCATTTTCTACGCTCACCTATGATTTTTCTCCCCTCATTTGGGTGACCTTTATCTTTGCTTATGCCCTGGGGCTGGGAGGCATCGGGGTGCTGATTGCGAAAATTTTCCGTGATCGGGGGTTGTACCGGGTTCAATCCATCCTGATCTTGTGCGGTCTCATTGCACCGATGATCGGGGGTGGGTTAACGATGGCGGATATTACGCTGAGTTACCAACGGGATACGGCTCCCCTCACCTTCGCGGCGGGGAATCTTGTCATTTTGTGGGGGTTATTTCGGTTTCAGATATTTGATATTCGCCCGATTGCGCGTGATTTGCTCGTCGAAAACATGTCCACGGCCTTGATTGTTTTAGACGCGAAAAATCGGGTCGTAGATATCAACCCGGTTGCGCTGAAACTCGTGCAGAAATCTTACGAAGAAGTGATTGGCAAACCTGCCCACATTGCGTTTCATCAATTCACGGATATGCTGGCGCGTTTCTCCGATGTCAAAGAGATTAAGACCGAAGTCCATGGATATTTGAAGGATTATTCTCAGCATTTTGAAGTAGAAATCACCCCGATTTATCGTCAGCCCGATGATTTCGCGGGGCGAATGATTCTTATCCGCAACATCACCGAACGAAAAAAGATGGAAGCCATTCTCCAGGAACGCACCCGCGAACTGGAAATCGCCAATCAAGAGCTTGAAGCCTTTAGCTATTCCGTCTCCCACGACCTGCGCGCCCCTTTACGGGCTTTGGAAGGGTTCTCGGCCATCTTGTCCGCCGAGTGGGAAGAGGCGAATCCCACGGCGAGGCATTACATCGGGCGCATCCAGGAAGCCAGTAAGCGGATGAAGGAACTCATTGACGCCTTGCTCGAACTCGCGCGCGTGTCCCGCACCCCCATCCGAAAAATAGAGGTGAACCTGTCAGAATTGAGTCAGGATATCATCGTTGCTTTACAACAAGTGGAAGCCCACCGTGTGGTGGAATGGCATGTCCAGGATCATCTTTGTGTGCAAGGCGATCCTCGATTGTTACGCGCTGTAATGGAAAACCTACTGGGCAATGCGTGGAAATTCACCCGAGTCCAGTCGCCCGCGATAATCGAACTGGGAATGAAACAAGCCGATGGGCAAACGGTCTACTTTGTGCGGGATAATGGGGCGGGTTTTGAACAGGCCTATGCCGAAAAGCTATTTTCCCCTTTTCAACGCCTGCATCGGATGGATGAATTTGAAGGCACCGGCATCGGCTTGGCAACCGTGCGGCGCATCATCCAGCGCCACAATGGACAGGTTTGGGCAGAAGGCCAGACCGGGCAAGGGGCGGTGTTTTATTTCACCCTAAATGGATAAGGTGTGCAACCCACATTCGGTTTTGGAATAGCTCACCCAGCGTCCTGAACGTTCGTCATATTCATTGACCACCGGGACGGTACACGGCTCGCATCCAATGCTCCGGTAGCCTTTATGCTCCAGGGGATGTGCGGGCAAATTGTGTTCGGTGATGTACGCCCGCAAGTCGGTGCGGTTCCAGCTTGCTAAGGGGGCGACCTTCAATAACCCGCCCGATTGTTCAGTGATGACCGGGGTGTCCCGCCGATTGGAAGTCTGATCCCGTCGAATGCCCGTCACCCAGGCTTGTTTGCCATGCAATGCCCGTTGTAAGGGGGATACTTTTGCGTGTAGACAGCAGTAGTCCGGGTCCAACAACCGGAGTTCCGACAAATTTTCTTTGGTAATGTAATCTTCCGGGGTGATATTGACCACATTCAGCCCCCATTTTTCCGTTAGCTCATCCCGAAAAGCCAACGTTTCCGGGAAATGAAACCCAGTTTCGAGAAAATACACAGGCATTTTCGGCACAAACTTCCCGATCAGATAGAGCAGGACGACACTTTGCGATTGAAACGAAGAACTGGAGACCGCCAACTCCCCAAAGGTATTCCAGACCCATAACAAAATCTCGTCGGGCGGAGCCAGTTGAAGTTTTTCTTGCAAATCGGGAGGCACAACCATGTATTCATTGTAATTCATGCCCTCCAAACACGAAACTGGCAAGAAGATCAATCACGGATGTTGTAACGGGGTTAAAATGGACTAATCAAACCCTTGTTAAAGGAGTATTTCTCATGGACGAAGAATCCGCCCGAAATGACATCCGCCGCTTGCTGAAAACCTTCGGCATTCAAGCCGACGAAACGATCCTGGCCCACCTCGCGCGGGGTACAGGTTCCCAGCCTTTGCACCTGCGCCTCACGTTATCCGACCTCACCGAATACGGGGACGCCGCACCCGATCACCCTCTGCACCTCGAAATCGAAGGAACCATCCGCGCATGACCTCCCCGCTGACTCCCATCCAGGATGTTTACCCCGACAACGTCGCCCATTGTTACGGCTGTGGTCGGTTGAACGAGCATGGTCTGCAAATCAAAAGTTATTGGGACGGACAAGCATCCGTTTGCACGTATCGCCCCCGCCCGTACCACACCGCGATTCCTGGCTTTGTCTACGGCGGGCTGATCGCCTCGTTGATCGACTGCCACGGGACCGGCACCGCCGCGGCCGCCGCCTACACCCACGCCGGACGCGAACCAGGCACCGAACCCCCCTTCCGTTTTGTCACCGGAAATTTGAACGTTCGCTATCATCGCCCCACCCCGCTGGATGCAGATTTGGAACTGCGCGCCACCGTGCGGGAACTCAAAGGCCGAAAAATTACGGTGGATGTCACCCTTTCCGCAAACGGACAGGTGTGCGCCACCGGAGAAGTGATCTGTTTCGAAATGCCGGAAGATATGCTTGAGGCATGACACCGCTCAGGTCAAACAAGAAAAATTCCGCCGGAAATCAACATGCGCCACAAACAAAAAACCCTCTGCAAATGGAAAAAGAGCGAACGCCAACAGGATATGGCGAAATTGATCTGGATTGTACGAAAACCCAGATTCATTTGCGAGAGTTGTGGTCGTGTCGCGCGCAAAAAGCGTTGGTTGTGTTCCCCGGTTAAAACCTAAATGAAAAAACTATTTAAACATCTCAAAAATATCCTTTCCCCATACCGGAAACAAGTCACCCTTTCCATTCTCGCCCTCCTCGCCACCACCGCCCTCCAACTGGTCATCCCGACGATCATCCAGCAGGTGATCGACACCGGGTTGGCGAACCGGGACCTCAGTTATCTCGGTTGGGCCGCCTTGCTGATTTTGGGGGTGGGCGTTGTTCGGGCGTTTATCTTCTTTTGGCAACGCTACCTCAGCGCCTGGATCGCCCAGCACATTGCCTTCGACCTCCGCAATCGGCTGTATGACCATATTCAGCGCCAGCCATTTACCTACCACGATCACAATTCCACGGGGCAATTGATCAGTCGGTGTATTGAAGATGTCCGTTCCACCAACGAATTTACGGGGACGGGGATTGTCGAACTGTCTTCTATCATCCTGCTCATCGTCGGGATCACGATACTGCTGTTTTTGAGCAATGCCCGGTTAGCGGTGATTGCGCTCATCCCCATGCTTCCCCTGCTATTGATGACCGTCAGCTTTGGCCGCAAGATCGGGGGCATGTTCCTGAAAATTGATCAGGCGCTTGGCGACCTCTCCTCCCGGTTGCAGGAGAACGTTGCGGGCGTCCAGGTGGTCCGTGCCTTTGCTCGTGAACCGTATGAAATGGGGCGGTTTGCCCAGGCGAACCAGAGATTGTACGCGGCCCGTGTGCGTACCCTGACCCAATTCGCCAGTCTGTTCCCCACCACCCAACTCCTCGTCACCCTCGGCACGATCCTGATCCTGTGGTTTGGCGGGCAAATGGTCTTGCGCGGCGAACTCACCATCGGCGAATTGGTCGCTTTCAACGCTTATTTGTTGTTGATGGCGCAACCTGCCCAACAACTGACGTGGACGGTCAACATGGCGGGCGAGGCTTCCGCCGGGTTGGAACGCATCTTTGAGATTCTCAATCGCAAACCGGAGATCGACACCCCCACCGGGGCGACCGTGCTGACGACGCTGAAGGGGCACGTAGAATTTCGGGAGGTCAGTTTCCGGTACGAAGGGGAAAACGTCACCGCCCTCACGGATATTCATGTGACCGTGGAACCCAATCAGGTGATCGCCCTGATCGGCCCCACCGGATCGGGCAAAACCAGTTTGATCAACCTGATCCCGCGCTTTTATGACGTGGCGGAGGGTGCCCTGCTTGTGGACGGGCACGATGTTCGGGAGGTGGACCTCGTCTCGTTGCGGCGGCAAATTGGCATTGTCCTGCAAACCTCGCTCCTTTTTTCCGAATCGGTCGCCGAAAACATCGCATTTGGTCGCCCCAAGGCCACCGACGAAGAAATCATCGCCGCCGCGAAAGCCGCACAGGCCCATGACTTTATCATGCGCCTGCCGGACGGATACAGCACCATTGTCGGCGAGCGGGGCATGACCCTGTCAGGGGGACAGCGCCAGCGCGTCGCCATCGCCCGCGCGTTGCTCATGGACCCCCGCATCCTGATCCTGGATGACTCCACCTCCAGCGTGGACACCGAAACCGAACATTTAATTCAGCAAGCCCTTGATCGCCTCATGGCGGGGCGCACGACCTTTGTCATTGCCCACCGCATGTCCACCGTCCGCCGCGCCGACCTGATCCTGGTGATGGATCAGGGGCGCATCATCGAGCGTGGGAAACACGACGAACTGCTCGCGATGAACGGGTTATACCGGGAGATTTACGAATTGCAACTCAGCAAACAAAAAGAGATCACCGAAGGGGGCGCGGTGCGCCGCAATATTGCCGTGGAAAAGAATCAGGAGGAAACAGAATGATCCCGCCCTCGACTCCCTTCCTCCGTAAACAACGCACCCCCCCCATCTACGTCACGTCCGACGAGGTGGACGCTAAAGGTTTTGACCCGTACATTACCCAACGTTACCTGAGTTTTATCAAGCCCTATGGGTGGCGGATCATTGTCGCGTTAATTTTCATGACCATCGCGTCCGTCGCCGGGGTGATCGGCCCTTATTTTGTTCAAAAAGCCATTGACGATGGCATTGCCAAACAAGCGCAAGACGCCCTGCTTCAAGCCGTTGGGCTGTATTTGTTGACCGCGCTCATTCAATGGGGGGCAACGTACATCCGGGTGTACATCATGGTGCGCGTCGGCAAAGGCATTATCGTGGATTTGCGCGCGCGGCTTTTTGAGCACCTGCAAAACCTGTCCCTCAGCTTCTTTTCCCGGTACAGCGTCGGGCGGGTGATTGCGCGCGTGATTGGGGATGTGAGCGTGGCGCGGCAGTTCCTCACCTGGGCGATGCTGGCGATCTTCCGCGATTTGTTGACCCTGTTCGGGACGCTGATCGCGATGCTGGCGATGAACGTCCGCCTCTCCATGCTCACCTTTACCGTGTTGCCGTTCATGATCGGGGCGACGATCTTTTTCCGTGTCCGCGCGCGGGCAAACTACCGTCGGGTTCGTACCGCCAATAGTTGGACCAACTCCGTCCTGGCAGAGAACATCAACGGGGTACGGGTGGTGCAAGCCTTTTCCCGCGAGACGATCAATTTCGATTATTTTCGAGAGGTGGTCAATGGGTACAGTTTGAAAGTCAACCTGGACGCCCAACGCCTCGCGTCCATTTTTCTGCCCCTCGCAGACTTTTTGAGCAGTGTGGCGACGGTTTTAGTGGTGTGGGTTGGGGGACGGGCGGTGTTGGGAGACGAGTTGACCGCGGGGGTGCTGGTCGCGTTCATCCTCTATATCGAACGTTTCTTCGCCCCCGTTCGCCAACTGAGCCAGAACTATGACCAGTTCCAATCCACGATGGCGAGTGGCGAACGGATTTTTGCCCTGCTCGATCATCCCATCGAAGTTCAAGACGCCCCGAACGCCAGAGGGATGCCGCCCATTCGTGGTGAGGTGAGCTTTGAGAACGTTTCATTTCACTACGAAGAGGACACCGATGCACCTGTCCTGTACAACATCAACCTCGACGTGCCCGTTGGCGCTACAGTGGCTCTGGTCGGAGAAACCGGTGCGGGCAAATCCACCTTCGTCAAACTCGTGTCCCGCTTTCACGACCCGCAAGAGGGCCAGATCAAAATTGACGGGATCGACATTCGCACGGTGACTCAAGGGAGTCTGCGCGCCCAAATGGGCATTGTTCTGCAAGACCCGTTCCTGTTCGACGGAACCGTCAAAGAGAATATTCGTTTTGGCCGCCTGGATGCCACCGATCACGAAATCGAAGACGCCGCCCGCGCGGTGGGGGCGCACGACTTCATTACCAAACTCCAACAGGGGTACGACAGCCCGGTCGAAGAGGGCGGCGCGGTGCTTTCGGTCGGCCAACGCCAACTCATCTCCTTCGCCCGCGCCCTGCTCGCCAACCCCCGCATCCTCATCCTCGACGAAGCGACCTCCAGCGTGGACACCCAAACGGAAGCGGTCATCCAGCGCGCTCTGGCGACCCTGCTCAAAGGCCGCACCGCCTTCGTCATCGCCCACCGCCTCTCGACGATCATCAACGCCGACCGGATCGTGGTTATGCACCTGGGTCGGATCGTGGAGATGGGAAACCATGCGGAACTACTGGCGTTGGATGGGCAGTATGCGCGGTTGTATCGGATGGGGTTTGAGGAGAGCTTGGAGTGATGGGACTATCAAACGATACCCTTCAACGAATCTGCAACCCAACCCACACCCCTCCCTCGCTTTACAAACCCGCCCTATCCGTGCCACAATTAGCGCGTGACCGAACAACCCGAATCACCAAATCCACAAGCCAGCCCCTCCCCGTCTGTGGGGGCAGGCAAATCAGCAAATAAAAAACGGCTTTCGCGCCTCACCCTCTTTCGGGGCGGGATATTTTTGATCATCTTTGCCATCTTGGGGAGCGTTTACCTCGCCGGGCGCAAGGGCCTCCTCGAAAATACCGGCCTCTCCTACCTCGCCCCCACTCACACGCCCTCTCTCACCCCCTCGCCTCTTCCTCCCGCCACCCCGACGCCCACACCGTCACAGACGCCTTCCCCCACCCCCACGCGCACCCCCACTCCCCTCTCCGACCTGCTCATCTCCCAACACGAATTTCCCGACGGCCTCCTCATCCTCGCTATGCGCGAAGGCCTTTACACCCACCTCTTCCTCTTCGAACCGCAGACTCTCCCCCTCACCCGCCTCACGAATGGCGAATGGGACGACCTCACCCCCGCGCTCAGCCCCGACGGAACCCGCCTCGCCTTTGCCTCCAACCGCGACGGCCCCTTCGACCTCTACCTTCTCGATCTCCAAACGGGCGACATCACCCGCCTCACCGAAACGCCCGCCTACGACGCCAACCCGACCTGGTCGCCCGATGGCCTTTTCCTCGCCTACGAAAGTTATCCAACCGACAACCTCGATATCTTCATCGTCCCCATAGACGGCAGTAGCGACCCCATCCAACTCACCAACGACGCTGGCGCGGACTTTGCCCCGGCCTGGTCGCCCCAGGGACGGCAGGTGGCGTTTGTCTCCACCCGCTCTGGGGAACCGGACATTTGGTTGGCTGATCTTCAAAATGTCGATCAACGGTTCACCAACTTCAGTCACAGCCCCCACAGTGTGGAAGCGCACCCCGCGTGGGCACCGGATGGAAATACCCTCGCGTGGGCCACCGTCACGAACGGAATCCGCACCCTCCGCGTGGCCCCGCTTGTCCGTCCCGACACAGATCAACCCCTGAATCGCACGGGTGGGGCCGGGGACTGGCCGGTGTTCGCGCCCGATGGCGAAACCCTCCTCACCGTGTTGGGAACCCCCAACGAAACCTACCTCACCGCCTATCACCTCCCCTCCGGCGGTCTGCTGGCCCTTCCTCCGATGACCCTCCCCGGCCTCGTTGAAGGGCTGACCTGGGGCAATGCCAGTCTTCCCCAACCCCCGCCTGCCTCGATCCTGGTCGCGGCGCAGGCCACCCCCGGCCTGCTTTGGCAACCCAAAGTGACCCCCAACGTCGATCTCCCCGCCGGACGCCAGCATCTCGTCCCCCTCTTCGACGTCGAAGCCCCCGACCCCCGTCTGCATGACATCGCCGACGAATCCTTCGTCTTCCTCCGTGATCGGGTGGCGCAAATCCTCGGCTGGGATTTCCTGGCCTCGTTGGAAAACGCTTACGTCCCGCTCACCTCGCCGCTCCTGCCAGGGATGGGCGATGACTGGTTGTACACAGGCCGCGCGATTGCCTTCAATCCTGCTCCGATCAACGCCGGGTGGATCGAGTTGGTGCGTGAAGATTATGGGCAGGAAACGTATTGGCGCATCTACCTGCTCGCCCGGTTTCAGGATGGTTCGGAAGGGCGGCCTTTGAATGTCCAACCCTGGAATTTGAATGCGCGTTTTGATGGAAACCCTGCCATTTACGAGCAGGGAGGCGCGTTCGATGCGCTTCCCCCGCTTGGGTATTGGATTGATTTCACCGAGTTGGCTTCTGCCTATGGCTGGGAGCGGCTTCCCGCGCTGGGGAACTGGCGAGCGTTTTATCAGGGAGCACGCTTTAACGAATTTGTCCACCGCCTGGGGTCGGACTGGCGTTCGGCGATGCTCGAACTGTACCCAGCCGAAGTCCTCATCACGCCCACCCCGCTCACCCCGGTAACCCCGAGTCTCACCCCGACCCGAACCCCCAGCCCGACGATTACCCCGCGCCCGACACGCACACTAACCCCAACCGTTACCCCCTCGTCCACCAAAACCGCGACACCAACGATCACCCCCACGGTGACTCCTTCCCCCACCCGGACAGGGACGCCCACCCAAACGTACACCCCATCCTTGACCTACACCCCCACCATCGCGATCCTGGTCACGGTCGTGACCCCCACCCCGACGCCATCCCCCACGCCGTAACAAAATACGCCCAGTATATTCTGAGGTCATACAAGAAAAAAGCCCGGTAAATTGGCCGGGCTTTTTTGTTACTTGCGAATGCGACGGGATTTTTCCGTTCGGGACAGGTGTCCCCGAAAGGCAGGGGCAGTGATGGCGTGGATGGTACACAACCGGGTATCGAGCATCCGGCTGGCGAGGCGGGGTTCGGATTTGTAGAGTTCGTCAATGCTGTCGGCGGTGGTTACGATGGTGGGGAGTTCTGCCATGTAGCGGTGGTTGAATAACTGATAGAGTTTTTCCCGGCCCCAGGGGGTGGAAGATTGCGTCCCCAAATCGTCGAGGATCAGTAAAGGGGCGGTGCGGACTTCTTCAAACCGGCGATCAAACCGGACGGTGCTGTCGGGGGCGAAGGTAGCCCGCAGGTGATCGAGAAAGTCCGGGACCATGATAAAGAGCGGGGGGAGTCCCAAGCCCGTGCGGTAATTGGCGATGGCCGCGGCCAGGTGCGTTTTTCCGGAGCCGTATGTGCCCATCAACACCAGCCACCCTTGTGGGTTTTCGGCATATTTTTGAGCGGCGTGAAAGGCTTTTTCCAGGCTTTTTTGTTCGTCGGCGGGGATGCCTTCATTTTTGCGTAAATCGAAGTTGCCAAACGTCAGGTGCGGAAGATGTTTGAGGGCGGAGAGTTCGTGGTGACCGGTATCGTCGTAAGGGCGGCGATAATCGGGGGCGTGAATCTGTACGCTGGTGACGAGTTCCGGGTCTTGCAGGCGGGAGCGGATGCGGGGTTCGATGTCGTCAATCGAAAGGTTGGTGGTGACGACAAGGGGTAGGCGGTTGATGTAGCGGAAGTTGACGATTTGGAAGAGTTTTTCTTGTGCCCATTGGGTGGCGTTTTGGGTGCCGAAGTCGTCCAAAATGAGCAGGGGGACGCGACGGATTTCTTCAAAACGTTCTTCAAAGGTGAATTCGGGGTCGTTGTAGGCGAAGCGTAAGGTGTCGAGCAGGTCGGGCACGGTGATGAAGAGGGTGGGGACGCCCATTGCGACAGCTTCGTTGGCGATGGCGGCGGCGAGGTGGGTTTTCCCGCATCCGTATTTGCCTTGCAGGATGAGCCACCCTTTGTGGTGGGTGGCAAACTGGCGGGCGGAGTTGAAGGCTCGTTCGAGGGAATCTGCTTGAAAGGGGCCGAGGCCGATGATTCCGCGTGGTTTGAAGGTGGTGAACGTCAGATGTTGTAGTTCGCGCAGGTTGCTATAAGAAAACAGTTTGTCGTGCGCTTGCTCTTGAAGCGCGCCCTGACGGCATACGCAGGGTTGCAGTTTGCCGAAATTGGGATGCCCGATTGGAACTTCTGCGCGCAAAAAACCCATCCCGCCGCAGTGGGGGCAGTGGGGATCGCCGGGGAGTTCGTGGGCGTGGGTCACGGGGTAAATTTCAGAAGCGGTCTGGGATTCGTCTGGGAGATTAGTGTTCGACGAAATCGGAGAACTCGCCCTGCGTGTATTTACGGCGGTCTTTTTCAGTGTCTGGGAGATTTTCTCGGTCATTGCGTCCTTTTTCTAACCAGGAGTTGAGAATGGCTTCGACGTAGCGCCATTTGCGGACGTTGTTTTCGACGGCGATTTGAAGGGCGTCAGGAATCCATTCGGGTGGGTAGGTGGCTTCGGCTTCGCGGAGGGTGTCGGCGATGAGGGGGGTGAGGGGGCCGATGTGGGTTTCGTATAAGCGGAAAATGTTCGGGCGTTCGGCGGAGACGGGGGTGGCGTCGCGCAGGGTGTCGGGTTTCCATTTGCCTTGTTGGAGGCTTTCGAGGGCGGCGCGCCCGCGCGGGGTGTTGAGGAAGTACAGGGTCTCGGTGGCGGTGCGCCCTTCGACTTCGGATTTCGACTTCGCAAGGCCTCCGCTCAATCCTCCGCTCAGGGTGCTCCCGGTCAGGTGTGCCGCGAGAAGAGTGCCGCGGGTAGTGGCGCGTTCGAGGGCGTCGTCCAGTTTGATTTCGGCTTCTTGGCGCGTTTTGCCCAGGCCGGACATGAATTCATCCTCGACGGTGAAGTCGGCGCGGCGCAGGAAACGGACCGTGCCTTCCATTTGATCCAGCCGCCAGATGGCATACAGCGTGACTTTGAGTTCACTCAGATCGTCAATGGCGGGAAGCAGATCGGTGAAGAACTGCGCCGGGACGGGGGTGGTGCGGGATTTGGGGGGGAAGCCGGGGAAAATGGTCAATGGTCAATTTTGAATTGTCAATTGTCAATTAAGAATTGATCATTCACAATTGACAATTGATCAGGGGGCCAGCCGTTCGAGAAGCCACTCCTCTTCCTGTCGGGTGTAGCGAAAGCGGTCGTGGAGGCGGTGTTCGCCGGCTTGCCAGAATTCGAGGGTGCGGGGGGTGAGCCGGTAGCCGCCCCAATAGCGTGGGCGGACAATTGGATCGTCTCCGAATTGTGCCACAAATTCTTCATAACGGGCTTCCAATATCGCGCGGGTTTCGACGACGGTGCCCTGCCGGGAGACCCAGGTGGCGAGCTGACTGCCGCGCGGGCGGGTTTGGAAATATTCATCCGACTCGGCCTGGGTCAGTTTGGCGACGGTGCCGGTGATACGAATCTGGCGGTCTTGGGGGAGCCAGTAAAAGACGAGGGCGGCGTGGGGGTTTTGGGCGAGTTCGCGGCCTTTTTGGCTTTCGTAGTTGGTGAAGAAGGTGAAGCCGTGCGCGTCGTAGTCTTTGAGGAGGACCATGCGGGCGGAGGGGATGCCGTCCGGGGTGGCGGTAGCAAGGGTCATGGCGCGAGGGTGGAGGCCTGCGTCGTCGGCGGCGCGGAACCAGAGGGCAAATTGGGTGAGGGGGTCGGGGGAGATGTCGGTGCGGTGCATCATGAACGTAGAACGTAGAGCGTAGAGCGTAGAACGTGGGGAGACCTTCGTTCTGCGTTCTACGTTCTACGTTTAAAAAAGGGTTTGTTGTTTTGGGATTTCAGGCTCTATAGTTTGCAACCCCAGCATCTTTTTGAAGTCGTTGCAGGTGGTGGGGGAGTGGCCGGAGAAGTCGTTGTTGAAAAAGGCGTAAACGGCTTCAATTTTTGGGAGTTCGGGTTGGAGTTGGGCGTGCCACTTTTGGAGGGTGGGGGTCACGTCGGTTTGGAGGTGGGTTTTGCGCTCGAAAGCACCGTGACGCCCGAGGAAGCGGAGGTAGAGAAAGTCGGTGGTGCGATGAAGGCGCGGAGTCATGATGATGTATTCGGCGGAGACCCAGCAGAGGTTGTGGGCGTGGAGCATGCGGGCGGTTTTGGGGGTGTCCCAGGAGCGGTGACGGAATTCGACGGCGTAGCGGGCATGTTTGGGGAGGGTGCCCAGGAACGTGTCCACTTCCCCTGTGTGGGTGGCGTCAAATTCGGGCGGGAATTGGATGAGGATGGGGCCGAGTTTTTCTTCCAACAACGCGACCCTGTCGGTAAATTCTTCCATCAGTGCGATTCCGTTTTCCAGGCGATTGTCGTGCGTGATCGTGCGGGGGGTTTTCGGGCAGAAGATGAAGCCGTCGGGGGTTTGCTCGCGCCAGCGTTGGACGATTTCCGCGCGCGGGGTGCCGTAGAAGGTGGTGTCCATTTCGACGGCGTTGAAGACGCGGGCGTAGTGGGGGAGGTAGGCTTCGGGGCGGGCGTGGTCGGGGTAGAAGGTGCCGAGCCAGTCTTTGTAGCCGTAGCCCATGGTGCCGAGGTGATAGGTCATAGGGTTAAATTCACGAATCACGAGTCACGAATCACTTGATTCGTGACTCGTGAAGTAGGTGTTGAAAATTCGCCATCCCCAGCCGATGCGCCCTGATCTGCACCGCCCGCGAAAACGGCATCGCCCACAAGGGCATTTTGGGGCCCGGTTTGGACACGGCGTACATCACCAACGCGACTTGCCCGTCTCGTTTCCGAAGCACCGTCGCCGTCCATTCCCCCATTTCGAGATGGTGTTCAGTGGTCGTGTAGGTGAACCCGATCCGGTTGGGTTCGGCGAAGGTGGCGGTGATGCGGTTCATCGTAATGACATCTAGCAGAAACGGGATTGCATGAATACGTTGGACGATCCGGTCGCCAAAGCGGAGATTCCGGTTTTCGCGGGCGAAGTCGCTGGTGTGGTGCAGGACGGAGGTGGGGTAGAACTGGTAACGCAGAAGCAGGTGGACTGCCCGTTCAAACAGGTCATCCTGATCGGGGCCGGGCTTCTGATCGAAGCCGAGGGGGATTTCGTGTTGATCGACGTGCCAGGTGTTGTCTATCGGCTGTTCGGGGTTGAAGTTGTTGCCGGGTTGGCCGAGTTTGTCGAGGTACGTTTCGAGAGGGGGAGATTTGGGAAACCATTCGAGCATGAACCTAATCATACCTGAATGGGACACAGATGACACGGATAAAACAAATTTTCACAGATAAGGATTAACAAAAACCTTCGCGCGCTTTGCGTTCTTCGCGGGGAAAAAAGGTAAAATACCCCTTGAAAAAAATTCACCACAACGGTCACAAAGGCTCACCAAGGGGAAATGAATAGAATCCTTCGTGTTCTTCGTGCCCTTCGTGGATCAAAAAGGAATCCTATGACCCCCGACCTCCTCCCTCGTGCCCTCAACACCATCCGCTTCCTCTCTGCCGATGCCGTCCAAAAAGCCAACTCCGGCCACCCCGGCCTCCCCATGGGCGGCGCGGCGATGGCCTATGCCCTCTGGATGCGCCACCTCCACCATAACCCTGCCAACCCACACTGGCTCAACCGTGACCGCTTCATCCTCTCTGGCGGGCACGGCTCCATGCTCCTCTACTCCCTCCTCCACCTGACTGGCTACGACCTCTCCCTCGAACAAATCCAAAACTTCCGCCAGTGGGGGAGCCTCACCCCCGGCCACCCCGAACACGGCCTCACCCCTGGCGTAGAAATCACCACCGGCCCCCTCGGACAGGGTCTCGCCACCGGAGTCGGCATCGCCATCGCCGAACGTTACCTCGCCGCCCGCTACAACCGCCCCGGCCACGACATCGTCAATCACTATACCTACGGCATCGTCACCGACGGCGACCTGATGGAAGGCGTCGCCGCCGAAGCCGCCTCCCTCGCCGGACATCTGCGCCTCGGTAAAATCATCTACCTCTACGACGACAACCACATCTCCATCGAAGGCAACACCGCCATCGCCTTCACCGAAGATCGTGCCGCCCGCTTCGATGCCTATGGCTGGCACACGCAAATTGTCCCCGATGGCAACGATGTCGAAGCGATGGATCAGGCCATCCACGCCGCCAAAAATGACCCTCGCCCCTCGCTCATCCTCTGCCGCACCACCATTGGCTACGGCCTCCCCACCCGCGCGGGCACCGAAAAAGCCCACGGCGAACCCCCGGGCGACAAAGAACTCAACGGTGCAAAAGAAAAACTCGGCTGGCCCCTCGAACCCCGTTTTCTCATTCCCGGTGATGTCCTCGAACACTTCCGCGAATCTCTCGACCGCGGCGCAGAATGGGAAAAAACCTGGAACGATGCCCTGACCGCCTACCGGGACGCCCACCCCGATCTCGCCGCCGAACTCGAACGGATCGCTTCCCGCACCCTGCCCGAAGGGTGGGCCACGTCCCTGCCCGTTTTCCCCGCCGATCAGAAAGGGGTAGCCACCCGCAACGCCTCCGGCAAAGTCCTCAACGCCCTCGCCCCCCACCTCCCCGAACTCCTCGGCGGTTCCGCTGACCTCGCCGGTTCCACCAAAACCTGGCTCGACGGTCTTCCCGCCTTCCAGGCGGAGACTCCCTCAGGCCGCAACTTCCACTTCGGCGTCCGCGAACACGGCATGGGCGCGATCCTCAATGGCATGGCTGTTCACAGTGGCCTCATCCCCTACGGCGCGACCTTCCTCGTCTTCGCCGATTACGCTCGCCCTGCCATTCGCCTCGCCGCCCTCAGCCACTACGCCCCGATCTGGGTCTTCACCCACGACAGCATCGGCCTGGGCGAAGATGGCCCTACCCACCAACCCGTCGAACACCTCGCCAGCCTTCGTGCCATCCCCAACCTCGTCACCCTCCGCCCCGCCGACGCCAACGAAACCGCCGAAGCCTGGCGCGTGGCCATTTCCCGACGGAACGGCCCCACTGCCCTCGCCCTCACCCGCCAAAACGTCCCCACCCTCGACCGCGAGATCTTCGCCCCCGCCAGTGAACTTCAAAAAGGCGCTTACATCCTCGCTGACCTCGGCGACGGCGATCCCGAACTGATCCTCATGGCCTCTGGCTCCGAAGTTGGCCTCATCGTCGAAGCCGGGTTCAACCTCATGGCCGAGGGGATCAACGTCCGCCTCGTCTCCTTCCCCAGTTGGGAACTCTTCAAACAACAGCCCGCCGAATACCGCGATGCGGTCCTTCTCCCCAACGTCACCGCCCGCCTCGCCGTCGAAGCGGGAGTTTCGATGGGCTGGGAGCAGTGGGTCGGCGCGCAAGGCGCATCGATCACGCTCGATCATTTCGGGGCGTCCGCGCCGTATGAGGTGTTGTACGAGCAGTTTGGGTTTACGCCGAAGAATATCGCAAAGGTGGCGATGGAGTTGTTGGGAAAATAGCTGATTATTTTTTTGATGTAGGAGTGTGGACATGAGATTCATAATCATCGTCGTCCCTCTGTTGGATGATACAATGTGCCAAATGAAAACATGAACAATATCTCTGATGTTGTATTTCCCCAGTTTCTGTAAAAGTTTGACAAACAAAGAGGCAGTATGACCACGGTAAAAGAAATCCAAACAGCCATTGATTCCTTACCCCAAAAAGAATACAAGCGTCTCATGGAATGGATTCGTGAACGGGAAGGGGAAAGATGGGATGAACAAATCGCTCAAGATTCGCAAACGGGCAAATTAGATTTTCTGATTGAAGAAGCCCTGGCAGAAAAAAAAGCCGGAACATTACGGAGCCTGTAAGTGCATCGAGCAACGACTAGATTTTGGGAATTATTGAGCGCATTGCCCCTTGATATTCAGGAATTGGCGCGCAAAAATTTTGAGCTATTAAGAACCAATCCCCGGCATCCTTCCCTGCATTTCAAAAAAACAGGGAAATTTTGGTCAGCAAGAGTGGGCATTCACTATCGCGCACTCGCTGTTGAAGACGGAGTAGATTTTATCTGGGTCTGGATTGGGCTTCACGATGAATATGACAGGATGACGAAATAAAAACCCTATGAAAATCGCCATTGCCGCCGATCACGGTGGCTTCCCCCTCAAACCCACCATCCTTGACGCCGTCCGCGCCGCCGGACACGAACCGCTCGACCTCGGCACCTTCACCCCCGAGGCCGTAGACTACCCCGACTACGCCAAAAAGATCGGGGATGCGATCCTCTCCGGGCAAGCCGAACGCGGCATCCTGCTCTGCGGCTCCGGCGTGGGGGCGTGCATCGCTGCGAACAAAATCCCCGGCATTTACGCGGGCCTTGCCCACGACACCTACTCCGCCCATCAAGGCGTGGAACACGACGATATGAACGTCCTCTGTCTGGGCGCACGCATCATCGGCCCGGAAGTGGCGAAGGAGTTGGTGGCGGCGTTTTTGTCGGCGAGGTTTACGGCAGAGGAGCGGCATTTGAGGAGGACGGGGAAGGTGAAAGCGCTTGAAAAGGGGAGTTTTCCCGCATAAAGAAAAAACGGCGTTTGTATTTTTACAAACGCCGTTTTTGTTTTAAGCTACCGTTGTTACCCTATCTGGAACTCACTGAACCCCTCAAATATTTGCGTCAAAGTGGTTTTTACGGTTTCGAAAGTTTCTTCATCCAGGTCAAAATCGATCTCAATGTGTTGAAAATCATCATCCCCGAATTTTGTCACGGTATCCGCGGGCAGGGTGGCAAGCAATTGGTTCGATGACAACACGATCCTTTCAAGCCCTTTATAGCTGGAATTGCTCTGGTCGTTGATTTCAAAATAATACATGCTGTCAGGGAACTCGATAGTGCGCTGAACCGAAAAATACGGGGGCATATCCGGGTCTTGTTCCGGATCAGCGAAAATGACAGTGGCAGTATGGGGATTGGTAGAAGGTTCAATGTAAGTGGCTGTGAATTTCATGGTAGATTTCCTGAGTATTAAAATAATGCACCAATTATACTGTTTTGTAATTGACAATTCACTATTCTCAATTGACAATTTCCCCATGTCCTCCAATCAAATCCACCTCACCAACAACCTCCCCTTCCTCGAATCCCTCCCCTCCGCCTCCCTCCCCCTCGTCTACATTGACCCGCCCTTCAACACGGGCAAAACCCAGGCACGGACGCAACTCCAAACCGTGCGGAGCGAGGACGGCGACCGGGTCGGATTCAAAGGCCAGCGTTACCAATCCACCGTCGTCGGGCAGAAGGCGTTTGCCGATACCTTCGACGACTTCCTCGCCTTCATCGAGCCCCGCCTGCGGGAGATTCACCGCGTGCTGGCGGACAATGGCACGCTCTACTTCCACATTGACTACCGCGAAGTCCACTACTGCAAAATCCTGCTCGACCAAATCTTTGGCCGGGCATGTTTCCTGAACGAGATCATCTGGGCCTACGATTACGGGGGACGCCCGAAAAACCGCTGGCCGCCCAAACACGACAACATCCTCGTGTACGTCAAAGACCCCGACAACTACATCTTCAACTACGAAGAAATCGAACGTATCCCCTACATGGCCCCCGGCTTAGTTGGTCCAGAGAAGGCCGCGAGAGGAAAACTCCCAACAGATTGTTACTCCGAAGATACAGATATTTTAACGGAGGGGGGCTGGGTTAATTTTTCAGAACTAAGGTATGCCGATAAAGTTGCTACGGTTTCCCCAGTAGGGGAATTAAGTTATGTCTTTCCTGATAAACTGCATTCGTATGCATATAAGGGAGAAATGTATTTGTTTGAGACTAAGACGGTTAATTTGTTTGTTACCCCAAACCATAAATTGTATATTCGCCCGAAAAATCATCGGGACTACCAATTTATTTGTGCAGATGAAGTTAATACATCCCAATATTACGCATTGAAAAACAAACTGAATTGGGACAGTGTAGTTGTTGAAAAATTTTTAGTTCCAACTGTTGAGTATGGAAAGACTTATGGGACAAAACCATTACCGGAATTCGAGATGGGGGATTGGTGTGAGTTTTTAGGTTGGTATTTATCCGAAGGTTCAACAACAATTTACCGTGATCGAAATGAAGTGCAGATCTCACAAATTAAGCCCAATTATTTAAACCAAATAAGAGAACTCCTTACAAGAATGGGGTTGGATTTTCACCGTTCAGATAGGGCTTTTGTTATTTGTAATAAACAATTGGCTTATTATCTGAAGGCATTTGGCTATGCTCATGAAAAATATATCCCGCGAGAAATTCTATCTTTGCCAACGATCTATTTGGAAAGGCTTTATGAAGGGTTGATGTTGGGCAATGGAAACAAAAAAGGAAATAGTTGGACATATTTCACAACGTCGAAAAGATTGGCAAATGATGTTCAAGAACTGATCATCAAACTGGGATACAACTCAACCATTACTGAAAACAAATCACAAAATCCAAATTGGCGAATAAAATATTGTGTTTCGCGAAGAATTTCTAAAGAAAGCACAATTTTCCCTGAGAAACATATTTCCATTCTTCCTTATGATGGGATGGTGTATTGTTGTACAGTTGAACCATATCACACATTGGTAGTACGCAGGAATGGAAAAGTAGCTGTATGCGGGAATTGTTGGTGGCACACCATCGTCAGCCCCACAGGAAAAGAAAAGACCGGCTACCCCACCCAAAAACCCCTCGGCATCCTCCGCCGGATCATTCAAGCCTCCTCCAACCCCGGCGATGTGGTCGCGGACTTCTTCGCGGGCAGTGGCACGACCGGGGCCGCGGCCCTCGAACTACGGCGGCGCTTTCTGCTGACGGATAGCAACCCGGAGGCGATCAAAGTCATGGCGCACCGCTTCGCCGGGCAGGATGTGGAATTCATCGGGGCGGAGGATGTGTTGGGCAATTCTTCGGGGTAAAAAATGGTACCTAAATAGGCACATTATCCCCAAACCTAACCCATCCAATCATCGGGGAATCGTTATAATTGGGACTTACCTTTTTCACCTGTGCAAAAACGCCAAATTTATGAGGAGACTTTCACATGAATAGCAATCCCATTCGTGTAGCAAAACTTAAACAATCACTCTGGCTGGATAATATCCAGCGCCGCCAACTCAAAAATGGGGAGTTAGCCGACATGATCGCCCGCGGGGACATCCGCGGCATGACCTCCAACCCCAGCATCTTCCACGCCGCCATCACCAAATCCGACGACTACACCGACGCCCTCACCACCCTCGCCCACGCCGGACACACCGCCGAAGACATCTACGAGCACCTCGCTGTCGAAGACATTCAAGCCGCCGCCGACCTGTTCCGGCCTTTGTACGACGAAACCGAAGGCGGAGATGGATATGTCAGCCTGGAAGTCAGCCCGTATCTCGCTTACGAGACGGAAAAAACGATTGCGGAAGCCAAACGTTTGTGGGCGTGGGTCAACCGCCCGAACCTGATGATCAAAATTCCCGCCACTCAACCCGGTCTGCCCGCCATCACCGAAACCCTCGCCGAGGGCATCAACGTCAACGTCACGCTCATTTTTTCACAAAACCGTTACATGGAAGTGATGGACGCGCACCTGACGGGGTTGGAAAAACGCTCGCAGGCAGGTCACCCGATCAATTCTATTGCGTCGGTGGCATCCTTTTTTATCTCCCGGATTGATTCAAAAGTGGATAAAAAACTGGAAGAGATCATGCGTCAGGAAGGGGCTAACGCGGCGGTGGCGGCGTCCCTGCGCGGGCGGTTGGCGATTGCCAATGCCAAACTTGCGTATGAGAAATACAAAGAAGTGTGCGCCAGTGACCGTGCGACCGCGCTCAAAGCGGAAGGCGCGCGGATGCAACGCCCGTTGTGGGCCTCCACCAGCACCAAAAACCCGGCCTACCCGGACACGTTGTACATTGACGAACTCATCGGGCCAAACACCGTCAATACCGTGCCCCCCAAAACGTTGGAAGACTTCAAAGATCACGGCGTGGTCCGCCAAACGTTGGAAAGTGGCCTCGCCAAAGCCAGTCAGGCATTCGAGGAACTTCGCACCGTCGGTATTTTGTTCTCCCAAGTGACGAAAGAATTGGAAGACGAAGGCGTGAAGGCATTTGAAGAAGCGTTCACCGCCTTGCTCAAAGGGATCGAAGAAAAACGCTCCCAAATTGCCTGATTTTGGACGCGACTCAGTATCCTCTCAAAAAAACGGGGGAAATTTCCGAAGTTTGAGTTGAGCAGTTCTGAATATGCCCCGGATTCAAACTTCGGAAATTTTCTGCCCCAAAATATTGAGATGATACGCGACGCACACGGAAAACGCGGATTTTTGTTGGCCGTTTTGTAATTTGTAGATATCCCAACTCACTTCCACCTTCACCCGTTCCCCACTCCTCGTTTTACGTTCTACGCTCTACGTTCATCCCCCATGTCCCGCATCGTTATCAAACTCGGCACCAGCACCCTCACCGAGGGAAGCAACCACCTCTCGAAACCCCGGATGATCGATCTGGTGCGCCAGATGAGTGTGCTCCGCGCGCAAAACCACGAAGTCATCCTCGTCTCTTCCGGAGCAATTGCCGCCGGACGGCAGGCACTCAATTTCCCGCAACTGCCTAAATCCATCCCCGCCAAACAAATGCTCGCCGCCGTCGGGCAATTGCGGTTGATGGACACTTGGGATCAACTGTTCGCCATTTACGGCATCCCGGTGGGGCAGGTCCTCCTCACGCGCGATGATCTGAATTCCCGTCAGCGATATCTCAACGCCCGCAACACCCTGATTGCCATGCTTCGGCAAGGGATCATCCCCATTATCAACGAAAACGACACCGTCGCCACCGAAGAAATTCGCGTCGGCGATAACGATAACCTCTCCGCCCTGGTTTCCAACCTCGTCGCCGCTGACCTGCTCATGCTCCTCACCGACCAGGAGGGGTTGTACACCGCCGATCCGCGGTCCAACCCGGACGCGCGCCTGATCCCGCTGGTGGACACCCCGCAAATTGATCCCGCCATCTGGGACGCGGCGGGGGGCGGTGGGCGCCTGGGAACGGGGGGGATGCAAACCAAAATCCAGGCCGCGGACCTCGCCCGACGCTCCGGCGTGACCGTCGTCATCGCGCGGGGGACCACGCCCGACGTGATCCTCGCCACCGTCCGCGGGGAAGCCCTCGGAACCCGGTTTGTCCCCGTCGAGAGTGCTGTCGAAAGTTTCAAGCGGTATGTGCTGTCCGGGGGAAAAGTAGGTACGCTTGAGGTGGATCAAGGCGCGGCTAACGCGATCCTGTTAGGGTCCAGTGTCCTGCCCCCCGGCATCCTCAGCGTCACTGGCAATTTTGAGCGCGGCCAATCCGTCGGGCTGATTAACCCCGAGGGAGTCGAGATTGCCCGCGGCCTCGTCAACTACAAAGCCGACGACATCCGCCGCCTCGCCCGGCATCAAAGCTACGAAATCGAAACGATCCTCGGCTATTTTTATGGCGAGGAAGTCGTTCACCGGAGCAATCTCGTTTTGCTCGTATAGAATCGATCCACTAAGGAAACGAAGGACACTAATTTAAAACATTCTGTCATTTCGACCAGAGGGAGAAATCCCTGGTACGCCAGTTGAAAATGGGTCTTCATCGGTGAGGCAACTTTAACGACCGTTTCAGGGATTCCTCACTACGTTCGGAATGACGACAATTAAGCTTAAAAACCTTCGTGCTCTTAGTGGATCAGGAGTCTTTCTATGAACCTGACCGCCCTCGGCCAACAAGCCCGCCACGCCTTCAAGCACATCTCCCTGGCAGATAGCGACACCCGCCGGACAACCGTCCTGACCCTTGCTAATCAACTCGAAACAGGGTTTGACGCCATCCGCGCCGCCAACGAAAAAGACATTGCCCTGGCCCACGCGGGGGGCATGCGCGCCGACCTGGTGGACCGCCTGACGCTCACCTCGTCCCGGCTGAATGGGATCATCGCCGATGTCCGCGCCCTCGCCGATCTCCCCGACCCCATCGGGGACACCTTCGACGCGCGCACCCTCCCGAACGGGTTACGCATCCATCGCCAGCGTGTGCCCCTCGGCGTGTTGGGCGTCATCTACGAATCCCGCCCGAATGTGACCATTGATGTTGCCGCGCTCGCTATCAAAACCGGGAACGCCGCCGTTTTGCGCGGGGGCAAAGAAACCATTCATAGCAACGTCGCCCTCATCGGTCTCGTTCATGCCGCCTTGCGCGAAAATGGCCTGCCCGCGGAGGTGGTCCAATTCATCAACGACCCCGACCGCAATCTCGTCGCCGAGATGTTGCGGCTCAACGATTACATTGATGTCATCATCCCGCGTGGAGGCAATGGCCTGCACCAGTTCTGCCGCCAAAACGCCACCATCCCCGTCATCACCGGCGGGATTGGCGTGTGTCACCTGTTCGTGGACGAAACCGCCGATCTGGACGCCGCTTTGCCCGTCATCTTCAACGCCAAAACCCAGCGCCCGAGCGTGTGCAACTCTCTGGACACCGTGCTGGTTCACGAGAAGATCGCCGCCGAATTTCTCCCCCGCGTTGTCGAACATCTCGCGCCCGCAGGCGTCACCTTCCGCGCAGAACCCGCCGCGGCCGCCCTGGTCAACCACCCCACCGTTTACCCCGCCGGCCCGGAAGATTTCGACACCGAATGGTTGTCCCTGATCCTCGGCCTGAAAGTGGTCCCCGATCTGGATACCGTTATCGAACACATCTCCGCCCACAGCACCGCCCACTCCGACGGTATCCTGACCCATTCCCAGACAAACGCCGCGCGCTTCATCCGCGAGGTGGATTCCGCGGCGGTATTTGTCAACGCCAGCACCCGGTTCAACGATGGGGCGCAGTTGGGTCTGGGCGCAGAAGTCGCTGTTAGCACCCAACGTTTGCACGCCCGCGGTCCGATGGGGCTCCCGGAATTGACGACGTATAAATGGGTCGTGGTGGGGGATTATACGGTGCGGGAATAGGCTGTGCGTGTCGTTGGCTTCTCCCCCATTTTCTCGTGGAGACGAGCAGTTTCAAAATCTTGAAATTCTATTCTTATGGTATAACACCCGCTTAATATTAAATATTCTCGGCAACTAATCAGCCTGGCGTAAACGCTCCCTTTTTTAGGGATTCTCCGCCCCCTGAGAAGTTCCTATTTTCGGAGGAATTCATGGCAACCAAAAAAGAACAACGCAGAAGTGACCGTGTTGAGGCGCGTGCAAAAAGACGCCGGAATCAACAAATTGCCCTGGTGACTGTGGGCGTCGCGATTGTGGCGCTGATCCTGATCTTTGCTTTTCGGGGTAATCAGAACTCTGGAGATCCTGGCTCGACCGCTGGAACGGGTGAGGTGATCACGACTGCGACCGGGTTACAGTATGAAGACCTGGTGGTTGGCACAGGGCCAGCGGTCGCCGCTGGACAAACGGTCAGCGTTCATTACACGGGTACGCTGGAAGATGGGACGGTGTTCGACTCTTCGATTGGTAGAAATCCGATTGAGTTCCCTTTGGGAACCGGCTATGTGATTCCCGGTTGGGATGAGGGGATCGCAGGGATGCAGGTTGGTGGGCAACGCCGGTTGATCATTCCCCCGGATTTGGGGTATGGTGCCCAAGGATATCCGCCCGATATTCCAGGCAACGCCACCCTGTATTTTGACGTGGAATTGATGGAAATCAAATAAATCGAAAACAAAAGTCCCTGGAAACGGGGACTTTTGTTTTCGGCTCATTGGCACCCTCTTCCCATTTTCTCGTAAGAATCTTTTCCTTCGTCCTATCTAACCTCATGTAACTCCTGATATACTTGCCTCATCTAATCAATAAACCAATTCTACGGAGAAAAATCTATGAATACCGAACCCGTTAATGTAACTGACGACGCCTTTGAAAAAACCGTCCTTCAAAACGAACTCCCCGTCATCGTGGATTTCTGGGCACCTTGGTGCGGCCCCTGTAAAATGGTCGCCCCCACCCTGGATAAACTCGCCAAAGAACACGCCGGAAAACTGGTGATTGCGAAAGTCAACACCGACGATCACAACACGTGGGCACAAAAATACGGCGTGCGCGGCATCCCCACGATGCTCTTTGTCGCTGGTGGAAAAGTCGTTCACCAACAGGTGGGTGCGCTCCCCGAAAAAATGCTCCGCGATGTCGTCGGGCAGTTTTTGGAAGCGGTCGCAGAAAATTAAGCTTCTGTAATTCCGAATAAAAAAGGAAGGGTCGGGCATGTACATTCCCGACCCTTCCTTTTTATGGTAAACGTAACTGCTCAGCTGACAGAGGAAACTTCCCCAAAAAAGGGTGAAAGGGGCATGTACATGCCCCTTTCACCCTTTTTTGGGGTCTATCCTGGCTGAGTAGTTACTGGAAAACTTGTCTCAGGGGGTTCGATCATAAATCCGACGGTAGATTGAAAAAATCTCATATACGCCGCGGATGTAATTCCGAGATTCTTCAAAGCGGACGATTTCCAGAAAGAGATCGGGATCACCCCCCGCGAGGGACTGCCACACCTGCGCGTTGCCCGGCCCGCCATTGTACCCTGCCAGGGCGGCGTACAGGTCCCCGTCCAGGTACACCATTTGATCCGCCAGATAATCCACCCCAAACGGGACGTTGATGACCGGGCGATACAAATCCTCGCTTGTGTACCCCTCCGGCCACCCAAGATTGTTGTAAATCCCCTCGCCCGTCGCGGGCATGATTTGCATCAGCCCCCGTGCCCCTGCCGTTGAACGGACAAAGCCCTCGAACAGACTCTCTTGCCGAATCAAACTCCAGATCAACAGCGGGGACATCCGGTATTCATCCGCCTGGGGAAGCACTAAATCTTTGTAATACAGCCCGAACCGGACGTGGTTGAACCACGCGGGCGCACTCATCGTTGCGGCATCGTCCATCCCCGCGAGGGTCAGGACTTGTCGGGCGCAGAAAATGGCCGTGCGGTACAACCCCATTCCGTGCAGGTAATTCGCCAGTTGGAAATTTGGCACGGGATCATCGCGAATAGCAAGCCGTAAATCTTCAAACTCCGTCCGCGCCTGTTCGTACAATCCCAAATGCCAGAGTTCCGTCGCCCGCACGAATTGGGGGGTATCGGGCAGAGTGCCCAGTCCGGCTAAATCGGTCCCTTCGGGCACGGGAAAGACGCTGTCGAGCCAATCCATCGCCACGCGGTGTTCGGTGTCCCAATCAATGGAAAAGTCCATCACCTCAGGTGGAGTGAACGGCGTTCGCCCATCGAGCAATTCCAGGGCCCGTTCGCTGTAATAGCCTGTCGGGTCGAAGGAGATGGTCTCTTTCCACGTAACTTGCGCTTCGTCGGCCAGACCCAGGGCCGCGCGGGTTTTGCCCAACCACAGGGAGGCGGCGGCTTTTTCGACCGGGGTGGTGGCGCGATTGAGGGAGCGTTGGAACCCCGGCAGAGCCAGGGAATATTCCCCGGTTCGGTAACGGGTGATGCCCGCGAGGAAACTGGCGCGGGTGCCGAGGGCATCGTCCGGGTAGGCTTCCGTCAGACGCTCCCAAAACTCTGACGCTTGCACGAGTTGTCCATCGCGTTCCGCCACCTGCCCGGCAAAAAACAAAAATTCTCCTGCCCGGGGATGGTCAGGCACCGTGATGACAAAATCCGCAAACGTTTGCACCGCGCCCGGATAATCGTCTAAAAACGCCCATTGTGTGTAGCCTTTTTCCTCCCACGCCGAGGCCCAGTACGGGTCATCCGGGGAATGGGTGGCGATGAGTTCCTCCCAAGCCGCGATGGCGATGGTGGCGGAGTCGAATTCACGTAGCGCCAGGCCTTTGTAATAGTGCGCCGCCCCGTCGTGTGCGATGGTTTCATCCGCCAGATAACGGTCAAACGCGGCCACCGCGAGGCTGTATTCCCCCGCATAATAATCTACCATCCCCCGGTCAAATTCATTGACGAGGGCGCCCGCGTCTACCAGGCGAATCATGCCCAGATACGCGTGGATGGAAAAAGGGTAGTTCGCCGCGGACTCCCGGTAGAGGTCGTAGGCGATTTCGGGTTGACCGAACAACTCGTAGATTTCGCCGCGCAGGAGGTTGACCTGGGCTTTGTAATAATCGTTTCCGGTGGACAGATAGATGCTGTCATACGTTGCCAGGGCGGCATCGGTGTTTCCTGCAAAGGAGTAAGCCTGACCGAGTTTGATCAACATGGGTTCGCCGGGGCCTACGCGTGGGGAGGCGGCGGCCAGATCATACGCCTCCGCCGCGCGGGTGTAATCTCCTGCACTGAACCAGGCATCCCCTAACCATTCTTGCGCGTAGCCGTCAATGACGCCGGGGCGTAAGGTGAGATACCGGGTGTAGGCGTCGGCGGCTTCGGGGTAGCGTTGTAAATCGGAATAGACCCGCCCTAAAAAATAATAGGTTGGGCCATAGTCCGGGTATTTTTCGGCGAGTTGGCGCAAGGTGTCCAACGCGTTCGATACTTCCCCGATCGTGTACTGCACTCGCGCGAGGCCCAGTAAGGCCGCCGCTTCAATTTCTGGTGCGGGTTGATTTTGTAGGGTTTGGGAGAAAGTTTCCCGCGCGGTATCCCAATCCCCGATGAAGAGGGCAAATTCCCCGTTTTCGATGCGGGTGGCGGGGAGAGGGGTGGGGGTGGGCGAAGGGGTAGCGGTAGGAGTTTGGGTTGGGGTAGGGGTGAGCGTCAGGGTGGCGGTTGGCGTGGGGGTGCTGAGGAAGGGGAGTTGGCGGATGGCCGTGCAGGCATGGATGCTTCCCAACAGGAGGCCGATCCCCAACAAGCCCAAAATAGCCCGAATGGTCTTTTTCATAAGCATGACTATACTCAGGGATAGGAGGGGTGTCAAGGTCAGGTGCGACACACTTGACGGAGCGCTGAACGAGGTAGGGCTCAAGAAAAAAGCTCGGCGCACAATGCTGGTCAAGCGTGGGGGAGCTTTGTCCTTTGATTGTGGGATCAGGGTAAAATAATTCCGTAGGAGATTGCATTATGGAAATTTGGCATCGGGTTGCGTTCAGTAAAAACGATAACATAAAGGAATACCTGGATAGCAAAGGCATTTCATATAATAGAAGCATACTGCCCAACGGTAACTATATAATAACTGTAGAAATAAGGGAAACCGATGCAAATTGGTTGGCTATTAATCCATTAATTAGACAAAATACCTTTGACTTTGTTTGGACCGAATTCTCTACTGATGAAATAAAAAAGGCGAAATGGGTTCTTATAAGGCCAGATTTTTCTATTGGAACTCCTGTTGGAAACCATTGGGATTTAGTCGAGAATAGGTGTAATTTTTGCGGGGTAGGATGGAAACAAATACATCCAATATGCCTTAAGAAAGAACCCAATTATGAAAGGTAATGCATTTGCTAGTTTTAATGGTGGATTTGAGTTGTTAGGTGCTTCAAATATTATTCAAATCTTAAAAGAAGAAAAAGTTAATGGGTTCCAAGAAATCGATGTGTTGATTAGTTCTTCAAAGTTCCCATCTAGCTCAATAAAATATATTTCGATATTGCATGTCGCTCATCCGGGTTATATTAATATCAATACACAGCAAAATCGATGTTCTAAATGTAAGAATATTTGGTTTGGTTTTCACAAACGAGGGAATTTCGCAGTAAGAAAAAATACGCTAATTGAAGAACTTGATTTTCAATTCACTAGTGAATAGTTCGGTAGTGGTAGAGCAGCTAGGCGGGAAATAATCTGTTCCTCAAAATTTGTGAATTTTATTGTGGAAAACAATTGGAAAGGGCTTCAATTTATTCCGATCGAAACCGTTTAGCCTAACTTTTCTTACTCGTTCCCATGCTCCCGCGTAGGAACGAATTACAAACTGCTCCGAGTCAACTGTCCCTCTCCCCCTTCCCCTGGCCCACCCCCGGGCGAAGCCTTTTAACCACACCTTCTCATCAACCCTCACAGCAAAAACGGCAGGCACGGAGGCGGCCGTCCCGTGTCCCCTCCGATTCAGGAACGGCGTTCGTGCCCTTCAAAACACCCTGTCCAGTTGGACGAACGCCGTTCCTGGCGCAGGTATCTCGCATTGCCCGGCAGAGAATCCCATTAAGGCGAGACGGGCGGGAAAGAGGCCTCGATTGCGAAATGGAGAAAATTTCCGTTTCGCCCATCCCGACGAACATGCAATAGCCCTAGGACTTTAAGAAAGGCCTGCACCTACTAATTACCTATATAGACAAACCCACTTCGGCGCGATACAATTTCCTCGCTTTTACTCTAGACAACGCTCTCTTAAGAGGGCGTTTTTTCGTGCCAAAATAAGAGCGTCAGGTGCTAAAGTTCCAGGTGTCAGGAACCACCTGAATAATCTGACACCTGGAACCTGATACCTGACACATCTATGCGAACCGTTCAATGGAATGACCAAACCAACCAGCTTGAAATGATTGACCAGCGAATTTTGCCGGGGGCCTTTGAGATCATTTCTTACAGCGACTATCATGTTCTCGCCCAGGCGATCAAAGACATGGTCGTGCGCGGCGCGCCGGCCATTGGCGCGGCGGCAGGGTTCGGTTTGGCGCTCGCCTCGCTCCAATCCTCTGCCCGCGATGTGAACGCGCTCCGCGCGGATTTGACCGTTGCCAGTGAAGTGCTCCACGCCGCGCGGCCCACCGCGGTCAATCTGGCGTGGGCGCTCAAGCGGGTGATGTCCGTCGCGGCCACCACCTCGGGCGGGGCGGAGGATGTTCGGGCCGCGGTTCTGACCGAAGCCCAGCGCATCGCGGACGAAGATGTCGAGATCAACCAACGGATGGCGCGTCACGGTGCGGAATTGATCCACGACGGGGACACGGTCATCCATCATTGCAACACGGGCGCGCTCGCCACCGTGGATTGGGGAACCGCGCTGGGCGTGATTCGCATGGCGCACGTACAGGGCAAACGCGTTCACGTCCTCGTGGACGAAACCCGCCCGCGTCTGCAAGGCGCACGGCTGACGGCCTGGGAATTGGAGCAGTACGGCATCCCCTACGAAATCATCAGCGATAACGCGGCGGGGTATTTTCTCCAAACCGGGCAGGCGCAAAAATGTTTCGTCGGCTCCGACCGGACCGCGGCGAACGGCGACGTCGCCAACAAAATTGGCACGTACATGCTGGCGCTCGCGGCGCACGATAATGGCGTCCCGTTTTATCCGGTGGTACCGACTTCGACTATTGATTTGTCCCTCGCAAACGGGGATCTGATCCCGATTGAGGAACGGAACCCGGACGAGGTACTGGACCTGCAAAAAGCGGGGATTTTCACGGCTCCCGCGGGGGCACGGGAAAATGGCTGGGCGCGGAACCCGGCCTTTGATGTCACCCCCGCGCGGCTCGTCACTGGCATTGTGACCGAAAATGGGGTGGCGTATCCGCCCCTTGAAAAAAATTTAAGGAGAGTTGTGGGGTAAATAAGGTACATAAGGTAGACAAGGTAAATAGAGTAGATACGGTATCTACCCTATTTACCTTGTCTACCCTGTCTACCCTGTCTACCTTCTTTACTTATGGATATTATCCTCGCTGGCTCAATTGCTTACGATTATTTGATGAAATTCCCCGGACGATTTGCGGATCACATCCTGCCGGAGAAACTGAACTCGATCAGCCTGTCGTTTCTGGTCGAGTCGATGATCCGCTTGCGAGGGGGCATTGCGCCCAACATCGCTTACAACCTCTCGTTGTTGGGTGGAAAATCCCGCCTGCTGGCCTCGGTGGGCGAAGATTTTGAAGAGTACCGCCTTTGGTTGGACAGCCACGGCATCGATACCTCCCTCGTGCGGGTGATTCCGGGCGTCAACACCGCCTCTTTCTTCGCCAACACCGACCGGGACAACAACCAGATCGCCAGTTTTTATCCGGGCGCGATGACGTTTGCGTCCGAATTATCGCTCTACGATCTGGATGGCAATGACCCCGATCTGGTCGTCATTTCCCCGAACGAGCCGCTGGCGATGCGCCGGTGTGTGGATGAATGTCAGGAATTGTTCATCCCCTATTTTTATGATCCCAGTCAGCAAATTATTCGCATGGAAGGGGCGGATATGCGGAAAGGCGTCGAGGGGGCAAAGGCTTTGTTCGTGAATGATTATGAATACAGCCTCATTCAAAAAGCGACCGGGATGAGCCAGAAAGATATTCTCGATCATGTGGGCTTTTTGGTCGTGACGCTCGGCGAAAAGGGGGCCGCCATTCACGTGGGGGATGACGTGATCGAAATTCCCGTTTGCCCCGCGACGAAAATAATGGACCCGACCGGGGTCGGCGATGCCTTTCGTGGGGGTTTCCTCTACGGGTTCAGTCGCGGCTGGGATTTATCCTTCTGCGGGCGTTTAGGCTCCGTTTCCGCCACCTTCTGCCTGGAGTCCAATGGCCCTCAGGGGCATTTTTACACGAAAAAAGAGTACGTCACCCGTTTCCGAGAACATTTTGAGGATGCCGGGTTGCTGGACGAACTTTTAAAATAACCTTTACGAAATACGGAATATTTTTCTTATTTCGTATTCTGTTCAACCATTTTACAGGAGAACCAAATGACCACAAATTTCGATATCAAAGACCCCCAACAGGCCGAAGGCGGACGCCGCCGGATTTCCTGGGCGAACCGGGAAATGCCCGTCCTTTCCCAGATTAAAGAACGCTTCGAAAAAGAACGCCCGCTCGCGGGGATGCGCCTTTCCGCTTGTTTGCACGTCACCGCCGAAACCGCCAATCTGATGACCACCCTCCAGGCCGGGGGTGCGGATGTTGTGCTGACCGCTTCCAACCCCCTGTCCACCCAGGACGATGTCGCCGCCTCCCTCGTGATGCACAACGAAATTCCCGTGTACGCAATCAAGGGCGAAGACAACGTGACCTATCACAAACACATCCACGCCGCGATTGATCACCTCCCCCATATCACGATGGATGATGGCGCGGACGTGGTGGCCACCCTGCACAAAGACCGCAAAGATGCCCTCAGTGGCGTCATCGGGGGAACGGAAGAAACCACCACTGGCGTCATTCGCCTGCGTGCGATGGCCGCCGATGGTGCGTTGATGTTCCCCGTCATTGCGGTGAACGATGCCCAGACCAAACACTTCTTCGATAATCGTTATGGAACCGGGCAGTCCACCATTGACGGCATCATCCGCGCCACGAACGTTTTGCTTGCCGGGAAGTATTTCGTCGTCGCCGGATACGGATGGTGCGGACGCGGTCTCGCCAGCCGGGCACGCGGCATGGGGTCCAAAGTCATCGTGACCGAGGTCGATCCCCTGCGCGCACTGGAAGCGGTCATGGACGGGTTTGAGGTCATGCCAATGGTTAAAGCCTCTCAGATCGGGGATATTTTCTGCACCGTGACTGGGGATATCAATGTCATTGATAAGCACCACTTTGAGGTGATGAAAGACGGCGCGATTGTGTCCAACTCCGGGCATTTCAACGTCGAGATCAACATCCCCTCCCTGGAAGAGATGTCTGTCGAAAAACGTCTCGTGCGCCCGTTCGTGGAACAGTACGACCTGAAAGATGGCCGCCAGATTCACATTTTAGGTGAAGGTCGTTTGATCAACCTCGCCTCCGCCGAAGGGCATCCCGCCAGCGTGATGGATATGTCCTTCGCGAACCAGGCCCTGGCCGCGGAGTTCATGGTCAAAAATGCCGACAAACTGAGCAAGACCGTGTACGGTGTGCCGAAAGAAGTGGACGAACAAATCGCTCGCCTGAAACTGGCCGCGATGGGCGTCCAATTGGACGATTTGACCGAACAGCAGGTGAAGTACCTGAATTCTTGGGAAGAGGGGACGTAGGATTCGTACTGCGTATTTCGGAGTATGTAATAAAAAGCCCGTCAGATTTGGCGGGCTTTTTGTTTAGCGGATGCTTGGGGATTTAGGGGATTACACAGTCGTTCCGTTCATTTTTTGCGCGTACTGGTCAATGAGGTGGAGTTCTTCCCGGTAAATTTTTCGCATGAACATGGGGGTGGTCAGCCCTTCGAGCCAACCGGAGAGGCCGGGTTTGCGCTCAAAGGTGGTGGTGATGGTGACTTCGCAATGATCGCCGTGGGGGGTGATGGTGAAGGTGGTCAAGAGGCCGGTGGCGAGGTCGGTTTCGGCGAGGACGCGGCCCGGTTCGGGTTCGGAGACGCGCATACGAAAGGTGGAGCGGTTGCCCATGACGTTCATCTGGGCGGTGAAGACGGTGCCCGCGCCCTGGCCGCCTGCGTCAATTTTCAGGGAGGTGAAATAGGGTTGGGGGAGGATGCGAGGGTGGTGAGTGCGATAGTCGGACAGGATAGCGTATACCGTGGGGGCGTGGATCGGGGCGGATTCGGAGACCTGGATTTTGGACATGGAATACTCCTTTGATTGGTGAGGACTTACTGTATTTCTATCTGTTTTCGCATTTCTCGAATGAAGTGTTCCCAAATCGGGTAATCGCCATCCTGCCAGATGGGGGCGCGGAAGGCGTCGGCTTGTTCGGCGGTCCAGCCGAGGTGTTTGAGGGCGTAGAGGCCGTAGAAGGCGGTGACGCGGTAGTTGGCGGCGCAGTGGAGGAGGATTTTTTGGCCTGAAAGTTGTTGCATGACCGCGTCGAACGCGGTGAAGTCGCTTGCGGTGGGGTTTTGCCAGTCAACGGGGATGGGGTGGTAGGTCAGGCCGAGGGATTGGACCAGGCCGCCTTCGTCTTTCAGGGAGTGTTCGGGGTTGAAGGTGGCGAGGTTGATCACAGCCTGGAAGCCTTCTTCGGCGGCGGCACGGAGTTGGTCTTCGGTAGGCTGTCCGGCGGTGGTGAGGTGGTCGGTTACTTTGAGGGCGTTGTAGATGGTGGAGGTGGTCATGCGTTACCCCTGCGGAAACACCGAAATCCGCAACATCGTGGCCCCATACGGGATCAGGGCGATTTCTTCGGTTTCGGGGGAGAGCTTGGGGGGGAGGGTGGCGGGGTCGGGGAGGGCGGGGGTGAAGTGGAAGTCGCCTTCGACGGTGCGGTAGCCGCGGGTGAAGATGTCGTTTTCCATCCAGTGGCCCCATTGTTTGAGTTTGCGGGCGTGGAGGAGGTGCCAGTGACGGACGCGGCGCGCGGGGACGTAGACTTTGAGGGCGGGGTTGGCGGCGTCGAGGGGGTCGGGGCAGTTTTCGTTCCATTCGACGCGGAGGTCTTGCAGGGTGGTTTCGTTGATGGCGAGGGCGTAGTTCCAGGGGCCGTTGGGGGTGAGGTTCCACGCGGGGAAGTCGGGGAGGGTGACGGTGGCGCGGGGTTGGTAGTGTTCGCGCAGGGTGTCTTTGATTTGTTGGACGGTGGAGTTTTGGGTTTCGATTTCGGCGCGGGTGGGGACGGGGTAGGCGAGGGTGAGGGGGCCGTAGGTGAGGCTGATGCCGCCGCGGGGCCAGTGTTCGAGGGCGAGGGTGTAGGGGAGTTCGAGGGTGAGTTGGTCGCCGTCGTGCCATTCGCGGGTGAGTTTGTGGAAGGTGCCGGGGGTGAGGGCGGCGGGAAGGGGTTCGCCGTTGAGGGTGAGGTGGGGGTGGGCGCACCACGCGGGGAGGCGGAAGGCGAAGGGGAATACGGTGCCCCGCGGAAGTTGGAAGGTGAAGGTGATAGATGTTTGGAAGGGGTAACGCGTTTGGGTGGTGATGGTGATCGGGACGGCGTCATTTCCTACAGTTGTATTTAAAATTCCGGGGCCGTAAAGAACCGCGGTGAGCGTGCCGTCTTTGGCGGTCATCCACATGCGGGAGAGGTAGTTGGGCATGGTGCGGTGGACGTTGCCGGGACAGCATTGGACTTCGTGGTCGGGGCGGTAGGCCATCCAGTTGAGGCCGCGCATGAAGACGTTGTGGGAGGAGGTGCTGTCGGCGACGACCTGGTTGGGGCAGGAGAAGTATTGGAGGGCGCGGAAGTCTTTGGTGATGGCGCCGGGGAGGGCGTTGAAGAGGATGCGTTCGATGCGGTCGGCGATTTGGGGGTCGCCGGTGGCCTGGAAGAGGTAGTAGAGCGCCCAGGTGTGGTCGGTGAGGTCGCAGGTTTCGTGCATGTCGCGCGAGGTTTTGCCTTTGAGGTGTTCGGAGCAGGAGTGGAGGCCGTCGGGGAGGAGGGAGTCGCGGTCTACTTTGGCGTAGCCGTTGAGGACGGCGCGGAGGAGGGTTTCGTCGCCGGTGGCGCAGTAGAGGTGGGCGGCGAGTTTGGCGAGTTCGTTGTAGGTGACGCCGTGTTCGGTTTGGACGCGGTCGGAGAGGAGGGGGCCGAGGGCGCAGTCGTGGTCGGGGAATTTCTCGTTGAAGCGGGTGTAGAGGTCTTGGGCGAGGGTGAGGAGGGTTTCGTCGCCGGTGGCCTGGTAGAGGTGGAGGAGGATTTCGACGCCGGTGACGTCGCGGTCCCAGCTCATGGGGTGGGGGAGGGTGCGGAAGGGTACTTCCGAGCGGTAGTGGCGGACGAGGGCGTGGAGGTAGCGCGGGTCGTCGGTGATTTCGTATTGGGCGAGGACGGCGCGGAAGAAGACGGCGTGGGGCCAGCGGTCTTTGTCCCGCATGTGGGCGGGGCCGATGAAGCCGTCGGGGTCGGCGTGGTCAAGGGCGAAGTCTATTTCTTCGAGTGCTCTGTGGTAGAGGGCGTCGTCTCCGGCGAGGTAGCCGCATTTGAGGGCGCCGTCCAGCCAGTAGGCGGTTTGTTCGTAGGGCCACCAGGTGCCGTAGGAGCCTTTGATGTCGTCTGCTTGACTGCCCCAGAATTTGTAGCCGTAGGGGTAGCCGGAGACTTCGACGTGGCCGGTGAGGCCGGTGGCTTGGCGTTGGAGGAAGTCGTTGAGCCATCCGGCGGGGCGGATGGTGCGGAGGGGGAGGGGTTGGTAGTGGGCGTGGGGGAGGGGGTTCATGGGAATACTTTAGGGATGAAAGGTATGAGGGGTTTTATTGGATATTTGAGAGGGTGAGTTCGGTTTTATAAATTCTCGAACCATTCACGGTTGACAATGATTTTTTCAACAGTGACGATTTCTTTCTTGATTCCTAATTCCAGGGCTAACAACTTATCCATCAGTGTTTCGCCGTCAATTAGGTCAATCGCGGGCGCTCCATCTCTTGTTGCTTCGCGAATTGCATCTTTGGTGAAGGTTCCCGTTGTGATCAACAAGCCTTTATCAGCTCTTCCGACCATTGCGCCTCGGAAGTCTCTTACCTGACTAGGGGTGACAGAACCTTGATACCGTTTGCACTGAAATATCACATGAAAACTGAGTAACCCACCTAATCTCATAATGCCTTTACCGTCTATTCCCCCATCTCCAGAGCGTCCTGTGACCTCTACCTGAATAAATCCAGATTCACGTAACATTCGTTGAACAAGTCTTTCAAATGCATCTGATTTCATTTTAAGAAGAGAGCGAAGGAGGTCTTCCTTCCAATTCATCTCGATTTCTTCTTCAACAGCCCCTTCTTCTCCTTCTTGTGGTGTTCTGTTTTTTTGTTCTTTCCAATGCTTAATGACTTCCTTGGGATTAACTTTCGGGATTTGCTGACCTTTTGGCGTTAAAGCCCATATGCCTCGTCGAGAATTTTCGATGACTCCGTATTTCTTCAAATAGCTCCGTGTCCAAGCTAATCGGTAATCAATTTCGGTCTGACTTCCCCGGTCAGCATTGTGAATAACTTCCAATTGCTCATCGGATAAACTCATGTTTTCTGCAACTTTATTGTATAGTTCCTCGATTGTGGCAGACCCTCCTAGCTCGCGTAGTGCATGAAGGGCGGGATTCATCATTGAGTCGTATGTTGGTAAATTGCTATTTGTCATGTTGACCCTCCGAATTACATAGAGTTTTTAGAATAAAAATGCGACGCATAATCATGCGTCGCATTTTACATCAAAATGGGGTAATCTATCTTCCGGTCTCGGCGGTTCCACTGTTTCGCGGTTTTCTCGCCAGATTTTTCTCTTTTAGTGGCTTTGTTATATGATGACAATGATTTGAACTTGTGTATTAGGTTCCAGTTCAACTTTTCCAACCGGGCCGAAAACTTTTCCGTCAAAGGTGGCCTCAAGGGTTTGTTGCATGGTCATCGTCTGCTCCGTTTATTTCATTTAAGCTCTGTAATGTTGTGAAGTTTAAACATCATGCACAACCTCCCCGGACTCATCGGAATTGCATTTATGCCACTTCCCTTGCCAACGCCCACCGCCTCGCCATCTTCTCCATCGCCTTTGCGTACTTCGGCCAATCGTGCAAGGTTGCAGGATCAAAATCCGCGCCATTGGGCCAGACGAGCGTATGTACTTCCAGATCAATTTCCACTTGGGCAAAGAACTTTTTATCTTTTAGTGGGCCAAAAAGACCGCCTTCCAATACAGGCTCAAAATCAATTTCTTGCTCCGTTCTATCATCAAATCTGACGCGCAGTTGGTATGGGCCAGTCTGTTCAAAATCCGTCACGCGATAAATACCGTGTTTCATATCAATCTCCTATCGAAGTGGGACAATTTTTAAAGGTGGTTCCCCGGCTTGGAGCCGCTCCCAGTTTTCCAACAATTCTCCCTGATGGAGTTCTGCCCAGGCTTCCACCAACCGCTGTTGGCTTCTTGGTAACGCCCCTTCAATCCCCTCATTTGTGTCAATTCCAAATACCAGAACATGATTTTGGTAATAGGCGTGGAGATGAGGGCGATGATGCTGTAAATCTGATTCTGCATACATCCGAATGATAATTCCATAAAAGCGTGCAAGTTCAGGCATAACGATATTTACCTACTCCCAATAAACCACAAGAAACTGTGCGTATCCAGAATTCATGGCATATATTCGCGGAAATCTTCCAGGGGCGCATCAAAATCGTCTGCCATATGGATCAAGCCTTTTGCGCTTCCAAATTTTGCATTGCGTTTCGGGCGCGCGACAGGAATCAATTGCACAGCTTGTTTTTTATCGTTCAGCCAAATAATGACTTCATCTCCCTCTACGGCGGACTGAACTAATTCGGGGAGATTCTTTTGGGCTTCACTCATTGGAAATTGGCGTAACATGCTTCACACTCCAGTCTAAGATAAAGAAATTATACCAATATCGCTCCAATCCAATATCCAATACCCTAATTCAAATTCTATTAAGACCAGAACTTTTCATTTAATCGTTCGGACTAGAGAAGAAATTTCCGAAAAAAGGGATGAGTGGGGGCTGGCCCCCACTCATCCCTTTTTTCGTGGATTCTCCAAAAATATCTAAACGGTTACCTTTTTTATTTATCAAAAGCCCCCAAAGCGAGCTTTACAAAACAAGCTCACAAACAATTTCTTCAACCTCTCTTCACCCCTCCGTAATCACATACCACCCTGTCTTCTCTTTCATTAACGTCAGGCTTTTCGCCTCGCTGTCAAGTTTCCGCGCAATCTCCCACCCGGTTGCACCGTTCCTCAAAAAAACATCATACTTTTCGGAAACATCGGGCAAAACACAGGTTTGACCCGGATTCGCGGTACAGGTGCTGACCAGCGTGCGACCAGCAAAAATCTGCGCTTGGGCCTTGATTTCTGTTTTATTGTGGAACGTAATCCCGGTGGTATCCATTATGATGTGGGCGCAACTCTCAGGCGTCGAATTACATAAACCACCAGGATCAACGGTATTGCGCCGCCAATCGAAACCAGCATCGAAGGAAAACTAAAGTTTCTTTGGTTTTTGGTGACGATATCGAACATGGGCGTGATAAAAATGCCAGCGGCGATTGCCCCCACCATCCCCACCAGGATATTAATCCGCAGGTTCGGTTGTTCGGCAATCCGCGGAAGCAGACTCGCCAGCAAACCGCATACTATTCCTACAAAAAGCCAGGTGATCAAACTCATGGTCAACTCCTTCGGTGATTTTATGCCGTCAAATAGAATCTTCTTGTACCCAGGCTTGCGATTAGTTCGCTTAGCCTGAGCAGTTCCAGATTCTCAATAGGTTGGGGATTCACATTTCCGAAGGTAGCTATTCAGCCAGGGTAGAGTTTAGAAGTTTCTCAGCCTGAGCAGTTGCTTCCGAAGTTTGAATCCTGAGTGTTTTTAGACTTGCCGAACGCCAACTTCGGACATGGTTCCCGTTTTTTTGAGATGATCCGTCAAATAGGCTTTAATTTGTTGGGCTAACTCTTCCGGGTCCAGATTAATATCGAAGACCGAAAAATCGCCGTCTTGCGCCAATTTTTGAATGAGCGGTTCTCCGAGCGAGCCAGGGGCGCGCAGTTGCATGGAAATCTTATCGGCCAGTTGCCCGCTCCCTTCCAATACGATCACTTTGCGGCTATCCAGAATATTTGCCCTCACTTCCTCTTGCGTCCGCTTCCCGCCATTCACCAGAATCGCCAACGACGGGACTCCGTCTGCCAGTGCGTTGATCAAGGCATACATCGGCTTCACCTCGTCCCCCCAATTTTCGCCTTCCACCAACACAAAATGCGTGTGCGCGTCACCCAGCGATTGTAAATGTCCATTGGTGGGTTCGTTGGGCAAATGCGTCAACTGACCGGGTGCAACTCCGATATAGTTGCCGTAATGCTCGCGCGCCCCAAGCGCCCCATTCAAAATCCCCATCGTGCCGGAGGCCGCGCCACCATCCACCACGTTGGCTTCCAATTCCACCGCGGCCCGCGCGATGCCATCCCGAATGGCCCGTTCCAGCTTGAAAGCATCCACCCCAGTCACCTTCGACGCCCCCCCCATGAAGACGATCACCGGAAACCCGCGGCGGAGGCCCAGTTGTTTGAGCATCTCGTCGCCCGAATACTGGTCTAAGTTGATTTGGATGGTTTTGTGCCCGTTGAAGATTTTATTGAATTTTTTAAACAAGTGGTTTTCCTTTTATTTTTGGCTTTACAGATTTTAGTGTAAAGTGTTCGGAAGGTTGAAAATGCCATTTTTTAAGCCTTTATGAACACTCAAGCCCAGAATGAAATACCTTTAAGTGTTCGGCTTCGTGATCTTCAGGAGATCGAAATGGCTGGCGGGGGATTGCCAAATCTCCCGCCGGATTTGGCAGTCCGGCTTAAGCGAGTGCAATCTCCTGATATTCAATTATTTCTTAAGTTGCGGAGAAAAAGCGCTGTTCGGGTGATTTCAAACATGCTTCCTTTTCGTCACAGCCAGCAACCGGGCTGTGCCTCGTCGGGTGTTCCTTCCCCAAAATATATCTACCCCTGTGGGGTACGCCATTGGACGACGGAGTAAATAATGCCCCCCTCAATCATAATCATCTTACTTATATTTTCATTATACCCCCTCACCTCCCCTCTACCTCCATAAATAGGCTTGTATTCTCATCTGCCACTTACATGCGAGGAAGATTGGGCGGATTGTTACCTTTCAGACAGTCATCCGATACCCTCACGAGAGAATCAACCACGCCGCTGTCACCACCAACAACACCACAATCACCCGCTCGAACATCTCCCGGCTGATCTTATCCGCCAACCATCTGCCCCCCCACACCCCCAACGGGAGAAGCGGCAAAATCCAGATCAACCGCAAAATTTGTTCAACATCAAACAAGCCCGCGTACACGTAATACGGCACCTTGATCCAGTTGATGATCGCAAAAAACAACGCAGAGGTCGCATTAAACGTCCGGGTAGGGACGCGGCGCATGAGCAGGTAGATGCTCACGGGCGGGCCACCCGTGTGGGCGAGGGCGGAAGAAAACCCCGCCACGGTCCCCGCGAAAACGCCGTGCCATTCCTTCACCTCGAATGTGCCGCGAAACAACCGCGCCTCCAGCAGTTTATACACCGCAAAAATCAGCACGATGATGCCTAAAATCGTTTTGAGCGTATCCGTGGGCGCGTTGGTGATGACAAACGTTCCCAGCGTCACCCCCACAACCGCACCGGGGATCATCAACCCGATCATCCGCCCATCCCACCGTTTCCAGTGCGAGGCCACCGCAAACACATCGGCGATCATCAAAATCGGGAGCATCAACCCGATCACCTGATCGGCAGGCACCACGAGCGCCATCAACGGCGTCGCTAACGCGCCCAACGAACCGCCCAGGCCCCCTTTCGAGAAACCGATCAAAAGGGCAACCAACGCCGCCATGAAATAAAATAAAGTCGGGGAAATATTCATAAGGTGGATCCCCGCCCGTACTTTTTCCAAAGGCGTTGAACGTCCTCGTGCGGGATCGCGTACGCCGTGCGGCCTTTGAACCCGGTCGTCGTCTCCGCCGCGATGAGGGCATTCCAGATCGCTTCTTCGACCGCTTCTGCCGTGGCGACGAAAAAGGGGTTGATCCACGCATTCGGGATCATCTGCAACGTGACGGGGGTGGAAACGCCGGGGTCAAATTCATTCCCGGTGGCAAACGCCAGGAAAATGTCTCCACTGCCGTTGTTGCCGAACCCGCCCGTACGCGCCACCCCTGTCGTCGCCCGTTGTGCGAGGCGATTACACTGAAAGGGAAGCAGGGGCGCATCCGTGGCAACGATGATGATGATACTGCCCGTGCCCGGATCATGCACAGGCGCTTCCCCCCAGCCGGAGGGGATTTTCTCCAGGCTGATTTCCTGCCCAATCGGGACGCCGTCCAACCGTAAATCGCGCCGTACCCCGTAATTCGCCTGCACCAGCACCCCGACCGTGTACTGCCCCGCCGGAATCTCCACCACCCGCGAGGAGGTGCCGATCCCGCCTTTAAATTCGTGGCAAATCATCCCGGTTCCCCCGCCCACACAGCCTTCCGCGACCGGGCCGCCGCGTGCAGAATCCATCGCCCGGAAAACGTGTTCTGGCTGGATGTGCAGGGCCGCCATGTCGCTCAACCACCCATCGTAGGTCTCGGCGACGACGGGGAGTTCAAATTCTTCGGTCAGGCTGTGGGCGACCGCGTACGCGCCCATCGCCTGATGGACCGCGCCCACCTGCCCGGTGTTGGTGATGGCGATGGGGGTGGAGAGCATTCCGGACTCGGCAACCCAGTGCATCCCGGTCATTTCGCCACAGCCGTTGTAGGCGTGGTATCCGGCAAAGGCGGGCTGTTTCCAAATCCGCCCTTCGCGGGGCAGGATCATGGTGACCCCGGTGCGCGCGAGGCGGGGTTCATCATAGATCAGGGTAGTTTGCCCCACCCAAATACCAGGCACATCAGTAATGGCGTTCAGCGGGCCGGGGGGCATGTATCCAATGGTGGGGCCTAGATCACGAAGGCGAGGTTTTTGAGAAGCAGAGGACATGGGGACTCCTGAAAAAGGGGAGAGGTGCTCGTTTTTTGGCTTGGCGAAATGGACTCTCTGGAAATGAGCAAGCCTGGACGAAGGCTTTCAAGTATAGCATTTTATGCGCTTTTTGATTTGCACACACATTCAAATCAGGCTACAATAACTTTCAAAATTCCGGTCTTCTCCGTCGATTCAAGAGAGGCATTCCCCCATCCCTTTGTAAGTGATCCAACATTCTGCCAACATTCGTCTGAAAATGACACTTCGCACATCTCTCCTCTTTCTTCTTTCGCTTTTTTTTGCACTGGCGGCCTGTAGCACCCCCTCGCCAACCGCCTCCCCAACCCCGGAAGGAACCCCGGAGGAGGTTGTCATTTCTGAGGGAGGCCCCTCCCTGCCCGCGGGGGACACCGCCCTCTGGGTGGGGTGGACATCCGGCCCGGACAACCCCAACCCTCTCGTAGCACAGTGGTCCGAATCCCTGACCATTTTTGATCTTGTGTATTCGACGTTGTACCGGCTCCAGCCCGATGGCTCGTACACCCCCGATTTGGCCGTCAGTTTTGAACCTTCCGCCGATCAAAAAATCTGGACCCTCACCCTTCGCGACGACGTGAAGTTCCATGATGGCGTTCCGCTGACCGCACGGGATGTGGCTTTTTCGCTCAATTTGTATGGTTTTTTTGAAGAGGTCGTCGCCCTGGACAATACCACCGTGGAAATTCACGTGCTAGATCCGGTGCCGAACATGATCGGACACATCATCCATTTTTATATTCTTCCGCAACACAAATGGGCAAGATACGAGAGTGCCCCCGAATCGTTTGACAATCTGGAGATGGTG
>WBZL01000218.1_pt1 | contig 63807 bp, 60 predicted proteins | sample 5204291 | NCBI WGS metagenome assembly WBZL01 (sample SAMN12344345, study PRJNA552823) | activated sludge metagenome | biome: Activated sludge suspended growth; feature: Nitrification reactor; material: Wastewater; isolation source: activated sludge from nitrification reactor of wastewater...
TTCAATACTTCAATGAAAATAACGTGTCACTACAGACAAAAACCGGACCCATCGCCAAGTCACTGTTCCTTCAGGGGTTCAGTTCGAAAATCAGCAGCAATCAGGCGAAAAGTGTCGAACTCGGGTGGCCAGGGCCTCCAGGCGCTTGGCCAAGCGGGCGGGAATGCGGACTTCGGTCATGTGGGGCTCCAAGAGCACAAATGGCGCAGTGAAACGCCTGAAATTAGGCTGCGATCCGATTGCCGCGTGTGCGATCGACGATGCCCATCAGCAATCCCCCCACGCTGATGTCTTCATCCAGCTCATCCCAGTGAATGCCAGTGCCTCCGCCGGACAACTCGTAGTTCTTCAATTGGCCGGGGGTCGCGGCCAGGAAGCGGGGGAAATAGGCGAGGGGCAGGCCCAGCTTGCGCCCGTCCGCGAGGCTGACCCACATCATGCCGCCGTCGAAGCTCAGTTCAGTCGCCGAAGTGTTCACGCCAGGCACTTTCGGTACCCAGTCTATGCCGTTTTCTTGGAAGAGGTGCCCTGGGGGGCTTGTTGTTCCTCGGCCGCCATCCTTCTGGCCAATTCACGGGCATGCCTGGCCGCGCGGCGTAATGCTGGCAGGGATTTCGCCAAGTCGGATGTCTTGGCTTGTTCAATCGGTTTTCGGTTCATGGTTTCCTCTTCACAAAGTGAAAACCCGCTTGCCGAAGCCGTTCGAGGGCCGTTTCCAGATCCGCTATCAGCCCCTTTTCAGCTGCGCGTTGCAGTATTGACAGCGTGCCGATTACGGTTAGCCCCATGCCAATGGCGGATTGGCGTGCCCGCCAGTCGTCGAGGATGAGGAATCTGGCGGTGGTTTCCGCTGCCAGCACCATGGCTTCGGATTCGCCCATTCCCAAGGTCAGACGCAAGGCCTGCACGGCGAGGTGGTCCTGGACATGCATGGTTATGATCCATTCCGCCTTGGCAACTTCATCGCTGCCGGGGCGCCCCGCACCCTGAGTTACGACTTCGTCGTATACGGCGGCGGGGATGGTGATCTGGCCGAACAGAGCGCGCAGGACATCCAATTGTCCCGAGCGCGCCAGGGCGATCAGGCAGGAAGAATCCGCGACGACGATTTCAGACATTGGCCAGGCGGGCCATGTCTTCTTTCAGGTCTTCCTGGCGCATCGTCAATGGGATGGCGAGTTCACGATTCATTTCAGCGAATTCCCATTGACTGAAGCCGCCCAGTTCGCATGCCTTGCCGATAGATATTCGCCCATGTTCATAGAGGAACAGGGCCAGCATGCGGCGGGTCTGGTCGCTTGCGTTTTCCGGGGTCAAGCCGACTTGCATGCCCAGCGGCTCAGGGATGCTGAATTCAACGTGCATTTGATTCATGGAAGAAACCTCCGGCGTGTATTCCTCAATTGACGCCAGTACCTTACCCCCGTTTCAACACCGGCTTCAAATACTTCCCCGTGTGGCTCCCCTTGTTCCTCGCCACCTGCTCCGGCGTCCCCTCCGCGATGATTTGCCCGCCCCCTTCGCCCCCCTCCGGTCCCAGATCGATGACCCAGTCGGCGGTCTTGATGACGTCCAGGTTGTGCTCGATGACCACCACGGTGTTGCCGTGGCCGACCAGGCGGTGCAGGACCTTGAGCAGCATGTCGATGTCGTGGAAGTGCAGGCCGGTTGTCGGCTCGTCGAGGATATAGAGGGTTCTTCCCGTATCCCGCTTCGATAGCTCCAGGGCCAGTTTCACCCGCTGGGCCTCGCCGCCCGATAGCGTGGTGGCGGCCTGGCCCAGGCGGATGTAGGTGAGGCCCACGTCCATGAGGGTTTGCAGCTTGCGCCTGACCACCGGCACGGCGTGGAAGAAGTCGAAGGCCTCCTCCACGGTCATCTGCAGGATCTCGTGGATGTTCCTGCCCTTGTACTGCACCTCCAGGGTCTCGCGGTTGTAGCGCTGGCCGTGGCAGACGTCGCAGGGCACGTAGATGTCGGGCAGGAAGTGCATCTCCACCTTGATCATGCCGTCGCCCTGGCAGGCTTCGCAGCGGCCGCCCTTGACGTTGAAGGAGAAGCGGCCCGGCTCGTAGCCCCGCTCCCGGGCCTGGACGGTGCCGGCGAACAGTTCCCGGATGGGGGTGAACAGGCCGGTGTAGGTGGCCGGGTTGGAGCGGGGGGTGCGGCCGATGGGGGCCTGGTCCACGTTCACCACCTTGTCGAAGAATTCGATGCCCTCGATGGATTCGTAGGGCGCCGGCTCGTGGGCGGCGCCGTTCAACTGGTTGGCGGTGATGGCGTAGAGGGTGTCGTTGATGAGGGTGGACTTGCCCGAGCCGGACACGCCGGTGACGCAGACGAAGATGCCGGTGGGCAGTTCGAGGGTGACGTTCTTTAGGTTGTTGCCGTGGGCGTTGATGAGCTTCAGCACCCGGCCTTCCCGCGCCGTGCGGCGGGTTTCCGGCATGGGGATGGACATCTTGCCGGACAGGTAGCGGCCGGTGAGGGACGCCTCGCTGGCCAGGATGTCCTTCAGGCTGCCTTCGGCGACGATCTCGCCGCCGTGCTCGCCGGCCCCCGGCCCCATGTCGACGATGTAGTCGGCGTGGCGGATGGCATCCTCGTCGTGCTCCACGACGATGACCGAATTGCCCAGGTCGCGCAGGTGCTTGAGGGTGCCCAAGAGGCGGTCGTTGTCGCGCTGGTGCAGGCCGATGGAGGGCTCGTCCAGCACGTACATGACGCCGGTGAGGCCGGAGCCGATCTGGCTGGCCAGGCGGATGCGCTGGGCCTCGCCGCCGGAGAGTGTGTCGGCGGAACGCTCCAGGCTCAGGTAGTCCAGGCCCACTTCATTCAGGAAGGTGAGGCGGGCGGCGATCTCCTTGACGATCTTGTCCGCCACCTGGGCCCGGTTGCCTTCCAGCCTGAGTTCGTCGAAGAACTTGAGGGTCTGGCGGATGGGCAGGCGGGAGAGGTCGTGCAGGGTCCAGCCGTGGATGGTGACGTTGCGCGCCTCGATGCGCAGGCGGGAGCCGCCGCAGTCCGGGCAGGGGCTGGTGGCGATGTAGCGGGCCAGTTCCTCGCGGATGAGCTGGGATTCGCTTTCCTTGTAGCGCCGCTCCAGGCTGGGCACGACGCCGTCGAAGCGGTGGCGGCGGATGACTTTTTTACCCCCGTCACCCAGGTAGTGGAAGGGGATTTCCTCCCGTCCGCTGCCGTGCAGGATGATGTGCTGCAGGCCGTCCGGCAGTTCCTCCCAGGGGGTGTCGATGTCGAAGCCGAAGTGCAGGGCCAGGGATTCCAGCATGCGGTAGAAGAAGGCGTTGCGCTTGTCCCAGCCCTTGATGGCGCCGGCCGCCAGGCTCAGGTGAGGGTAGGACACCACCCGCTTCGGATCGAAGAAGGTGATCTGGCCCAGGCCGTCACACTTGGGACAGGCGCCCATGGGGTTGTTGAAGGAAAAGATGCGCGGTTCCAGTTCCGGCAGGGCGTAGTCGCACACCGGGCAGGCGAATTTCGCCGAGAACAGCATCTCCCGGCCGGAGTCCATTTCCACCGCCAGGGCCTTGCCCTCGGAATGGCGCAGGGCGGTCTCGAAGCTTTCCGCCAGGCGCTGCTTCATGTCCGGGCGAACCTTGAGGCGGTCCACCACCGCCTCGATGGTGTGCTTCCTGTTCTTTTCCAGGGTGGGCAGGCTGTCGATGTCGAACACCTCGCCGTCCACCCGCAGGCGCACGAAGCCCTGGGCGCGCAGTTCGTCGAACAGGCCCACCTGCTCGCCCTTGCGGCCCACCACCAGGGGCGCCAGGATCATCAGCCTGGTGTCCTCCGGCATCTGCAACACCGTGTCCACCATCTGGGACACGGTCTGGGCCGCCAGCTCGATGCCGTGGTGGGGGCAGCGGGGCGTGCCGGCGCGGGCGAAGAGGAGGCGCAGGTAGTCGTGGATCTCGGTCACCGTGCCGACGGTGGAGCGGGGGTTGTGGCTGGTGGCCTTCTGCTCGATGGAAATCGCCGGACTCAGCCCCTCGATCAGGTCCACGTCGGGCTTTTCCATGAGCTGCAGGAACTGCCGCGCGTAGGCCGACAGGCTTTCCACATAGCGGCGCTGGCCCTCGGCGTAGAGGGTGTCGAAGGCCAGGGACGACTTGCCGGAGCCGGACAGGCCGGTGATCACCACCAGCTTGTGGGGCGGCAGGTCGACGTTGACGTTCTTGAGGTTGTGGGTGCGGGCGCCGCGGACGCGGATCATGGTGTTGGGCTTGCGGGAGGAAACGGCCAACTATACGCAAACATTCCCGCTCGCCTCAAACGTACGCCTCCCCCTCCTCACCTCCCCCGCTCGCGGGGGAGGAACTCTCTCCCTCCCCGTGGACGGGGAGCACCCTGAAGGCGTCCAGCACCTTCACCAGGTTTTCGCCCACTGCGCTGAACTCGGCTTCGGCGATCTTCAAGCCGGCGTGGGTGGTTTTCATGTCGCTGCCGGAGTAGGTGCGGGGCCCGCCGGTGGCGGCGCGGAGCTGTTCCTTGAGCTTGCCCGCGCAAGCGCCCGAGAGGCGACCCGCCGATAATGGATCCCATGACCCTGTCCGTACCCTACGTCGCCCCGGCCTGGCTGCCCGGCGGCCACGCGCAAACGCTCTACGCGGTGCTCCTGCGTCGCCTGCGGCCGCCTTACCGGCGCGAGCGGTGGGAGCTCGCGGATGGGGATTTTCTCGACCTGGACTGGCTGGACGGGCCCGCCGACGCCCCCCTGGTGGTGCTGTTCCATGGTTTGGAGGGGAATTCGCGGGGGCATTACGCCAGTTTCCTGATGGACGCCCTGGGCCGCTGGGGCTGGCGCGGCGTGGTGCCCCATTTCCGGGGCTGCTCGGGGGAGCCGAACCGCCTGCCCCGGGCTTACCACTCGGGCGACAGCGCGGAAATCGGCCTGGTGCTGGAGCGCCTGCGGCGAGTCGCGGGGCGGGCGCCGCTGTATGCGGCGGGGGTGTCCCTGGGGGGCAATGCCCTGCTCAAATGGTTGGGCGAGCGGGGAGATGCGGCGGCCAACCTGGTCGCCGCCGCCGCCACGGTCTCCGCGCCCCTGGACTTGCCGGCGGCCGGGGCGGCGCTGGACCGGGGCATCACCCGGCTGTACACCGCCCATTTCCTCCGCTCCCTGAAGCGCAAGGCCCTGGGCAAGCTGGTCCGCTACCCCGGGCTGCACGACGAGGCCGCGCTGCGGGCGGTGGACACCATCCGCGGATTCGACGATCTGGTCACCGCCCGCCTGCATGGCTTCCGGGATGCGGCGGACTACTGGCGCCGCTCCGCCAGCAAACCCTGGCTGCGCCATATCCGGGTGCCCACCCTGGTGATCAACGCCCGCAACGACCCGTTCATGCCGGGGGATGCCCTGCCGGAGGCCGACCAGGTATCGCCCTGGGTGAGCCTGGATTTTCCGTCCCACGGCGGTCACGTGGGCTTCGTCACCGGTCCGTTTCCCGGACGGTTTGAATGGCTGCCGGGACGGGTATTGGGCTTCTTTGGGGCTGTTTCGAAGCCTCCAGCTCCGGGGGAAGCGGCTGGAAATTAGCCCGGACAGTGGACCGGACGGTTGATAAAATCCGCGCCTCTCAAATGCCGCTCGTCATCCCGTGCCCCGTCCGGATCCGCTTGACCCCGTCTCCCTGAAAGAACGCCGCGCCGCGGTTTCCCTGGCAAGCATCTTTGGTTTGCGCATGCTGGGCATGTTTCTCATCCTGCCGGTGTTCGCCCTGTACGCGAAAACCCTGCCGGGGGGCGAGGACCATACCCTGGTGGGCCTGGCCCTGGGCATGTACGGCCTGACCCAGGCGGCGTTGATGATTCCCTTCGGCATGGCCTCGGATCGGCTGGGGCGCAAGCCGGTGATCATCGTCGGTCTGATCATCTTCGCCCTGGGCAGTTTCGTCGCCGCCTACGCCGATACCCTGGCCGGGGTCATCCTGGGGCGGGCCCTGCAGGGCGCCGGGGCCATCTCGGCGGCGGTCACCGCCCTGCTGGCCGACCTGACCCGGGAGGAAAAGCGCACCCAGGCCATGGCCATGATCGGCAGCACCATCGGCCTGGCCTTCGCCTTTTCCCTGGCGGCGGGGCCGGCCTTCTACCGCTGGATCGGCATCCCCGGCATCTTCGCCATGACCGGGGTGCTGGCCCTGCTGGCCATCCTGGTGATCAAGTACGTCACCCCCGACCCGGGCCGGACGGCCTTCCACTCGGACGCGGAGGCTAATCCGGCGCGCCTCAAGGATGTATTGCGCAATCCCGAACTGCTGCGCCTCAACTGGGGCATCTTCGCCCTGCACGCCGCCCAGATGGCCATGTTCGTGGTGGTGCCCTTCGCCCTGGTGAATGGTGGCCTCGATGGCGAGCACCACTGGCAGGTGTACCTGCCGGTGCTGCTGGCTTCCTTCGCGCTGATGGTGCCGGCCATCATCTACGGGGAAAAGCGCGGTGAGCTGAAGCGGGTGTTCGTCTCCGCCGTGGCCCTCATGTTCGCGGCCCAGATGGGCCTGGCCTTCACCATGGACCTGTTCTGGGGCGTGGTGGCCGCCCTGTTCGCCTACTTCGTGGCCTTCAACATCCTGGAAGCCACCCTGCCGTCGCTGATCTCCAAGATCGCCCCGCCCGAGGCCAAGGGCACGGCCATGGGCGTGTACAACACCTCCCAGGCGTTTGGGTTATTCTTCGGCGGCGTGGCGGGGGGCTGGCTGGCCCAGCATCATGGCTACGGTGTGGTGTTCGCGTTCTGCGCCGGCCTCATGCTGGTGTGGCTGGTACTGGCGGCGCGCATGGTCCCGCCGCCGCGGGTCAAGACCCAGATGTTCCATGTGGGGCCCCTGTCCGAGGAAAGCACCCGGCGATTGCTGGCCCGGCTTCCCGTGTTCGCCGGTGTCGAGGCCGTCACCGTGTTGCCCGAGGAGGGCGCGGTGCTGCTCAAGGTGGCGCAGACCGGCTGGGACGAGGAAGGGGTTCGTCATCTGTTATCGCAAATTTCTGAAGGGGGATAGTCATGGCTTCGGTCAATAAGGTCATTCTCATCGGCAATCTGGGCCGTGATCCGGAAATCCGTTACCTGCCCAGCGGCGATGCCGTCGCCAACCTGCGCATCGCCACCACGGACAAGTTCAAGGACAAGTCCGGCGAGCCGCAGGAAGTCACCGAGTGGCATTCGGTGGCCTTCTTCGGCAAGCAGGCGGAAATCTGCGGCCAGTACCTGAAGAAGGGCAGCCAGATTTACGTGGAAGGCAGCCTGCGCACCCGCAAGTGGCAGGACAAGGACGGCAACGACCGCTACACCACCGAGATTCGCGGCGACCGCATGCAGATGCTGGGTAGCCGGGGCGGCGGCGGTGGCGGTGGCGGCGGCATGGCCGACTTCGATTCGCCTCCCGCCGACAACGCGCCGCGCGGCAAGCCGGCCCCATCCGGCGGCGGCGAGGGCTTCGGCGACATGGACGACGACATTCCGTTCTGATCGGGTCGCGCCGGTGGGCGCTCGCCCGAGACCACCGGCATCGCGTTGACTGGGAGAAACCATGCAATCACGGCATCTGCCAGCCCTCATCGTATCCGTGTGGCTGGCCAACCCGGCCCAGGGGGCGGGTTTCGCCCTGATCGAGCAGAACGCCAGCGGCCTGGGCAACGCCTACGCCGGCCAGGCGGCCGTGGCGGAAGACGCCAGCACGATTTTCTTCAATCCGGCGGGGCTGACCTACGTCGAGGGCCGACAGGTGGTGGCGGCGGGGCACCTGATTATGCCCAGCGCCGAGTTCAGCGATGCCGGCAGCACCCTGGCCATCCGGGGGGACGGCGGCGACGCCGGCGTGACCGCGTTCGTGCCGAATTTCTACTACGCCATGGACGTGACCCCGGACCTCAAGTTCGGCCTGGGCGTGAACGCCCCCTTCGGCCTGACCACCGAATACGACGATACCTGGGCCGGCCAGGTCCAGGCCATCAAGTCCGACCTGAAAACCGTCAATGTCAATCCCGCCCTGGGCTGGCGGGTGAATGACCGCTTGTCCCTGGGTTTCGGCCTGAATTGGCAATACATCGAGGCGGAACTGACCCAGGGCACCGGCGCCGCCGTCAATCCCCCCGAGGCGAGGATGGAAGGCGATGACGCGAGCTGGGGCTGGAACATCGGGGTCCTGTGGGATATCGACGGTTTCAACAGGTTGGGGATCGCCTACCGCGCCGCCATCGACCATAGCCTGGAGGGAAAGTTGAAGACCCCCCTGGGCGCCACGCCGGTGTATGCCGACGTCGAGATGCCGGCCAGCACCTCCCTCAGTTATTGGCGCCGACTCTCGCCGGCCTGGGAGTTGCTCGCCGACCTGACCTGGACCGAGTGGAGCAGCTTCGAGAAACTCGACGTCGTCAGGAAATCGGACGATGCCGTGCTCAGCCACATTCCCGAGATGTGGGAAAACGCGTGGCGCTATTCCCTGGGCCTGACCTATCGCCCCAGCCGGGCATGGACCTGGCGCTCCGGCCTGGCCTACGACGAAACCCCGGTGCCCGATGCGGCCCATCGCACGGCCCGGATTCCCGACGCTGATCGCCTGTGGGTCGCCCTGGGCGGCCAGTACCGCTTCAGCCCGAAAGCGGCGGTGGATTTCGGCTACGCCCACCTGTTCGTGAAGGACGCCCACATCGTTCACGTCAACAACGGGACCTTGCTGCGCGGCAACTACGATAGCCGGATCGACATCCTCGGCGCCCAGTACACCCACAATTTCTGAGGGCGCCCATGCACACGACCCTGTTTTCCGCCCTGGTCAAGGCCTGTGAGGAACATGGCCGCGACACGCCCGGCCAGTGGGAGGACATGAAGCCGGGCAGCTACAGCTACGGCGACCTGCTGAAGATGACCCTGGCCCTGGGCCGGCTGGCCGGCAAGGTGACGGCGCCGGGGGAACACGTGGGCGTGCTGATGCCCAACATGGCCTCGACAGTGGCCCTGGCCATCGGCCTGTCGGCCATGGGGCGCGTGCCCTGCATGCTCAATTACACCGCGGGCACCGACGGCATGCAGGCGGCGTGCCACACGGCGGGGATCCGCCGGGTGTTCACCTCCCGGCTGTTCCTGAAGAAGGCGGGACTGGAACAGCATGTGGCCCAGCTTGCCGGCCTGGAGCTGATCTGGCTGGAGGACCTGCGGGAGCGCTTTGGTTTGCTCGACAAGGCCTGGCTGATGGGCTTCGCCCTGTGGTTCCCGGAAGCGGCCATGCCCGAGGGCGACCCGGAGGCTCCGGCGGTGGTGCTGTTTACCTCCGGCACGGAGGGCAAGCCCAAGGGCGTGGTGCTGTCCCACCGGGCCCTGCTCGCCAACGTCGACCAGGTGATCCACCTGCTGCGTTTTTCCACGAGCGACGTGGTGTTCAACAGTTTGCCGATCTTCCATTCCTTCGGCCTCACCGCCGGCACCCTGGTGCCCCTGGTCACCGGTTCCCGGCTGGTGATCTATCCCAGCCCCCTGCACTTCAAGGAGATTCCCAAGCTGGTGCGCGAGCGGGGCGCCACGGTGCTGTTCGGCACCAGCACCTTCTTCAACCACTACGCCCGCAACGCCGAGGCGGACGATTTCGCTTCCCTGAAATACGTCGTGGCCGGGGCCGAGAAGCTCGCCGCCCCGGTTCGCCAGGCCTGGAAAGAGCGTTTCGGCATCGACATCCTGGAAGGCTACGGCGTCACCGAAACCGCCCCGGTCCTGTCCTGCAACCGGCCTTCGGACAACCGGCCGGGTACGGTGGGGCGGCTGGTGCACGGCGTCGAGGCGCGGCTGGTGCCGGTGCCCGGCATCGAGCGCGGCGGCGAGCTGCATGTGCGCGGCCCCAACCTCATGTCCGGCTATTACCGTTATGACGCTCCGCGCGTGCTGGAGCCGCCCCGGTCCGTGGTCGGCGAGGGCTGGTACGACACCGGCGACGTGGTGGAGATGGACGCCGACGGCTTCCTTTCCATCCAGGGCCGGCTGAAGCGCTTCGCCAAGGTGGCCGGCGAAATGGTTTCCCTGGAACTGGCCGAGACCATCGCCCGGGTGGTGTCCTCGGAGCAGGTCCACGCCGCCACCTGTATTTCCGACGCGGGCCGGGGCGAGGTGATCGTCCTGTTCACCACCGATTCCGATCTCAGCCGCGAACAGATGGCCGCCGTCGCCCGGGGCCTGGGCTATCCGGAGATCTGCCTGCCGAAGAAGATCGACGTGGTGGAGGAGTTGCCGGTGCTGGGTACCGGCAAGATCGACTACTTCCGCCTGCAGCAACTGGCCGCGCGCCTGCACTTGAAACCATCCGATGAAGCTAAATATAAGAAACCGTTGATATAATTCGCCGACTAACGATCAGGAGTCAGCCATGCCCATCTACGCCTACAAGTGTGCCGATTGCGGCTTCGAGCAGGATGTCATGCAGAAGATGAGCGACGCCCCGCTCAGCGAGTGCCCTTCCTGCGGCAAGCCCGCCTTCACCAAGCAGTTGTCCGCCGCCGGCTTCCAGTTGAAGGGTTCCGGCTACTACGCCACCGATTTCAAGAACAGCGGCGCCAAGCCCGCCGAGGCGCCGTCGCCGGCCTGCGGCACCGGCGCCTGCCCGGCCTGCGCCGGCTGAAGTCGTCCGACCCCATGAATCGGGCAAACGCATCGGCGTTTGCCCGATTCATTTGTTCGACAGCCTGAAAGCCACGATGGCCGCGCTCAAGCGCTACTTCCTCACCGGTCTGCTGATCCTGGTCCCCCTGGGCATTACCTTCTGGGTGCTCACGGCCCTGTTCGACTTCATGGACCAGAGCCTGCTGCTGCTGCCGGAATCCTGGCGGCCCGACGCCTGGCTGGGCGTGCACATCCCGGGCCTGGGGCTGATCCTCACCGGCGTGGTGATCGTCGTCACCGGCCTGCTGGCCACCAATCTGATCGGCCAGCGCCTGGTGGAGTACTGGGAAGGCCTGGTCAAGCGCATCCCGGTGGTCAAGTCCATCTACGGCAGCGTCAAGCAGGTGTCCGACAGCCTGCTGTCCGGTTCCGGCATGGCCTTCAAGAAGGTGCTGCTGGTGCGTTACCCTCACCCGGATGCCTGGTCCCTGGCGTTTCAGACCAACGTGCCGGAGGAGGTCGCCGGCCAGCTGGATGGCGAGTACGTGGCGGTGTTCATCCCCACCACCCCCAGCCCGGTGAACGGCTTCTATTTCTACGTGCGGCGCGACGCGGTCATCGAACTGGACATGAGCGTGGACACCGCCTTCAAGGCCATCGTCTCCATGGGCGTGGTGGCCGCGCCCATCAAGCCCGCCATCGCCAACTATGCCGGAGATTAAATAAAGTTGGCGGTTGTCAGTTGGCAGTCGTCAGTACGCCAACCGCCATTGCCTACTGTTTACTGTCAACTGCTTACTGCCTACTAGGATTTCTATGCGTACCCACTACTGCGGCGCCGTCAACGCCGACCACAACGGCCAGATCGTCAACCTGTGCGGCTGGGCCCATCGCCGGCGCGACCACGGCGGCGTCATCTTCATCGACCTGCGCGACCGGGAAGGCACGGTGCAGGTGGTGATCGACCCGGACACCCCGGAAGCCTTCAAGGTGGCGGAGGAGACCCGGGGCGAATTCGTCCTGCGCGTGGTGGGCAAGGTGCGGCCCCGGCCCGCCGGCACCGAGAACCCCAACCTGCCCACCGGCATGATCGAGGTCATCACCCAGACCCTGGAAATCCTCAACCCCAGCCTGACGCCCCCGTTCCAGATCGACGACGACAACCTCAGCGAGAACATCCGCCTGCAATACCGCTACCTGGACCTGCGCCGTGAGCCCATGCAGAAGAACCTGCGCCTGCGCTACCGGGTGTCCAAGCTGATGCGCGACTACCTGGACCAGCACGGCTTCATGGAAGTGGAAACCCCCATGCTGACCCGCTCCACGCCGGAAGGCGCCCGGGACTACCTGGTGCCCTCCCGGGTCCACGACGGCATGTTCTACGCCCTGCCCCAGTCGCCCCAGTTGTTCAAGCAATTGCTCATGGTGGCCGGCTTCGACCGCTACTTCCAGATCACCAAGTGCTTCCGCGACGAGGACCTGCGCGCCGACCGCCAGCCGGAATTCACCCAGGTGGACCTGGAGACCTCCTTCATGGATGAGGAAGAGATCATGGCCCTGGTGGAAGGCATGATCCGGGACATGTTCAAGAAGGCCCAGGACATCGACCTGCCCGATCCCTTCCCGCGCATGAGCTTCGCCGAGGCCATGGGCCGCTACGGCTCCGACAAGCCGGACATGCGCGTGACCCTGGAAATCACCGAACTCACCGACGTGATGAAGGACGTTGACTTCAAGGTGTTCTCCGGCCCCGCCAACGCCGGCAACGGCCGGGTGGCCGCCATTCGCGTGCCCCGGGGCGGCGAGTTCAGCCGCGGCGAGATCGACGCCTGGACCGAATTCGTCAAGATCTACGGCGCCAGGGGCCTGGCCTACATCAAGGTCAACGAGAAGGCCAAGGGTCGGGACGGCCTGCAATCCCCCATCGTCAAGAACCTGCATGACGCGGCCCTGGCCGAAATCCTCGCCCGCACCGGCGCCGAGGACGGCGACATCCTGTTCTTCGGCGCCGACAAGGCCAAGGTGGTCAACGACGCCCTCGGCGCCCTGCGCGCCAGGATCGGCCACGAGAAGGGCTATGTCGACGGTCGCGCCTGGGCCCCCCTGTGGGTGGTGGACTTCCCCATGTTCGAGTTCAACGAGGACGAGAACCGCTGGGACGCCCTGCACCACCCCTTCACCAGCCCCAAGGACGGCCACGCGCAATACCTCACCACCGATCCCGGCAAGGCCCTGTCCAAGGCCTACGACATGGTCCTCAACGGCTGGGAAGTGGGCGGCGGCTCGGTGCGTATCCACAAGGAAGCCGTGCAGGAAGTGGTGTTCGGCGCCCTCAACATCGGCGAGGAAGAACGCCGCAATAAATTCGGCTTCCTGCTCGACGCCCTCAAGTACGGCGCCCCGCCCCACGGCGGCCTGGCCTTCGGCCTGGACCGCCTGGTCACCCTCATGACCGGCGCCGAATCCATCCGCGATGTCATCGCCTTCCCCAAGACCCAGCGCGCCTCCTGCCTGATGACCGACGCCCCCAACGCGGTGGACGAGAAGCAGCTGCGGGAACTGCACATCCGCCTGCGCAACCCGGCGGGCACGCCAGCGGCGTAGGGTTGTTCCCCCCTTTCCTAAAGGGGGGGCAGGGGGGATTTGGCGGCGGATGCTTGCGTGGTTGCGCCGAATTGAGGTGACCCCACGGGGGAGGGCAGGGGGAGAGGGGCGGTTTCCCTCTCCACCACGTCATCGCCATCCCCAAGCCGTCATTCCGGCGAAGGCCGGAATCCAGGGGGTTATGCGTGTGTGCCTGTTTCCGCCGGTATCAGTGCGCGAAGGGCATCTGGCCGGGGGCGCCCAGCTTTCTTTGCTCGTGCAAAGAAAGCTGGCAATGAAAGGACGCCCCGCTGCCGTCGAAACCCCGAGGCTGACGACATCGACCGGGCGGCCAATGAACTCGCTTCGCTCAGAACCCGCTGGTGCAAGCTACCCAAACGCCCTGGCCTTGCGCGGTGCCGGTTGCCAAGAGGGCACCCGGGCCTTCCCTCAATGTCGCGGCCAGTTGCCAATTGCCGGCACATCCCGCGCATGGTGCAGCATGCGCGCAATCGTGATTCCATCCGCGTCCACGAAATAAAACAGGAGGTACGGCGTCGACGTCGGCCAACTGCGCAGGCCAGTCGCCAGATCGTCGCGCGCCCGGCCCATTTTCGGCTGCTCCAGCAGCATCCGCGTTTCGGCGTCGATCCGGTCGAGCAGTCTGTCCGCCGCTTCGATGCTGTCTTCGGCGATATACAGCCAGGCCTCCAGAAGATCGTTTTCCGCGCTGGCGGAATGGCGAATCTTTCCCACTATGTCGATTGCCGCGCGGCCCGCGCAGCGCGGCCACGTTGCTTGATCTCGTCCATGTCCAGTTCGCGCACCCGCCCGGCCGCGAGGTCGGCCACGCCTTGGGCGATATCCGCCTTCAGGCTGGCCAGGTTGGCAGCCTGCACGCTCTGATACGCCTCGAACAAACGCAGGGCCTCGCGGATCACTTCGCTGGCGGAACTATAGAGACCGGATTCCACATGCTGACGCACTCGGTTTTCAAGTTCGGGGGGCAAAGAGACATTGAGGGACATGGCGCGCTCCGGTGTATGTCATGGGATGTCATAGTCTGACATTAAGGCCGTATTTCAGGCAAACGGGTAAGTGGGTAGGGATTCCGACCTTCGCCGGAATGATGGCCAGGCACCTACAATCCACCCCATGACCGCCGACTTCCTCCTGCAACTGCTGCTCCAGGTCTGGCTGCCCATTGCCCTGCTGGTGACGGCCGGCGGCTTGTGGGTGCGCTTCCGGCCCCAGTTCCCGGCCGACACCCTGCGCGTCAACCTGAACCGGCTGGTGGTGGACGTGTTCGGGCCGCCCCTGCTGTTCGCCCTGTCCGCCCAGGCCGAGATCAGCCGCGAGCTGCTTACCGTGCCGGTGATCACCATCGCCGGCATCGGGCTGAGCTTCATCCTGCTTTATCCCCTGCTGTTCCATTCCCCATTGGCGCGCGGCCTCAAACGCGAAACCCGGGCCGCCATCCTGCTCGCGGGCTGCTTCAGCAACGTGCTGTTCATGGGCTATCCCACCCTGACGTTCCTGTACGGCGACATCGGCGGCAGCTACGCCGCCTTCGCCGACGTGCTGGCCACCACCCCCCTGTTGTGGACCTTCGGCGTCTGGATCGCCACCCGGCTGGGGCACGAGGGCGGCCACGGCCACAGCCTGCTGCGCACCATGCTGACCCTGCCGATGATCTGGGGCTTCACCCTGGGCTTCGCGGTGAACCTGTCCGGCCTGGACGTGGCGCCCCTGGTCAAGGCGGCCAAGTTCATGGGCCAGGCCACCATTCCCATCATGCTGTTCAACCTGGGGCTGTCCATCCCCTGGCGCGACCTCAAGCCCACGCGGCCGGTGCTGGCGGCGGTGGCGGTGAAGCTGCTGGTCGCGCCGATACTGGTTTACCTGCTGGCCCGGGCCAGCTTCGGCGAACTCAAGGCCGCCCAGACCGCCGCCATCCTGGAAGTGGCCATGCCCACCATGCTCATGGCCGCCAGCTTCGCCGACCGCTTCAAGCTGGACGTGCGCGCGGCGGCCCTGACCGCCAGCTGGTCCAGCCTGGCCTTCCTGGTGACCCTGCCGCTCTGGATCGCTTTCCTGGGGCGCTGAACCGGATAGCGGGCCGCGTGCCGATACGCCCCCTCCCAGCCTCCCCCGCCAGCGGGGGAGGGGTTCGCTCCCCGACTGGGGGCGGGGGTGAAACGGGCTAGCGCGCCAGGTCCGGCAGCAGGCCGCGCGTCTCCAGGTAGTTGATGACCTGGGCGGCGGCTTCCTGGGGGGTGATGCGATCGTTGTGGATCACCAGTTCCGGCGCCGCCGGCAGCTCATAGGGGTCGTCCACGCCGGTGAAGCCCATGCCCTTGCCTTCCGCCAGGGCGGCCCGGGCCTTCTTGTACAGGCCCTTGGGGTCGCGGGTTTCGCACACCTCGACGGGAACGTCCACCAGGATCTCGATGAACGGCAGGCCGCTGTCCAGGTGGATGGCGCGGGCCTGGTCCCGGTCCTTGCGGTAGGGGCTGATGAAACTGGTCAGGGCGATGGCGCCGGTGTCGGCGAACAGCCGGGCCACCTCGCCGATGCGGCGGATGTTCTCCTCCCGGTCGGCGGCGGAAAAGCCCAGGTTCTTGTTGAGGCCGTGGCGCACGTTGTCGCCGTCCAGCACATAGGCGAGGCGGCCCCGTTCCACCAGGGCGTGCTCCAGGGTGAAGGCGATGGTGCTCTTGCCCGAACCGGAGAGGCCGGTGAACCAGATGGTGGCCCCCTTCTGGCCCAGCAATCGTTCCCGATCCTCCCGTTTGACGTGGCCTTCATGCCAGGTGATGTTGGTTGCGCGGATCTCGGTCATTGCGGGAACTCCTGGTTGGGGATGAAAGGGGATGCTCGCCCGGCGCGGGCGAACATCGTCACTGTAGACCCCGGAAATATCGGTTCAAGACCTCCATGTCTTGAATTCCTTTTCATGTGGCGGATCGATTGACATCCCCAATCCTGTCTCGCCAGGATATGACCCCTCGCGGATTCATCGGACCGGGGCGGCCCCCGGCCCTCGATCCGCGCCGTGCCCCACCGCGTTCCCCGGCCCCGAGCGGAGCCCTGGAACCTCCGAATGGAAAATTGCCATGAAGGAATACATCGTCTTTCTCGACCGGGCGACCCTGGTCGCCGAGCTGCGCATCCCCGAGTTCGACCATGTCTGGGTGGAGCATCCGGACAGCGCGCCGGAGGAGGTGGCCGAGAAGCTCTGGCGGGCCAGCATCGCCATCACCAACAAGGCGCCCGTCACCCGCCAGGTCATCGAGGCCTGCCCCAAGCTGCGCCTGGTGGCGGTGGCCGCCACCGGGGTCAACAACGTGGATCTGGAGGCCTGCCGGGAACGCGGCATCGCCGTCTGCAACATCCGCGGCTACGCCGAGCACACGGTGCCGGAGCACGTGTTCATGCTGCTGCTGGCCCTGCGCCGCAACCTCCTGGCCTGGCGCGAGAGCCTGCGCCGGGGAGCCTGGCAACAGGCCAGCCGCTTCTGCCTGTTCGACCACGAGATGCACGACCTCCACGGCTCCACCCTGGGGCTGATCGGCCATGGCAGCGTCGGCGCCGGCGTGGAGCGCCTGGCCCGGGCCTTCGGCATGGCGGTGCTGGTAGCCGAGCACAAGGACGCGCGCACGATCCGCCCCGGCCGCGTGGCCTTCGACGAAGTCCTGGCCCGGGCCGACCAGATCAGCCTGCACACCCCCCTGACCGATGCCACCCGCGGCCTGATCGGGGCGCGGGAGTTCGGCCTGATGAAGCGCGGCGCCGTGCTCATCAACACCGCCCGCGGCGGCGTGGTGGACGAGGCCGCGCTGATCGACGCCCTGCGCGGCGGCCGCATCGCCGGCGCCGGCTTCGACGTGCTTGCCGTGGAGCCCCCGCGCGAGGGCAACCCCCTTCTCAACCTGGACCTGCCCAATTTCCTGCTTACCCCCCATGTGGCCTGGTCCAGCCGGGAAGCCATGCAGATCCTGGCGGATCAGTTGATGGACAACATCGACGCCTTCGTCGGAGGGGAAGCGAGGAATCGGGTGGTGTAAGGGGCGTTCCTTGGTCTCCTTTCCCGAACGGGCGCGCGGCAAACCGCGCGATGGCGGGGTGGCGGGCTTTCTCCCGGGCGGGATCGGTTGAACAGTCGAAACATAAGACTATTCTGATATTTCAATAGACGCCAAGGAGGTCAAGATGACATATCGATTCGGTCAAGCGCTGTTCCTGGGTTCCGCGTTGTTGTCGGGCGCGTTCGCTTTGTGGACGGAAACCGCCGTGGCGGGCGGGGATGCCGCCGCCGGCGCCAAATCGGCCATGTATTGCGCCTACTGCCACGGGGCGGATGGCAATTCGACCCATACCGGGACGCCGCGTCTCGCGGGCCAGAGTGCCGAAAGCTTCGTCGCCAAGATGAAGGTCTACAAGTCCAACCAGAAGGTTTTTCATCCCATGATGGCCTTCCTGACCGGCGGCCTCGGTGACAAGGACGTCCAGGATCTGGCGGCCTTCTATGCCCAGCAACCGGTCCGGAACAATTCCCTGCCCTACGCCGGGTCCAATCCGTACCGGTAAGCGGCGCACCCGCGCGATCGGCAAGGGCGGCTGGAGCGGCCCCCGCCCGCCCCGGGCGGGCCGGAATGGCGTTCCGCCTTGCTATTCCTCGCCGCCCGCCTCCATGCCCAGTTCCTGTATCTTCCGGGTCAGGGTGTTGCGCCCCCAGCCCAGCAGGTTGGCGGCTTCGATCTTGCGGCCGCCGGTGTGGGCCAGGGCGACCCGGATCAGGGTGCGCTCGAATTCGCCGGTGAGATCGTTGAGGATGCCGTTCTCGCCCCGGCCCAGCCTGGCCTGGGCGCTGCGGGCCAGGGCTTCGGTCCAGTCCAGGGCGGCGCCGGCGGTTTCCCGCAGGGCTTCCGCCGGCAGGTCCTTGGGCTCGATGACCTGGCCCGGCGCCATGACCGTGAGCCAGTGGCACAGGTTTTCCAGTTGCCGCACGTTGCCGGGGTAGGGCAGGGCGGTGAGGGCCTTGATGGCCTCGTCGGACACCTGCTTCATCTCCACCCCCAGGTCCTGGGCGCTTTTCTGCAGGAAGTGCTTCACCAGCAGGGGGATGTCCTCGCGCCGCTCGCGCAGGGCGGGCAGCTTGATGCGGATGACGTTGAGGCGGTGGAACAGGTCTTCCCGGAACAGGCCCTGGCGCACCCGCTCCTCCAGGGCCTGGTGGGTGGCGGCGATGACCCGCACGTTGACGCGCACCGGCGCGTGACCACCCACCCGGTAGAACTCGCCGTCGGCCAGTACCCGCAGCAGCCGGGTTTGCAGGTCGGCGGGCATGTCGCCGATCTCGTCCAGGAACAGGGTGCCGTCGTCGGCCTGCTCGAAGCGGCCCCGGCGCGAGGCGGTGGCGCCGGTGAAGGCGCCTCGCTCGTGGCCGAACAGCTCGGACTCCAGCAGGTCCTTGGGGATGGCGGCGGTATTGAGGGCGATGAAGGGCTTGTCCTTGCGCGGGCTGTGGCGGTGCAGGGCGTGGGCCACCAGTTCCTTGCCGGTGCCGGTCTCGCCGGTGATGAGCACCGTGGCCTGGCTCTGGCTCAAGCGGCCGATGGCGCGGAACACGTCCTGCATGGCTGGCGCCTGGCCCAGCATGGCCTGGCCCGCCAGGCCGGAATCCAGCCCGGGCATTTCCTCGACGCGGCCGCTTTCCTCCAGGGCCCGGTGGATGAGTTCCAGGGCGTGGTTCACGTCGAAGGGCTTGGGCAGGTATTCGAAGGCGCCGCCCTGGAAGGCGGAGACCGCCGAATCCAGGTCGGAATAGGCGGTCATGATGATGATGGGCAGGCGGGGCTGCTGGGCCTTGATCTGCTCCATGAACTCCAGGCCGCTCATGCCCGGCATGCGGATGTCCGACACCACCGCGCCGGGCGTTTCCCGGTCCAGGGCGCGCAGGGCCGCCTCGGCGGTGTCGAAGATGCGGTGGGGCAGGTTTTCCCGCGCCAGGGCCTTCTCGAACACCCATCGGATGGAGCGGTCGTCGTCGATGATCCAGACGGGTTTCATGATGGCTGACTCCTCAAGATTCTTTATTTAATCGGCAGGAAGATGGAAAAACAGGTGCGACCCGGCTGGCTTTCCACGTGGATGGCGCCGTCGTGGCGCTGCACCAGGCTCTGGGCCAGGGTCAGCCCCAGGCCGGTGCCGCCTTCCCGGCCGGAGACCAGGGGAAAGAACACCCGGCCCAGCATGTCCTCGGGGATGCCGGGGCCGTTGTCGACGACGTCCAGGCGGATGGCCAGCTTCCAGCGCTTCATGGCCAGGGTGACCTGGCGCGCCACGCGGGTGCGGAAGCTGATGCGTCCCTCGCCGCGCATGGCCTGGGCGGCGTTGCGGGCGATGTTGAGCACGGCCTGGATGAGTTGTTCCTGATCCCCCGCCAGGTCCGGCAGGCTGACGTCGTAGTCGCAATGGAACTCCAGGCGGGGGAATTCGGCCTGGAGCAGGCTGCGCACCCGCTCCAGCACCTCGTGCACGTTCACCGCCTGCACCACGGGACGTTTGGCCGGAGTCAGCAGGCGGTCCAGGAGGCCTTGCAGCCGGCTGGTTTCCTGGATGATGACCTGGGTGTACTCGCGCAGGTCGGAGGATTCCAGTTCCGCCTCCAGCAGCTGCGCCGCGCCGCGGATGCCGCCCAGGGGGTTGCGGATCTCGTGGGCCAGCTGGCGCAGCAGGGCCTGGCTGGCCTGGGTCTGGGCCATGACCTGTTCGTCCCGGGCGATGCGCACGCTGCCGGCGGCGGGGTGGAGTTCGATCACCGCCGCGCCTTCGGCCTCGTCCAGGGGCGAGACGGTGACGGAAAGCACCACGGCATGGCCGTTGACGGGCAGGTTGAGGTCGTGTTCGGTATAACTGGCGCCCTCGGATAGTGCATTGTCCAGGGCGCGCACCAATTCGGTGCACTCGCCGAACAGCAGGGAGACCGGCTTGCCCAGGGCATGATGGGACGAGACGCCCAGCAGGTTCTCCGCCGCCGGGTTGAGGTAACGGGTGACGCGCCGGGCGTCGGCGATCAGCACCGCTGTGGCGAGGATGTCGGGATGGGGCGTGGTCTGCATGGTGGTTGGCGTCGGGTTGCCCTCAGATTAGCAAGAAGCAGGCCATGCAAGAAGCGGGCCATGGCAGGGATTTGAAATCCAATACCCCGGATTGGAAAAGCCCCCATGCCTTTTGGCGGGCGGGCTCATAAAATGCGCGCAACAGGGCGAAGCAGGGTTTGCGGCCCATTCGGCGGGAATGCCGTTTCTTGACGCAATGGGCTCGTCAGGGTTCACCGGGAGCAGTCATGACCACATTCCTCAACATCGACGGCAACGAAGCCGCCGCCCGCATGGCCTTCCTCTGCAACGAGGTCATCGCCATCTATCCCATCACGCCGTCCTCCAACATGGGGGAATGGGCCGACGAATGGGCTTCCCAGGGCAAGCCCAACCTGTGGGGCGCGGTGCCGAGGATCATCGAGATGCAGTCGGAGGGGGGAGCCGCCGGGGCCCTGCACGGGGCGCTGACTTCCGGGGCGCTGGCCACCAGCTTCACCGCCAGCCAGGGCCTGCTGCTGTTCATCCCCAACCTGTACAAGATCGCCGGCGAGTTGACGCCCTTCGTGCTGCACGTGGCGGCCCGGGCCGTGGCGACCCACGCCCTGTCCATCTTCGGCGACCATTCCGATGTGATGGCCTGCCGCGCCACCGGCTGCGCCATGCTCTGCTCCAATTCGGTGCAGGAGGCCCAGGACTTCGCCCTGATCGCCCAGGCGGCGACCCTGGCGGGGCGCATTCCCGTGATCCACTTCTTCGACGGCTTCCGCACCTCCCACGAGGTGGCGAAGATCGTGGCGGTGGAGACGGACACGGTGCGCGCCATGATCGACGACGCCCGGGTGGCCGAGCACCGGGCCCGCGCCCTGTCGCCGGAGCATCCGGTGATTCGGGGCACGTCCCAGAATCCGGACGTGTTCTTCCAGTCGCGGGAGCGGGCCAATCCCTACTACGACGCCTTCCCGGACCTGGCGCAGGCGGCCATGGACCGCTTCGGCGAACTCACTGGACGGCGCTATCGCTTGTTCGAATACCTGGGCGCACCCGATGCGGAACGGGTCATCGTCCTCATGGGGTCCGGCGCCGAGACCGCCGAGGAAACGGTGGATCATCTGCTCGCCCGGGGCGAGAAGGTGGGCATCGTCAAAGTCAGGCTGTTCCGGCCCTTTTCCCCGTCGGACCTGCTGGCCGCCCTGCCGCAAAGCGCCAGGGCCATCGCCGTGCTGGACCGCTGCAAGGAACCGGGTTCCGACGGTGAACCGCTCTACAAGGACGTGGTGACCGCCCTGGCCCAGGCGGCGGCCGACGGCGGGCGCCCCATGCCGCGCGTCATCGGCGGCCGCTACGGCCTGGCCAGCAAGGAGTTCACGCCGGGCATGGTGAAGGCGGTGTTCGATGCGTTACGGGGCCGCGCGGACACCTCCCCCTCCCAAGCTCCCCCGCACGCGGGGGAGGGGTATTTCTCCCTCCCCGCTGGCGGGGAGGGCCGGGGTGGGGAGCGGTATATACCCCGCCGTCAGTTCACCATCGGCATCCGCGACGACCTCACCCACCTCTCCCTGGACTGGGACGAGGCCTTCCGCACCGATGCCGCCGGCCAGCTCCAGCACGCCGTATTCTGGGGCCTGGGCGCCGACGGCACTGTGTCGGCCAACAAGAACTCCATCAAGATCGTCGGCGAGGGCACCGATCTCCAGGCCCAGGGCTATTTCGTCTACGACTCCAAGAAATCCGGCGCGGTCACCGTGTCCCACCTGCGCTTCGGCCGGGCGCCCATCCGTTCCGCCTACCTGGTGGAAGAGGGCATGGCCAACTTCGTCGCCTGCCACCAGACCGTGTTCACCGAACGCTACGACCTGCTGGCCCACGCCGCGCCCGATGGCGTGTTCCTGCTCAATACGCCGGAACCGGCGGACAAGGCCTGGCAAAGCCTGCCCGAGGCCATGCGCGCCGGGATGCTGGAAAAGCACCTGAAATTCTGGGTCATCGATGCCTACCGGGTGGCCGAGGCGGCGGGCATGGGACGACGCATCAACACCATCATGCAGACCTGCTTCTTCGCCATCGCCGGCATCTTGCCCAGGGATGAGGCCATCGCCGCCATCAAGAAGGCGGTGGACAAGACCTACGGCAGGAAGAGCAAGCACCTGGCGGACCTGAACCACCAGGCCATCGACATGACGCTGGCGAACCTCTTTGAAGTTCCCCCCTTTGAAAAAGGGGGGGTAGGGGGGATTTCAGCGGCGCTTCAGTCAACGGGCACGATGAATCCCCCCCCGCCCCCTTTATCCCCGAATGGGGGCTTTTCCAAAGGGGGGGGCAAAGAGGGGGACCTGCCCGCCTTCGTGCGCGACTTCACCCTGCCCATCTACCACGGCCACGGCGACCGCCTGCCGGTCTCCCGCATGCCCGCGGACGGCACCTTCCCCATCGGCACGTCCCAATACGAAAAACGCAACATCGCCCTGGAAATCCCGGTCTGGGAGCCGGATCTGTGCACCCAGTGCGGCAAGTGCGTGTTCGTCTGCCCCCATTCCGCCATCCGCGCCCGCGCCTTCCCGGCCGAACTTGCGGCCGGCGCCCCCGCCACCTTCAAGCACGCGCCGGCCAGGAGCAAGGACTATCCGCCCGGCACCCACATCGGCTACCAGGTGGCGCCGGAGGACTGCACCGGCTGCGGCGACTGCGTGGAAGCCTGCCCGATCCACGACAAGTCCAACGTCAGCCGCCTGGCGGTGAACATGGCCCCCGTCGGCCCCCTGCGCGAGCAGGAGCGGGACAACTACGCCTTCTTCCTGGGACTGCCCGAGTTCGACCGGAGCGCGGTCAAGCACACCACCATTCCCGGCTCGGCCCTGCTCGATCCCCTGTTCGAGTATTCCGGCGCCTGCGCCGGCTGCGGCGAAACGCCCTACATCCGCCTGGCCACCCAGCTGTTCGGCGACCGCATGCTGATCGCCAACTCCACCGGCTGTTCCTCCATCTACGGCGGCAACCTGCCCACCACCCCCTACACGGTGAACGGCGCCGGGCGTGGGCCGGCCTGGAGCAACTCCCTGTTCGAGGACAACGCGGAATTCGGCCTGGGCATGCGCCTGGCGGCGGACCAGTTGATGGCTTACGCGAAACAACTGACGCGGGAACTGGCCAACGACCTCGGCGGCGACTTGGCCGAGGCCCTGGTGAGCGCCGACCAGCGCGAGGAAGCCGGGCTCTACGAGCAGCGTCGTCGCGTCGCCGCCCTGCTGGAGAAGCTGGCCAGCTCGGCACACCCCCGCGCCAGGGAACTCGCGAGCGTGGCCGAATGGCTGATCCGCCGCTCGGTCTGGATCATCGGCGGCGACGGCTGGGCCTACGACATCGGCTACGGCGGCCTGGACCACGTGCTGGCCCTGCCCCACGACGTCAACATCCTGGTGCTGGACACCGAGGTGTATTCCAACACCGGCGGCCAGACTTCCAAGGCCACGCCCATCGGCGCGGTGGCCAAGTTCTCCGCCGGCGGCAAGGCCACCGCCAAGAAGGACTTGGCCAAGCTGGCCTCCGACTACGGCCATGTCTACGTGGCCACCGTGGCCTACGGCGCCAAGGACACCCAGACCCTGCGCGTGTTCCACGAAGCCGAGGCCTATGCCGGCCCGTCGCTGATCGTCGCCTATAGCCCCTGCATCGCCCACGGCTACGACATGCTCTACAACCAGCGCCAGCAGGACATGGCGGTGAAGACCGGCCACTGGCCCCTGTTCCGCTTCGATCCGCGCCTTCTGGATGCCGGCGCCCATCCCTTCAAGCTGGATTCGGCGGCGCCCAGCCAGCCCATCAAGGCCTTCATGGAAAGCGAGACCCGCTTCGCCATGCTCAGTCGCAGCCATCCGGAAGCCGCCGAACGCTTCCTGGCCCAGGCCCAGGAGGACGCGGATCGCCGTTTCAAGGCGTATCAGGAATTGGCCCAGGATCGTCATTCCGGCGAAGGCCGGAATCCAGAGAAGTGAAGCAGCCTTGCGTATACATCTTGGCCAGCAAGAGAAATGGCACGCTTTATATCGGCGTGACATCAGATTTGGTCCGGCGGGTGTGGGAACACAAGCAGGATCTTGTCGAGGGTTTCACCAAGCGTTATGGCGTGCATACCCTGGTTTGGTATGAGGTTCACGAGGAAATGCATGCCGCCATAACTCGAGAAAAGGCCATCAAGGAATGGAAGCGGGGCCGGAAGTTGAAGCTGATTGAACAGGTAAACCCGGATTGGAGGGGTCTATATGGCGATCTTGTGTAAACCTCGTCATCCCGGCGCAGGCCGGGATCCAGAGTGCCCACCTGCCTGGGCCCCGGCCTGCGCCGGGGCGACAACCTGTTCGTCGGGAGCCTGACATGATCGATTTATCCACCGACTATGTGGGCCTGAAGCTCAAGAACCCTCTGGTGCCCTCGTCCTCGCCCCTGTCGAAGAATCTGGACACGGTATTGCGGCTGGAGGATGCCGGGGCGTCGGCCATCGTGCTGCATTCCCTGTTCGAGGAGGAGTTGCGCGCCGAGGAGGCCATGGCGGAGCGTTTTCTGCTCCACGCCGACCTGGGTCACGGGGAGTCGGAGGGCTTTCTCCCCGACCATGGGGATTTCAAGAACTGCCTGGACTGCTATCTGGATCATCTGCGCCAGCTCAAGGCGCGCCTGGAAATCCCGGTGGTGGCGAGCCTGAACGGCGTGTCCCAGTCCGGCTGGCTGGAACTGGGCAAGGAATTGCAGCAGGCCGGGGCCGACGCCCTGGAACTCAATATCTATCATGTGGCGGCGGACGCCGATGCTCCCGGCGAAGCGGTGGAGGCGCGCTACATCAGCCTGCTGGCTGAGCTGCGCGGGGTGGTGAACATCCCCATCATCATGAAGCTGTCGCCGTTCTTCTCCTCGCTGCCCCATTTCGTGCAACAACTGGAGCACGCCGGTGCCCGCGGCATCTCCCTGTTCAATCGTTTCTACCAGCCGGATTTCGACCTGGACAGCCTGCGCATGGTGGATCAACTGCACCTGTCCTATCCGGACGAGGCGCTGCTGCGCGTCCGCTGGATCGCCATCCTGCATGGCCGGACGTCGCTGACCCTGGCCGCCACGGGCGGCGTCCACGCCTGCCAGGAAGCCATCAAGCTGCTGTTGGCCGGCGCCGACGTGGTGCACCTGGCTTCCTGCCTGCTGCAACACGGCCCGGAGCGCCTCGCCGAAATCCTGGCCAACCTGGAGCGCTGGATGGGCGAGCGGGAATACACGTCCGTGGCCCAGCTCAAGGGCAGCATGAGCCAGAAGAAACTGCCGGACCCCGGCGCGGTGGAGCGCGCCAGCTATCTGCGAGTGCTGGACAGCTACGCGCCGGCCGCCGGTGTCTGGCGTTGAGCGGGGGCGAAGGCGCGGCCTCCCGGGGGGGCGATGAAACTCGGGCCGGCCCAGCCTCTCCCCGAGAGGCTACAATCGCCCCGCCATGACCGACCAGCACGAAACCCAAGCCCACGCCCCCGTCGAGGATAGCCTGCGACTGGTGATGGATTCCCTCGCCCGGCACAAGCTGGTGGAGGAGCTCGTGCACAAGCAGGACATGCCGCGCCACGAGCTGGTGGAATCCCTGGTGCACAAGCAGAACCTGGTGGACCTGTCCAAGAAGCTGGATGGCCTGCATCCGGCCGACGTGGCCTACATCCTGGAAGCCCTGCCCATGGAGGACCGCCTCCTGGTCTGGGACCTGGTCAAGGCGGAACGGGACGGCGAGATCCTGCTGGAGGTGTCCGACGCGGTCCGGGAATCCCTGATCGATGCCATGGACAACCGGGAACTGGTGGCCGCCGCCGCCGGCCTGGATACCGACGAGATCGCCGACCTGGCCCCGGACCTGCCCAAGGACGTGGTGCAGGAGCTGATGAAGTCCCTGGACCAGGCCAAGCGCGCCCAGGTCGAATCCTCCCTGTCCTACGACGAGGAGTCCGTCGGCGCCCTGATGGATTACGACTTCGTCACCATTCGCGCCGACGTGACCCTGGAAGTGGCCCTGCGCTACCTGCGCTTCCTGGGGGAATTGCCGCCCCACACCGACAAGCTGTTCGTGGTGGAGCGGGAGGGCAAGCTGATCGGCACCCTGCCCCTCAAGCGCATGCTGGTGCACGACCCGGAAGCCCACGTGGCGGCGGTCATGTCGGAAGACCCGGTGCTGTTTCACCCTTCCGACGAAGCCGCCGACGCCTCCCAGGCCTTCGAGCGCTACGACCTGGTGACCGCGCCCGTGGTGGATGCCCAGAACCGGCTGGTGGGGCGGCTCACGGTGGACGTGGTGCTGGACTTCATCCGCGCTGAATCCGAGCAGGACATGCTGCAACTGGTGGGCTTGCGCGAGGAGGAAGACCTGTTCACCACGGTCTGGAAGGCGGCCAAGAACCGCTGGTTGTGGCTGGCCATCAACCTGTGCACGGCCCTGGTCGCCTCCCGGGTGGTGGGCGCCTTCGAGGGCAGCATCGAGAAGCTCGCCGCCCTGGCGGCCCTGATGCCCATCGTCGCCGGCATGGGCGGCAACTCCGGCAATCAGACATCGACCCTAGTGGTGCGTGGCCTGGCGCTGGGCCTGATCAACAAGGACAACGCCCGCCGCCTGCTCACCAAGGAGTTGGGCATCGCACTACTGAATGGCTCGGTGTGGGGCAGCATCATGGGCGTGGTCGCCTTCCTGCTTTACGGCAGCCCGGCCCTGGGCGGTGTGATGGCCGCCGCCATGATGCTCAACCTGCTGGTTGCCGCCATGGCTGGCTATTTCGCCCCGGCCCTCATCGACAAGATGGGCCGCGACCCCGCTTTCGGCTCCGCGGTGCTCACCACGTTCATCACCGATTCCATGGGCTTCCTGATCTTCCTGGGCCTGGCGACCATGGTGCTGCTGTGAAATTACGGTGCAAGGCATGATCGAGGAAACGGTCGATCCCTACTGGCGCCAGGTCCTGGCGTTCAACCGGCTGCCGGATTTCACCGCCCTGTGGGACTTGCGCGCGGACTGGTTCGAGCCGCCCAATGAACGGCGCGGCGGCTGGAGCGGCGTGGCGAAAATCGCGCTGGAATTGCCGGAGGGAGGGACCGTCAACGCCTTTCTCAAGCGCCAGGAAAACCACGGTTGCCGCACCTGGCGGCATCCCCTGCGCGGCGTGCCCACCTTCGCCCGGGAGTTCGCCAACATCATCCGCCTGCGCGCCTGTGGCGTCCCCACCCTGGAGCCGTTGTACTTTGGCATGGACAAGAAGGGCAGCATGCCCGGGCGCGCGGTGCTGCTGACGCGTTCCCTGGAGGGGTATGAGCCAATAGGCAGCGGCACCTTCGCGCCCGATGGCGCATGGTCGCGCCACTGGGCCAATCGCTGCGCCCTCCTTACAGCCCTTGCCGGGGTGATCCGGCGCATGCACGACCACAGGCTGCAGCATGGCTGCCTCTATCCCAAGCATGTACTGGCGCGCGTCGAGCAGGATGGTGGCGTGGATATCCGCTTGATCGATCTAGAAAAACTGCGCCGCCAGCCATGGGGCGCGCTGGCCTCGATGCATGACCTGGATGCCTTGAATCGACATGCCCGGGGGTGGAGCAGGACGGACCGGCTGCATTTCCTGCTGGCTTATCTCGGGGAAAAGCGCCTGTCCGGGCGGGGCCGCAGCCTGTGGCACCGCCTGGCGAGGCGATTTCGTTAGGCGGCCAGTGGCGGGCAAGGCAACCCGAGGATCGGGATCAGACTTTCCCCTCCTGGAACTGCATGGCGTGCAGCTTGGCGTAGTGGTCGCCAGCGGCAAGCAGATCGGTATGGGTTCCGCGCTCGACGATGCGGCCCTGGTCCATGACCAGGATGACATCGGCTTGCTCGATGGTCGACAGACGGTGTGCGATCACCAGGGTGGAACGGCCTTGCGTCGCATGTTGCAAGGCGGCCTGGATGTGCCGCTCGGATTCGGTATCCAGGGCCGAGGTGGCCTCGTCCAGGATAAGGATCGGGGCGTTCTTTAGAATCGCACGGGCGATGGCCAGGCGCTGGCGCTGGCCGCCCGAGAGCATGACGCCGTTTTCCCCCACTAGTGTGTCGAAGCCCTCCGGCAGGCGGTCGATGAACTCCCTGGCATGAGCAGCCTCGGCGGCGACCTCGATGTCCTCGCGGGCCGAGCCGGCCAGGTCGCCGTAGGCGATGTTGTTGGCGACGGTGTCGTTGAACAGGGTCACATGCTGGGTGACTATGGCGATGTGGTGGCGCAGGTTGCGCAGGGTGTATTCCCGCACATCGACGCCGTCGATGAGGATTCGCCCCGCCTCGTGCCGGTAGAAGCGGGGAATCAGGTTGGCCAGCGTCGACTTGCCGCTGCCGGAGCGGCCCACCACCGCGATCATCTGGCCGGGCTCGACAGTGAAGGAGACGCCGTCGAGTACGGGATGTTTGGCGCCGGGATAGGTGAAGCATAGGTCTTGTATATCGATGTGCCCGTCGACATGTGGCTTCTCGATGGTGCCGCGGTCGATTTCCGGCGGTTCGTCGATCTGGGCGAAGATGCTCTCGGCGCCGGCCAGGCCCTTCTGTATGACGGAACTGACCTCCGAGAGGTGGCGGATCGGCCTGGGCAAAAGTCCGGCGGCCGTGATGTAGGCGACGAGGTCGCCGGCGCTGGCGCCGCCACGCATCCACAGAACCAGGAACAGCAAGATGGCCATGGCAGAAAAGGTCACCAGTTGCAGCGAGGGCGTGAATACCTCCTTGGTTTTCGCCATGCGCATCTGCTTGCGGGTGTTATCCTCGCTGGCCGCGCTGAAACGCGCGGATTCGTAGTCTTCGCCGCCAAAGCTGCGCACGACGCGGTAACCCTGGATGGTTTCCGAGGCCACATGGGTGAGATCACCCATGGTTACCTGAATCTTGCGGCTCTGCTTGCGGAACTTGCGGCTGGCGTTGGCGACCAGGATGCCGATGATGGGCAGGATGGCGACCAGCACCAGGGTCAGCTGCCAGTTCATCCAGAGCAGGTAGCCGAACAGAAAGAACACCGTCAGGGAGTCGCGCACTACGGTCTTGATGGCGTCGGTGGCGGCGCCGGTGACCATGGTGACGTTGTAGGTGATGCGCGAGATCAGATGCCCGGAGTTGTTCTGATCAAAGTAGTGATTTGGCAGGCGCAGCAGGCTGTTGAACAGTGCCAGGCGTAGGTCGTGAACCAGCTGGAGCGTCACGCGCATCAGATAGTAGCTACCGAGAAAAGCGCCTACACCCTGCCAGGCGACAATGGCTACCAGGAGGATGGGTACGCCATACATCAGCTGCATGCCATCCACGAGGGGAATGCCGCGCAACACGGCCTTGGCCGGATCGTCGAGGCCATCGATAAAATATTTCATCGTGCCCGCCAGCATGGGCTGGGCCGAGGCGAAGATCATGTAGCCCAGCAGGCTGACTGCGAAGTGCCTGATATGCGGGCGCAAGTAGCTCAGCAGGCGAAGATAGATGCGGGCTGAACTGGCGGCGCGGTCGGGTCCGGCCGGATGGTTGGGTTGCATCGAGAGACGGATACGGGGAGTCAGCGGAAAATGGTACCACGCTCACGGCGATAGACCGGGCATGTGGCAAGCAGGGCGGTATCCAGCCGGATCGGTCAACATACCCTTCCACCCCAAGGCGACTGGCCTTGCCCTTCCGGCCCGAGGTATCGAGAGGCGGATTTCGCCCGAAAACTCAGAGCCTGCCGGGTTTATGAGCCGCGCTGGCGGGGAACCAGACGATGCGCGCGATGAAGCCTCCCTGCGGGCCGTTCTCGAATTGTGGCGAGGCCCCATGCAAATCAGCGATGCGCCGTACGATGGCCAGGCCGAGGCCACTGCCTTCCGCCTGGGTTTCGCGCCCCCGGTGGAAGCGCTCGCACAGATGTGGCAACTCGTCCGCCTCGACGCCGGGACCGTCGTCGAGGACGGACAGCTCCGCATGGCCGTTGTCGTTGCCGACCCTGACCATGACATGGCCGCCGGTGGGGGTGTGGCGAAGGGCGTTGTCGATCAGGTTGCGCAGGGCAACCGCCAGCAGGCCGTGATCGCCGTTTACCACGACGGGTCCACCGGCGGCTTGGATATCGAGGCTATGCCCCCGGCTCAGAGCGTTGTCCAGCATGTCGGCGACAGTTTCGCGAGCCAGATCGTACAGGTCCACCGCCCGGCCGTCCGGCAGGCTGGACAGGGGGTCGAGCCGGGCCAGGCGCAGCAACTGCTCGATCAGGCGACCGGCCCGGTCCGCTCCGGTCAGCAGTTGGCGCAGGGCGTGTTCCCGGGCCTGGGGGTCCTGGCTCATGAGCGCAACCTGGGCCTGGGTCTTCACCGCGGCCAGGGGGGTGCGCAGTTCGTGGGCGGCATCGGCGGTGAAGCGCCGCTCGTTTTCCAGGGTTTCGCCCAGGCGGAACATGAGCCGGTTGACGGCGGCCACCAGGGGCAGCGCTTCCAGGGGCACCGCGCGGCTGGTCAGGGCCGAGAGATTCTCCGGCGTGCGGGCGGAAACGTCGGCCGCCAGCGCCTCCAGCGGCCTCAGCCCCCGGCGAATCGAGAAATAGATGAGCAGCAGCAGCAGGGGAAGAATGACGCCGACCGGCTCGACGGTGCGCATGGCGACCTCCAGCGCCGCCTTTTCCCGCAGGTCCATGGGCTGGGCCACCTGGATGCGATAGTTTTCGTCGGGCGGCGCCAGGTTGTAGAGGCGCCAGGACTGGTCGTCACGCTCGATGTCGATGAAGCCGGCCACGCCCCGCATGGGGATTTCCGGCGCGTTCCTGGATCTCAGCAAGATTGTGCCGTCCGCCTTGCCCACCTGGAATTCCAGCTGGGGATCGTAGATCTCGTGCTGCTGCCGACGGATGCCGTCCAGCCGCGCCTTCAAGTCGGGGAGTTGGGCTTCGTTGTCGTGAACCAGGGCCAGCAGCGTGCGGGCGGATGAGGCCAGGTGGCCATCGAGGAATTCCTCGGCCTCGTGGCGGGCCTGCAGATAGCTGAGCAGCCCGGTCAGCGCCCAGATCACGAGGCTGACGATGCTGACCGTCCGCAGCAGCCGCCAGCGCAATGACTGGATGCTGGCCGGCCGCAGGATGGTGTTCACGCCGCCGCATCCCCCAGCTGGTAGCCGAAACCGCGCACGGTGCGGATGAAGTCCGGCCCCAGTTTCTTGCGCAGATGGTGCACGTAAACCTCGACGGTATTGCTGCCGGTCTCCTCGCCCCAGGCATACAGGCTTTCCTCGAGCTGGGCGCGGCTGCGGGTCTGGTTGCGGTGCAGGAGCAGGTCGTGCAGCAGGGCATACTCGCGGGCCGACAACTGGATGGGCTGGCCATGGAGGGTGACCCGCTTGCCGGCGGGCTCGAGCACGACGCCGCCATGGGACAAGGTGGGGGCCGAGGCCCCCTGGGTGCGCCTGAGCAGGGCGCGCAGGCGCGCCTGCAATTCGGCCAGGTCGAAGGGCTTGGTGAGATAGTCGTCGGCGCCGCTGTCGAGACCGGCGATCTTGTCCGTGCTGGTATCCCGCGCCGTGAGGATCAGTACCGGCAACGCATTGCCGCGCTCGCGCAGGGCCTTCAATACCGACAACCCGTCCCGGCGCGGCAGGCCCAGGTCCAGCACGCAGGCGTCATAGACGTTGTCCTGCAAGGCCAGGTGGGCCATTTCACCGTCGCGCACCCAGTCGACGGCGTAATCCGCCAGCTTCAGGCCGGCGCGTATGCCGTCGCCCAGCAGGGCATCATCCTCGGCCAGCAGCACTCTCACTTAACGTGAAAGTCGCAAAGCGACTTCTCGAAGCTCCCCTCGCCCGCAAGCGGGAGAGGGGCTGGGGGTGAGGGAAACGGGAATGGCTTTCATGCTTCAGGGTGTCTTTTCAAAGCCATGTCCGTTAGCGGGTTTCCTTTTCGATCCTGGCCAATAGTGCATGAATTTCCTGACGGCGTCCCTTGTCCGCCAATTCCCGCCCTGGCCGGGCGGGTGCCTTGAGGGCGGCATCCAGGTAGGGCCGCGCCTCGTCGTGTCGGTCCCGGTCGACGAGAAACTCGGCATAGAAGAAATTGGGATCGATGCCGGCGGGGTTGATGGCCAGGGATTTGCGGAAAAAGGTCTCGGCGCGTTTCTTGTCGCCGAAGCCGATGGGCCAGCCGGGAACCTTGGCGTAAAGGGTGGCCAGGCTGGTGTAGGCCGAGCCGTTGAGCGCCTTTTCGTCCAGCTTCAGGCTTTCCTCCAGCAGGTTCCTGGCCTGCTTGGCCAGGGACAGGGCGCCCAGGCCGCCGCGGGCGCCGGCCTGGCTGGATACGACAATGCCTTCCCAGACCAGGGCTTCCGCCATGTTGGGATGGGCCTCGGCGAGCTTGTGGGCCTGTTGCGCCAGGGTTTCGTAGAGGTCCTCATGCTGCTTGGCCGGCTGGCGGTACTTGATCTCGGCCCACTGGTCCTGGATCGGGCGAATCAATTCTTCCGGCGAGGCGGCCAGCAACGGTCCGGCCAGGAGCATGAAAAAGATCGCGGCGAGGTTTTTGGCGTAATTCATGAGCATTCCTTTCGTTTACGGGGTTGACGCATGTTTCTTGATGGTGGCGAGCTTGCCCGCCAGGCCCTGGTCCACGAGGCGCGGCATGGCGCCGTTCAGCCAGGCAAACAGGCTTTCCGGGAAGCCGATATGACGTTCCCGGTCGCCGCGCCTGAGGATTTCGACGATTTTCTTCGCCGCGGCTTCCGGGGTGTCGCTGCGGTTGCCCAGGGCGCGGTTGAGGGCGTTGACCGCCGGCGAGTTGAGGGGCGTGTCGATGGCGCGGGGGGCCAGGTGGATGACATCGACCCGGGTATCCGCCAATTCCCGGCGCAGGGCCTGGGAAAACCCGCGCAAGCCGGCCTTGGCGGCGGAATAGGCGGCGAAGCCGGCGAAGGGAATGCTGCCGAAGGCCGAGCCGATGTTGACGATGGCGGCCTGGGGCTGGGCCTTGAGCCAGGGCAGCATGGCCTGGGTCAGGCGGATGGGGGTGAGCAGATTGGTGCTCAGGGTCCGTTCGATGTCCTGCCAGGGCTGTTGCTCCAGCAGGCCGAAGCAGCCGATGCCGGCGTTGTTGATCAGCACGTTGACCTCGAAATCCCGGGCCGTCCGCGCCAGCGCGGCGATGTCGTCGCCGCTGTTGAGGTCGGCCTGGGCGATGACAGCGCGGGTGTTCAGGCTGTCCCGCAACCGGCCCAGCTTTTGCATGTCCCGGGCCGCCAGCAGGAGTTCCGCGCCCGCGGCGGAAAGCTCATGGGCGAGGGCGCCGCCCAGCCCGCCGGTGGCGCCGGTCAGAAGAATGCGCGCGTTGCCTAGTTCCATGGGGTCTCTCCCGCGTCGGGCAGCGCCCGGAAAATGTCGCCGTACAGTTTGAAAAACACCTTGGCGCGGCGGATGACCTCGACCTGGTCTTCCGGGGTCATTTTTTCCAGCAGGTCGGCCAGATGTCGCGTGTGGCTCTGGTCCAGGGTGCCGTGGGAGCGCAGGTAGGAAAAGGCCTTGTCCGGCAGGCCCAGGGCCTGCTGGATGCGGTCCGCGGCGTTCAGGGCCAGGGCCACGCTGGTGCCCTCCAGCACGAACACCATGCCGAAGAACCCCGCCGGGTTGCCGCGCTGGATCAGGTCGTAGGCGTAGGCCACCATCACCTCGGCGGGCAAATCCGGGCGGCTGGCGCGGACGGCCTCCGCGTCACCGCCGGCGGCGGCGATGTCGTCCAGGATCCATTCCTCATGGCCGATTTCCTCCTCGATGTATTCGGCCACGGCCCGGCGCAGCCAGCCCAGACGATCCGGCAGCCGGCCTCCTAGCAGCATCAGCAACGGGGTGGTGTGACGGACGTGGTGGTAGGCCTGGCCGAGAAAGGCGAGATAGCTCTCCCGGCTGACACGGCCCTGGAGGCAATCGGCGATGACGGGGGCCGCGAGCAGCTGGTTCCGCTCCGCCGCAGTGGCGGCGATCAATTCCTCATAGAACGGCATCGGTGGTTTCCTTTTGGTCATACAGTGCCGCGGTCTCCGCGGCGAAGTGATCGAGAATGGCGGCCCGGACCGGGCGGCCGTTGCCGGTGAACAGGCCGTTCCGGACGGTGAAGGGTGGCGCGCCGAGCCAGCGGCCGATGCGCGCGTAATCGGGCAGGGACGCGTTGGCGGCCGCGACGGCGCCGTCCAGGTCCTCCATCCGGGCGCCCGGTGCCGGCACCAGGATGGCGCTCAGGAATGGCCGGGCATCGCCGGTTACCACCGCCTGGCCGATGGCGGTCTGGGCCAGCAGGGCGGATTCGACCCATTCCGGCGAGATGTTCCGGCCAAAGGAAGTGATGATCAGGTTCTTGCGCCGTCCGGCGAGCCGGAGGTGGCCATGGCTGTCGAACTCGCCCAGGTCGCCGGTGGCGAATTCGAGCCCGCCGTCGTTGTCGGGTTGAAGCTCCTCGGCGCCGAGATAGCCGAGAAATGCCCTGGCCTTGATGCGAACCTCGCCGCCGTCGATGCGGATCCGGACATGGCCGAGGGGGCGACCGACGCCGGCGTGGTCGTCGCCGGGGCGATTCACGCTGACCACCGACCCGCATTCGGTCAGGCCATAGCCCTGGTAGGCGGGCAAGCCGAGGGCGCGGGCCCGCGCCAGCAAGCCCGGATCCAGGCGCGCGCCGCCCACGGCGACATAGTTGAGGCTGTCGGCGGGGCGCTTCCCGGTTTTCTCCAGGTGCAGCGTCCACGCCTTCAGCAATTCGGGCACCAGTATCAGGCTGCCGGGCCGCGCGGCGTCGATGGCCGCGTCAAGGGCCGCCGGGTCGAAGCCCGCCATGCCTTGCCAGCCCAGACGTCCCAGGGGAGGCAGATGCACGCTGGAGCCGCGCAGCAGGGGCGCATGCACGCCGGCCACGTTCTCCAGGAGCAAGGCCAGGGGCAGGACGGCCATGTGCGTGTCCATGGGCAGGTCGGCAAGCCGTTCCGCCAGGGCGCCGGCTGTATCGAGCAGGCCTTCCGTGCTCAGGCAGACGCCTTTGGGCGCGCCCGTGCTGCCAGAAGTGAAGGAAATCTTGGCGGTGCCGGCGGGCATGGCGACCGGCGCCACGACACGCCGCATCAGGGTCATTCCCCGCCAGGCGCCGGTGATGCCGAAGCCCAGGTCGAGGGCGCCGATGCGCTCCGGCTGGTCGGTCAGGACCGCGTCGGCGGCCGTCCGCGCCAGGGCATGGGCCATCTGGTCCGGGCTGAAAAAACCGGGCAGCGGCAGGTGGACCTTGCCGGCCCGCATCGCCGCCAGGTCGGCCATTACCCAGTCCGGCCCGTTGTCGCCCAGCACGGCCAGCACCCGGCATCCCGCCAGCCGCGACGCCAGGGTTTCCACCTCGGTCGAGAGATCCGCGGCGCGCCAGTCTTCATCCGCGCCGCGAAGCACCACGGCGTGGGCCGGACGGGCGGCCAGCGCGCGCAATACAGGATTATTCATGGCGCGCGGCGCATTCCAGGGCGATGCGGATCTTGCCGGCCACCACGATGGGTTCGGTTTCGTAGTAGCTGCCCCAGGCGGCGGCTTCGCCGCCCAGCCGGGACGGGTTGGCGTGGGCCAGGGCCAGCAGCGGCAGGCGCAAGCGGGAAAAAATTCCCACCAGGGTGCTGGTGGCGGTGAACACCACCCACTTGTAGCCGAGTTGGTCGAGATGGCGCGCCAGGGTGAGGATGACGTCCAGACTGGCGCCCGGCCTGGCCGTGGCCAGGTTGCCGACTTCCACGATCTGTTCGCGCCGCACCGGCTGGCCCGCCAGCCTGGCCATGGCCACCTCTATGGGAGTGTCCAGGTAGTTTTCCAGATAAAGCGGTTCGTTGCCCGCGCAGCGCCAGCCGGTGGCGGCGACGATGCGTCCCTCCGACTCGATCATCATCAGATTGGGCGCGAACGCGGGAACCTCGGCGTTGTAGTGCCGGGCAAAGATATCGCGGATGAAGGCTTCCGCCTCGCCACGGCGCGGGGAACCGACGGTGGTTTGAACGACGTTGAACGGAGCGCCCCGATGGAGCGTTCTGGTCTGCAACAGATTGGAGCGCAGCGCGTTTGCCATGGCATGCTTTCGAGAAAAGGTGAGGCAAGGCTAAGCGGCGATGCTTAATCAAAGCTTAAATATCGATGCGCCGCTTGGCTCGTCGCGAGGCGTCCGAGGTCTGGCGGCCGTCGATAAGCGGCCCCGGCGGGGTGTCCCGCAGGCCTCCTGGCGGAAGGGGAGTATCCCCGGGGGGTGGGGTTGGTTTAGCGGCAGAGGTGTCGGCCGGTGGCGGCGGCATCAAGGCCGGCTTAAGATGACAACTGTTAAGCTTTTACGGCTTCCACAGCAAACCGATACGGACATCATGACCACTGCCAAAAGCGCGCCGCAGCTTGAATTCTCGGGAAAGTACAATAATGAGCACGCCAAGCAATATTTGCTCAAGCACGATAACGGCCTGTGGCGGCGGCTTTCGAATCTGCGCGATCACCAAATCGCGCGCAAGGCACTGAGCATCGCCGGCAATCCGAAAACGGTGCTGGACGCGCCATGCGGTACCGGTCGCTTTTGGGATGTGCTGGTCGAACAGCCCGGTCGTATCGTCCATGCCTGCGACTACAGCCAAAACATGATCGATGTCGGCATGGCCAGCAGGCCGAAGGAAATTACTCAGCGTATCAGGGCATTTCAGGCATCCGTCTTTGACATGCCTGTAGAAGATAATTTCGTGGAGTGTGTCTTCTGCATACGCTTTGTCCACCATCTCGGCGAGAACCAGGATCGCTTGACCCTGTTGCGTGAACTCCACAGGGTGACCTCCGATACCGTGATCCTGTCGTTATGGGTGGATGGCAGCATCAAGGCCTGGTCGCGGAAACGCCTGGAAAAAAAGCGCAAGGCCCGAAGCTATCAGAATCGTTTTGTGATTCCGAAAAAGACCATCGAACACGAGTTCGACCAATGCGGTTTCGATATGGTCGCTCACCTGGATTTTTCCAGGACCCTGTCGATGTGGCGAACCTATGTATTGCGCAAGCGCGCATGAAGAAAAAGGCTCAGTTCGCATTAAGTAGTGACAGGCTCATGCCACGAGCCAGTTGGGGCGGATAGTGGTCTCATCGCAATGGTCTGGAGACCGAGATGAGGCAACGGGAACTGGCGAGGTTTCTGAAGTCGCTGCGGCACCTGACGAATGCATGCTCAGCGGCAGAAGGTCATGGCAGAGGTGGGAGCTGGCGAGGGCCAGTCTGCTTCGGTGGTCATCGTCGAAGGTAGTGTCGGTGTGAAGCTGAGTTGCCCGCACTGCGGCAGTGAGCACATGGTCAGGAACGGTACGGCGCACGATTTACAGCGCTACAAGTGCCGGGACTGCCGGAAGACCTTCAATGCCCTGACGGGAACACCACTGGCTCGGCTGCGTATGAAGGGCAAGTGGCTCGGGCAGACAGCAGTGCTGCGCCACGGGGTGACCATCACAAAGGCGGCGGAAACGCTTGGGGTCGCCCGCAGCACCGCATTCCGCTGGCGCCATCTCTTCCTGGCGCTGTCGAAGACGATTCAGGCCAAGTCCCTGGTTGGCATCGCCGCGACCGATGAGACCTACTTCCTGCACTCTTGGCGTGGCGCATCGCCCCATCAACCTGTCGGCTGGCATCCGCGTGGATGCTGGCGTCCATCACGTTCAGAACGTGAACGCCAACGACTCACGCCTGAAGGACTGGATTCGCCGCTTCCGCGGCGTCGCCACTCGCTACCTCGACAGCTACCTGGGATGGTTTCGCGCCATCGACCGGACGCGCGGCACCGGCCTCAACCCCGCGTCCTTCCTGGCTTCAGCCGTCCGAATCTGAGGGCATCCTCACTTTATGCGAACTGAGCCAGGAAAAATCCATCGTGCAGACCAGAACCGCTGCGATCGGTTCCCGGGCGCGGGGGAAATGGAAGTTTCACGCCACGGCAGCCTGATTGAGGGGTTTTTCACGCCACGGTCGCTGGATCGGGCTGCCTTTCAGCGGTTTGCTCGTTAGAATGCTGCATTGCAAGCAGATTATCGGTTCACCATGATCATCATCACCGGTGGCGCAGGCATGATCGGCAGCATGGTCGCCTGGCATTTCAACGCGCACAGCCAACGCGACGACCTCGTCCTGGTCGATCGCATCCTGGAGGCGGATCAGTGGCAGAACTACTGCCGGCGCGACATCGTCGAGTACCTCGACAAGGACGAGTTGTTCCCCTGGCTGGCGGCCCGGTCGCCCAAGGGGCCGCGGGTCGACGCGGTCATCCACATGGGGGCGATCAGCGCCACCACGGAGCGGGATTTCAGCCTGCTGCTGGAGACCAACATCCGCTACAGCCAGCGCTTGTGGGAGTGGTGCGCGACCAACGAGGTGCCCTACCTGTATGCCAGTTCCGCCGCGACCTATGGCGGCGGCGAACTGGGCTACGCCGACAGCCACGACATCGCCGCCCTGCGGCCCCTCAACGGCTACGGCTTCTCCAAGCAGTATTTCGACCGCTGGGCCCTGCGCCAGGCGCGCGAGGGCAAGCCGACGCCGCCGTTCTGGTACGGCTTCAAGTTCTTCAACGTCTACGGCCCCAACGAGTACCACAAGGGACGCATGGCCAGCGTGGTCCTGCACACCTTCAACCAGACCCGCGCCAGCGGCGGCATGAAGCTGTTCCGCAGCCATCGCCCCGATTACGCCGACGGCATGCAGATGCGCGATTTTGTCTACGTGAAGGATGCGGCGGCGGTGCTGGCGCATTTCGTTGAGCAAAACGTCGAGCACCGGCCCCCCTCCGGCCTGTACAACATCGGCACCGGCAAGGCCCGCGCCTTCCTCGATCTGGCCCGGGCGACCCAGGCCGGCATGGGCCTGGCGCCCATCGTCGAGTTCATCGACATGCCCGCCGACCTGCAGGGGAAATACCAGTATTTCACCCAGGCCGACATGGCCAAGCTGCGGGCCGCCGGCTACGACAAGCCGTTCACCGAACTGGAGGACGGCGTGCGCGATTACGTGCAGGGCTACCTGATGCGCGACGACCCCTACTGCTGAGAGCCTGTGAATAAATCTACTGCGCGTCCCGATAGCTGCGTTGGGCGGTGCTCGCTCCTCGCCTATCGATTTGATATGTCTCGTCGCTGCGCTCCGTCCGCCTTGCTCTCGGGCCGCTCGCTACGATTTCTTCACAGGCTTTGAGGTGAGTGGCCATGCCAGACGTCATTGACCGTTCCATCGCCGATCACCAGGCCACCATCGCCGCCCTGGCGGACATGAAGCCGGGCATCGCGGCGGCGGCGGAGATGCTGCGCCGCTGCCTGGCGGACGGCGGCACGATCTTCCTCATGGGCAATGGCGGCAGCGCGGCGGACAGCCAGCACCTGGCCGCCGAGATCGTCGGGCGCTTCAAGCGGGAGCGCAAGGGCCTGGCGGCCATCGCCCTGACCACCGATACCTCCATCCTGACCTCGGTGGGCAACGATTACGGTTTCGACTTCATCTTCGCCCGCCAGGTGGAGGCCCTGTGCCGCCCCGGGGACGTGCTGATCGGCATTTCCACCTCCGGCAACAGCCGCAACGTGGTGGCCGGCATCGAGGCGGGCAAGCGCGGCGGCGTCCGTACCATCGGCCTGCTGGGCGGCAATGGCGGCAGCCTGCGGCAGATGTGCGACCTGGCCCTGGTGGCGCCATCCTCGGAAACCGCGCGCATCCAGGAAGCGCATATCCTCATCGGCCACATCCTGTGCGAACTGGTGGAGGCCGGGGACTGAGATGTCGCAGCCGCTGATCGATCTGGTCCGGCACGGTTTCGCGGCGCCGGGAGAGGCCGCGCCGTGCGTGCTGGTGGTGGGCGATCTCATGCTGGACCGCTATCTCTGGGGCGACGTGGAGCGGATTTCGCCGGAAGCCCCGGTGCCCGTGGTGCGCCTGAGCCGGGAAACCGAGCGCCTGGGCGGGGCCGGCAACGTGGCGGCCAACCTGGCCGGCCTGGGCCTGCGGGCGGTTCTCGCCGGCTATGTGGGCGCCGATGCCGACGGCGAGCGGCTTGCCCGCATGTTCGCCGAGGCCGGCATCGCCGGCGACGGCCTGGTGGCCAGCCAGGTGCGTTCCACCATCGCCAAGACCCGCGTCATCGGCGGGCACCAGCAGATGCTGCGGCTGGACCGGGAGGAGGTCACGCCGTACCGGGACGAGGACCGGCGCCAACTGTCGGACAAGGTGCTGGCCATCCTGGACGCGGCGCGGCTCCGGGCGGTCATCCTCTCCGACTATGCCAAGGGGGTGCTGGATGCCGACCTGTGCCGCCGGGTGATCGAGGCGGCCCGGGCGCGCGGCATCCCGGTGCTGGTGGACCCCAAGGGCCGGGATTACGCCAAGTATCGGGGCGCCACCACCCTGACGCCCAACAAGAAGGAAGCCGCCGAGGCCTGCGGCGTGACGCCCCACGACATCGACGGCCTGCTGGCCGGCGCCGCTCGCCTGGCCGCCGATCTGCAACTCGATTTCATGACGGTGACCCGGGGCGAGGAGGGCATTTCCCTCATCGGCGGGCAGGGTGTCGAGCACCTGCCGGCCACCGCCCGCCAGGTCTTCGACGTGTCCGGCGCCGGCGACACCGTGATTGCCACCCTGGCGGCGGGCCTGGTGGCCGGACTGCCGCCCGCCGCGGCCTGCGGCCTGGCCAACCTGGCTGCCGGCATCGTGGTGGGCAAGGTGGGCACGGTGCCCATCGCCCGGGAAGAACTCCTGCACGCCATCGAGGTGGAAGACGCGGTGGAGCAGGCCGACAAGATCTGCCAGCCCGACGTCCTGCTGCGTCGCGTCCGGGCCTGGCGCGGGCGCGGCCAGCGGGTGGTATTCACCAACGGCTGTTTCGATCTCCTGCACGCCGGCCACGTGACCTACCTGGAGCAGGCGCGCAAGCAGGGGGACCGGCTGGTGGTGGGCCTGAACACCGATCGCTCGGTGAGCGCCCTGAAGGGGCCGACGCGGCCGGTGATCCACGAGAGCGATCGGGCCCGGGTGCTGGCCGCCCTGGAATCCGTGGACGCGGTGGTGCTGTTCGACGAGGACACGCCCATCGAACTGATCCGGGCCCTGCGCCCGGAGGTGCTGGTCAAGGGCAGCGATTACACCGAGGACCAGGTGGTGGGCGGCGGCGACGTGAAGTCCTGGGGCGGGCGGGTGGCCCTGATCCCGATCCTGCCGGGCCGCAGTTCGACCCGCATTCTGAACCGGATCGCCGGCGAGTGAGGCATGCCGGGGACCGGAACCCATTGCGAGAGGAATAGAGATTGGCTCTGACGATACTGGGCTTGTCGGGGGCGGTGGGGCACGACCCCTCCGCCGCGCTGTACATCGACGGCGGACTGGTGGCCGCCGCCGAGGAGGAGCGCTTCGTGCGCGACAAGCATGCCAAGAACCGCATGCCGTACGAAGCCGCCAAGTTCTGCCTGGAATTCGCCGGCATCAAGCCCGGCGACGTGGATGTGGTGGCCATTCCCTACGCCCCCATCAGCCTTTCCGAGAAAGCGCGCTGGCATTACGCCAGACGCTACTGGTACGCGCCGGACCGGGCCCTGGATGCCCTGTTCAACGGTAACCGCCGCTTCCGGCGCTACAAGCAGCGCATCGAATGGTGCCTGGTACAACTGGGCATCGACCCCCGCAAGGTGGAGATCGTGCCGGTGGAGCACCACCTGGCCCATGCCTCCAGCTGCTATCACCTGTCGGGTTTCAAGGAAAAGACCGCCATCCTGGGCATCGACGGCAAGGGCGAGTACGCCACCACCTTCTTCGGCTACGGCGAGAACGGGAAGATCCACAAGATCAAGGAGTTCTACGACCCGGATTCCCTGGGCGGTCTCTACGGCGCGGTCACCGAATACCTGGGCTTCGAGATGCTCGACGGGGAATACAAGGTCATGGGCATGGCGCCCTACGGCGACCCGCACAAGTACGACCTGTCGCGCCTGGCGAAATTCGAGCACGGCGAACTCATCATCGATACCGACTACGCCAACGTCATCGGTTTCCGCCGCTACAAGGAAAAGGGCAAGGGCTACTACTTCTCGCCCAAGCTGATCGAGTGGCTGGGCCCCATGCGCGAAGGCGACATCGCCGACGACCCCTACATCCACTACGCCGCCAGCATGCAGAAGCTGTTCGAGGACCTGGCGCTGAAGATGATGGACCACTACCTGGGTGACATCCTGCGGGAGACCGGCAAGCTGGCCTTCTCCGGCGGCGGCGCCCTCAACGTCAAGCTCAACCAGAAGATCATCGCCCGGCCCGAGGTGAAGGAACTCTTCGTCCAGCCGGCCTCCGGCGATGCCGGCACCGCCATCGGCGCCGCCTCCTATGTTTCCGTGCAGCGCGGCGTGGCGGTGGAGAAGATGGAGCACGTCTATCTCGGCCCGTCCTACAGCAACGAGGAGGTCATCGCCGCCTGCGCCCGGCACCCCGCCAGGCCCGCATGGCGGAAAATCGAGAATGGCGACACCGAGGTGCCGCAACGCATCGCCCGCCTGCTGGCCGACGGCAACCCGGTGGCCTGGTTCCAGGGCCGCATGGAATTCGGCCCCCGAGCCCTGGGCGGCCGTTCCATCCTGGGCTGTCCCAGCGTGCCGGGCGTGGCCGACCGCATCAACGAACAGATCAAGTTCCGCGAACGCTGGCGCCCGTTCTGCCCCAGCATGCTGGATAGCGTCGGGCCGAAAATGCTGCAATCGGAGCACCCCGCGCCCTACATGACCTTCACCTTCGAGGTCGCGGAAGAATGGAAGACCCGGGTGCCGGAAGTCGTGCACGAGGACGGCACCTCCCGCGCCCAGGTGCTGAAGCGGGCGTTCAACCCGCGCTACTACGACCTGATGCTGGAACTGGAAAAACTCACCGGCAACGGCGTGGTGCTCAACACCTCCCTCAACCGTCGCGGGGAGCCGATGATCTGTTCGCCGACGGATGCGCTGAACATGTTCTTCGGGTCGGACCTGCAATATCTGGTAATGGAAGACATCCTGGTGGAAAAGCCGGGGACGCACTGAGACGCGTGTCGGACGGCATTCATGAGGAGGAACCTGCACATCGTCGGCTGCCCGCGCAGCGGCACCACCCTGCTGGCGGAGATGATGTCCACCTGCTTCGCGGTGGACGGGTCCAGCGAGCACGAGGAGAGCATCTTCAAGCTGGCGCCCCATGCCGATGGCCTGTATGTCTCCAAGAAACCCAATGACATTCTCTGGCTGCATCGCCTCCTGGACCGGGACGACAGCCTGCACGCCATCGCCATGATCCGGGATCCCCGCGCGGTGGTGTGCAGCATCCATTCCGGGCATCCCGGCATGTATTTCTGCAATTACCCGGTCTGGAAAAGGGCGGAGAAGGCCCTGCGCCGGATACGCAACCACCCCCGCGTGCTGGTGGTGGCCTACGAGGACCTGGTGGCCTCCCCGGACGCGGTACAACAGAATATCCAGGGGGCCTTCCCCTTTCTGCGCGTCGTCCATCCCTTCAGTGAATTCCACCTGCACGCCCGATCCAGCCAGAAGTCGATCAACGCCCTGGGCGGCGTCCGGGCCGTCGATCAGGGACGCAGCAAGGGCTGGCTCAACCATCTTCCGAGGCTGAAGCAGCAACTGGATCGGCACCCCGGCATGGGGGAGGACATCGTCCGCTACGGTTATGAAAGCGATGACGGCTGGACGCGGATCCTTGACGGCGTCGAGCCCCAGGTCTTTCCCTGCCGGTATTCCGATCGCGGCGAATGGCTGAAGTACCTGGAACAGTCCCTGCGCTACAACGGCAAAATCAGGCGCTACCTGCGGCAGCGGGGGCTGTAGGCGGCATGAGGGAATTCCTTTTCCTGGCCCTGGCCAACCATCTGCCCCGGCTGGATATCAGCGACAAGCTCCGCTGGCTGTTGTACCGGCTGGCGGGCCTGCGCATCCAGGGGCGCTGCACCATCTACGGGCCGTTGACCATTCGGCCGCTGGGCGCCTGCCGGAACATCGCCATCGGCCGGAAAACCTTCTTGAACACGGACATCCGTCTCGGCGCCCGGGCGCCGGTCAGCATCGGTCAGCGTTGCCTGATCGGCCCCCGGGTCTGCTTCGAAACCGTCAGCCACGGCATCCGCGTCAACCCGGATGGCCGACGTGGGTCCACGGCCCTGCCGATCAAGGTGGGCGACAATGTCTGGATAGGTTGCGGCGCGATCATCAGCGGCGGCGTCAGCATCGGCGAGAATGCGGTCGTGGCGGCGGGCGCCGTCGTGGTCAAGGATGTCCCGGCCAATGCCGTGGTGGGGGGGGTGCCGGCAAGACTGATCCGGCAGATCGACATCGACGAATCCGTTGCCGACCAGCCGGGACCCTCATCCGACCGACCCGAGTGAACCCCATGTTCCAGAATTTCATCAAGCGCCTGGATCCGGCCTGGACCGCCTTCGTCTGCGGCATCCTGCTCTCCCTCGTGGCCATCGCGGGCAGCATCGCCCCCAACGGTGACGGCATGCTCTACATCGAAACGGCGCGCATCTACCTGGAGGGCGGGGTGGATGCCGCCCTGGCCCTCTACAACTGGAACGCCATCTCCAGGGTGTTCATCTCCATACTCATCGCCCATGTCTCCGCCCTGTCGGGGGTCAGCCTGGAGGCCGCGGGTTACCTGCTGTCCGTGCTTTTCCTCGCCGGCACCTGCGCCCTGGTGGTGCTGGTCACCCGGGACCGCTTTCCCGAGGCCGCCTGGGCCGCCTGCGCCGTGGCGCTGGCCATCCCGGCCCTCAACAGCTATCGGGATTACATCATTCGCGAGTTCGGGGCCTGGTTCCTGCTTTTCCTGGGATTCTGGCTGGCGTTGAAATGGGCCCGGCGTCCGGGCTGGGGGATCGCCCTGGCCGCCCAGTTGTCGATCTGCGCGGCGGCCTTGTTCCGACCGGAAAGCCTGGTTTTCCTGCTGGCGCTGATACTCTGGCAACTGGTTCAAGTGACGCAGCCGGGTGCCTGGAAGCGGCTGTTCATGGTCTCCTCGGTCGCGTGCGGAGGGGGCATTCTGGTTGGCGCGGCCTTGCTGTCCGGGGCCATCGACCTGGCTGGAACAGGGGCTTCCCCCCTCACCCGCATCGATCTCCTGGGCAAGATGCACACGTTCAACGAAACCGCCGATCGCATGGGCCGGGAAATCCTGGCCACGTGGTCCAGGGATGAAGCCCGGTCCATCCTGTTCTTCGGCCTGCTTTCCGTCATCCCCATGAAATTCGCCGCCAACCTGGGCGTGTTCGCCATTCCCGGCGTCTTCGCCTTCACCCGGCCCGGGGTCCGCGCCATGCTGGGCCGCTGGGCGCCGCTCAGCTGGGCGTTCCTGGTCTACTTCATCGTGCTGGTGCTGTTCGTGCTGGAGCGGACCTATCTGACCACGCGCTACGTGGCCTTGCTCGGCATGCTGGCGATCCCGCTGGTCGCCGTGGGGTCATATGCCCTGTATGCCCGCTTTCCCCGCTGGCGCGGGGCGATGCTGCTTGGCGTGCTGGTGCTGACGCTGGCCAACGTGATCTCCACCAGCCCGAAGAAAACCCATCTGACCCAGGCCGCGGCCTGGCTCCACGAACAGCCGGTCGACAGGGCCCGGGTGTTCGTCGAGGAGGCGGAGATCGCCTACCTGGCGGGGTGGAGTTACCACCAAGCAAGACATCGGGAAAGGCAGGAACTGGTCGGCCGGGATGCTGTCGCCGCCGCCCTGGTCCAGGGACACATCGATATGGCCCTGCTGGCCGGCTCCGCGCGCGACGAGGACGTTTCCACCTGGGCGGCCCAACATGGCTTGCGGGTGGAGAAAACATTCGACGACGGCCACAAGCGGGCCATCTTCGTCATTACTCCGTCCCGCTAATCCGCCGCCGGCACCACCGGCAGGTGAGGCCTATTTCTGCTCCGGCGGGGAGATGGTGTGCAGGGCGGGCCGGTATTCCGGTACCCACTCGCCGAGTTGCCGCCTCACCTCCTCGTCCGTCACCGGCCCGGGGTTGGCCAGCCAGGGCCGCAAGCGGGCCATGAAGTCCTCGTCCACGGTCCTGGACTGGGCGATTCTCAGCTTCGGGTGGGGCGTTTCGCGGGTCGCCTCGGCGTCGGCCAGGAGTTCCTCGTAGAGCTTCTCCCCTGGCCGCAGACCGGTGAACTCGATGCGAATCTGGGTTTCCGTGTAGCCGCAGAGGCGGATCATGTTGCGCGCCATGTCGAGGATCTTCACCGGCTCGCCCATTTCCAGCACGAAGATTTCCCTGCCGGAGCCCATGGCGGCGGCTTGCAGCACGAGTTGCGCCGCCTCGGGAATGGACATGAAATAGCGCGTGATCTCGGGGTGGGTGACGGTGAGGGGGCCACCCCGGGCGATCTGTTCCTGGAATTTGGGAATGACGCTGCCGTTGCTGCCCAGCACGTTGCCGAAGCGCACGATGGTGAATTGGGTCACCGGGTTTTCCCGGTACAGGGCCTCACAGACCATCTCGGCGAGCCGCTTGGTGGCGCCCATCACGTTGGTCGGGTTGACCGCCTTGTCGGTGGAGATCAGGACGAATCGCTCCGCCCCGTGGCGCCGGGCGCACTCGGCCAGCTGCAGGGTGCCGAAGACGTTGTTGCGCACCGCCTGCCAGGCGTTGCCCACTTCCATGAGCGGCACGTGCTTGTAGGCGGCGGCATGGAAAATGATGCTCGGCTTGTAGAGGGCGAACACCTCCTCCAGGCGCTCGGGATCGCGCACGTCTCCGGCCAGGGAGACGATCCGCGTCTCGGGACGGTTGCCGAGGAACCACTGCTCCAGGGTATAGAGGGCGAATTCGCCGAGTTCGAACAGCACGATCCTGGCGGGGGCGAAGCGGGCCAGCTGGCGGCACAGCTCGCTGCCGATGGAGCCCCCGGCACCGGTCACCAGCACGGTCTTTCCGGCCAGCATGGCCTGGACATGGGCGGTGTCGATATCGACCGGCTCCCGGCCAAGCAAATCCTCGATGGCGACGGGGCGCATGGCGCTGATGGTGACCCGTCCCGTCATCAGGTCTTCCAGGCGGGGAACCGTGAACACGTGGCCGCCGGCCTCGACGGCGAAATCCGTGGCGCGTCGCAGGGTTTCCGGGCTGGCGGACGGCATCGCGAGTATCACGTGCTGGGCTTCGCAATCCCGCAGGACGCGCGGCAGGTCCGCCACCGTGCCGGCCACCGGGCGGCCGAAGAGCTCCAGGCCCTGCTTGGTGGGGTCGTCGTCCACCAGGGCGACCACCCGCCAGTCCGGGCTGCGCTCCAGTTCCCGCACCAGCATGGCGCCGCCGCGGCCGGCGCCGACGATGACCACCGGCTTGCCGGTCTTCAGGGTCTCGCCGTACAGGCGATGCTCCTTCCACATGCGCCAGGCGAGCCGTCCGCCGCCCATGGTGATCACCAGCAGCAGGGGATACAGCGCCAGCATGGAGCGCGGGATGGTCGGCAGGCCGCGATGCATGGCCACCAGCAGGACCAGGGCGGCGACGGAGACGCCCGCCGCCTTCAATACGCGCTTGAGATCCAGCAGGCTGGAAAACGCCCAGATGCCGCGATACAGGCCGGCCCAGTGGCAGGCGGCGGCGTGCACGGGGACGAGCACCAGCAGGCCGAAGAGCATCTGTTCGACATAGGTGGCCGGCCAGTCGAAATTGAAGCGGATCAGGTAGCCGCCGACCCATGCGATGACCGCGGCGGACAGATCGAACAGCATGGTCAGGGTGGCGCGATAGGAGAGCATCATCGTGGCAATCGTGGGTGGATCGGTGGGGTCGGGGCGGGTCAGCGACCGGTGAGGGTGTCGCGAATCACGTCGCAGACCAGTTCGATCTGTCCCGCTTCCAGGTTCGACCCGGAAGGCAGGCAGACGCCGGTACGGAAAGCCTCGTCGCTGAAGCTGTGGCCCTCCTCGTGGGGGTAGTAGTCGCACTGGGCGAACAGGGGCTGCAAGTGCATGGGGTTCCAGACATGGCGGGCTTCGATGTTATGCCGCGCCAGGGCGGCGATGAAGCCGGTGGTCGTGGTCCTCGCCACCTCGGGATCCAGGGTGCAGACGCTGAGCCAGCGGGTCGCCTGGCCATAGTCCGCCTCCGGCATCCAGCCCAGGCCGGGCAGGTCGGACAGCGCCGCCCGGTAGCGATCGAACACGCCGCGCCTGGCGGCGACCCGATCCTCCAGCACCCGCAACTGGCCACGACCGACACCGGCCAGGATGTTGCTCATGCGGTAGTTGTATCCCATCTGGGTATGCAGATACCAGGGCGCGGGATCCCGGGCCTGGGTGGCGAGGAAGCGGGCGCGTTCGACCAGCTCGGCGTTGTCGGAGACCAGCATGCCGCCACCGGAGGTGGTGATGATCTTGTTGCCATTGAAGGAATAGATGCCGATCCGCCCCCAGGTGCCGCTGGCGCGGCCCCGGTAGCTGGCGCCCAGGGATTCCGCCGCGTCTTCCACCACGGCGACGCCATAGGCATCGCACAGTTCAATGATGGGCGCCATGTCGGCGCTCTGGCCGTACAGGTTCACCACCACCAGGGCCCGGGGCAGGCGGCCTTTGCGTTCCGCGTCGGCCAGGGCGCGCCGCAAGGCGGGGAGCGAGAGGTTCCAGGTGGCGGGATCCGAATCGATGAACACGGGCGTCGCGCCCTGGTAGAGGATGGGGTTCGCGCTGGCGACAAAGGTCAGGCTGGAGCAGAACACCACATCTCCGGGCCGCACGCCGAGCAGATTCAGGGCCAGGTGGATGGCGGCGGTGCCGGAGGACACCGCCGCCGCGTGGCCGATGCCGACGTGATCGGCCAGCTCGCGTTCGAAGGCATCGACGTTGGGGCCCAGGGGCGCGATCCAGTTGCTGCGGAAGGCGTCCTCCACGAATTCGCGTTCCTGGTCACCGAGATGAGGCGTGGAGAGCAGGATGGGACTGCGCAGGTCGGTGCGGATGATCAGGTCGCATGGCCTGCCGGTTTCGTCGACCAGGGGGATGTGGTCGATCTGGTGGCGGTCCATCAGATCCAGCGCCGCCTTGTGGCCCGCGCCGAGGGGCAATGAAACCGCGGTTTTTTCCGGCAGGCGCGCCAGCGTGTCCCGCAGGGTCGCGCCACCCACCAGCAGGCGCCGCAGGTCGCCATCCGTGATGGTTCGTTGCAGGCGGCCGGCGTCGTCGAGCAGGAGCAGGACGCGCAGCGCCCCCCGATCCAGCCGAGCCATGGCATCGCGAATGCTGATGTGCGATTCGACGAGGAGTGCGTTGATGTTTCTGTACATGATTATTTCGCGGGCACGCCCACGACCGTTTTGCCCGAGGGCACGTCGCGGGTGACCACGGCACCCGCGCCAACCGTGGCGCCCTCGCCAATTTCCAGCCCGGGCAGGACGACGCATCCACTGCCCAGCAAAACACCTTCCCCGACACGCACCCCCCCGCCCAGTACCGCGCGCGGCGCCACGTGGGTCCAGGCCCCGATCTGGCAGTCATGGTCGACGATGGCGCCATGGTTGACGATGACGCCGTCGGCAATGCGGGACTCCGGTCCGATCAGGGCCAGGGCCGCCACGAACACGCCATTTCCCAGGGTCGCGGACGGAGACAGACTGGCGGCCGGATGCACGATGCTGAACAACCTGGCCCCCGCCTGACACGAGGCCAACGCCAGTCGGCGCCGCGCCACATTGGAACCGATCGCGACATGAATGACGACATCCCGCGGGTCGCCGTTCAGGCAAGGGACCCGCACGGCATGTCCAAGGATGGGCATGCCCGCCAATGCTGGGGCATCGTCGCGCACCTCCACGCGGATATCCGGCGTGCCGGCGAGCAAGGCTTCAAGGACCACCTTGGCATGGCCACCGGCACCGAACAACATGCATTGATCAATAGGCATTGCACTTCATCAGTAATTCGCGATCGAGGGGAAGCGTGGCCAGCAGTTCCACGATGCGCGCGCCGGCGTGGCCGTCGCCATACACATTGCGGACGGGCTGGCGCCCGCTCGACAGGCATTCTCGCAGCGTCGCCACGATGGCGCCATGTTCCACCGGAACATCCCGGACATTGGCGCTGCGCTCGCGCCCGCGCTGGCGATCCCCGACATTGACCACGGGGGTTCCGAAGGACGCCGCCTCGATGATGCCGCTGCTGGAGTTGCCCACCATGACATCCACCACCGCCATCCAGTCGATGAACTCGGCGCGTGGCAGATGCGGCACCGTCCGGCAACGCTCGCGCTCACGCTGGAACACCCGGCGGATGGCTTCGCCGCCGGCGTCGGCATTGGGCATCAGCAGCAGCGCCTGCAATCCGTCCACGGCCAGCAGCGCGTCCAGCAGCAGCGAGGCCTGGGCCGCGGCCTCGTCCGCCTGCTGCACGACGGGATGGAACACGACCAGGGCGATGGGCTGGTCCGGCGCGAAGCCCGCCTGCGCTGCCAATTCCGTGCGATGGCGGCTGACGCAAGCCGCCAGGCCGTCGATGCCGGGCGCGCCGGTGACATGGATGTGCTCGGGCCGCTCGCCCATGCGGATGAGCCGCTCGCGCGCGCCCTCGGTGGCCGTGAAGTGGTAGTGGGCCAGCTTGGAGATGGCGTGCCGCACGGGCTCGTCCACCGTGCCCGACAACTCGCCGCCGTGCAGGTGGACGATGGGGATGTTCAGGTGCAGGGCGGCGATGGCGCCCGCCAGCATCTCGCCCCGGTCGCCCAGCAGCAGCAGCAGGTCCGGGTGGAAACTCGCCAGGGCATCGACCGCGCCCAGCAATTCGTGGCCGACAGCCCGCGCCATCGTCGCGCCATCGTCATCGCCCAGGGCCACCGGCACCCGCGCGACGACGGGCAGGCCGCTGGCCTCGACCTCACGCACGGTGTCGCCATAGCGGGGATCCAGGTGCATGCCGGTCACCAGCAGCCCCAGCTCCAGTTCCGGGTGGGCATGGATGCCCTCCAGGGTGGCGCGCATCAGGCCGAAGTCGGCACGGGTGCCGGTGAGGTAGAGGATCCTACGCACGGGCAACCCTTCGGATGAAACGCTGGGCCGGCATTTCAAAATAGCGGTGGGACAGGAAGGCGAGGGGAATGCTCAGGCCGTAGACGATGGCAAGGTTGACCCAGATGTTGCCGATATCGAGCCTCGGCAGCAGTCCGAACACCACGAAGGGATGGATCAGATAGAGGGCGTAGCTGATGTCGCCCAGGAAGCCCGTGACGCGGCCCTTGAGATGCATCATGGCGATGGCGCCCACCAGGATGACCAGGAGGAAGGAGAGAAGGAAACGCCGGTATCCCCCCATGACCTGAATGTTGTGCTCGTTGGCGCCAACCAGCGCCATTACCACGAACACCGCCATCGCCGCCAGGAACAGGTGGCCATTCTTCCAGGATGGAAGGGGATTCATACGGCCCTGACGGTAGAGCACGCCCATGAAGTATCCCGCGACGAAGAAGCCGATATGGTTGATCGGGGTGACATAGAGCGGATTCTGCGGGTGGAAGGGTGGTGACAGGTCGAATACAAGGGAATGGCCGAGCATCGCCAGCATGGCCAGCAGGAACAATGCCCCGGCGCGCCACAGGCTATCGCGCATCGACAGGGTCATCAGCGGGAAAAGCAGGTAGAAGACGAATTCGACGCCGAGGGACCACCCGCCCACCAGGCTGGAGCGTTCCGGCCCGAAAAAACCGAAAACCATCGTCAATTCGGCGAGATGCATCCATTCCAGACCGTCATCCTTCGGTTTCACCAGGAATAAGACCGCGTAGAGCGGAAGTATCCGGGCATAGCGATGCGCAAAGAAATTCTTGAGGCCGGTGGCGGTGCCGAATTGGCCGGGCCTGGTGGCGAGATACAAGGCCATGCCGGAGATGACGAAGAATCCTTCGACCGCATAGATGCCCCAGATGCGCAGCAGGGAATGCAGCCATTCCGGGTAGGGGAGATGCAGCCAGTAACTGCAGTGGTAGGTCAGGACGAGCAGGGCGAACACCCCGCGCAGCGCGTCGATCGATTCGACACGCCTTTTCACGCAAGGTCCCGCCATTTGAGGGTCGCCCCGGCGGACAGGGCGCGAGCCAGACGACGGCCCATGATCCTGTCCATTTCCACCGGGGGGATGCCATCGCCAGGGCGCATGAGGGTCAGGTCCGCGGCGGTGAGCGGAACGTCGGCCGCCACGTCCCGCGCCAGGGTCACGCTGCGCCGGGCGGCGATGCGCACCTCCAGCTCGGGGCCGCTGGGGACCTTCTCCGGGCTGCCGAGGACGGTGTCGGTGTCGCGGATCGCCCGCACCATCCGCGCCAGCTCGGCGGGTTCCAGGGAGGCCGCATGGTCCGGCCCCGGCAGATCGCGGTCGAGGGTGAAGTGCTTTTCGAATACCACGGCGCCCAGGGCCCGGGCGATGGGGGCGACGAAGTCACCGGCGGTGTGGTCGGAGTAACCCACCGGCAGGTGGAACGTGTCGGCCAGGGTCCGCATGGCGCGCAGGTTCACGTCGCCGAGGGGCGTGGGATAGTTGGAGGTGCAATGCAGCAGTGTGAGGGCTTCGGCCAGCGGCTCGGCGAAGCCGTTCTTCTCCCTGGTCCGGCTGATCAGGGCCACCGCCTCGGCCACCTCTCGCAGGTCGGCCATGCCGGTGGAGAGGATCAGGGGCAGGCCCTTGGCGGCGAGATAGCGCAGGAAAGGCGCGTTGGTCAGTTCGCCCGATGGAATCTTGAGACGACGGCAGCCAAGGCCGACGAGGAAGTCGGCGGATTCCTCGTCGAAGGGGGTGGACAGGAACTCGATGCCCGTTTCAGCGCAGTAGGCGGCGAGGCGCCGGTGGGCCGCGTCGGAGAGTTCCAGCGCCTTCAGCATGGCGAACTGGTCGCCCTCCCCGGTCTGGACCTGCTGATAGGCCGCCTTCCGCGCCTGGCGGGTAACCAGCTTCTCGGCCTTGAAGGTCTGGAACTTGACCGCGTCGGCTCCGGCGTCGACGGCGGCGTCGATCAACCGGTGGGCCAGTTCCTCTGAGCCGTTATGGTTCACGCCGGCCTCGGCGATGATGTAGCAGGGCGCGATGTCGTTCATGGCCAGGGCGTGTGGGCCATCGAGGCGCGTGTCCGGCTGGTGCTTGGCTGGTACTTACCCACCGCGAGCCTCCAGTTTCCTGCGCATCAGCAGTTCCACCAGGTCGAAATCCAGGGGCTCGTCGATATCGACCGACCGTTCCCTGGGCATGACGTGCAGGCGGGTGCGGCCCTCCCATAGACCCTTGTCCAGGCTGTGCCGGTGCCAGACATAGATGGACGCGTTCATGGCGTAGACCTTGGGCGCCGCCTGACGCGCAACCACCCCCCCGGACAGCGGTTTCACCAGGCGGATATTGCCATCGGGCTGGGCCTCGACCATGTTGAAGTAGGGATTCTTTTCCGCCTCGTAGGCGGTGATCACCACGTCGGTCTCGGCGTCGAGCATCGCCAGGCAGATCTCGATATCGGCCAGGTCGCGCAGGGGTGAGGTGGGGTCCAGGTCGACGATGCGCGTCACCGGCCGCACATGGGTCTCGATCCACTCCACCAGGTGGCGGATCACCGCCAGTTTCGGGGCGCTGCTGGTGGCCAGTTCGGCGGGCCGCAGGAAGGGAACCTCCGCGCCGGCCTGGCGCGCCACCTCGGCGATGGCCTCCGAGTCGGTGGAGACGAAGACACGGTCGATGCCGGGCACCGCCAGGGCCTGCTCGATGGTATGGCAGATGAGGGGCTTGCCCAGGAGGGGCTTGATGTTCTTGCCGGGAACCCCGACCGAACCGCCGCGGGCACAGATGGTAGCTACGGTGAACATGCCTGCTCCTTGATGCGTATCGCCAGTTCAGCGCTGGCCAAGCCCTCTTCGATGGGTTGGGTGGTGGGGGTGCCGCTGGCCAGGGCGACGAGGAATTCCTCCATCGCGCTGGGGTAGGTGGCGGCCACGTCGAAGCCCCCCTCGCCACAATCGATGACTTCCCGCCCCTCGGTGTTGTCCAGGTGGAGGGTGCGGGCGGGCAAATCCCACACCAGGGTGCCCCGCTCGCCCACCAGTTGATAACGCCGCAAGGGGCGGCGGGCGACATAGTCGAGGGCGATGGTGGCCAGCGGTCCCCGGGGGCCCGCGCTCAGGAGGGCGCAGGCCACCGCTTCGGAGCTGATTTCCAGGGCCGGAACCTGGGTGGTCATCGCCGCCACCCGGGTGAAATCGCCCAGCAACCAGCGGGCGGCATCGATCTCGTGCACCAGATCGAGCACCACGCCACCGCCCCGCGTCGGGTCGGCGCTGTAGCTCTGGCGATGGTCCTGGCTCGGGCGCCAGTCGGGCAGCCACTGGCCGGCCTCGAAGCTGGCGCGGGCCACCCGGCCGATGACCCCGGACAGAAGCAGATGCCGCAGACGCCGCAGCGAGGGCAGGAAGCGCAGGTTGCAGCCCACCAGGGTGGTGGCGCGGTAGTCCCGGGCGGTCAGCGCCGCGCGGACCGACTCCAGGTGGGTTCGATCGGTCACCACCGGTTTTTCCACGTACATGGGCAGCCCGGCGGCGATCGCCGGCAGCAGCAGTTCGGCGTGCAGGGCCGAGGGAGTGGCCAGCAGCAGGGCGTCGGGGGCATGCTCCAGGCCCTGTCCCAGGGTGCGCACCACCGGCGCTCCCAGCTCACGGGATAGGGCGTCCTCGCGGCCGTCGGCGCGCAGCAGCACGAATTCGGCGCGTGAATCCAGTTCGCGCAGGTTGCGGATGTGGCGCTGGCCGATGGAGCCGGTGCCAGCGACGAGCATTCTCATTTCAGACTCCGTGGGATCGGGTGGAAAATGGCTATCCTGTCATCGCCGCCCACCGTGCGGCAGCCTGGATTCGTAAAGGCGCTGCAGGTATTTGTAGTGCCGTTCGAAGAGCAGGTAGAACAGCATGGCGGTGAGGTTGCAGGCGACATAGCAGGCAATGAGCGCGCCCCAATCGTCCCCATCGAGGTAGCCCAGGGCGTGGAATGCATGGATCAGGGAGTAATGGATGAGATAGAGCGAATAGGAGTAGTCCGCCACGAACTTGACCACCGGACGCCGCGGGCTCTCCTTCCCGCTCCCCAGCAATACGAAGATGGTGGCAAAGAACAGGAGCAACAGGACATAAAGGTTGAAATCATAGAAGCGGGGCCGATCAAAGACGAAGCCGGTCTCGATATAGGAAATCCAGATCACCCTGACGATGGCCAGGACGCATAGTGTAACCAGCAGCACAGCCAGCAGGAGTCTGGCCTGAACCCCGGAGTCACGGAATGCCCGCGCCTGCCCCTCGATCTTCTCGCCCCAATGCGTGTAGGCCCAGGCCAGTAACGCCATGAATCCCCAAATCAGGCTGAGCCCCTGCCCGGTTCCGGCGACGGCATTGAAGAGCGGCACGATGGAAACGAGAGCCAGAAGCGCCAGATAACGCAGCGAAAGGCGCGCAAACAGAGGCGCGAACAGGATGAGCCCGAAGCTCACATACAGCCACCACTCGATGGAGACCGTCCACCACGGCCTGGCACTGCCGAAGGTGGCCAGCTTGAACGCTTCCAGGCCGAGCATTTGATCGGAGAAGAGTCCGATCGGATGTTGCTGCAACATCAGCAGCGTGGCCAGGAAGTCCTTCAGGTTGTAATGCTCCAGGTAGAGCAGCGCGTTGGTGTGGGTGAAGACATAACTGTCCAGCAACAGGACAAACAGCAAGGCCGGAAGGTAAGGCACGAAAATACGAAAAAAACGGTCCCTGAGAAAATCCGGCAATCGGTATCCCCCCCGGGCCTGCTTGATCTGGGCGGAATAACTGATCAGGAATCCCGACAGGATGAAGAAGACGATCACGCCCAGATCGCCGATGCCCCAGGTCTGACCTTGATGGGTCGTCGAGTGGATATGGCCGATCAGCACCAGTTGTGCCGCCAGGCCGCGCAGCGCATCCAGGAAGGTCGACTGGGCGGGGTTCATGCCGCTACCAGGCGCCCCAGCCACCATCGACCTTGAGGTTCTGGCCGGTGACATAGCGGGACAGGTCGCTGGCGAGGAAGGCCGTGGCGCCCTTGAAATCCTCTTCGGTCGCCATTCGGGCCAGCGGGGTGCGCTGGATGTAGCGTTGACAGAATACTTCCGGCTGGCCCCGATAGACCCCGCCGGGGGAAATCGTGTTCACGCGAATATCGGGCGCCAGCACGGTCGAGAGCCAGCGGGTCAGCTGGTTCAGGCCGCCCTTGCTGGCGGCATAGGCGGCGGGGTTGCCCATCGCTGTTCCCTCGTAGAGTCTCAGGTCCGGGCCGAGGTCGCCGTAGATGGAGGAGATGTTGATGACCGAGCCGTTGCCCGAGGCCTTGAGCAAGCCGGTGCAGGCCTGGGTGAGGGCGAAGACGCTGGTGAGGTTGACGTCGAGGGCGCGCTTCCAGGTTTCCACGGACTGGCTGGCGAAGTCCGTCACCCAGCCGCCGATATCGCTGGTGCCGACGAAGGCGGCATTGTTGATCAAGACATCCAGGCGGGAAAACCGCCGCTCTGCTTCCCGGGCGACGGCGGGAATGGTGTCGGCCCGCTCCAGGTCGACCACCAGATATTCGACCCTCACCCCCCACTTTTCCGCCAATTCGACCACCAGTGGCGCCAGGCGCGCCTCGTCCCTGTCCAGCAGCAGCAGGTTGGAGCCCAGTTCCGCCAGGGCCTCGGCCATTGCCGTGCCGATATGGCCCGCTCCCCCGGTGATCAGGGACACCCGCTGGGTCATGTCGGTCAGTTGTCGGATGGATTTCATGGTGTGCACTCCCGTTGTTCCAGGATGGAGGTGATTAGCGCCAGGATGGCCTCGGCTGAATGGCCCAGATTGCTATAGCCCAGAGGGTCGAGTTCGGGTTTGCGCGCCGCGCGCAGCGCCTCGCCCGCCTCGGATAGCCCCGCCACGTCGCTGGACAGACCCAATCGGGCGTACGGAGGGTAATCCCCGGCGTTGATGGAGACCACGGGCTTCCCCAACAGCGCCGCCTGCAGGCCGACGGTCGAGGTTTCCAGAAGCACCACGTCGGCGAGTTGGATGCAGGTTTCGATTTCCGCCCCAGGTGGGCACATCACGCCATGGCGCAAAACCTTGTCTCCCACTACGGGGTTATTGGGGTGCTGACGGACTAGGTAGCGCGTATTCGTCGTGTCGGCGCAATGGTTTTCGAGGAAGGCAATCATGCGATCCGGATCGACGAAGGGCTTGCCAATCATGGATATGGCCGCTGAGGCGCACACCCAGAGCACGATATTTTCATGCGGCGCGAAACCGAGTTGGGCTCGTAGCGCGGCGGCGTGCTGTTGGTGTCGCGGGTCGGTGAGACGGTCAAAAGCGGGATTGCCTGTGACGTGGATTCGCGTGGTTTCGCACCCTTCACGATTCAGGAAGTCCGCGACATATCGGGCGATGACGGTGATGTGCCGGGCGTATCGCGAGGTGCAGATATAGCGTGCCTCGTTCTGCAGAAACAGGTCTGAAACCGCCAGGCCCGGGATTCCCAAGTCGTTGGCGGCATATTGCAGGGCCAGTTCCGAGCGCGGGGAGGTGGAAGTGATGACCAGATCGGGGCGTGTCCGCGCGAGATAACGCCGGAAGCCATTCACGGGCAGGAAGGCTTTCCTGCCCAGTTCGCCATAGCGGCGCAGGGCTTCCCGCTCGCCGTGATCGATGACGAGGTCCCTCAGGCCCAGGGCATGATAGGCCAGGGAATCGGCCGCATCGATATCGGCATGGGCGTCGTTGGGCTTATGCAGGCGGGCGAGAGCGAGCCATGCCTCATCGCCTTCCTCCAGCAGGGACCGATAGCCCGAGGCTTCGATGCCGGCACGGGAAAACGCCGCCCGTGCCGTGGTGAAACCGATGACCTCCAGTTCGACGCCGGGAAGTTGCCGCAACCCGTGCGCGAGCGGAATGAGCGACTGGACGTGGCCTCCGCCATAGGAGGCCAGCAACACCCTTCTGATCTTACCCATTGCCGGGAACCTCCGAGCGCGAGACCGCTAACGCCAACGCTTCAGCACCCCGCGACCTCTCCGGGGACGAAGCTCACGACACGGGTATTGCCGAGCATGTCATTGGCGGCGATCCCGATTTCGGCGATGTCGGCCAAAGGCAGGGTGTCGCCGTGAAAGGCGTAATACCAGGTCCCCGGGGCGACAGCGAAGTCGAGGTTGTCATGCAGATAGCGGTTGGCCTTGGTCTTGATCGCCAGGAACGGTTGCGGTCCGAACACCTCGCCTTGTTCCGCCTTGATCTCGATGAAGGGAACATCCTCACCGGGTTTTTCCGGATGGAAGCGAATCGAAAGCCGCAAGGGTCGTTGCGCCTTCCGATCCTGAGCGAGCTGGGTACGAAACGCCTCCACCGTGCCACTGTATTTGAAGGCGACGGAGGGATGACGCTGTTTGCTGAGCTTGAGCATCTCCAGCGCGCTCTCGACCTCGGGGCCGAGATCCCGCCAGTCGTGACTGCACAAGCCCACCACGGTGTCTTGTCCCGCCTCGGCCCGGGCGAAGGCCTTGTCCATCTCTACCTGGGTCATGCCGCCGATGCGGCTGCGCAGGTTCAGCGCCCGTCCGATCAGGCGCCGGCAATGGCCCGGCACCTGATAATCGTCATGGCTGGGGTGGTACACCGACCAATCGCTGGGCGCCTTGCGCCAGTTGCCGGAACGGCCATTGCGGAAGTCGATGGAGTTGTCGATGTCGCGGGTGTCCTCCGTGGCCATGTTGGAGATGTCATAGGGGATGAACTGTTCCAGGAACCAGTGGCTGTCGGGTCGTTCCGCCTGAAATCCGGCGCGATAACTGGCCGGGAAGAACTTGCGCTCGATCACCCGTCGGCAGAGGCTCTGGTAAAGCTCGTTGCTGCGCAGATAGTGAGTGGCGCAACGATGGGCCTCCCGATAGGTGGACATGGGGTGGAAGTGAAACTCCAGGGTGTCACGGGACCAGGGCTGGCCGCGGATGAGTTCGGCGTAGTAGTCGTGGATGTTGAGAAAGCCCATGTCCCGCTTGCGCGGATTGGTCTCATAGCCCACATGGTCCATGCAGAACCAGTTGAAGACCCAGCCCTGTCCATCACTGTCGGGATACTGGTTGCGGAACGCCGGGCTGCATACACGACCCAGCATCTCCTCGATCTGGTCCCAGGAGCCCAGCGTGTTGGCCTTGTGGCTCTTGAGCACTTCCTTGATGCGCTGAGTCTTTTCACCCAGGTCGATCTCTCCGCGCCCGAGACGCTCCAGATTGGCTCTGGAGGGTTCGATCCGCTCCAGGCCGAACAACTCGGTCAGACGTTCGAATTTCGCCTCGATGGATTCATACAGGGGACCTTCGGTATCGATGGCGTGAACGATATGGACGGTGCCGCTCATTGGGGATTCAGCTTTCTAGTCGTTGGCATAACGCTCGGGAAACACGATGCGCATCTCATGGGTGTAGGGGTCGGTGCGATAGCCCTGGGCGCCCCGGCCATGGCTCAGCCAGCCAATGAAACGTTCACGCAGGAGGGGATCGCCGATGAAGCCATACACCTCCGACCATTCCTCGGGGGACGGAAAATAGTTGGCGGATTGATAGCCCAGGCGCTCGAAGTAGGGCTGGGTCACCATCTCGATGAAGATCACCTCCGCGCGACTCAACTGTTGCGGCCAGCGTGGCGCGGCATCGGGGAGTTGCCGATAGGGCTTGTCATAGGAGGTGTTGGAGGCCCAGTCCTCGCCTTCACTGTGAAGCTGGCGGGCATCGATCATGCTGGCCTGGTAGTCCAGATCCAGGAAGCGGCAGATGGCCCGGGCCGCCTTTTCCGGGGCTTGCGCCACCTCCTCGGCCTTCACGATCATGATGCGGTCCGAGTATTGGTTGGACAGCCGGTCCAGGGTTTCGTGGGCGCCGCGGAAATTGAAGGCGGCATCCAGATAGGTAAACCCCGGCTCGAAGGTCATGTTCTTGTAGGAGGCCGCCACGTCGCGGGGATCGCGAAAGATATGGATGACCCGTCCCTGGGGGAACATGTCGAGAAAATGGGGAATGTCTTCCCACTGGACCGCCAGCTTTTCCACCCAGCGCTGGGAGTCGTCGCCGACGTCGGTCAGCATGTCCTTCATGATCACATCGTAAAGACGGGCGTAGGTGACGTCGCCATGGGATTCCGCCCGGGCAAGGATGGCCTCCTCGTCGATGGAGAGGCCCCAGCGGACCTTCACGCGCTTGTGGGTTTCCGCCACCAGGCGGCGGCGATTTTCCGGCTCGCGCACATCGCCGTAGCGCCCCAGACAGAAACGCAGGAACTTGACCGTCGACGAGGAAGCCTTCAGCTTGGGGTGGGCGCCCAGCAGTGCGGTCAGGAAGGTCGTGCCGGAGCGATAGACGCCGGACACCATGATCGGCCTCGAATCCGATACCACGCCGAAGTCATTCATGGGCGCCGCTCAACTCGCGAAAGGTTTTCGAATAGGCGTCGCTGAACTCGGGCAGTTCAGCGTGACGATCGCCCCGGGTGACGACCAGCAGGTACTCGTAGAAGCGTCCCCCGGTGTTGTCCACGTGGTTGAAGGCGGCGAAATCGCCCCGGCGCGGAAAACAGTAGATGGCGTCCACACGGTGTCCCTGTCGTCGCAGCAGATCGATCAGGCGCTGGGTATCGGTGAAGAAGTTGGGGTGGTTCTTGCCGCGCGCGCCGACCTCCGCCAGATAGGCTTCCTGGTCGTCGGCAAAATAGAGATCGTTCTTGCCGGTGAAGTAAATCCGCGCCCCGGGTCGCGTCACCCGCAGGAACTCGGTCACGGCCTGATGCTGGTAGGTCGCGTCCAGGGTCGCCAGGCAGGCCAGGTTGTCGAAGCTCGAGTCGGGAAACGGCAGGTGCTCGGCCGGGGTTTCGACGATATCGATCACGCCGTCCTGTCCCGCCCAATCCTTCCTGGCCGCGTCCACCATCGCCCGCGAGATGTCGCAGCCAGTCACCTTCAGCCCGTACGAGAGATAGAGGGGGAACATCCGGCCCCAGGCGCATCCCACTTCCAGCAGGCTGCCCGGATTGAATCCATGTCTGGCGAAGACGCGTTGATAGACGCTGTCGTCCTCCGTATTGCTGTCCCCGGCGACGACCTGGCTCTTGCCCTGGCCCGCCTCGTCCACCCGCGCCTTCCAGTACTCCAGGTATTTGTCGTTCCAATAATCTTTTCTGGGATCGATGTCGCTCATGTCACGGCCTGCCGTTCTGTGTGGTTTCCCAAATCGGGTATCGCAGCTGCCATTCCTCGCCGACCATCCGCCAGAGGTGGGGCGTCCTGGCTTCCTCGATGACCTGATGGAATTGCTCCGCGGTGATGTCCATGTATCTGAGGCAGTCGTCCATGTATTGCCGCGGATACTCGCCGTCGTAGCGCCGGATCAGGGCGATGCCCTCATCCCGGGTGATGTCGCCGTTGCGGATTTCCTGGGCGGAGTCGTAGGTGGCGCGGCCCAGGCCGAACTTGACGTGGGCGGTGTAGTAATGCAGCCAGTCGATCTTGTCATCGAGGGAGCTGTACTTGCTGTAGCTGCCCTCGGTACGGTGCCAGTTGGGCATGAAGCCGGTGTTCTCCACCGAGAAGTAATAGGTCTCCTGGGGATGCCAGCGCAGGTAATAACCAAGGTAGTGGACTTCGGTCCCCACCTGTTGCAGCTTGTTGGGGTCGATGGGCAGATAGGCTTCCAGGTCCGCCGTGGTGAATTGGTAGCGCTCCATGAGTTCGCGCGCGTTGACTCCGCCCAGATAGAGTTCGTCCAGGCGCGCCTCGGCGCTGTAATACTTGGGGTCACGCGTCGGTTTTTCGTTGTCGGCGATGGCATTGCCGTATTCCGCCTCGTTCTCGCCGAAAATCACCAAAGGGATGTCGAGCAGGGCTGACATCTTGGGCGCCAGGTTCTTCTGCCCCAGGATGAACGGCTGGAAGGGGTGGCACAGGTTCAGAAAGGCCTGCTGCGTCAGAATCCGGTGCACCCTGCGATTCTGGTTGTAGGTGTAATTGGCGAAGCCCGATTCCAGCCAGCGGTCGAAATTGAAGCGCCCGATGCCGGTGTAGATGGCCGGCGGCCAGGTCACCAGGATGGGGTTCATGCCGTATTTGTATTTGAGCAGATGGGCGGCCATGACGCTGTCCTTGCCGCCGCTGCCGGGGACGACCACGTCGTAGCGCCCGTCATGGCGCCGGAAACGATCACAGAGGTCGCGGAATTGCTTCTCGCGTTCGACCCAGTCGATGTGCTTCTTCTTCTCGGCGAAATTGCAGGCATCACAGACGCCATGCTCGTCGAACGACAGGGGCCGTTTCTTCTCGCCCTTGACGTTCTTGAACTCCACCGACGACGAGGGGCGCTGGTTGCTCATGGTGCATTTCTTGCAGAACTTGACCTCCAGCGGGAGGCCGTACTTGCCGAATTCTTCGCTCATGCTCGTCTCACAGCTCAATGAAGTTCTTCAGGAGTCTGATGCCGTGCTCGCGGCTCTTCTCGGGGTGGAACTGGACACCGAACAGGTTGCCGCGCGCCACCGCCGACACGAACCTGTGCTGGCCGTAGGTCGAGAGGCCGCAGACATCGGTGTAGTTCACGAACTCGTAGGAGTGCATGAAGTAGAACTCCGCCTCCTCTCCGAGTCCACGGAACAGAGGCGAGTCACCGATCACTTGTACCCGGTTGAAACCGATGTGGGGCACCGCTGCCTTGCACTGCATGCGTCGCACCTCGCCATCGATGAGGTCGAATCCCGGCGTCTCGCCATACTCGTAGCCGACGCTGGCCAGCATCTGCATGCCCAGGCAGATGCCCAGGGTGGGTTTGGATCTGGCGGCGTCGCGGATCGGCGCCTCAAGCCCCTTGCGCCGGATCTCGTCCATGGCCTCGTGGAAGGCGCCCACGCCGGGCAGCACATATTTGTCGACACCGGCGAAACCGCCCGCGTCCCTGATGATCACCACCTCGCCGCCGGCGGCGCTCAGCGCCCGACGGATACTCTCGATATTGCCCATCGACCCGTAGTCGATCAGACCAATCCTGCGCGCCATCATTTGCTCCGTAGCTCCAGGTCGTTGAGTTTTTGCTTCACGGCCGCGATGTCGTACTTGTCATAGTGCAGCAGGCTGGCCAGGGCGATGGCGTCCGGACGAGCCTCGCGGGCCAGCGCGACGACATGGTCAAGGTTGCCGGCGCCGCTGGCGGCCACCACGGGGATGGACACCGCGTTCTTCACCTGCCGGACCAGTTCGATATCGAAGCCGTCCTGCCTGCCGTCGTGGTCCACCGACTGGATCAGCAGTTCGCCCGCCCCGCGCTGTTCGGCTTCGCGCACCCAGTCGAGCACGTTCTTGCCGCTGCGCTCGCGTCCGCAGTCCGAGTAGCACTCCCACCAACCGTCCCAGCGCTTGGCCTCGACGTTGATCACCACCGACTGGGCGCCGAACGTGCGGGCCGCCTTATCGATAAGTCC
>WBZL01000220.1_pt1 | contig 63682 bp, 50 predicted proteins | sample 5204291 | NCBI WGS metagenome assembly WBZL01 (sample SAMN12344345, study PRJNA552823) | activated sludge metagenome | biome: Activated sludge suspended growth; feature: Nitrification reactor; material: Wastewater; isolation source: activated sludge from nitrification reactor of wastewater...
CGCTTCGGCGATGTGATAGCCCGAGATCGAGACCGAGTAGAAGTTGCGGACGTCGTTGTCGATGAAGAACTGCTGGACGTCGCCCATCATCCGGAGCGCGAACTCGGTGGAGAAGATGCAGGTGTTCTGCGCCTGGTCTTCCTTGAGGATGTCGGCCTGCACCGTGCCTCGCACGAGCGACAAGGTTTCCCTGCGGATCTTCGCGTAGGTCTCGGCGTCGACGAACTGGTCGCCGGTGACGCCGAGCAGGCCGAGTCCTGAACCGTCGTGCCCGGGCGGCAGCTCGCCCTGATAACGCGGCCGTTCACGTCCCTCGAACAGCGAGGCCATCCTGCGCTCCGCCTCCTCCCACGCCCCCATCTCGCGCAGGTGGCGTTCCACGCGCTGATCGATCGCCGTGTTCATGAACATGGCAAGAATCATCGGCGCCGGACCGTTGATCGTCATCGACACGGACGTGGTCGGCGCGCACAGGTCGAAGCCCGAATAGAGCTTCTTCATGTCGTCGAGTGTGGCGATGGAGACACCCGAGTTGCCGATGCGTCCGTAGATGTCGGGGCGCTCGTCCGGATCCTCGCCGTACAGCGTCGTCGAATCGAACGCCGTCGACAGACGCGCGGCGCCGTGCCCGCCGGCAAGGTAGTGAAAGCGGCGATTGGTACGCTCGGGACCGCCTTCGCCCGCGAACATGCGCGTCGGGTCCTCCGCCTCGCGCCGGTACGGATAGACGCCGGCGGTGTACGGGAAGTGGCCCGGCAGGTTCTCCTTGAGCAGGAAGGTGATCTGTTCGCCCCAGTCGCGGTACCTGGGCACGGCGAGCTTCGGCACGCGGTTGTGACTCAGCGTCTCCAAGTAGTTCTCGCCGCGGATTTCCCTGCCGCGCACCTGATACCCGTACTGATCGTCGGTCGCAGCCTGCGCCTGCGCCGGCCAGCGACGCAACAGCGCCAGCCCTTCCGCGCCGACCGCATCGAGCGCCTCGTCGTAGGCCGCGCGCAGACGGACGACCGCCGCATCGGCCTGCTCATCCGCAAACTCACCGGCACCGACGCGTTCGAGCGGTTTCGGCAGCCGAGGATCGTCGAGCGCGTGCAGCGCTTCGTGCAGGCCCTGCGCACGGCTCGCGGCCGCGGCCCGATGCGCGACGTCGTCGCGTGCACTGCGGCCGTTCGCGGCGATTTCCGCGAGATAGCGCGACCGCTGCGCCGGCACCAGCGCATGGCGCTCGACCAGCACCGTCGGCCCTGCGTCGTCGCACTGCCAGTGGCCGCCGCCGCCGGACTTCTGCTCGAGCCGGGCGCACAGCGCGGCGAACAGCCGGTTGACGCCCGGGTCATTGAAGCGGCTGGCGATCGTCGGGAACACGGGCACCTCGTCGTCGGGCGCCTGGAACGCGACGCGGTTGCGCCGCCATTGCTTGCGCACGTCGCGCAGTGCATCCTCGGCGCCGCGCTTCTCGAACTTGTTCAGCGCCACGAGATCCGCATAGTCGAGCATGTCGATCTTCTCGAGCTGGCTCGCCGCGCCGTATTCGCTGGTCATCACGTACATCGGCACGTCGACCACGTCGACGATCTCCGAATCGCTCTGGCCGATGCCGGCCGTCTCGACGACGATCAGGTCGAACCCGGCGAACCGCAGCAGGTTCAGCACGTCGGCCAGCACGGCGCTGGTCGCGAGATTCTGGCGCCGCGTCGCGAGCGAGCGCATGAACACCTGCTCCGCCGCCAGCGCGTTCATGCGGATGCGGTCGCCGAGCAGCGCGCCGCCGCTGCGACGACGCGTCGGATCCATCGCGACGACCGCGATGTTGCGGTCGGGGAACTGGCGCACGAAGCGCATCAGCAGCTCGTCGGTCAGGCTCGATTTGCCGGCACCACCCGTGCCGGTGATGCCCACGACCGGCACCCTGCGCGCGCCGCGCGCAACGGCCCGCCGCAGCGTCTCGCCGTGCGAGCCGTCGGCGTCACCGCGCTCGAGCGCGGAAATCGTGCGTGCAATCAGCTGGTGGTCACGCGGGCCGAGCGGACCGAACGCGAACGCGGGCCGGCGCGCGCGCCTGACGCGCTCGAACACGTCGTCGATCATGCCGTCGAGACCGAGCCGGCGGCCGTCCTCCGGCGTGTAGATGCGCTCGACGCCATAGGCCTCGAGTTCCTCCACCTCGTGCGGTGCGATCGTGCCACCGCCGCCCACGACGATGCGGATGTGCGCCGCGTCGAGCGACTTCAGCATGTCGACCATGTACTTGAAGTACTCGACGTGACCGCCTTGATAGGAACTGCAGGCAATGCCGTCGGCGTCCTCCTGGATCGCCGCGCGCACGATGTCGGCGACGCTGCGATTGTGGCCGAGGTGGACGACCTCGGCGCCATGCGCCTGCAACAGCCGCCGGATGATGTTGATCGCGGCGTCGTGGCCGTCGAACAGGGAAGCGGCACTCACGAAGCGCAGCGGCGCCTGCTCGCCCGCCGTCGCCGCGCCCAGCCTCGCCGCCTCGCCGCGCTGCGCGGTCATGCGTCCCGACATTGCCGCCCTCCCGCATCCTGCCCGTGGTCGAGCCAATGCTACTATTGAGTAGAATTCTACTGCAAAGTATGATTACGACTTCTGCGACAGTCAATCGAACCCGGAAACCATGGCGGATGTCACCCACACGACGTCACGCGCAAGCGGCACGCCCGAAGGAGTGCCGCGTGGCCGTCGCCGCCGCAAGGATCACGGTATCAAGCGCGAGGCCGTCATTCGTGCCGCCGCACGCGCCTTCGACGAGCGCGGGTACCACAACACGTCGCTCGACGACATCGCGGCGGCACTCGGCGTCACCAAGCCGACCGTCTACTACTACGTCGCAAACAAGGAGCAACTGCTCTTCGAGTGCTTCCGCGCGGGGCTGGCACCGATCCGCGCCGGACTGCGGCGCGCCGAGCTGGCCGGCGGCAGCGGCCGGGACCGTCTCGCGGACGTCATCCGCGATTATGCCCTCGCCATCGCCTCCGACTACGGCTGGTGCATGGTGCGAGCAGAGCACCAGGATCTCGGCCAGGAACTGGCCGGGCAGGTGAACGCCCTCAAAGGCGAGATCGACCGGGGCATCCGCCGCCTGCTGCAGATCGGCATCGCTGATGCCTCGATCGCCGTGCGCGACCCCAAACTCGCAGCGTTCGCGATTGCCGGCGCGCTCAACTGGATCGCGCACTGGTACCGGGCCGGTCGCTCGTTGTCGCCCGAGCAGGTCGCCGAGGCGTTTGTCGATTTCCTCGAGCACGGCTTCGCGCCCCGGCCGGCGGAGGATCCCGCCAGGTTGCGTCGCAAAGACAAGGGCACTGCGTGATTTTCGCTGTTTCCCGACCTGATTGTTGCGCCGCAAAAAGACCGCGTCGTAGACTCCCGCACCGCTTTTCCCGGCCCGACCCTACTCCACACCCCAGGACGGCCCCATGACCCAGTCCCTCGTGATCGCCGCGGCTCGCCGCACCCCCATCGGCGCCTTCCAGGGCGTACTCGCCCCGCTCAGCGCCACGGCTCTCGGCACCGTCGTCGCGAAGGCGGCGCTTGCCGACACCGGTCTCGCACCCGACGCCATCGACGAAGTGATCTTCGGCTGCGTGCTGCCGGCCGGTCTCGGCCAGGCGCCGGCGCGCCAGGCGGCCGTGGGCGCCGGCATCGCCATGAGCGTCCCGGCCACCACGGTCAACAAGATGTGCGGCTCGGGCATGAAGGCCGTGATGATGGCAGCGGACCAGATCCGCGCCGGTTCGGCCCGCATCGTGCTCGCCGGCGGTCTCGAGTCGATGACCAACGCGCCGTACCTGCTGCTCAAGGCCCGCAGCGGTTTCCGCATGGGCCACGGCGAGATTTACGACCACATGTTCTACGACGGCCTGCAGAGTCCCTGGGACGGCAAGGCGATGGGCTGCTTCGCCGACGCGACTTCGGCGAAATACGGCTTCACGCGCGCCGACCAGGACGCCTTCGCCGCCGAGTCGGTGCGCCGCTCGCAGCGCGCGGTGCAGGCAGGCGACTTCGTTGCCGAAATCGCGCCAGTCATCGTCAAGTCGCGCAAGGGCGAGCAGGTCGTCGCACAGGACGAGACACCGTTCACCGTCGACGTCGAGAAGATCCCGAACCTGAAACCCGCGTTCGGCAAGGACGGTACGGTGACGGCGGCTTCGTCGTCGTCGATCTCGGACGGCGCCGCGGCGATCGTGCTGGCCAGCGAGGCTGCCGCGGCCGGCCTGCAGCCCATCGCGCGCCTCGTCGCGTACGCGAGCCACGCGCAGGCGCCCGAGTGGTTCACGACCGCGCCAGCTCCCTCGATCCAGAAGGCGCTCGACCTGGCGGGCTGGAAGGCGCAGGACGTCGACCTCTACGAAATCAACGAGGCCTTCGCCTGCGTGACCATGGCCGCGATGAAGGACCTCGGCCTGCCGCACGCCAAGGTCAACGTCAACGGCGGCGCCTGCGCGCTCGGCCATCCGGTCGGCGCCACAGGTGCGCGGCTGATCACCACGCTGGTCCATGCGCTGCGCAAGCGCGGCCTGCGCCGCGGTATCGCCTCGCAGTGCATCGGCGGCGGCGAAGCCTGCGCCGTGGCGATCGAGATCGCCTGATGGACCTGAGCGGCAAGGTCGTCGTCGTCACGGGCGGCGCACGCGGCATCGGCAAGGCCATCGCCGACGGCTTCGCCGCCCGCGGCGCGAAGCTCGCGCTGTTCGACCTGAATACCACGGACCTCGAAGCGGCGCGCGCGGACCTCGCGGCACGTGGCGTCGAGGTGAGCGCCCACGAGCTGAACGTCGCGCAGGAAGACGAAGTGATCGCCGCGTTCGACGCCGTCGTCGCGCAGCACGGCCGGCTCGACGTCCTGGTCAACAACGCGGGCATCATCAAGGACGCCCTGCTGGTGAAATGCAAGGACGGCGTGGTCGTCGGCAAGATGACACTGGCGCAGTGGCAGGCCGTCATCGACGTGAATCTGACGGGTGTCTTCCTCTGCGGCCGCGAAGCCGCCGAGCGCATGATCCGGCTCGGCCATGGTGGCGTCATCATCAACATCGCCAGCATCTCGAAGTCGGGCAACGCGGGGCAGAGCAACTACTCGGCTGCGAAGGCCGGCGTCACGGCGATGGCTGTGACCTGGGCGCGGGAACTCGCCCGTCACGGCATCCGTGCCGCCTCGATCGCACCGGGCTTCATCCGCACCGAGCTGCTCGCCAGCATGCCACCGGACATGCTGGAGAAGGTCACCGCGCCCGTGCCGCTCAGGCGGCTCGGCCTGCCCGAGGAGATCGCGCACACAGCGGTCTACATCGCCGAGAACGACTTTTTCACCGGCCGCAGCGTCGACGTCGACGGCGGCCTGCGGCTCTGACGCCGCGGACCCTGCGACTCTTCAGCCGCCCTGAGGACGGAACCATGCAGATCGGAAACACTCGCGCGATCGTCACGGGCGGCGCCTCGGGCCTCGGCCTCGCCACGGCCCGGATGATCGTGCAGGGCGGCGGCCTGGCCGCCCTGTTCGACATCAACGACGAAGCCGGCGCAGCGGCGGTAGCCGAGCTGGGCTCGGCCGCGTCGTTCCACGAGGTCGACGTCACCTCGGAATCTGCCGTCGCGGCCGCCGTACAGGCCGCCGCCGGCGCGATGGGCGGACTCGATGCGGCCGTCAATTGCGCCGGGGTCGCCTGGCCGAAACGCATGGTCGGCAAGGAAGGCCCGATGCCGGGCGAGTTCTTCCGCAAGGTTATCGAGATCAACCTCGTGGGCACGCTGCTCGTGTGCAAGGAAGCCGCCGCGGTCATGCAGGCGACCCCCCCCAATGCCGCGGGCGAACGCGGTGTACTGGTCATGACCGCCTCCGTCGCCGCCTTCGAAGGGCAGATTGGCCAGGTGGCCTACGCAGCATCGAAGGCCGGCGTGGCAGGGATGACGCTGCCGATGGCGCGCGAACTCGCCACGAGCGGCATTCGCGTCATGACCATCGCACCAGGCCTGTTTCTGACCCCGATGATGGCCTCGCTGCCGCTCGAGGCGCAGCAGTCGCTCGGCAGACAGGTGCCCTTCCCGCCGCGTCTCGGCGACCCGGCCGAGTACGCGCTCCTCGTGCGCCAGATCGTCGAGAACCCGATGCTCAACGGCGAGACGGTGCGACTGGACGGCGCAATCCGCATGGCGCCGCGCTGAGCGCGACCGGCGATCACCGCTTCCCGACGTGCAGGTGCCGGTGCGGCCCGACCCGGGCATCGTGATGCATGTGTGATTCCTCCCGCTCGCTGACCGGGATCAACACCAGCTTGCCGTGTCGCACCCCGCGCTCGGCGATCACGTGGTCGGCGAAGTGGCGGACGGCGCCGACCTGCCCCCGCAGCACCGTCATTTCCATGCAGCTCTCGTGATCCAGATGCACGTGCATGGTCGCGATCGCGAGGTCGTGGTGATCGTGCGCAGCGTGCGTCAGCCGGCTCGAGAGTTCGCGTGCCTCGTGGTCGTAGACGTACACGACGGCACCGAGGCAGTTCGCGTCCGGCGCATCGGCGAGCGTCGCCTGCTCGAGGCCGGAACGCACGAGGTCACGTATCGCCTCGCTGCGGTTCGCGTACGCGCGCTCCTCCATGAACTCGTCCAGCCGGGCCATCAGGTCGTCGTCGAGCGTGATCGTCGTGCGCTGCATGCAGTCCTCTCCGCGCGGACACGCGGTATGCACTTATTTACAAAACGTCATACTCCGGTCAACATCGCCACCGTCATCAGCTCGAGGTCGGACCGGGAAGGTGCATCATGTTTCGATCGGCGCCGCGTCGCAATGCGAACACCGTCATGTCGGTCGCCGTATCGCTGTCCGCCTTGGCGGCACTCGGCGCTGCCGTGCCCGGTACCGCACGAGCCAGCGGTATTCCCACCGGCCAGCCGCTCGAGGAAATCGTCGTGACGGCCCGGCGGATCGGCCTGATCGGCGAGTCGCGCGCGGCGAGTGAAGGCATCGTCACCCGCATCCAGCTCGAGGGACGACCGGTCCTGCGCCCCGGCGAGGTGCTGGAGACCGTGCCCGGCCTGATCGTCACGCAGCACAGCGGCGACGGCAAGGCGAACCAGTATTTCCTGCGCGGCTTCAACCTCGATCACGGCACGGACTTCGCGTCCTGGGTCGACGGCGTGCCAGTGAACATGCCAACGCACGCGCACGGTCAGGGATATGCCGACATCAACTTCCTGATCCACGAACTCGTCGACGAAGTGCACTACCGCAAGGGCACGTACTTCGCCGACGAAGGCAACTTCTCGGCCGCAGGCGCGGCGCGTATCTCCTACCTGAAGGATGCCGGCACGCCGCGCGCGAGCGTGACCGCCGGGCAGGACGACTACTATCGCGTCTTTGCCGCGGCGTCGCCGCGGCTCGCCGGCGGCACGCTGCTGCTCGGGGTGGACTGGTCGACGACCGACGGACCTTGGGCTCTGCCGGAGGATTTCCGCAAGACCAGCGGGCTCGTCAAGTACAGCCGCGGCGGAGGCGACTCCGGGTTCGCCGTCACGGCGATGGGGTACGACGGGCAATGGAACAGCACGGATCAGATCCCGCAACGCGCCGTCGAGGCAGGATCGATCTCGCGGTTCGGGCACGTCGACCCGACCGACGGCGGTGACTCGCACCGCTACAGCATTTCGCTCGACGCCTGGTCCCGCGGCGACGGCCGCGGCTGGAACGCTTCCGCTTACGCCATCGACTACGGACTCGACCTGATCTCGAACTTCACCTACGCCCTCGATCAGGACACTGGCGATCAGTTCGAGCAGTTCGACGACCGGCGGGTCTACGGCGGGCGGTTCATTTACGACGCGGATGCGTCGTTCAACGAGCGTGACGGCCTGCTGCGCCTCGGCGCCGAACTCCGCCGCGACGACGTCGACACCGTCGGGCTGTATCGGACCATGGCCCGGCAGCGCTTCGACACGATCCGGGAGGATCGCGTCACCCAGCGCCAGTACTCGACGTTCGTCGCGCACGACCAGCGCTGGACTGGCTGGTTGCGGACGGAGGCGGGACTGCGCTTCGATGCATTCGACTTCGACGTGCGCAGCGACCTGGCGGCGAACTCCGGCCAGGCGAGCGACTCGATCGTCCAGCCCAAGCTGACCGTGGTGCTCGGGCCCTGGGCCGAGACCGAGCTGTTCCTGAACGCGGGCCGCGGATTCCACAGCAACGACGCGCGCGGCACGACCATCCGCATCGATCCGGTCGACGGCGTGACGCCGGTCGAGCGCGTCGATCCGGTCGTCGCGGCGATCGGCACCGAAATCGGCGTGCGCTCGGCGGTCGTGCCGGGTCTGCAGCTGGCGGCCGCTTTCTGGAATCTCGACATCGACTCGGAACTGCTGTTCGTCGGCGACGGCGGCATCACCGAACCCAGTCGCGCCAGCCGTCGCTACGGTGTCGAGCTCGGCGCGTACTGGTCGCCGCTCGACTGGCTGATCGTCGACGCCGATTACGCCTGGGCGCATGCGCGCTTCGAGGGCAGCGACCCGGCAGGCAATCACATTCCCGGCGCGGTCGAGACCGTGATTTCGACGGGCATCACGGTGCACCGGGACGCGGGGTGGTTCGGAGGCGCGCGACTGCGCTACTTCGGGCCGGCGCCGCTCATCGAGGACGACAGCGTGCGGTCGCAATCCACGCTGCTCGTCAATGCCGATCTGGGCTACCGGTTCTCCGCAAGCTTCGACCTGGTGGCGACGGTATTCAATCTGCTGGATGCCGAGGACAACGACATCAGCTACTTCTACGAGTCACAGTTGCCGGGAGAGCCAGAGCCTGTCGCCGACATCCACTTCCACCCCGTGGAGCCGCGTACCCTGCGGGTGACGGCGACCTTCCGCTTCCAGTGAGGCTCACATCGACGTGTAGTTCGGCCCACCGCCACCCTCGGGCGTCACCCAGTGGATATTCTGCTTCGGATCCTTGATGTCGCAGGTCTTGCAGTGGACGCAGTTCTGCGCATTGATCTGCAGACGCTTGCCCCCACCCTCCGCATCGACGAACTCGTACACGCCCGCGGGGCAATAGCGGCCCTCGGGCCCGTCGTACTGCGCGAGGTTGACCTCGACCGGTACCGCCGGATTGCGCAGCCGCAGATGCACGGGCTGGTCCTCCTCGTGCGAAGTGCCCGACAGGAACACCGATGACAGCCGATCGAAGGTCAGCACGCCGTCCGGCCTGGGATAGTCGATGCGGGGCATCTCCGCCGCGGGGCGCAGGCATTCGTTGTCGGCCTGCTTGTGGCGCAGCGTCCAGCCCACGAGCCCGCCCAGGCCGAGGTCGTTGAGCCACATGTGCAGGCCGCCGTGCGCCGTGCCGGGCCACATGCCCCACTTGAGCCCGGGCTTGACGTTGCGCACCTTGTGGAGGTCCCGGTACGCCCAGGAACTGCGGAACGCCTCCGGATAGGCAGCGAGTTCGTCGCTGGCCCGCCCCGCGGACACGGCCGCGAACGCCGCCTCCGCGGCGAGCATCCCGGTCTTCATGGCGTTGTGCGAGCCCTTGATGCGCGGCAGGTTCACGAAACCCGCGCTGCAGCCGATCAGCGCGCCACCCGGGAACACCAGCTTCGGGACCGACTGCAGGCCGCCTTCGTTGATGGCACGCGCGCCGTAGGCGATGCGCTTGCCGCCTTCGAAGTGGCCGCGGATCGCCGGATGCGTCTTGAAGCGCTGCATTTCCTCGAACGGCGAGAGAAACGGATTCGCGTAGCTCAGGTGGGTGACGAAGCCGACCGAGATCAGCCCGTCGCCGAAGTGATACAGGAACGAGCCGCCACCCACGTCGTTCGGCAGCGGCCAGCCCTGGCTGTGGACGACGAGGCCCGGCTGATGCTGCTCCTTCGGCACCTGCCACAACTCCTTGATGCCGATGCCGTAGACCTGCGGGTCCACGCCGTCGCGCAGGTTGAAGCGGCCCATGAGCTGCTGCGACAGCGACCCGCGGCAGCCTTCGGCGAAGAAGGTGTACTTCGCATGCAGTTCCATGCCGGGCGCGAAGGAGTCCTTGGGCTGACCGTCCTTGCCGACGCCCATGTCGCCCGTCGCCACGCCCTTGACCGCGCCGCTCTCGTGGAACAGCACCTCGGCCGCCGCGAAGCCGGGAAACAGGTCGACGCCGGCTTCTTCGGCGCGCTGCCCGAGCCAGCGCACGACGTTGCCGAGGCTGGCGATATACATGCCGTGGTTGCTCATGAGCGGCGGCAGCAGCGCATTCGGGATGCGATGCGCCTTCTCCGGCGTCAGCACCAGGAAGCGGTCTTCGCGCACGGGTGTGTCGAGCGGCGCGCCGCGCACCTTCCAGTCGGGGAAGAGTTCCGTCAGGGCAATCGGGTCGATCACGGCGCCCGAAAGGATATGGGCACCGATTTCCGAGCCCTTCTCGAGCACGCAGACTGAGATTTCGCGGCCGGCCGCGGCCGCGAGCTGCTTCAGGCGGATTGCCGCCGCGAGGCCCGCCGGACCGGCGCCGACGACAACCACATCGAACTCCATCGCATCGCGTTCCATGTAGCTAACCCCTCGCGCCGCCGGTCCGCGGCAGTGTCGTGGAAACCCGAATTGTACAACGACGGTCCGCCCGTGATAGTCCGCCCACACACCCCGCCGCGGGAGACCCGGTGAGTCCGATCGGCATCTCGAGCCTGCTGGGGCTGTCCCTGGTCGCGTTTCTCTGGCTCGCGTGGCGCAAGCTGAGCATCGTCGCGGCATTGCAACCCGAAGTCCGCTGGAACCAGCCGCTGTGCCGGCTGCGCTCGGTCTTGAGCAACGGCCTGCTGCAGCGGCGCATGATCGCGCGCGACTGGCTGCCCGGCCTCATGCACGCCGTCATCTTCGTGGGCTTCCTGTCGCTGCTCGTGCGCAAGGTCCATCTGCTCATCATCGGGTTCCACGAGGCTTACGCGCTCGGCGGCGCGCTCGGCGACGCATTCACGGTCTGGAAGGACTGGGTAGAGATCGCAGTGCTCGCGGCGGTGGCGGTCGCGTTCTACCGGCGCCTGGTGCTGAAGCCGGCGCGCCTCGAGCCCAACCGCGAGGCGTACCTGGTGCTCGCGCTGATCGCGACCATAATGATCACCGACTTCGCGTTCGACGCTTTCCGGTTCGCGCTCCATTCGGACGTCGTGCCGGACATCGCGCACGAGCGGTCCATGGCACCGGTCGGCGGCGGGCTCGCGTCGCTCGTCACCGGATGGCCCGAGGTCACGCTGCGGGCGGCCTCGCAGCTCGCCTACTGGGTGCAGATGCTGACGGTCCTCGCCTTCCTGGTGCTGCTGCCGACGGGTGAGCACTTCCACATCGTCACGGCGCTGCCGGCCCTGTTCCTGCGTCGCGGCAGTCCGGCGCACGAGGTTCCCGCGGTCGACCTGAGCCCGCTGCTCGACGACTCCGCCGACGCCGACGTGCTGAAGGTCGGGATCGGCAACGCGACCGACCTCGTCTGGAAGGACGCACTCGACGCCTTCACCTGCACGGCGTGCGGCCGCTGCAAGGTCGCCTGCCCGGCATACGTGACCGGCAAGCCGCTGTCCATGATGAGCGTGCACGACAGCCTGAAACGGCATCTGCTCGAGCACCGCGACGCGATCGTCGCAGGCGGCGCCGCGGCGAGCCAGTTGCCCGCGCTGGTGGGCAACGTCATCTCCGACGACACACTCTGGTCCTGCACGACCTGTGGCTACTGCGAAGCGGCGTGCCCGATCGAGCTCGAACACCTGCCGAAGTTCTACCGGCTGCGTCAGCACCGCGTGATGATGGACGGCGAGTTCCCCACGGAGCTGCGCAACGTGTTCGACGCCTACGAGGTGCAGTCGAACCCCTGGGGCCGCCCGGCCGACACGCGCGGCGACTGGGCACAGGGCCTCGACGTACCCGTGATCGGGACGGCCGCGCAGATGGCAGCGGTCGACTGGCTGTTCTACGTCGGCTCGGCCGAGTCCTTCGACAATCGCGGGCAGAAGATCGCACGCGCCTTCGTCGACATCCTGCACGAGGCGGGTGTCAGCTTCGGCATCCTCGGCGCCGCCGAACCGTCGACTGGCGAATGCGTGCGCAGGCTCGGCAACGAGCTGCTGTTCCAGCAGCTCGCCGACACCTGCGTGGTGACGCTGAACGGGTTCGGCGTCAAACGCATCATCACCTGCGACCCGCACGCGTACAACACACTGCGCAACGAGTATCCGGCACGGGGCGGTGCGTGGGAGGTCGTGCACCACACCCAGTTCATTGCGCGCCTGCTTGCCGAGGGTCGCATCGCGGTCGAGCGCCGGTTCGAGCGGGTCCTGCTGCACGATCCGTGCTATCTCGGTCGCCACAACGAGGAATTCACCGCGCCACGCGACTTGCTGCGCCGGCTCACGCGCGACGCGACGCTCGAGTTTCCGCTGAACCGCGAGCAAGCGATGTGCTGCGGCGCCGGTGGCGGCCGCATGTGGATGGAAGAGCACATCGGCACGCGCATCAACGTGACGCGCGTCGAGCAGGGGCTGCCGCTGCGGCCGGCGGTGATCGCCACGGCCTGTCCGTATTGCGCGGTCATGATCGGCGACGGGCTGAAGGCGCGATCGGCAGACGATCGGGTTGCGACGCAGGACGTGGCGGAGCTCGTCGCCGCCGCCCTGGTGCGGAAGGAACCTGCGCACTGATACAGTGTGCCGGTGAACGCAACTCAGCCCGTCTGGCAACCGTCGCCCGAGCGCATCGCCGCCTCCAACCTCACGCGCTTCCACGCTGCCTGTCGCGGCCGCGGCGCCCCGCCGGAAGCCGATTACGCGGCTTTGTGGCGCTGGTCCGTCGACCGGCGCGAGGACTTCTGGGAGGCCGTCGCCGAGTTCACCGGCGTCGTGTGGGAGCGCGGTCAAGGCCCGGTCACACGGCACCGCGACCGCATGCCGGGTTGCCAGTGGTTCGACGGTTCCCGTCTCAACTTCGCCGAGAACCTGCTCGCGCGTCGCGACGAGCATCCGGCGCTCGTGTTCACGAACGAGCGTGGCGCGCGGCGCGAGCTGAGCTATCGCGAGCTGCACGGCGAGGTCGCGCGCATCGCAGCGGGATTGCGCGAGTCCGGCGTGCAGTCGGGCGACCGTGTCGCCGGCTACCTGCCGAACCTGCCCGAGGCGGTCGTCGCGATGCTGGCCACGACGAGTCTGGGCGCGGTGTGGACGTCCTGCTCGCCGGACTTCGGCCTGCAGGGTGTGCTCGACCGGTTCGGCCAGATCGCGCCGCGCGTGCTGTTCACGGCTGACGGCTATTACTACGGCGGCAAGACGCTCGATTCGACGGTGCCGATTCGCGGCGTGGTCGAACGCCTGCCCTCCGTCGAACGCGTGGTCGTCGTGTCCTGCCTCGAATCCGGTGCGCAGGCGCTCGACCTGCCGCACGCGACGCGCTGGCGCGATTTCGGGCGCAGGGGTGCGCCGCTGCAGTTCCAGCGCGTGTCGTTCGACGCGCCGCTGTACGTCATGTATTCCTCCGGCACGACCGGCGTGCCCAAGTGTATCGTCCACGGCGTCGGCGGGACGCTGCTGCAGCATCGCAAGGAACACGTGCTGCACTGCGACCTCAAGCCGGACGACCGGTTGTTCTACTTCACGACCTGCGGCTGGATGATGTGGAACTGGCTGGTCTCGGGTCTGGCGACGGGCTGCACGGTGGTGCTGTACGACGGCTCGCCGGCCGCGCCCGACCGCGACGTGCTCTGGCGCATGGCCGAGCGCGAGCGCGTCACGCACTTCGGCACGAGTCCGAAATACCTGGCCGCACTCGAGAAGGACGGCGGACGGCCCGAGGGCAACTTCGACCTGTCCTCGCTGCGCACGATCCTGTCGACCGGCTCGCCGCTCGCGCCCGAGCAATACGACTTCGTCCATACGCGCATCAAGACCGATGTCCACCTCGCCTCGATCTCCGGCGGCACCGACATCATCTCGTGCTTCGCGCTCGGCAACCCGTGGCAACCCGTTTTCCGCGGCGAGCTGCAGGGCGCCGGGCTCGGCATGAAGGTGCAGGTCTTCGATGACGCCGGCACGGCCATCGTCGAGCGCCAGGGCGAACTCGTCTGCGGCGCGCCCTTTCCTTCGATGCCGATCGGCTTCTGGGACGATCCGGACGGAAGGCGCTATCGCGCGGCCTATTTCGAACGCTTCCCCGACGTCTGGCACCACGGCGACTATGCGCTGCAGACCGCGCACGGCGGGTTGGTGATCCTCGGCCGGTCCGACGCGGTGCTGAACCCCGGCGGCGTGCGCATCGGCACGGCCGAGATCTATCGCCAGGTCGAGAAGCTCGACGAAGTGCTCGAGAGCCTCGCGATCGGCCAGGACTGGCAGAACGACGTCCGCGTCGTGCTGTTCGTCCGGCTGCGCCCGGGCGTCGTGCTCGACGCCGCGCTCGAACGGCGCATCCGCGACGTGATCCGCGCCAACACGACACCGCGCCACGTCCCGGCGCGCATCGTCGAGGTGGCGGACATCCCGCGCACGATCAGCGGCAAGATCGTCGAACTCGCCGTCCGCGACGTCGTGCACGGCAGGCCGGTCAAGAATACCGACGCGCTGGCGAACCCCGCCGCGCTCGAGCATTTCCGCGACCGGGCCGAGCTGCGCCGCTGAGGGGTGCCATGGTGTCCGGTCCGGATCTGCGGCTCGAATACGAGGCGGCGCTGGCGCGTCACGGCTACGTGGCGGACCCCGCGCAGGCGCTGGCCATCGCCCGGCTCGACGACGTCGCCAGCCGCGTGCGGGCGGCCGCGGCCCGCGAGGCAGGCGTGATCGGCCGGCTCCGCGGGCGACTGGCCGGGCCTGCGGCGCGACGCACCGAGCGCGGCCTCTACCTGTGGGGCGGCGTCGGCCGCGGCAAGACGTTCGTCATGGACATCTTCGCGGCCCACGTCGGCGTGCCCGCGCGGCGCGAGCACTTTCACCGCTTCATGAAGGACGTGCACGCGCGGCTGGGTGAGTTGCGCGACACGGCCGACCCGCTGGCGCGGGTGGCGGGCGACATGGCGCGCGACGCCCGCGTGCTCTGTCTCGACGAGCTGTTCGTCAGCGACATCGCCGACGCCATGCTGCTCGGGGGGCTGTTCGCCGGCCTGTTCGAACGCGGCGTGACGCCGGTCTTCACCTCGAACGTGCCGCCATCGCAGCTCTATCGCGACGGCCTGCAACGGCAGCGCTTCCTGCCTGCGATCGCACTGATCGAACGTCACACCGAGGTCGTCAACGTCGACGCCGGCAACGACTACCGCCTGCGCCGCCTCGAAAAGGCGCCGCTGTACCTCGATGCCCGCGCGGCGGACGCCGCGCAGCGGCTCGCGCGGCGCTTCGAGGACCTCGGCGACGGCCCGGTCGCGGGTCCCGGCGCGATCGAGATCGAGGGCCGGCGCATTCCCTATGTCGCCGCCACCGACGAGACGATCTGGTTCGAGTTCGCGGCCATCTGCGACGGACCCCGGTCGCAGACCGACTACGTCGAGATCGCCCGGGACTTCCACACGGTCGCCGTGTCGGACGTGCCACGGCTCGACGCGGCGCAGGACAACCAGGCGCGGCGGTTCATCGCACTGGTCGACGAGTTCTATGACCGCGGCGTCAAGCTGCTGCTGGCGGCGCACGCGCCGCCCGACGGGATCTACACCGGCGAGCGACTCCGGTTCGAGTTCCAGCGCACGCGCAGCCGGCTGGCCGAGATGCAGACGACGCAGTATCTCGGACGACCGCATCGGCCGTAGGCCCCCGACTGGCGCGACGCCGGGGCAAGTCGTTACACTTGCAACCGATCGTTGCGACGGAAGACGACGCGTGCCTGCGCCGCTGATCGACCTCGAACGCTTTCTGCCTTATCGCCTCTCTGTGCTGGCGAACGTCGTGAGCAGCGCGATCGCCCAGGCCTACGGCGAGCGATTCGACCTCACGATCCCGGAGTGGCGCGTCATCGCGGTGCTGATGCGTTACTCGGGCCTGTCGGCGCGCGAAGTCGCGCACCGGTCGCGCATGGACGCCGTCGCCGTGAGTCGCGCGGTCAACCGCTTGCTGCGCGCCGGACGTCTGCGCCGCGCCATGGCGGTCGACGATCGTCGGCGTTCGGTCCTCGAGGTGTCCGCTGCCGGCGCGGCCGTCTATCGCGAAGTCGCTCCGCTGGCCCTGCGTTTCGAGGGCGAGTTGCTCGCGGCGCTGCCGCCGGACGAAGTACCGCAACTGTACCGGCTGCTCGACGTGCTCACCGGGCGCGCCGAGCAGCTTTCCGGGCAGCTCCGCAGGGAATGGAGCCCGGCATCGCCGCCGCAAAGGCGCGCTCGCACGGCCGCGGGCCGGCGCCGGCGCGGCTGAACTCACCCGAGAGACGACTCGAAGGACGCATTCATGCCAGGAACGATCCCCGCCGCACGCCAGCACCTCATCGACATCATCGCCCGCCGGGCGCGCAAGCTGCAGTCCGGACATCCGGCGGTGCGGCTCGCCGATTTCGTGCCGCCGTATTACCGTGGCGTTGCCGAGGAAGACCTGTCGCTGCGCGACCCCGCGGTGTTCGCCGCCGCCGCCGCTGCCCACCTGGAGTTCGGACGCGTGCGCCGCGCCGGCGAGCCGAAGGTGCGCGTGTTCAATCCTACCGAATCCGAGCACGGCTGGCATGCGCCCGGCACGATCGTCGAAGTCGTCACGGACGACATGCCGTTTCTCGTCGACTCCCTCGCCATGGTGCTGAATGACGCCGGGCTCGCCATCCAGCTCATGGTGCACCCGGTGCTGCGCGTGGTGCGCGACGGGCGTGGCCGCCTGGTCGGGCTCGAATCGGGTGGCGACGGCGAGGACGCGGCGGAGTCGTGGCAACACATCGCGGTGCCGCGCATCGGCGACGCGACGCGGCTCGAGGACATTCGCCAGCGCATCCTCGGCATGCTCGAGGACGTGCGGCTGGCGGTCCAGGACTGGCCGGCCATGCGGCAGGACGCGCAGCGGCTCGCGCACGAGCTCGCCGCCGGCAGCCCCGGTGTCCGCCGGCAGGAAGGCGTCGAAGCGGGCGAGTTCCTCGAATGGCTCGCCGACAACCATTTCACGTTCCTCGGCTATCGAGAATACCGGCTCGAGCGCGGCCGACACGCCGATCACCTCGTGCCGGTGCCGAAGTCCGGTCTCGGCCTGCTGCGCGCGGCCGCGGGCCGGCCGCAGCCGGCGAAGACGGAACTCACCGGCGAGCTGCGACGCAAGGCCCGTGAGCCCGCGCTGCTGATCGTCACCAAGGCGAACTCCGTCTCGACCGTGCACCGGTCGACCTATCTCGACTACATCGGCGTCAAGACGTTCGACGCGCGCGGCAACGTCACCGGCGAGCGGCGCTTCATCGGCCTGTTCACCTCGAGCACCTACAGCGCGAACCCGCGCGAGATTCCGCTGCTCCGCCACAAGGTGCAGCGCGTCGTCGACCATTTCGGCATCTCCGCCACGAGCCACGACGGCAAGGCGATCATCCACGTGCTCGAGACGTTCCCGCGCGACGAGCTGTTCCAGTCGAGCGTCGCCGAACTGGTGCGGACGGTGCGCGGCATCGTCAACCTCTACGAGCGCCGCCGCGTGCGGCTGTTCCTGCGCCGCGATCCGTACCAGCGCTTCTTCTCGTGCCTGCTCTACGTGCCGCGCGATCGCTACAACACGCAGGCGCGCGAGCGCATCGAGCGCATCCTCGTCGACGAGCTCGCCGGGGCCGACTTCGAGTCCCAGGTCCAGATCAGCGAGTCCGCCCTTGCCCGCCTGCACGTCCTCGTGCGCACCGCGCCCTCGGCGGGGGTCGCGGCGGACGTCGAGCGCATCGAGCATCGCATCACCGAGGCGCTGCGCACCTGGCCGGACCAGCTTCGCGAGGAGCTCGTCGAGCGCCTGAGCCCCGAGGAAGGCGACGCGCTCGCGGCGCGCTTCATCACGGCATTCCCGGTGGCCTACCAGGAGGACGTGCCACCCGCGGAGGCGATCCACGATCTGCAGGAACTCGCGGCGCTGCCCGCGACGCCCGGCTCGCTCGGCATGGAGCTGCGACCCGGCGACGCGACCCGGGGCGCGCTGCACCTGCGGCTGTACCGCCGCGGCGACCCCGTCGCCATGTCGGACATGCTGCCGCTGCTCGAGAATTTCGACCTGCGCATCCTGAACGAACGGCCCTATCGGGTGGCGACAGCGGACGGTGGGCCGCTGTGGATCCAGGATCTCGAGGTCAAGCACGCGGGCGGGAGGACGCTCGATCCCGAGCAGGTCGGCCCGCGTTTCGAAGAGGCGTTCCACGCCGTGCGGCAGGGTTTCGCCGAGAGCGACGGCTTCAACCGGCTCGTGCTCGCAGCCGGGCTCGACTGGCGCCAGGCACTCCTGCTGCGCGCGATCTGCCGATACCTGCTGCAGACCGGCATCACGTTCAGCCAGAAGTACATGGAGGAAGTGCTTGCGCGCAATGTCGTGATCGCCTCTCGGCTCGTGTGGACGTTCGAGGCGCGCTTCGATCCGGACCTCAGGCCGACCGTGCGTGCGGCACAGATCAAGCGCCTGACCGAGGACGTCGCCGAGGCGCTCGAGCAGGTGACCAGCCCCGACGACGACCGCATCCTGCGCGCATTCCGCGCGGTGATCATGGCGACGCTGCGCACCAACCACTATCAGCGCGACGCGTCGGGGCAGCCGAAGCCCTACCTGTCGTTCAAGCTCGATCCGCAGCAACTGCCCGACCTGCCGAAGCCACGGCCGATGTTCGAGATCTGGGTGTACTCGCCGCGCGTCGAGGGCGTGCACCTGCGCATGGGCAGGGTCGCGCGCGGCGGCCTGCGCTGGTCGGACCGGCGCGAGGACTTCCGCACCGAGATCCTCGGGCTCATGAAGGCACAGAACGTCAAGAACACGCTGATCGTGCCCGTGGGCGCGAAAGGCGGCTTCGTGCCGAAGCAGATGCCCGCGGGCGCCTCGCGCGAGGTCGTCCAGCGCGAAGGCACCGAGTGCTACCGCTGGTTCATCCGCGGGCTGCTCGACGTCACCGACAACGTGATCGGCGACGTAGTGATCCCGCCCGAGCGCACCGTGCGCTACGACGCGGACGATCCCTACCTCGTCGTCGCGGCGGACAAGGGCACGGCGACGTTTTCCGACACGGCCAACGCGCTCGCGGCCGAGTACGGCTTCTGGCTCGGCGACGCCTTCGCGTCCGGCGGCTCCGCGGGTTACGACCACAAGAAGATGGGCATCACTGCCAAGGGTGCCTGGGAATGCGTGAAGCGCCACTTCCGCGAAATGGGCGTCGACACGCAGGCGCAGGACTTCACGGTCGCCGGTATCGGGGACATGGCGGGCGACGTGTTCGGCAACGGCATGCTGCTGTCGCCGCACATCCGGCTGGTGGCCGCCTTCAACCACCAGCACATCTTCCTCGACCCCGATCCCGACGCCGTGCGCAGTCACCGGGAGCGCGAGCGGCTGTTCAACCTGCCGCGCTCGGCCTGGAGCGACTACGACCCGAAGCTGATTTCCAGGGGTGGCGGCGTGTTCCCACGCAACGCCAAGCAGATCGCGCTCCCGGCGCAGGCGCGCGCGCTGCTCGGTCTCGAGACCTCGCAGGCCACGCCGCAGGAGATCATCCGCGCGATCCTCCGGCTGCCGGTCGACCTGCTCTGGAACGGCGGCATCGGCACGTACGTGAAAGCGTCGTGGGAGGCGAATCCGGCGGTCGGCGACCGCACCAACGACGCGGTGCGCGTCGACGGGCGCGAACTGCGCTGCAAGGTCGTCGGCGAGGGCGGCAACCTGGGCTTTTCGCAGCTCGGTCGCATCGAATACGCGATGCGCGGCGGACGCATCAACACGGACTTCGTCGACAACTCCGGCGGCGTGGACTGCTCCGACCACGAGGTCAACATCAAGATCCTGCTGAAGGCAGTGCAGCACCGCGTGAAGCTCACGACGCCGCAGCGCAACCGGCTGCTGGCCGCGATGACGGACGACGTTGCGGCCCTGGTGCTGCGCGACAACTACCTGCAGAGCCAGGCGATCAGCCTGCTCGAGGCGACGGCCAGCGAGCGACTCGGCGAGCACGCGCACTTCATTCGCTCGCTGGAACTCGACGGCGTGCTCGATCGGTCGCTCGAGTACCTGCCCAGCGGCGAGGAGATCGAGGATCGGCGGCGCGCGGGCCAGACCCTCGTGCGGCCCGAACTCGCGATCATGGTGAGCTACGCGAAGATCGCCCTGAATGCGCAGTTGATCCAGTCCGACGTTCCCGAGGATCCATACCTCGGTCTCGAGCTGAACCGCTATTTCCCGGAGCGGCTGACGCGTCGCTTCCGCAGGCTGCTCGGGGATCACCGCCTGCGGCGCGAGATCATCGCGACCGCGACGACCAACAGCATCGTCAACCGCATGGGCCCGACGTTCGTGGCCCGCGCGCAGCAGGACACGGGTGCCGACGCCGCCACGGTGGCGCGTGCCTACGCGATCGCGCGCGAGGCCTTCGAGGTGCGCGAGACGTGGAACGCAATCGAGGCGCTCGACAACAGGGTCGCGTCGTCCGTGCAGTACCGCATGGTGCAGGACACCGTCGGCCTGATCCGCCAGGCCACTTACTGGATGATCCAGCGTCACCGCAACGCGCTCGGCATCGAGCAACAGGTCGCGCGGCTGCAGCCCGGCATCCGCGAGCTCGCCCGTGCGCCGCTGCAGTGGCTGCAGGCATCGGACCGCGCGGGGTTCGAGGCACGCACAGCCGAACTGGGCGCTGCCGGCGTACCGGCCGATCTCGCGCGCCGGATCGCGGCGTGCAATGCGCTGCACTGCGCACCCGACATCGTCGAACTCGCGCAGGCGCGCAGGATCACCGTCGAGGCCGCCGCCCGCGCCTATTTCGGTATCGGCGCGCTTTTCGGACTCGACTGGCTGCGCCATCACATCGAGGGGCTGGACACCGCGGGTCACTGGCATGCGGTCGCCCGCGGCAGTCTCCGTGAAGCACAGTTCGAGGTGCACCGCAGCCTCGCGCAGGGTGTCCTCGAAGGCCCGCGCGAAGCCGATCCGGCGAAGGCGATCGAGCGCTGGCTGCGCAAGCACGAGGCCGCGACCCGCCATGCGCGCGCCGTCATCACCGACATCCGTGCCCAGACGACGCCGGTCGACTTCGCCTCGCTGTCGGTGGCGCTACAGGCCGTGCGCCGCGTGACGGTCGCGGAGACCTGAGACCGGCGCGGCGATGCGCACCTGTCTCGTCGTCGCGGTGTTCGAGCGCGCCGAAGCGCTCGACCGCGCCCTCGACAGTGTGCGGGCGCAGACGCGCGTGCCCGACGAGGTCGTCGTGGCGGACGACGGATCGGGGCCGGCCGTGACGCGCGTCGTCGAGGCCTTCGCCCGTCGAGTCCCCTGCCCCGTGCACCACGTGCGCCAGGTGCACGCGGGCTTCCGCGCCGGGCGGGCGCGCAACCTCGCGATCGCCCGGACCGACTGCGACTACGTGCTGCTGGTCGACGGCGACATGGTGCTGCACCCGCAATTCGTCGCCGACCACCGGCGCATCGCGCGGCGCGGATTCTGGACGCAGGGCGTCCGCATTCCGCTCGACGAACCCGCCACGCGCCGGTTGCTGCAGACTGGCGCGCTGCCCGCGCCCTGGGCACGTGGGATCGACACCCGCCGTCGTGCCTACGTCATGCACGCGCCTCGCCTCGGCCAGCGGCTGCACCGCGCGGCCAACGCGTTCGTCGCCGTGAAGTCGTGCAACCAGGCGTTCTGGCGCGACGACCTGCTGCGCGTCAACGGCTTCGACGAGGAACTGACGGGCTGGGGGTCCGAAGACAAGGAACTCTGCGCGCGGCTCACCAACCAGGGGCTGCGACGCCAGACGCTGGTGTTCGGCGGCATCGCCTGGCACCTGCACCATCGCCCGGCGTCGCGAGCCGCGGCGCGGGCGAACCAGGAGCGGTGGCGCGAGACCGTGCTCAGCGGCCGCACGCGCTGCGCGCGCGGCCTCGACCAGCACCTGACCCGCTGAGCCGGCCTCGGCATTTCCGCGTCTGGCCGCGGCGGCCGCGGGTTGCTATAAACGAGACGGACACCTCGTCGCATCCATCCGAGACACGCCATCCATGAGTACCGGCAAGCTGCTGCTCCTGCGCCACGGCCAGAGCATCTGGAACCTCGAGAACCTCTTCACGGGCTGGATCGACGTCGATCTGTCAGCGCAGGGCCGGCAGGAAGCACAGGAGGCCGGACGCCTGCTGAAGGCGGAAGGCATCGCGTTCAACGTCGCCTTCACGTCGGTCCTGAAGCGCGCCATCCGCACGCTCTGGATCGCGCTCGACGAAATGGACCTGATGTGGCTGCCGGTCGAGCGCAGCTGGCGCCTCAACGAACGTCACTACGGCTCGCTGCAGGGCCTCGACAAGGCGCAGACGGTCGAGAAGCACGGTGCGGAACAGGTGAAGATCTGGCGGCGCAGCTACGACATCCCGCCGCCGCCGCTGCCGGCGAGCGACCCCGGCCACCCGCGGTTCGACCGCCGCTACGCGCAGGTGCCGCCGGCCGAGCTGCCGGCGTGCGAATCACTCAAGGACACGCTGGCGCGCGTACTGCCGTTCTGGGAGGCACGCATCGCCCCCGAATTGCGGGCCGGGCGCAACGTGCTCGTCGCCGCGCACGGCAACAGCCTGCGCGCGCTGGTAAAGATGCTCGACCGCATGTCGGACTCCGCGATCGTCGAGCTGAACATCCCGACGGGCGTGCCGCTGCTGTATGAACTCGACGCGAGCCTGACGCCCGTGTCGAGCCGCTATCTCGGCGACCCTGAGGCCGTGAAGGCGCGTGCCGAAGCCGTGGCGAAGCAGACCGAGAAGCGGTGACCTCAGGTCAGGAAGCCACCGTCGACGACGAGGAACTCGCCCGTCACGTACGACGACGCCGGTGAGGCCAGGAACACGGCCGCGCCGGCCAGATCCTGCGGCTCGCCGACCCGCCCGAGCGGGTTCGCGCCGAGGTAATGCTCGAGCTGCTTTTCGTCCTCGAGCAGCGCGCCGGCGAACCGGGTGCGGATCAACCCGGGCAGCAGCGCGTTGCAGCGGATGCCGTGCGGCCCGCACTCCTTCGCGAAGGCCTTGGTCATGTTCAGCACCGCCCCCTTGGTGATCGAGTAGATCGCCTGCAGCGGACCGGGACGCACCGCGTTGATCGACGCAACGTTGATGATCGAGCCGCCACCGTGCTCGCGCATGAGCCGGCCGCCGAACACCGACGCGTAGAAATAGCCGCGGATGTTGACGTCGACGGTCTTCTGGAACGCGCCGAGGTCGGTGTCGAGCACGTGCCCGTAATAGGGATTGGTCGCCGCGTTGTTGACCAGCACGTCCAGCCGGCCGTAGTCGGCCTGCACCCGTGCGAACGTCGCCTCGAGCGCGGCCATGTCGCCGATGTGGCAGGCCAGGGCCCGCGCTTTTCCGCCCGTCGCGACGATTCCGGCGGCGACCGGCTCGCAGCCATCCAGCTTGCGGCTGGAGACGATGACTTCGGCGCCGTGCTGCGCCAGCCCCCGGGCGATCGCCTCACCGATGCCACGGCTCGCGCCGGTGACGAGCGCAACGCGCCCGGTCAGATCGAATGAAACGCCCATCTCTTCTCCCTGCTGCAAGTGCCGCGCCGTCATTCGTCCGTGGCGATCGTCATGCGCACGCCGTCGAGCGAGTCAGTGAAGTCGACCTGGCAGCTCAGCCGCGAACGGCCGGCGTCGTAGTGTCCGAGTTCGAGCAGCAGGTCCTTTTCGTCGCTCTGCGGCGCCGGCAGGCGGTCGTGCCACTCCGGTTCGATCAGGATGTGACACGTGGCGCAGGAGCAGAGCCCGCCGCAGATGGCCGTCACACCCCAATCGTACTCCCGCAGCGTTTCCATGAACTTCACGCCCACGCGTCCCTCGACCTCGTGGACGTTGCCGTCGCGATCGGTCACCACCATCTTGGCCATGCTCACACCCGTGCCGCCGTCGCGGCTCATGCTCCAAACCCCGCATTATTGCAGCGCAAGAGACGGCTTGCACGCGCCTGCAGCGACTCGTGCAGGCGACCTGACCGGGCGGCGGCCGCGCGGTGGTCCGCGGCGTCCACGGCGGCGGCGATGCTCGCCCGGTACCAGAGCCACTGGACGTAATCGAACGCCCAGGCCGCGAGATCCAGCCGCCCGGCGTCCAGCTGGCCGCCGGCCGCGACGTAGTCGCCGAGCAGCCTCGCACGTGCCTGTGCGCCGAGCCCATGCTGGCTCGCGAGCGAGCCCAGGTCGAACGCGGCGTCGCCAAGACCCGCGTATTCCCAGTCGACGAGCCACGCCCGGCCCGTGGCATCCCAGATCACGTTGGACGGACTGAGGTCGTTGTGGCAGGGGACCATCGGCGGCGCAGCGGTCTGCAGTCGGTCGAAGACGCTCGCGGCCAGCACGGCGAGCCGCCCCTCCGCCGTGTCGGTGCCGATCTCACGTTCGAGCTGCCTCGCCTGGGCCTCGAAGTCCACGACGCGCAGCCCGACGGGCGGCGCCAAGCCGTGCAGCCGCGCGAGCGTCGTTGCGAGGACGCGCATGCGCCGGCCGTCGGCGACCGGCCGCCCTGCCGGCGCCTCGTCGAGCCACCGCGTGACGAGCAGCCGTTCGCGCGGATCACAACGCACGATGTCTGGCGCCAGCCCGACGGCAGCCGCAAGACCGGCGACGCGGCACTCGGTGACGTGATCCGCGCCGAGCCGCTCGACCTGCCGACTGGCGAGGCGGACGAAGCATCGCGTGCCGTCGCTCGCAGTGACGCGCCAGGCGTGATTACTGAATCCGCCCGGCACCGGTTCGAACGCCGCATCGGCGAGCACGACGGTGGATGCCTCCAGGCGCAACGCCTGCCGCGCGTCGCGCTCGGCCACAAGCCAGGTGTTCATGACCTCAGGCAGCGACATCGATCGCCGCACGCTCGTCCGCCCGCCAGGCCGCGTGGCCACGCACGGCCAGCGCGGCATAGAGCAGGTACAGGCCCGCCGTGGCCGACAGGCCCTGCGATGCGTACAGCACCACCGCGGCGAGGTCGATCGCGATCCAGTACAGCCAGTTTTCCAGCACCTTGCGCGCGACGAGCCAGGTCGTGAGCACGCTGCCCCAGGCGATCGCGGCATCGGCGCAGGACACCCACGTCGCCGCACCGGGCCCTGCGATCAGCGCGCCGTTGATGCCGGCGGCCAGTGCAATGGCCACGATCGACCCGACGTGCCAGCGCGCGGGCCAACGACGCACCCGTGCCGGCGCCGCCACGCCGCCACCGCGCCATTGGCGCCAGCCGTAGGCGGCCATCGCGACGAAGAAGACCTGCAGGGCCGCCTGCATCACCAGACCCGCGCGCGCGAACAGCACCAGGTACAGCAGCGAACTCGCGACGGAGAAAGCCCAGCACCACGGATTCTGGCGAATCGCGAGCAGCAGGTAGCCGAGCGCGAGCACGACCGCCAGCCATTCCACGTGCGATACCGCGGCGAGCGCGGTCATGATCGATTCGAGCAGGGTTCAGCGCTCGTCGGACGTCGGCTGCCCGCCGAGGACCTTCATGACGAACACCGCGCGACGGTCCGCGCCGAACGTCGTCCGCGTTTCCTGAGCGAGCGCGGCGAACACGAGGTCGTGCTCCCCGGCGACCTGCGTGCTCATGGCATTGGTGACCACGGTCAGCCCGGAATGCCGGTTGAGCCGCTCGATGAAATCCTTGATCGGCGGGACGTAATCGGCATCGAGCGGGTACAGGCTGATTTCGATGGCAGTGCGCATGGGTTCACCTCCGGGCAAAGCGGCGCCTCACTTCCAGCGCCAGGCCAGCGTGACGCCGACGAGCCGGCCGTCGCCACGCTGCACGTAGAGTTCGTTCGCGAAATCGGGCGGCTCGAGGCCGAAGTAGAAACCGCGCACGGCATAGTCCTCGTCCGTGAGGTTGCGTGCCCAGGCCGAAGCGGACCACGCGCCGCGCGTACAGCCGGCCTTCAGGTTCAGCAGTGCATACGGCGAGGAGCGCTGATCGTGGCTCGCGTCGAAATAGAAGGCATCGACCCCGACGAGGTCGGCGCGCAGCAGCCAGCCCTGCTCGCCGCCCCACTGCGCCGAGACCGAGTACTGCCACGAGGGCGCATGCGCCTGCTCGCGGCCGTCGAGGTCGCGGTCGCCGTATTGATAGCCCAGGTACTCCGAGTGGAGCAGGCCCAGCGTCGCGTCCAGCGTGACCCGCGGCGCCACGCGCCACGAGCCCGAGGCCTCGAGGCCGTAGTTGCGCCCGCGTGCCGCGTTGTCGGTGAAGAAGACATACGACAGCGGGTCGCCGGGGTCGAGCTGGAAAGAGGTCGACACCTGCTGCTCTTCGCGCCACATGTGGAAGACCGACAGTTCGCCCTGCAGGCGCGATGCTTCGTCGGCGAAGCGCAGTCCCGCCTCGGCGTTCCAGAGATATTCCGGCTCGAACTGGCGACGATTCGCGGGGACCGCCGCGCCGATATTGAATCCGCCGGCCTTGTAGCCGCGCGCGACGGTCGCGTACCAGTGCGCGGACCCGCCGGCGGCGCCCTCGATCGACACCTGCCCGCCGAGCATCGTGTCGCGCGGGTCGAAGCGCGCGCCGTCGGAGTCGTGGTAGTCCGCGCTGCGCGTCTCGACGCGCAGGCCTGCCGTCAGCGACGTCGTCGCGCTCAGGCGCCACTCCGCTTCGCCGTATGCGGCCAGACTCGTGGCCGCGTACTGCGCTTCGAGCGGTGCACGCAGCAGCGCCTCGGCGAAATAGTCACGCTGCAGCGAGTCTTCCTCGAGCCGCAGCGCATAGACACCGGCCACCCAGTCGACGGCGCTGCCTGCGCCGCTGCCGAGCCGCAGATCTTCCGTCAGCGTCGACCGTTCGCGCTGGTAATTCGAGAAGTAGTCATATGGCGCGTAGGCGCCCCAGTACGCATCGTTGCCCCAGTCGCCGTCGAAGCTGTACACGCTGTCGGATGCGGCATGCGCCGTCGTGCTGCTCAGCCTCAGGTCACCGAGCGGGCCGTCGAACACCGCCGACAGGCCCTTCGTGCGCTGCGCGTCGCGACCCGGCCGGTCGGACAGCGTGCGTCGCGAGTTGTCGAGCGAGAACGCGTCGTAGCCGTTGTCGAGGTCGACATGGAGCGCGGCGAGATCCCCGCGCCACCCCGCCGGAAGCTCGAGCCTCAGCTTGCCGCGCACCGTAGTCTCGTCGCGGCCGTTCGTGTCGTCGCGACCGAGCCAGGCGTCGCGCAGGAAGCCGTCGCTCGAAAATCGCTGCCCGACGAGCCGCCAGGCCGAGCCCGCGGCGCCGAGCGCGCCACCTGCCACCGCGCCGGCCGACCAGGTGTCGTGTTCTCCCGCCGTGATTTCCGCATCGAACTCGCCCGTGGGATTCGCGTCGCGGGTCTTGAGCTTGATCAGGCCCGCCAGCGCATTCGCTCCGTAGCGAGTCCCTTGCGGGCCGCGCAGCACCTCGACCTGCTCGGCGTCGAACAGCGTGGCCGGCATGCCTGCCCCGCTCAGGTCGATTTCGTCGACGAGAAACCCGACCGACGGGTTCGGCGCGCCCTGGTACTGCTCGAGCTCGCCGATGCCGCGCAACTGGAAGAAACGCGGCCGGGAGCTGCCTCCCGACCAGTTCAGGTTGGGCACGAGCCCGAGCACGTCCTCGAAGTGCTGCAGGGCGGCCGCCTCGAGGGTCGTGCCCGAGAGCACCGTGGTGCTCGCCGGAATCCCGGCAACGGACTCGCGCCGCAGCGACGCGGTGACGACGATTTCCTCGAGCGTCGCGGGGCCGGCACTGGCCGACTGGGCGGCGACCGGCATGGCGGCCCCGCCGAGCAGCGGCAGACAGGCCAGGGCTGTGCACCAGCATCGGATGCCGGGCACGGCCCGGTTCCGGTGGAGTGCCCGAAGTGGGTACGCGCGGATGCGCGATGCGCAAGAAAGGCGGAATGTCATACCTGCTCCCTACGCCGGTACTAACCGGATCAGGTTCGACGGGTTCGTCGATGTGCGGAGCACGCCCCGCGGTCGACATCTCAGGCCCATGCAGGCCACCCCAAGGTGGCGCCGATTATAGCGGGCGGCGGTGGGCCCGCAATTGTTGACGCTGACGGCAGATCCGGGACTAATGCGTCCCACCGAAGGTTTCCGGATGTCACGCATGAGTCAGCGCAAGTGCCGCCTGTTCCTGGTGGACGCTTTCACCCGCACCCGCTTCTGCGGCAACCCGGCCGCCGTCGTGCTCGACGCCGAGGTGCTCGAGCACGACGAGATGCGGCGCATCGCGCGTGAACTGGCGGGGCTGGAAGTCGTCTTCGTGTTTCCGTCGGACTCGCCGGACCACGACGTGGAAATGCGCTTCTTCTCGCCGCGGCGCGAGGTCGGTTTCGTCGGCCATGCGACCGTGGCTGCGCACTACGTGCGTGCGTTCGCCAACGGCGTGCCGGGCGGCAAGGTCCGGCAGAAGTCGCAGGCCGGCATCGTCGAGGTCGAGGTGAGTGGCCGTGGCGCGGACCTGCGCGTCACGATCGATCAGACGCCGGCGACTTTCGGCCCGGTCGTGCCCGAGGAACGTATCGGGCCGGTGCTCGACGCGCTCGGCATCAGTTCCTCCAGCCTGCACTCGGCGTGCCCGGTGCAGGTCATGAGCCGGGCGAACTCGCGGCTGCTGATCGGCCTGCAGTCACCTGACACGCTCGCGTCGCTGCAGCCGAAGATGGACCAGCTCGTGCAGCTCGGGCCGCACGTCGGTGCCGACGGCTTCTTCGTCTTCGCCCTCAATCCCGGCTCGTCGCCCGCGACGACGGAGTCGCGCATGTTCTGTCCGGTCATCGGCGTGCCCGAGGACCCGGTAAGCGGCAATGCGCACGGCATGCTCGGCGTCTACCTGGTGCACAACGGGTTGTTGCCGGTGACCGACGGCACCGCGTCCTTCATCGGCCATCAGGGCCGCTTCGTCGATCGTCCGGGGCAGGTCGAGGTCGCGGTCGCCGCGAGCGGCAAGCGCGCGACCGGCGTTCGGGTCACGGGCGATGCGGTCATCGTCTACGAGGCGTCGTTGCCGTTGTAGCTGGTTTGTGGTCAGATCTGACCACCTGCCGCGGCACCCGGCTGCCGTCGTCAGGCTTCCCCGCTGGCTCCGCGTCGCAGGCGTCGGTCACCGACGACGGGCTGTCGACCGCACCGCAGCGTCATCACGCGCCCGACGCAGTCCGGCACGTCTTCCTCGTGGTGCGAAGCGATGACCAGCGTCGCCCCGTGCCGCACGACCGCGGTCATCCGCGAACGCAGCCTGTGGCGAGCCTCGGCATCCAGACCGTCGAACGGCTCATCGAGCAGGTACAGCCGGCGCGGCCGAATGAACGCACGCGCGACGAGCGCCATGCGAAGCTGGCCGTACGAGAGTTGGCGCGCCCGGCGCGACGCGAGGTCGGCGAGGCCCCAGGCACGGAGTTCGCGCGCCACGCGCCGGCGCTCGGCCGGCGTCGGCGGGACATTGAGACCGATGCTGTCCTGCAGACCCGAGGCCACGATGTCGTCGACGCCGCATCCCGTCGCCGCATAGGTCGCCTGCAGCTCGGGTGACACCAGTCCGACGTGGCGTTTCCAGTCCTCGACTGCGGGCCATCGCCGACGCAGCGTCGCACCATGCACCGGCCAGAGGTCGCCGTAGATGGTCGCGATCAACGTCGACTTGCCCGAACCGTTGCGACCGCGCAGGAGCCAGTGCTCGCCGGGCCGCAGCGACCAGTCGAAGGCGGCGATCACGGGCCGTCCGTCGCGACAGACCGCAGCGTCCGCGATTTCGAACAGTGCCGCGTGCGGCGTCGTGCCGACGAGCCGCGGACGCGCGGCCTCGCGGCCCCTCGGCGGCGCTCCACTCGAAGACATCGCACGTGCCGTGATCGCTCCGGCTTCCTCGATGCGGCCGGCCACGATGCGCGCGCAGTGCGTGGCTGCCAGCGGCTGCAGATCCGCCCGACGATGGGTACTGAGCACCCAGGCGGTGCTTGGCGACGCGGCCCGGTGCAGTGCTCGCACGAACGCACGCCTGCCCGCCACGTCGAGTCCGTTCAGCGCTTCGTCCAGCAGCAGCACGTCCGGGCGTCGCACGAGGGCGCGCGCGAGCAAGACGCGCCGGCTCTGCCCATACGACAGCGATCGCAGCGGCCGCTCGAGCAGCCCGTGCAGCCCCACCTGGCGCAGCACGTCCGCGATGCGACGCCGTTGCGTGGACGTCGCCGGTTGCAGCGGAAAATCCGAGTCGTCGTAGCCGGTCAGCACGACCTGCGCGACGGTCAGCGCCGACTCGTATCGTTCGTAGCGGTCCTGGCGCTCCGACCCCAGGTAGGCGATGCGCTCCGCGGCCGCGACCGGCTGTCCGTCGACGACGCCATCGGTGAACTCGTAGCGTCGCGACTCGCGTCCGGTCGGTGTCGGCCACAGGTCGCCCCGCAGCAGCTTGAGCAGCACCGTCTTGCCCGCGCCGTTCGCGCCGAGGAGCAGCCAGCGCTCGCCAGCCGCAAGCGTGAACGACGCGTCACGCAGTGCCCACCGGTCTCCGAGACGTACGCTGCAATCGCGCAGATCGACGCGCCGCAGCCGTGGCGGCCGCCGACCGCGACCCTCCACGCTCACTCGCCCAGCCAGAGCCAGCGCACGCCGTCGTGGCGGGCACGCCCTTCCTCGTCAAGCTTCAGCAGGTGCGCCAGCAGCGAGTAGCGCGCCCACCCGTGCAATGCGGCCGGCGTGTCCTCGTAGACCTCGGGCACCAGTTCGTCGAGCGTCGCCTGCCCCGGACGACGCAGCGCGTCGATGACCTTGCGTTCGCGCTGCAGACGGTGCGCGACGATGCGGTCGATCTCGGCGGCCGGTTCGGGCATGACCGGTCCGTGCCCCGGCATCAGCACCGTGAGCGGCAGTTCGCGCAGGCGCCGCAACGACTCGAGGTACAGGCGCATCGAACCGTCCGGCGGCAGGATGACGACCGTCGAGCCGCTCATGAGGTGGTCGCCCGTGAACAGCCACCCCGTGGCCTCGACCATGAAGCAGACATGGTTCGACGCGTGGCCGGGCGTGTACACGGCCCGCAGTTCGCCACCCGGCACGCGGAAGACGTCGCCGTCGTCGATGGTCGCGTCGGGCGCGTAGCTCGCGTCCTGATGCTCGTCGGCGGGCGCGGGCCGGCCTTGCACGAGCGCGCCCGTCGCCCGATGCAGCACCGCCGCGCCCGGCGAGTGGTCCGGGTGCGAGTGCGTGCAAAGGACGCGGTCGATGCGGCCTCGAGCCGCAGCCATGATGCGTTCCACGTGCGGGGGATCGTCCGGGCCCGGGTCGATCACCAGATGCGACTCGCCAGTGCCGAGCACGTAGGTGTTGGTGCCCGGCCCGGTCATCGGTCCCGGGTTGGGCGCGACGATGCGCAGCAGGTTCGGCGCGAGCCGGCAGACGCCGCCGGTCACGGCGTCGGCGAGCAACGCTTCCGCCTGCGACACGCGATGCATCAGCCGCCCGGCGCCCTGAACACGAGCCCGCCCTTGACCACCGCGTCGACACGCTGCAACAGCGTGACGTCCCGCAGCGGATCGCCCCGCACGGCGATCACGTCGCCGAACCGTCCCGGCTGCACGCTGCCGATGCGATCGTCCCAGCCCATGTGCCGCGCCGCGACCGACGTGGCGGACTGCACGGCCTGCATCGGCGTCATGCCGCGCTGAACCATGACCGGGAACTGCCGCGCGTTCAAGCCGTGCGGATACACTGCCGCGTCGGTGCCGTAGACGATGTCGACCCCTGCCGCATGCGCCTTCGTGAAGCCCTGTCGCTGCGCTTCCGTCGTCTCGAGATTCTTGCGCAGGAACTCTTCAGGCCAGCCCTGCGCGCGTCCCTCGGTGTCGATGTAGTCGCCGTTGTAGACGTCCATCGACAGCGCGACGCCGCGGCTGCGCGCCAGCGCGATCGCCTCGTCGTCGATCAGCGACGCATGCTCGATGGTGTCGGCGCCCGCGAGGATGGCCTCCTTGATCGAGCGTGCTCCGTGCGCGTGCGCCGCGACCTTGCGGCCCGCGGCGTGCGCGACGCGTGTCACCGCGGCGATCTCCTCCGGCGTCATCTCCGGCTCGCCCGGCACGCCGCCGAAGGCGAGTACGGCACCGGAGGCAATGACCTTGAGCAGGTCCGCCCCGCCGTCGACCGCCGCCTGTGCCTTGCGCGCGAACTCTTCCGGCCCGCGCGCCACGCCGAGCCGGACGACCGCTGGAATCCCGGATTCCGCGTGACCGGGAATCACCAGGTCGCCGCCGCCCCCGGGCACGGTCAGATAGAAACCGACGACCTGCATGCGCGGTCCGGCCACGGCACCGGAGTCGATCTCGTCGCGCAGCGCCCGGTCGGCCCAGCCAATGTAGGTGCCGACGTCGCGCACGCTCGTGAATCCGGCGAGCAGCGTCGCCTGGGCGTTCGCCCGCGCCAGCGGCAACTGCTCGGCGAGCGTGCGCCGGTAGTACACGCTGAGGTCGGCCGTGTCGCCCGGCCGGTCCGTCAGGTGCGTGTGCATGTCGATCAGGCCCGGCAGGCAGGTGTGCTGCCGCAGGCCGAGCACGGGCAGCCCGGCAGGCGCGTGGAATCCGCCCGTCACCGCCGCGATGCGGCCCTCGCGGATCACGACCGTCGACGCGCCCCGCGGCGCCAGGGAAACGCCGTCGATCAGCGTGCCGCACTGCAGGGCGAGCGAACCGGCGTCCGGTCGGTGCGGCCCGTCGATGAGGGTCGGAACGGCCGCTGGCGCCGCCCATGACGCGGGACTCAGCACGGTCGCCAGGCCGCCGACGAGCATGGCGACGAGAGCTCGCCATCGGCCATCTGGCGCCCCGGTGCGACAACGGCAAGCGCGGCATTCATGGCGGGAAGTCATTTCGTCGTTTCCGGGCAACAGACAGGCTCGTCGCCGAGCAGTGTTTGACTTTGCGGGCGCGGCAGTCTTTCATTCGGCCGCATCACTGTCAAAAAGCCGGATTGACAAATGACGAGCGGGCTGGAACCCGTGGCAACCCTCGACGTGGCCCTCGCCCACGCCGAACGCCTGCTCGCCGACCAGCCCGCACTCGCCGCCGAACAGGCCCGCGAGATCCTGCAGGCCGCGCCGCGACACCCGGCCGCGACACTGATCCTCGCGACTTCGCTGCGCCGGACGCGCCGACCGGCAGAGGCGATCGAACTGCTGCGGCCGCTCGTCGCGTCGCAACCGCGCTGGGCCCTGGCACAGCGCGAACTCGGCCTGGCGCTCGGCGACACCGGCCACGGCGAGGAAGCCGTGGGTGCGCTGCGCGCCGCCCTGAAGCTCCAGCCCGCGCTGGCCGACGCGTGGCGCGCCCTCGGCGATCACCTGACCGCCATCGGTGACACGACCGGCGCGGATGCCGCCTACGCCCAGCACGTGCGGCATTCGACGCGTGATCCGCGGCTGATGGAGCCGGCTCTCGCACTTGCCGAAGGCCGCATCGCCGCCGCCGAACCGCTGCTGCGCAATCACCTCAAACGCTTCCCGACCGACGTGGCCGCCATCCGCATGCTCGCGGAGGTCGCCGCGCGCATCGGCCGTTACGGCGACGCCGAGAACCTGCTTGCGCGTTGCCTCGAACTCGCGCCGGGGTTTCACGCGGCGCGGCACAACTATGCCGTCGTGCTGCACCGGAACAACCGGCCGGCGCAGGCGCTCGGGCAGATCGAGCGGCTGCTCGCGTCCGATGCACCCAGCCCCGCGGTGCGCAACCTCAAGGCGGTCGTGCTCGCGCGGCTCGGCGAGCACGAGCAGGCCATCGCGCTCTACGGCGCGCTGCTGCGCGAATACCCGCGGCAGTCGCGCATGTGGATGTCGTACGGACACACGCTCAAGACGGCCGGCCGTACCGACGACGCCGTGGCCGCCTATCGCCAGGCCATCGCGCTCGAGCCGACGCTCGGCGAGGCTTACTGGAGTCTCGCCAACCTCAAGACGTTCCGCTTCGCCGAGGCCGAGCTCGAGGCGATGCGCACGCAGCTCGGGGCGCCCGGGCTCGCTCGCGAGGACGCGCTGCACCTGCATTTCGCGCTCGGCAAGGCGCTCGAGGACGCGCGCGACTACGAGCCTTCGTTCGCGCACTATGCCGAGGGCAACCGCCTGCACAAGGAGGCTGTGCCGTACGACGGCACCGACCTGAGCGATCAGGTGCGCCGGTCGCGTGCGCTTCATACGCCCGCTTTCCTCGAGGCGCGCCGCGGCGTCGGCTGCGCGGCGGCAGATCCCATCTTCGTGCTCGGCCTGCCGCGCGCGGGTTCGACGCTGGTCGAGCAGATCCTCTCGAGCCACCCGGCCATCGAGGGCACGATGGAGCTGCCGGACGTCATCGGTTTCGTGAAGGAGTTCAGCGGCCGCACGCGACGCTCGGAGACATCGCGCTATCCGGACGTGCTGGCCACGCTGGATCCGGCGGAATTCCGCGAACTCGGCGAGCGCTACCTCGCGCAGACGCGCATACAGCGCAGGACCGACCGGCCGTTGTTCATCGACAAGATGCCCAACAACTGGGCGCACGTCGGGCTCATCCACCTGATGCTGCCGAACGCGAAGATCGTCGACGCGCGCCGGCATCCGCTGAGCTGCTGCTTCTCGAACTTCAAGCAGCACTTCGCGCGCGGGCAGAACTTCACCTACTCGCTCGAGGACCTCGGCCACTATTACGCGGACTACGTCGCGCTCATGGCGCACTTCGACGCCGTGCTGCCGGGCCGCATCCACCGCGTCCTGTACGAGCGCATGGTCGACGACACCGAAGGCGAGGTGCGCCGGCTGCTCGACTACTGCGGCCTGCCGTTCGACCCGGCCTGCCTGCGCTTCTACGAGAACGACCGCGCCGTGCGCACGGCGAGTTCGGAGCAGGTTCGCCAACCGATCTTCCGCGACGCCGTGGACCAGTGGCGTCATTACGAACCGTGGCTCGGCCCGCTCGTCGCCGCGCTCGGGCCGATGCTCGAAGCATATCCGGCCGCACCGGCCGACTGAAAACTTCACAAGCACGCCCCGCTCGACGGGGCATCACCAGGGAGCCCGCACAACATGACCCGTAGCCGTAAACGCAAACTGCAGCGCCTGTCCACGCGGCCATCGACCGCGCGGGCGCTGGCCGCAAGCGTACCGACACTCCTCGCCGGCATGTCCGCCGCGTACGCGCAGTCGACGTCAGGCGTCGGCCTCGAAGAGATCGTGGTCACGGCCCAGAAGCGGTCCGAGGACCTGCAATCCGTGCCGCTGAGCATCCAGGCGTTCGGCACGGCCAAGCTCGAGGAGCTCAACGTGCAGAAGTTCGACGACTACGTGCGGTACATGCCGAGCGTGTCGTACCAGACGCTGGGCCCCGGCTTCGCGACCGTGTACATGCGCGGCGTCGCGAGCGGCGGCGACGGCAACCACTCGGGCTCGATGCCGAGCGTCGGCATCTACCTCGACGAGCAGCCGATCACTACGATCCAGGGCGCGCTCGACGTGCACCTCTACGACATCGAGCGCGTCGAGGCGCTGGCGGGCCCGCAGGGTACGCTCTACGGCGCGAGCTCGCAGGCCGGCACGATCCGCATCATCACGAACAAGCCGGATCCCTCGGGTTTCGAGGCGGGCTACGGGCTCGAGTTGAACAGCATCGCGAGCGGCAGCGAGGGCTACCTCGGCGAAGGCTTCGTCAACCTGCCGATCAACGAGCGCACCGCGGTCCGCCTGGTCGGCTGGCACCGCCACGACGGCGGCTACATCGACAACGTCTACGGCGAACGGACCTTTCCCACCTCGGGAGCCACGGCAGACAACGCCGACCGGGTCGAGGATGACTACAACGACGTCGACACGACCGGTGCCCGCGCGGCGCTCAAGCTCGACCTGAACGACACCTGGACCATCCTGCCGCAGTTGATGGCGCAGAAGCAGAAGGCGAACGGCAGCTTCGCATACGACTCGACGGTCGGCGAATACCAGATCTCGCACGGCTATCCGGAACGCTCCGACGACAAGTGGACGCAGGCCGCCCTGACGGTCGAAGGCAAGATCGCGAACCTCGACCTGATCTACGCGGGTACCTACCTCAAGCGCGACGTCGACACCGAGTCCGACTACGCCGACTACTCGTACTGGTATGACACGCTCGCCGGTTACGGCGCCTACTGGTACGACGACGACGGAATTCCAGTCCAGCCGTCGCAGTACATCCAGGGCAAGGACCGCTACAAGCGCTACACGCACGAGCTCCGCGTCGCCTCGGACGCGGACAAGCGGTTCCGCTTCGTCGGAGGCGCGTTCCTGGAGCACATGGAGCACGACATCCAGCAGCGCTACAAGATCGACGGCCTCGCCGACCTGCTCTCGGTGACCGGCTGGCCCGACACGATCTGGCTCACCAAGCAGATGCGCGTCGACGAGGACTGGGCCCTGTTCGGCGAGTTCAGCTTCGACTTCACCGACAAACTGACGGCCACGGCCGGGGCGCGCTACTTCGAGACCGAGAACTCGCTCGAGGGCTTCTTCGGCTTCAGCACGGGCTATTCACCGAATGCGGCCTATGGCGAAGCCGAGTGTGCCCGCCAGGGACAGACGAAGCCATACCACGGATCTCCGTGCAAGTTCTTCGACAAGACGACCAAGGAGGACGGCGTCACGCCCCGCGTGAACGTCACCTACAAGTTCACGGACGACAAGATGGCCTACGCGACGTACTCGGAGGGTTTCCGCCCCGGCGGCATCAACCGCCGCGGCACGCTGCCACCCTACCAGGCGGACTGGCTCGAGAACTACGAAATCGGCTGGAAGACGACCTGGCTCGACAACCGCCTGCGCTTCAACGGCGCGGTGTTCTCGCAGACCTGGGATGACTTCCAGTTCTCGATTCTCGGCGCCAACGGCCTCACGGAAATCAAGAACGCGGGTGCCGCCCAGATCGACGGCGTCGAGATGGACGTGAGCATGGCCGTCACGGAGCGTCTCGGCATCTCCGCCGGCATCGCCTGGCTCGACTCCGAGCTGACCGAGAACTACTGCGGCTTCGTCGGTGCCAACGGCAAGCCGGTGACCAGCAATCCCTGCCCGCTGGGCGTAGACGATGACGGCGACGGCGTCGAGGACACGGCGCCGCCGCAGGCGCGCAAGGGCATACCGCTGCCGGTGACGCCGGAATGGAAGGCGAACGCGACGGCGCGGTACGAATTCCCGGTGGCGGGCTTCGACAGCTACGTGCAGGGCGCCGTGGTGTACTCCGACGAGCGCCGGACGGACCTGCGCGAAGCCGAGAACACCATCCTCGGCAACATGCCCAGCTACACGACCGCGGACCTCTCGGCGGGCTTCGGCCGCAACGGCTGGATGCTCGAGCTGTTCGTCACCAACGCGTTCGACGAGACGGCCGAGCTCGGCCGCTTCGCGCAGTGCGCGGAGGCTGTCTGCGGCACGCAGACCTACGTCGTGCCGCAGCGGCCGCGGACCATCGCGCTCAAGTTCTCGCAGGAGTTCTGAGCACTGACACCTCTCCCGCTCGCGCGGGAGAGCTCGGCGCAAAGCGCCGGGGTGAGGGTTCTCCGTGACCCTCACCCCAGCCCTCTCCTACTGGCGTGGGAGAGAGGGCGATCCACCATTCACAGGCGGAACGTGAACCGCGCGCCCCAGGTGCGCGGCGGCTCGATGAACGCGTCACCGTACGGCCCGAACTGGCCGGTCGTCGTCGCGGCCAGCACGGCTTCGTCCTCGATGTTCTTCACCCACAGCCCGGCGCTCCACCGCTCGTCGGCCGAGTAGTACGTGACGGAGGCGTCGGTCTTGAAGTACGCCTCCTGCCGCGTGCCGCGGTTGTGCGCGAACGTGCCCCAGAATTCGTCCTCGTAGCGCGTCTCGAGACGCGCGCGGAACTCTCCCGCGCCGAACGCGAAGCCTTGTTCGTAACCGGCCGAGACGGTCCACTCCGGCGCGTACTGCATCTGGTAACCGCCGAAATCGCGCTGCGGGATGCCGATGTTGACGCTCGCCGGCACGACGAAGTCGTCGTATTCCGCCTTCAGGTAGCTGGCCGTCAGGTTGAGCCGGCCACGCGCGACGGGCTCGAACAGCACGTCGAGCTGGTTGCCGTAGATCGTTGCGCGGTCGGCGCTGAACGTGGTCAGCAGGAACGTGTTCAGGTTGAACGACTGCACGAGCAGGTCGCTGTAATCGTAGTAGAACGCCTCGTCATTGACCTGCAGCCGGTCATCGAGGAAGCGGCTCTTGAAGCCGACCGTGCAGGCCGTCATCGTCGCCGCGTCGACCAGGTTCGAATTGCCCGGACTCGACGCGAACACGTTGTAGGTGCCGGGCTGGTAGCCCGTCTGGATCGTCGCATAGGCCAGCGCCGCTTCGCCCAGGTCGAACTCGACGCCGAGCTTCCAGTCGACGTGGTCGTCCTCGCGGTCCGCCGAGTACGGCGTGCCGTCCGCCATGGCGCCCTCGCCTTCGCGCTGGTCCCAGCTCGCGCGCAGGCCGGCAACCAGCCGCAGCGATTCGGTGAGCGCGTAGCGCGTCTCGCCGAACGCCGCGAACCCGGTCAGGCGGTTGGCGGATATCTGGGCCAGCGGGAACGGCTGCGGTGTGTTCGTGTACGTGAAGAAGTCGCCGGAGTTGCGCACGTCGTACCAGTACAGCCCGGCCAACCACTGCCAGGCCGCATCGTCGTCGCTCGCAAGCCGTAGTTCCTGCGTCGTCTGGTTGTAGTGCGCGGTCAGGTTCGCGCCGATGTTCTCGAGCCAGTAGCGGCCGTCCCAGTCGAGGTAGAAGTACGACGGCAGGTAAGTCAACGTCAGGCCGTCGAGACGCCAGTCGAGCTGCGCGCCGGTCGCGAAGCTCTCGTAGTCGTCCGGCGAGGCCGTCGGGGCCCCCGGGTCGATCCGGTCGTCCCACGGATCGTCGTGATCAAAGGCTTCGGGGTCGCCGCCGAACGTGCCGTCGTTGTAGCCGCGGCGCACGAGATTGGCCGACTCGCCGTCCTTTTTCGCGCCCTGCAGCCAGAGTTGCACCTCGAGCGCGTCGTTCGGCCGGTAGGAGCCGGAGAGACGCGCGGCAAGGTCCTGTCGCGCGTCGGCGCCGGTGCGCTGATAGCCGTCGTGCTCGACGTAGTCGAATGCGCCGCGCAGCGCGAGCTTGTCGTTGACCGGCAGGTTCTGCACCAGCGTGCCGTGCAGCAGCGAGTAGTCACCGACCTCGAGCACACCACTCGTTCCGAGCTCCTGCGTCGGCCGGTTGAACTCGACGTTGACGGTGCCACCGAGCGCGGCGCGCCCGTACAGCGTGCCCTGCGGGCCCGGCAGCAGTTCGACGCGGGCGATGTCGAACAGCCCGACGCTGTTGCCCTCGCGTGGAATGTACACGCCGTTGAAGTTGAAGACCGTGGGCGGCTCGATGTTCGGCAGATCGAGCGTCGAGCCCACGCCGCGGATGTAGATCTCGGTCGAGGCGTTTTCGGCCTGAAACCGCACTGAGGGCATCAGGTTCTGCACGGCACGGATGTCGTGGACGCCGGCGGCCACCAGGATGTCGCCGGGCACGGCCGTCACGGCGGCGGCCGTCTTCTGCAGATCTTCGCGGACCTTGCGTGCCGTGACCATGACGGTCTCGAGGCCCTCGCCGTCGGGGCCGCCGGTGTACCCGGGTGTCGTGGAGGCTTCGTCCGCGAGGGCGATCACGGGAATGTAGGGCAACGCGACGGCGGCGCACAACAACAGGGATCCACGATGCTTGTTGTTCATGACCTTACCGAACCCTCCGGACAGCGGAGCACAGCGGGCCCACGCTCGGCCTGCACCGTGCGAAAGGACTCGCCTCGAGGGAGCGGAACGCGAACTCCGCGGGGGCGGAAGAATATCAGGCTCTGCGTCGATCCATGGTCCCGCATCGCCGTCGGAGATTCCGTCGGTACGGAGCGCGATCTCTGTCGATCCAGGTCACAGCGCCCGCAATCGGCGATCTCGTCATCGGAGCCGAACTGGTTCGGGCCGTCTGAATCGGCTGTTACCCGGAGGCCCCGGAGCCCCCCTCTGTTGCATCCTGCACGGTACGTTCTTCCAAAGACCGGAACGAGCAACAACGGCTCGGATGGCGTCCGGGCCAAACCGCAGGACAACGATGTTCAGCCTCGGATTGGCGCGCCGTTGCCGATGATGATGAGAGCGATGCCTGCGGCATGGCGCTATGACGCTGCGTCGATCCGTGAAAATCCCCGGCTTGCCAACAGGAACACCCATGTGGTGAGCACGAACGGCAACGTCATCACAGGCAGGCCCAGCGGTTCGAGCGCGGCCCCGCAGGCGGCTGCCACAAACGGCGTGACGATCGCGCCGAGCAGAGCGTAAACGGTCGATGCCGCGCCGGGGGCGAGGAAGACGCGGGCCAGCGCGATGGCCGTCAGCACGCTGTTGAAGCCGAATGCGCCTGCGCGGATGGCGGGTTCCGCCGCGCCCATTCCCCAGGCGACCAGCAGGCCCGCGAGCGAACCGGCAAGCGCCGCCGAAGCGGCATGACGCGAGGAAACAAGCAGGCCCACCACGAACAGCGCGCCGCTGATCGTGCTGCCCTGAAAAAACACCTGACCGATGCCGGTCAGCAACCCTTCACCAACGGTTCCACCCGTCACTACGCCCTCGACGGCGGCTTTGACCGGAAGCCCGGCAGTGGGCAACTGGCCGGTGGGTTCGAGGCGACCGAAGCGCGCGGCGGACAGAAAGAAGACCAGTGAGGTAAAGACGAAGGGAGCCGTCAGTGCGGGCAGCTTCCAGGCTTTGAATGCCGCCAGCAGAGCAGCCATCAACAGCGTCGAGCAGGCCGAGGCAAGGATGACGCAGGCCCATGTCAGGGCCACGGGCGCGAGGAAATAGAGCAGTGCGATGGCCACCAGCGTGCCGTTGAAGCCGAACATGCCAGCGCGCACCAATGCGCGGTCCACCCCCAGCGCCAGCGCCGTCAGCGTGGCGGTGATGGAGCCAACCAGCGCAGCGGCGGCGAACAGCAGCGAATTGGCGGCGATCCCGGCGAGGAACAGCAGCCCGGCATAGCTGTTGTTCTGGAACATCACCTGACCCAGGCCGCGCAGCACAGTGTCGGTCAGCACCACGAAGCGGCCCATGGTCGAGCGGCCTTCGCCGTCAAGGCCCGAAGCGGAAAGGCGCCGGGTCATCCGAACATCTCGGTCGAAAGGGTGGTGGGCATGACCTCGGCCTTGGCCTTGGCTGCGGCGGCGTCGAGCGCGCGGGCCGTGGCCTCGATCCGCTGGACCTGTTCGGCGAAGGCGGTTTGAAACGGGAGGGGCGGCACCCATACCGGCAACTGACCGAGCTGGGCATTGTTGACCGATGCTATCCCGGTTGTTCGCCTGGCTACATGCAAGAAGTCGAGCCTATCGGCAGAGGGTTTGCGGAACATTCCGAGCACATGGTTTACACATTTCGGCATTTGGGGAGTCCGCCCAGATGCCTTGGAACGAGTGTAACCCGATGGACGGCTGATCGTGACTGGCGTCGAGCCTGAACCCATCATTGCTGGCGCGCAGGAACATGACATGCTCGCTGCGCGCACCTTTCGTGACGACCAGACCAGCACCGAGGTCTTGCCCCCCGCGTCAGAATTGTTGTCGCCTGGACAGGAACTGATCATCCGGGGGCGACAGTGAGGCATGGACCATCACCGACGACTGGCCCCAGCGGGTGCCCGTCACCGATGTCGAGGTCGATGTGCTCGGGGCGTGGTTCGACGATCTTTTCGACGACCAGTTCGGACCGGCATCATGAGATGAGAAGGAGCCATGCCCCATGATTGCACAGCTACGCGGCGCCCTCTTTCTGCGTGTCTCAACGGCGCCGCAGGCGGAGCATGACACTTCCATTCCCGACCAGAAGCGTCAGGGCCAGGCCTATTGCGCCGCGCGGTTACGAGCTGGTCGAAACCTTCATCGAAGCAGGCGCATCCGCCACCAACGACCGCCGCCCCGGGTTCCAGCGCATGATCGAGGCAGGCACATCGAGGCCCGCACCGCTCGAAGTAGTGGTGGTGCATAGGTTCTCGCGTTTCTTCCGCGATCATTTCGAGCTCGAGTTCAACGTCAGGAAGCTGGCGCGCAACAATCGGCCCCACGACGCCACCGAGGCCGGCGTGGCCAATCTGGACGAGAACCTGAAAGAGCGCAATCGCTGGTTTGAAAGCGATCCGTGAGCAGGCGGCCAGCGCTGCCGCCCGGACCGAGGTCGCGCTCGGCAGTGCCGGAAATCAGGCGGTCTGTTCTGGTCGTGTGAAAGGCTTCGCTCGTGTGGCCCGCAAGCAAATCCGGCTCGCAGTCGGTGGCTACCCCCGCGAGCACCTGCGGGCGCTGGCGCAGCGCATCGAAGTGGTCGACAAGGAAGTCCGCATCATGGAATCGAAAGCTGAACTCTTGCACACCCTCGTCACCGCCTAAGGCGGGAAATCGGCGGCAATCCGTGTTCAGAGTTCTGCACTTACATGGCGCGGCCGGAGGGATTCGAACCCCCGACCCTCAGGTTCGAAGCCTGATGCTCTATCCAACTGAGCTACGGCCGCGCGAGGTACGCAGAGTTTATCCTCACTTCATCGTCGGCATGACGAATTGCGCGGACTCGCGCCTTGCGCTCGGCCAGCGCGAGGTGACCGTCTTGAGTCGCGTGTGGAACCGTACGCCCTCGGGGCCGTGCACGTGCAGCGCTCCGAACAGCGAGCGTTTCCAGCCGCCGAACGAATGAAAGGCCATCGGCACCGGGATCGGCACGTTCACGCCGACCATGCCCGCCTGCACGCCTTGGGTAAACGTGTGCGCGGCCTCGCCGCTCGCCGTGAAGATGGCCGCGCCGTTGCCGAACTCGTGCGCATTGACGAGATCGAGCGCCGCGGCCAGATCGGGCACGCGCACGACGCAAAGCACGGGCCCGAAGATCTCCTCGCGGTAGATACGCATCGCCGGCCCGACGCGGTCGAACAGGCATGGGCCGATGAAAAAGCCGCCTTCGTGCCCCGGCACTCGCAGACCGCGGCCGTCGACCACCAGCTCGGCACCTTCCTCGACACCCAGGTCGACATACCCGCGCACGCGCTCGAGGTGTTCGCGTGCCACGAGTGGCCCCATTTCGACGTCTTCATCGAGACCCGAGCCGACCTTCAGCCGGTCGAGTCGCCGTCGCACGGCTTCGATCAGCGGCTCGGCGGCATCGGCCACTGCCACCGCGACGGAGATGGCCATGCAGCGCTCGCCCGCGGACCCGTAGGCCGCGCCAATCAGCGCACTCGCGGCATTTTCCGGATCGGCGTCGGGCATGACGACCATGTGGTTCTTGGCGCCACCGAGCGCCTGTACGCGCTTGCCGTGCGCCGAGGCCGTCCGATAGATGTGCTCCGCAACGGGTGTCGACCCCACGAAACTCACGGCCTCGACACGCGGATCGGTGAGCAGCGTGTCGACCGCCTCGCGGTCGCCGTTGACGACGTTGAACGCGCCGTCCGGCAGTCCCGCCTCGCGCAACAGTTCCGCGAGCCGCATCGGGCAGCCCGGATCCTTTTCCGAAGGCTTGAGCACGAAGGTGTTCCCGCACGCGAGCGCGACAGGGAACATCCACATCGGCACCATCGCTGGAAAATTGAAGGGCGTGATGCCGGCACAGACGCCGACGGGCTGCCGCTGCGACCAGCTGTCGACGCCCGTGCCCACGCTCCCACTGTACTCGCCCTTGAGCATCTGCGGAATGCCGCAGGCGAATTCCACGACTTCCATGCCGCGGATCACCTCGCCGCGTGCGTCGGAAAACACCTTGCCGTGCTCCAGCGTGATGAGCCGCGCGAGTTCGTCGAAGTGCTGCTCGAGCAGCGACTTGAATCGGAACAGCACGCGCGCGCGTTGCAGAGGCGGCGTCGCGGCCCACGCCGGCAATGCCGCGGCCGCCGCGGCGATGGCGGCCTGAGTCTCGGCCTCGCTCGCATAGGCAACCTGGCCGCGCTGCACACCTGTCGCCGGGTCGAACAGTCTGCCCTTGCGGCCCGAGGTACCGGCCACCGCACGGCCCCCGATGTAATGGCCGATGTCGATCGGGACGGACGGTGGTGGGACGGTGGTCGGACGGGGCGAACTCATGACGACTGAAGGTCCAGGGGAGCCGACGGGGCGCGCATTGTAGCGTCAATACACGTATTCGCCCTCGAGCCGCGCATCTGCCGGCAGCGTCTCCTGCCTCGCCAACTCGACATACAGCGGCGTGAAATCGGGAGCCGTCTCGCAAAACAGCTGCTCGAAGCCGTCGATCACGAACAGGGTCGGCTGGAAGGTGTCGATCTTGTAGCGCGTGCGCATCACGCGCCGCAGGTCGAAGCGGAGACGTTGCGGTTGCGGGCTCTCCAGGGCGTGGACGACCTCGCTGGGCGAGGACAGGATGCCGGCGCCGTAGATCCTCAGGCCCCCGGGGCCGCGGACCAGGCCGAATTCGACGGTGTACCAGTAGAGCCGCGCGAGGAACTCGAGCGCGTGCAGCCCCTCCGCCTTCTGTCCACCCCGGCCGTAGGCCTGCATGTAGTCGGCAAAGACTGGATCGAACAGCAGCGGCACGTGGCCGAAGAAGTCGTGGAACACGTCCGGCTCGACGATGTAGTCGAACTCGGCTTCCTCGCGCAGCCAGACCGTCACGGGAAAGCGCCGTGCCGCCAGATGGCCGAAAAAGGCCGGCTCGGGCAGCAGCCCGGGCACGGCGACCACCTGCCAGCCCGTGGCGCGCGCCAGACGCTCGTTCACGTGATCGAAGCGCGGAATGCCACTGCCGTAATCGAGCGTCTCGACGACGCGCAGGAACTCGGCGCAGGCCCGGCCCGGCACCAGCTTCATCTGCCGGTCGTAGAGCCGGCGCCAGCGGGCCTGGGCAGCGGCATCGTAGGCACCGTAGTCCTGCTCGACCGTGTAATCGGGGCGCATGGCGCGATAGTCGCCACGCAGGCCGTGACTGCTCGCTCCGTAGGTCACGGGTGCTCCGGGGGGTGCCGTCATGCGGGTTCCCTGGTTGGCCGGGAAGTGTCCCTTTTACGTCCAGCGGGGAACCGTTGCCAAGCCCCGGTGTCTGGACCGCCAAGGCGCTGCGGTATAGTGGCTGGACCGCGCCGGCCGGACCGCCGTGCAAAGACACTTCTTGCTCGAGGTTTGACCCCATGAAGATTTCGACCGCCCTTGCGCTCGCTCCGCTGCTGCTGTTCCTGAACGTGGCCGCCGAGGCGGCCTGCGTCTACCCGCAGGCACCCCAGTCGCTGCCGAATGGCAAGAGCGCCACAAAGGACGAAATGCTGGCCGCGCAGGGCCTCGTCAAGGAATACGTCAAGAGCGTGCAGGAAACCTACCTGCCGTGCCTGGAAAAGGACAAGGTCGACGCCCTCGCCGCGCTCGACAACATGGACCCCGAGTACAGCGCCAAGAAGGCGAACATCGAGGCAATCCACGCCAAGAAGCACAACGCCTCGCTCGACGAGTTGCAGGCATTCGTCGACCGCTGGAACGCCGAGAAGAAGGCCTACACGGACAAGAACGCGGGCAAGTGAGCGGGCATTCCGCCATGGACCCCAGCGACCTTCCGACGCCGGCCGAGGCGGAAGCGCTCATCCGGGAGCGGGTGCAATCGCTGCCGGTCGAATCGCGCCCGCTCGCCTCGCTGGCCGGCGCGGTGCTCGCGCAATCGGTCCGTGCGGAGCGCGATCAGCCGCCGTTCGATCGCGTGACCATGGACGGAATCGCGCTGGCTTCGGCGGCCTGGCGTCAAGGCCGTCGCCGATTTCCCGTCGCGGGCACGCAGGCCGCCGGCATGCCGCCGCTGCGTCTGGACGACCCCGAAGGCTGCATCGAGGCCATGACGGGCGCCGTGCTGCCGGGGGGATGCGATTGCGTCGTGCCGGTCGAGCGGCTCGAGCTGGACGACGGCGTGGCCATCGTGGACGACACAACGCCCGTCGAGCCGTTCTGGAACGTCCACACGCGCGGCCTCGACTGCCGCGAGGGCGACCTGCTGCTCGCGAAGGGCACCCGTCTCGGCGCGCCGGAACTGGCGGTGCTCGCATCCGCCGGGTTGCCGCGTGCGGACGTGCGCGCGGAACCGCGCATCGTCATCGTCGCCACAGGCGACGAACTGGTGGCACCCGACGAGCCGATCGAACCGTGGCAGGTGCGCCGCTCGAACAGCTACGCGCTGCGCGGCGCGCTGAGTCTGCGCGGGTACCAGCGCGTAGCGGAAGACCATCTCCCGGACGACGCCTCAGTCATGACGAGCCGCCTGGCTTCCCACCTCGCGACGCACGACGTGATCGTGCTGACGGGCGGGGTATCGATGGGGCGCTTCGATCACGTGCCGCGCGTGCTGCGCGAGCTCGGCGTCACCGAGATCTTCCACAAGGTGGCGCAGCGGCCGGGCAAGCCGATCTGGTTCGGCATCGGTCCGGGCGGCCAGACGGTGTTCGGCCTGCCCGGCAACCCGGTGTCCTCGCTCAACTGCCTGCTGCGCTATGTCGTGCCCGCACTGTCGGCGATGCAGGGCGCGCCGCCCCGCTCGCCCGAGCACGTGCCGCTCGGTGCGAATTTCAGGATCAAGCCCGCGCTCTGGTATTTTCTGCCGGTGCAGGTGGAACACAGTCCGTCACTCGGGCTCGTCGCGATGCCGAAGCCGACGCGCGGGTCCGGCGACTTCATTTCCCTGCTCGGCACCGACGGGTTCGTCGAGCTGCCGCCAGGGCCGCGTGAGCTGCCGGCGGGCCACTTTGCACCGCTCTACAGGTGGTGATGTGAAAGCCACGGGATTACCTCCGACGACCCACGCCTCGGCGCCGGCCATCACGCTGCGCGACCAGTTCGACCGGCCGCTGCACGACCTGCGCATCTCCGTGATGGACCGGTGCAATTTCCGTTGCCCGTACTGCATGCCACAGTCGAAGTTTCACGACAAGTACCGCTTCCTCAAGTCCGCCGAGCGCCTGACGTTCGAGGAGATCTCGCGGCTCGCGCGACTCGCGGCGCAGCTCGGCGTCCGCAAGGTCCGGCTGACGGGCGGCGAGCCCCTGCTGCGCAGCGGGCTGCCCGAACTCGTGGCGGAGCTGTCCAACATCGAAGGCATCGAGGACCTCGCGCTGACGACCAACGGCATCCTGCTCGCGCAACACGCGGCGGAGCTCAAGGGCAACGGCCTGCAGCGCGTCACCGTGAGCCTCGATTCGCTCGACGAGGCGATCTTTTCGGAGATGAATGGCGGCTTTGGCGGCCTGCGGGACGTGCTCGAAGGCATCGACGCCGCGCTCGCGGCAGGTCTCACGCCCGTGAAGGTCAATACGGTCGTGCAGCGCGGCCGCAACGACCACACCGTGCTCGACGTGCTCGATCGGTTCCGCGGCACCGGCGTGACCGTGCGGCTGATCGAGTACATGGACGTCGGCACGCGCAATCACTGGGAACCGGGTCAGGTGGTGCCGTCGACCGAAATCCTCGCGCAGGTCCACGCGAGGTGGCCGGTCACGCCCGCGACAGGACGCCATCGCGGCGAAGTCGCCGAGCGTTACGTCTACGACGACGGCGCCGGCGAGATCGGTTTCGTGTCGTCGGTGAGTTCGCCGTTCTGTGGCGACTGCAATCGCGCGCGCCTGTCTTCCGAGGGCATGCTCTACACCTGCCTGTTCGCCAGCAAGGGGCTGGACCTGCGGGCGCCGCTGCGCGCCGGCGCGACGGACGCGGAGCTGCTTGACATGCTGCGCAGCGCGTGGGCGCGCCGCACGGACCGCTACAGTGAATTGCGCAACGAACTTCGCCAGCGCGAGGCGCCGCTGTGCAAGGTCGAGATGCACTACATCGGTGGCTGAACGATGGCCGATACGCTGACGCACGTCGATGCCGCGGGCCGTCCGACCATGGTCGACGTCGGCGACAAGGCCGTGACCCGGCGCACGGCCGTGGCCGAGACCCGCGTGCGCTTCCCGGCCGACGTGGCGCGTACGCTCCGCGACGCGAATTTCGCGACCGCGAAGGGCCCCGTCTTCCACACCGCCATCGTGGCCGGCGTGATGGCCGCCAAGCGCACGCACGAGCTGATCCCGTTCTGCCACCCACTGGGACTCGAACGCTGTGACGTCGCGATCGACATGCGGGACGACGACGCGGTCGTGCGCTGCACCGTCTCCGTCCATCACCGCACCGGCGTCGAGATGGAAGCGCTGACGGGCGCTTCGGTCGCGGCGCTCACGATCTACGACATGTGCAAGGCGCTGTCGCACGAGATCGTCATCGCCGAGATGCGGCTGGTTGCAAAGCAAGGCGGTCGGCGCGACGTTGGGGCCGAGGGCGAGGTGGCCGCATGAATCCGTTGCCGCGTTTGTCGGGGCTGGTGCTGGCCGGCGGTGCCAGCCGACGCATGGGGCAGGACAAGGCCTCTGTGAGCTATCACGACGGCAAGCCGCAGCTCGAATGGGCCTGCGGACTGCTGGAGCGCCATTGCGACGACGTGTTCGTCTCGATCCGCGCGGACCAGGCCGGCGACCCGATGCGGCGGGGCAGGCCGACGATCGTCGACGCCTGGCCGGGTGTCGGTCCCATCGCGGGGCTCGCCTCGGCGCAAGCGGCCTGGCCGGACCGGGCGTGGCTGGTCCTCGCCTGCGACCTGCCCTTCGTGACAGACACCTGCCTGCGGCTGCTGGTCGAGCGGCGCGACGGACGGCCGGTCGTCGCCTTTCGCAGCACGCACGATGGCCTGCCGGAGCCGCTCTGCGCGATCTACGAGCCCGCCACGCGTGAGGGCATCCTCGACTCCATCGCGTCGGGACGGAACTGTCCGCGCAAGTTCGTGATCAACTCCAGCGTCGAACTGCTCGAGCAGCCCGTGCCTTACGCACTCGACAACGTCAACACGCCGGACGAACTGGCGCGCGCCCGGGCGGGGCTCGGGGCAGCGTCATGAAGCAGGTGCACGTGCAGTATTTCGCCGTGCTGCGCGAGCAGGCCGGCCGCAGCGAAGAAGCGGTCACGACAGCGGCCGCCACGCCCGCCGACCTCTACGAGGAACTCCGCGCGGCGCACGGGTTCGCCCTGCCGCGCGCGATGCTGCGGGTCGCCGTCAACGACGAGTTCCGCGACTGGTCGGTCGCGCTGGCCCACGGCGATCGCGTCGTCTTCATCCCGCCCGTCGCGGGGGGCTGATGCAGCCCTTTTCGTTCAGCAAGACGCCGCTCGACGCGGCGACCTGCCGCGACTCGCTCACGGACGCGCACTGCGGCGGCTACGTGAGCTTCGAGGGCTGGGTGCGCGACCACAACGAGGGCCGCGCAGTGCGGCGCCTCGAGTACGAGGCGTTCGAGACACTCGCGCGGCGCGAAGGCGAGCGCATCGTTGCGGAAGCCATCGCGAAATACGGCGTCCGGCGGGCCGCCTGCGTGCATCGCATCGGCGACCTCGCGCTCGGCGAGATCGCAGTATGGGTCGGCGTCAGCGCGCCACACCGCGGCGAGGCGTTCGCGGCCTGCCGCTACATCATCGACGAAGTGAAGCACCGCGTGCCGATCTGGAAGAAGGAGCACTACGTCGACGGTAACTCGGGGTGGGTCAATTGCGAGCGCTGCGCGCAGCCCGGCGCGCACGAGCCTGCCGATGGCCCGCAACACGCGCACAGCTGCGCGCCACGACACGCCGTTGATCCGCAGCACGCGCACAGTCAGGCACATGGGCGCGCAAGCGGCGCGGCGGCGCCAGACTATTCCCGCCAGGTCGCGCTGCCGGAAGTCGGCATGGCCGGCCAGGCGCGGCTCGCCCAGGGCTCGGCGCTCGTGATCGGCGCCGGCGGACTCGGCGTGCCCGTATTGCAGTATCTGGCCGCGGCCGGCGTCGGGCGCATCGGCATCGTGGACGACGACGACGTCGAACCCAGCAACCTGCATCGCCAGCCCCTCTACGGCACGGCGGACGTCGGCAAGTCCAAGGCACACGTCGCGGGGGAGCGTCTGCGGGCGCTCAACCCGTCGCTCGGCATCGACGTGCACGGCGAGCGTGCGACCACCGCGAACATCACCCGCTGGCTCGACCGCTACGACGTCGTGATTGACTGCAGCGACAACTTCGCGACCAAGTTCCTGGTCAACGACGCCGCGGTCGGCGCAGGCAAGCCCGCGGTGTTCGCAAGCGTCTACCAGTACGAAGGCCAGTTGCAGGTGTACCTGCCGCGCGCAGACTGGCCCTGCCTGCGCTGCCTCTGGCCCGAGGCGCCGCGCGATGGCCTGGTCGGCAATTGCGCGCAGGCCGGCGTGCTCGGGCCGGTGCCCGCCGCACTCGGCTCCATGCAGGCGATGCAGGCGCTCAAGATCCTGCTGGGCCTGCCCACCGACAGCCGGCCCGCGGTGCACACGTTCGACCTGCTCGGCATGCACTGGCACACACTCAAGGCACAACGCAATCCGGCCTGCGATCACGGCGCACTCGCGCTGGCGCCGGGACCAACCGCGGCCGCTGCGCAAGTGGAGATTGCGTTTGCGAGTCTCGCCGTCGCGCGATCGTCCGGATTGACACTCGTCGACATTCGGGAAGCGCGGGAGCGCGACGCCGACGCACCGGAGCACCGCATCGCACTGCACGTGCCGATGGGCAGGCTGCTCGATGGATCGGCGGAGTTGGCCCGCGACGGCCGCTACCTGATCGTATGCGCACACGGCGTGCGCAGCCTCGCCCTCGCCAGACACCTGCGGGCACAGGGCTATCCGGCGGTGTACTCGCTCGTCGGCGGTCTGGCGGGGCTGGAGGACTTGAAGGGGTCTGACCCCAGTCAAGTTTTTCTTGACGGTCTCCAGTCAAGAAAAACTTGACTGGGGTCAGACCCCTTTAAGGCCAGACCCCTTTAAGGCCGCACCTGCCCGCTGCCGTGCACGACGTACTTGTAGCTCGTGAGCTGCTCGACGCCGACGGGCCCGCGGGCGTGGAAGCGGTCGGTCGAAATGCCGATCTCGGCCCCCATGCCAAATTCGCCGCCGTCGGCAAACTGCGTCGACGCGTTGTGCAGCACGATCGCGCTGTCGACGCGCGTGAGGAACCGCTCGGCGGATGCCACGTCGTCGGCGACGATGGACTCCGTGTGATCCGAGCCGTAGCGCGCGATGTGATCGATCGCGCCATCGACGCCATCGACCAGCTTCACGGCGATGATCGCGTCGAGGTACTCGGTGCTCCAGTCGGCCTCGCTCGCCGGCACGACGCGGGGATCGACGGCGCGTACGGCGGCATCGCCGCGCACCTCGCAACCCGCACCGAGCAGTTCGACCACGAGCCGTGCGAGATGGGTCCGCTCGGCCGCCGCGTCGACCAGCAACGTCTCGGCCGCACCGCAGATACCGGTGCGTCGCAGCTTGGAATTCAGCACTATCGATCGCGCCATTTCCAGGTTCGCCGACTTGTCGACATAGACGTGGCAGATACCTTCGAGGTGGCCGATGACCGGCACCCGTGCCTCCTGCTGCACGCGCGCGATCAGGCTCTTGCCGCCGCGCGGCACGATCACGTCGATGCAGTTCTCGAGCCCCGACAGCATCATTCCGACGGCCGCCCGGTCCGTCGTCGGCACCAGCTGGATGCACGTCGCCGGCAGCCCTGCGGCCTGCAGGCCCGCGACCAGGCAGTCATGGATGGCCGTGCTCGAATGATGGCTTTCGCTGCCACCGCGCAGGATCGAGGCATTGGCCGACTTGAGGCACAGCGCACCGGCGTCGGAGGTCACGTTGGGCCGGCTTTCGTAGACGATGCCGACGACGCCGAGCGGTACCCGCACGCGCTGGATCCGCAGCCCGTTCGGTCGCGTCCAGTCCGCGATCACGGCGCCAATCGGATCGTCGAGCGCGGCGATTTCCTCGACACCCTTCGCCATCGCCTCGATGCGCAGGGCATCGACCTGCAGTCGGTCGAGCGCCGCTTTGCCGAGACCGGCGGCCGCGGCCGCCGCCATGTCGCGGGCATTGGCTTCGAGGATCCGCGCCTCCAGCGCGCGCAGCGACGCCGCCATCGCATGCAGGGCCTGATTGCGCTGCTCGCCGCTCGCGAGCGCGAGCTCGCGCTGCGCGGCCACGGCGTCGTGGCCGATGCGCTGCATGATCGTCGCCAGCAAAGCCGGATCTGCGTGGTTCAAACGAGCACCAGGTCGTCACGGTGGATCATTTCGTCGCGCCCACGATACCCGAGGATCGCCTCGAGTTCCTGGCTGCGCCGGCCACAGGCACGGCGCGCGTCGTCGCTCGAATACGCACTCAGGCCGCGCGCGAGTTCGAGGCCCTGCGCATCCTTGACGACCACGGCATCGCCGCGGTCGAAGCGTCCGTCCACGCGCGTGACACCCGCCGGCAGCAGGCTCTTGCCGCGGCGCAGCGCCTGCGCCGCGCCGTCGTCCACGTGCAGCGTGCCGGCCGGCTGCAGCAGCCCGGCGATCCATTGCTTGCGCACGGTCTTCGGCGAGGACTGGGCAACGAACCACGTGCAGCGCGCGCCTGATTCGATGCGCGCGAGCGGGTGCAGCTCGCGGCCGATGGTGATGCACATGTTGCAGCCAGCCGCGAGCGCGATCTTGCCGGCGAGCACCTTGGTCGTCATGCCGCCCGAACCGACGTCGGAGGCGGAGCCGCCCGCCATCGCCTCGATCCCGGGTGTGATGCGCGTGACCTCGGGAATGTGAACTGCCGACGAATCGACACCGGGGTCGGCCGTGTAGAGCCCATCGACGTCCGAGAGCAGCACCAGGCAGTCGGCGCTCGCCATCTGCGCCACGCGCGCGGCGAGACGGTCGTTGTCGCCGTAGCGGATCTCTGCCGTGGCAACGGTGTCGTTTTCGTTGATGACCGGGATCGCGCCGAGCTTGAGCAGCGTCTCGAGCGTGCTGCGCGCGTTGAGGTAGCGACGCCGCTCCTCGGTGTCGCCGAGCGTGAGCAGCATCTGCGCCACCGTGAAGTCGTGCTGCTCGAGCACTTCCTTCCAGGCGTGCGCGAGCCGGATCTGGCCCACGGCGGCGGCGGCCTGGCTCTCCTCGAGCCGCAGCCTGCCGGCCGACAGGCCGAGCTGGCGCCGGCCGAGCGCGATGGCGCCCGACGACACGAGGATGACTTCCTGGCCCCGTGCCCGCAGCTTCGCCACGTCCGCCGCCAGCGTCTCGAGCCAGGCGCGGTTCACGCGGCCCGTCGACTTCTCGACGAGCAGCGCAGAACCGATCTTGACGACGACCCTCCGCGCGCGTGCGAGACGTGTGCCGCCTCTGGCAGCGGAGGCTGTGCTCATGCGATCGCGAACTGGTCGGCGCTCAGCGCCATGAGGCCGGCCGCACCGGCGCGTGCGGCGGCCATGTGCCCGTCGACGCGCGGCAGCAGCCGCGTGAAGAAGTGCCGGGCCGTCACGAGTTTCGCCTTGTAGAAGTCATCGTCCGGATTCTGTTCCAGTCCCTTCGCGGCCACGCCGGCGGCCACGAGCCAGCACCAGCCGAGGCACATGTAGCCGGCAATGTGCAGGTAGTCCGTGGCGGCCGCGCCGACCTCGTCCGGGTTCCTCGTCGCCGCGGCACCCAGTTCGGCCGTCAGCTTACCCCACTGCTCGAGGCGCTTGCCGAGGTCCGCGGCAAACGGAGCCACGTCCGGCAACGGACCGAACTTCTGGATCGACTCGACGATGCGGCCCGAGATCATCTGCTGGCTCCTGCCGCCGGTGCCGAAGACCTTGCGGCCGAGCAGGTCGAGCGCCTGCACGCCGTTGGTGCCTTCGTAGATCGGCGTGATGCGCGCATCCCGCATCAGTTGCTCGACTCCGGTCTGACGGATGAAGCCATGACCGCCGTGGATCTGCACGGCGAGACTCGTGACCTCGAGCGCCGCCTCGGTCAGGAAGCCCTTCACGATCGGCGTCAGGAACGCGACCAGATCCTGCGAGCGGCGGCGAGCGGTCTCGTCCGGGTTCAGGTGCGCGCTGTCGATCTCGCGGCCGGTCAGGAAGCAGAGCACGCGGCCACCCTCGACGAACGCCTTCTGCGTGAGCAGCATGCGCCGCACGTCCGGGTGAACGATGATCGGATCGGCCGGCTTGCCCGGCTCCTTCGGGCCCGTCATGGCACGCCCCTGCAGCCGGTCGTTGGCATAGGCGATGGCCGCCTGCCAGGCGAGTTCGGAGAGGCCGTGCCCCTGCAGGCCGACGCCGAGACGTGCCTGGTTCATCATGGTGAACATGCACGCGAGGCCTTCGTTGGGCTTGCCCACGAGCCAGCCGACCGACTCGTTGAAGTGCATGACGCAGGTCGGCGAGGCATGAATGCCCATCTTGTGCTCGATCGAGCCGCAGCGGACGCCGTTCGCCGCGCCCGCCTCGCCGTTCGCATCCGGCAGGCGCTTGGGCACGACGAACAGGCTGATGCCACGCGTGCCGGCGGGTGCGTCGGGCAGACGTGCCAGCACCAGGTGCACGATGTTCGAGGTGAGGTCGTGCTCGCCGGCGCTGATGAAGATCTTCGTGCCGGTGACGCGGTACGAGCCGTCGGCCTGCGGCTCGGCCCGGGTCTTGAGCAGGCCCAGGTCGGTGCCGCAATGCGACTCCGTCAGGCACATCGTGCCCGACCACTCGCCCTTGACCATCTTCGGCAGGTAGAGCGCCTTCAGTGCGTCGCTGGCATGCGCCGCGATCGTGACGGCGGCGCTTTCGGTGAGACCCGAGTACATGCGCCAGGCCATGTTGCCGGACACCAGCATTTCGCCGAACGCGAGCGAGAAGCCGGTCGGGAGGCCCTGGCCACCCCAGGCCGGATCGGCGGTCATCGTGATCCAGCCGTCGTGACAGTAGCGCTCGTACGCGGCCTTGAACCCGGGCGGCGTCGTCACCCGTCCGCCCTCGAAGGTGAGACCGTGTTCGTCGCCGATGCGGTTGGTCGGCGCCAGCACGTCCTCGGCGAAGCGCGCGCCCTCCTCGAGGATGCCCTCGAGCAGCTCGCGGTTGAGTTCCTCGCGGCCGTACGCGCGGTAGTGCTGCTCGAAGTCGAGCACTTCATGGACCACGAAACGGATGTCACGGAGCGGTGCGCGATAGGAGTACACGGCGTGTCCTCTCGAAAGGCGTTTCCGATGGCCAGTCTACGCCGGTTGCGGCAGTGCAGCATAGGTGTGTTCCGGTTGCCTGCCCCGTCGACGCAACCGTATAGTTGTTCGCGTCCAAGCCGTTTCAACGGCCTTTTTTTTCGCCGAGGATTGCGACCGTGAGCCGAGATTACGAACCGCAGGTCGGACAGTGGTACGAAGACCTCGACACCGAGGAGACGTTCCAGGTCCTCTCGGTCGATCCGGACGAGGAAATCGTTCGCATCCAGTGGCCGGATCGCGAGGTCCAGGATCTCGACCTCGACGCCTGGAACGAAATGGACCTCGAGCTGGCCGCGTCGCCGGAAGGCTGGGTCGACGACGAGGAGAGCGAGGACGAGGACGACCTCGACGATGAGGACGACGACGAAGACGAAGACTGGGACGACGAAGACGAAGACGAGGATGACGACGACTGGGACGAGGAGGACGAGGACTTCGACGAGGACGACGACTATCGCGACCGCGAGTGAGCTCGTCCTCCGCCCCGCCGCCGGCCGTCCCCGGCCGCTACCCCGCCGAGCTCGAGCGCGTCTGGCACCCTGCCGGGCGCCCGGCGGTCACGATCCGCGCTCTGCAGCCCGCGGACATCGAGCTCGAACTGGACTTCGTGCAGCGGCTGTCGCCGCAGACGCTGTACCTGCGCACGCAGTATTTCGCTTCGGCGCCGACGCGCCATGAACTCGAGCGGCTGCTCGACCTCGACCACGTCGACCGGCTCGCCGTGGCGGGAACGGTCGTCGCGGACGGCGTCGAGCGCATCGTGGGCGTCAGCCGCTACGCGCGCATCGAGCAGACGACGCGGGCCGAATGCGCCGTGGTCGTCGCCGACGACTGGCAGGCGTGTGGCCTGGGCACCGAGCTGATGCGGACGCTGGCGCAGGCGGCCCGCGAGCGTGGCTACACCTGTCTCGAGGGCACGACCCTCGCCGAGAATGCCCGGCTCGTCGCCTGGGCGCGCCGGTTCGGGTTCGATCTACGCACCGAACCGCACTCGGGCGGACAGATCAAAGTCACGATGAACCTGGACGGACTGTGACCGCTGTCTACCCAGCCACGAGAACAACAGACTCTTGCAGAACAGTGACTTGGCGCGTGTTCTTGAGTGGCGACTCACCAAGCTGCCGTTCACACCACCCATGCGCCGCGGTGTTCCTCCCGCCCCAGCATCAGTGCCAGCAGGTTGCCCACGGTGCGATGCGATTCGAGCGGGTGCCGCAAGGGCACGTCGACCGTCAGGCGGTACGAATTGCGGCGGCCCGACCGCTCCCTGGCCAGGATGCCGGCCTGCTCGAGATCGCCGACGATCTTCTGCACCGCCCGCTCGGTGATGCCCACGCTGGCGGCCACGTCGCGCAAGCGCAAGGTCGGGTCGAGGGCGAGGCAGACGAGCACGTGCGCATGGTTGCTGAGGAAGGTCCAAGACCGGGCCGGAACGGCGTGCTGTTGCTTCATGCGGACGTGCGGACCTCGTCGTGGGAACCGAAGCGCGCCTTCATTGTCGGAACGAGCGTTCCGGCTTTGCCCTTCGTGCTAGTCTGCGGCAATTCGTGCCGGCTGGCCAACGTTACTCGTCGCCGGCAATTGAAACCGGGTCCGCCGACCCCATCCACGGCATTCGAAGCGGGCCCGGCGCGGCCCGCAGGGAGCACGAGACCGACATGAAACGCATCCTGTTGTTCCTGGCCACCAACCTCGCGGTGCTGGTGCTGATCGGCATCGTGCTGAACCTGTTGGGCATCAACAGCATCCTCGCGCAGAACGGCTCCGACCTCGACCTCGGCAAGCTGCTCGTCTACGCGGCCGTCATCGGATTCACCGGCTCGCTGTTCTCGCTCGCCATCTCGAAGTGGTCGGCCAAGCGGATGATGGGCGTCCGCCTCGTCACCCAGCCGGCCAACGCCACGGAAAGCTGGCTCGTCGCGACGGTACAGCGCCAGGCGCAGCAGGTCGGCATCGGCATGCCGGAAGTCGGCGTGTTCGACTCGCCGGAGCCGAACGCGTTTGCGACCGGGGCCCGCCGCGACGCGGCGCTCGTGGCCGTAAGCACGGGCCTGCTGCAGAACATGACGCAGCGCGAGGCGGAGGCCGTGCTCGCGCACGAGGTGAGCCACGTCGCCAACGGCGACATGGTGACGCTCGCGCTGATCCAGGGCGTCGTCAACACGTTCGTCATCTTCCTGTCGCGCGTCATCGGCCACACGGTCGACCGCGTGATCTTCAAGACCGAGGAAGGCCACGGCCCGGCTTACTTCGTGACGTCGATGGTCTGTGACCTGCTGCTGGGCCTGTTCGCCTCGATGATCGTCATGTGGTTCTCGCGCCGGCGCGAATTCCGCGCGGATGCGGGCGGCGCGCACCTCGCGGGTCGCGCGGACATGATCGCCGCGCTCGAGCGGCTGCAGCAGCGCCATGCGGGCCCGCTGCCGGACAAGATGGCCGCGTTCGGCATCTCCGGTGCGAAGGCCGGCGGCCTGCGGCGGCTGTTCATGACCCACCCGCCGCTCGAGGAGCGCATCGCCGCGCTGCGCGCGTCAGTGAGCTGAGACGCTGTCGGCGCGGGGGTGCGAAAGCCCCGCCGAGCCACGGTCGCATGACCGTCGCCGTCGTCTGGTTCCGGCGTGACGCCACACTCGAACGCGAACCCGAAGCCGCCGGTCTGGCCTGCGAGAGCTTCGGCGCCGCGCTGCTGTATGAGCCCTGGCAGGTCCGCACCGCTCAGGGCGGGCCCTACAAGGCGTTCACGCCCTATTGGCGCGCCTGCCTGCACCGCTGGCTGCCCGAACTGGCCCGGCTTCCGGACACGTGGATCCACCGCCCGTGGCAGGCGCCCGCCGACGTCCTCGTCGCAGCCGGGGTCGTCCTCGGTGGCACCTATCCGCGACCCGTCATCGACCTGGCCACGCGCCGGCGAGCCGCACGCGCGGCCCATGCGGCGATCCGGTGAGCGGGTACGCGGCTTTCACCTACTACCCGCCTCCCTCTGCTGCCGCGACAATCGCGACTGGATCCCCACGGAGCATCCCCATGACCGATGCGGCCATCGTCGAAGGCCTCGGCAAGTCCAAGATCGCCACGGAACTGACCCCGGCACAGTGCCAGTCCCTGGCCGCGACGATGCAGGCGCGCAAGCTCGGGCAGGGCGAAGTGCTCGTGCGTGAAGGCGACTCCGACGACCATCTCTACGTCGTCGTGTCCGGGTCGCTCGGCGTCGTGAAGGCCGCCGGCACCGACAACGAGCTGACGATCAACGTGATCCGGCCCGGCGACGTCGCCGGCGAGCTCTCGTTCCTCGATGGCGCGACGCGCTTCGCGTCGCTCGTCGCGATGGGCGACGCGCAGGTGTTGAGCCTGAGCCGCGGCGACCTCGAGGCACTGCTCGACCGCGACCCGCACCTCGTCTACCGGATCATGCGCGCGATCGTGCGGGTCGTGCACGACATCCAGCGCCGTCTGTCGATGCAGACGGCCGAGCTGACGAACTACCTTTACAAGACCCACGGCCGCTACTGACCAAGGCAGCACGCGGCGGCGCGCCGCGCCACGAGGTCCGCTGCGGTGACGCGACGCGGCGGGGCCCGCGCTGCCCGCGGCAGGCCCGCCGGAAAGCGGTCATCCCCGTATCACCATCGGTAGAAGAACGGAGCGGGCCCGTCGCACCGGTCGCTATCATTCGCGCTGCCTCGCGCCAACGGAATCGCCCTGCATGTCCCTGCTCCGTCTGCTGGTCGTCGTCGTCACGCTGCTCGGCTGCGGCGCGCTGCGGGCCGCGACGCCCGATCCCCGCTCCGACGAGTTCTGGTACGGCACCGCCGCCGACGGCACACCGACGGTGCGGCTGTATTACTTCTTCTCGCCCACCTGCCCGCACTGTCAGGCCGCCAGGCCCTTCCTCGCGCAGCTAGAGCAGCAGAACCCCTGGCTCGACCTGCAGCGCTACTCGGTCAAGGGCAACCGCGCCAACGCACGCTTCTACTTCGACACGGCCCGGGGGCTCGGCGTCGAAGCGCTGTCGACGCCCGGGTTCATCTTCTGCCGGCAGGTCGTGATTGGTTATGACGATGCCAGAACGACCGGGCAGCAGCTCGCGGATGCACTGCAGGGCTGCCGCGACCGGCGGCTCGCACACCCGGGTGGCGCCACGGCACCGGATTCAGGCGACGTGACGGACGGCGCGCCACCGGTGTCGGCGGCCGAGCAGAAGGCCGGCACGACCGTCAGCCTGCCGTTCGTGGGCACGGTCGACGCCAAGGCATTTTCGCTGCCCGTGCTGACGCTGGTGCTCGCGGGCATGGACGCGTTCAACCCCTGCGCGTTCTTCGTGCTGCTGTTCCTGCTGAGCCTGCTGGTCCACGCCCGCAGCCGCACGCGCATGGCGATCGTCGGCGGCACGTTCGTGCTGTTTTCCGGCGTCGTGTACTTCGTGTTCATGGCCGCGTGGCTCAACGTCTTCCTGATCGCCGGCGAACTGCGCCTCATCACGTTCGTCGCCGGCCTGGTCGCGCTGCTCGTCGCGCTACTGAACATCAAGGACTACTTCTGGTTCAAGACGGGGCCGAGCCTGTCGATCCCCGAAACCGCCAAACCAGGGCTGTACAAGCGCATGCGCGAGATCGTCACCACCGGCAACATGGGGCCGATGCTGCTCGGTACCGTGCTGCTGGCCATTGTCGCCAACTCGTACGAGTTGCTCTGCACGGCGGGCTTTCCGATGGTCTACACGCTGACGTTGACCAGGGCACACGACCTCACGACCTGGCAGCACTACGCCTGGCTGGCGGTCTACAACGTGGTCTACGTGATCCCGCTGCTCGTGATCGTCACCGTGTTCACGAAGACCATGGGCGCGCGCAGGCTGAGCGAGGCCGAGGGCCGGCTGCTCAAGCTCGTTGCGGGGTTCATGATGCTCGGCTTCGCGCTGGTGCTGCTGCTCGCGCCGGCGCTGCTGACCAACGCGCTCGCCGCGGTGGGCGTGCTGGCACTCGCGGTGGTCGCGTCGCTGGTCGTGGCGCGGTTCGCGACGCCGAAGACATCCTGAGCTTTCCGCTACACTCGGCGCGATGAGCGCCACCGTGCCCGCGCCCCTCGCCGTCGCCATTGAGCGCATCTGCCACGCGCTCGGGCCGGCTGGCGTGCTCGGTGACGCCACGGCCGTCGAGAAGTACCTCACCGACTTTCGCGGGCTCTACCGCGGCGCCACGCCGCTGGTCGCCTGCCCGCACGACACGGCGCAGGTCGCGCAGGTGCTGACGATCTGCCACGAAGCCGGCGTCGGAGTCGTGCCGCACGGCGGCAACACCGGCTATTGCGGAGGCGCAACGCCGGGCGCAGCGGGTGACGAGATCGTGCTGTCGCTGCACCGGATGAACCGCGTGCGCAGCGTGGATGCGGCCAATTACTCCATGGTAGTCGAGGCGGGCTGCGTGCTCGCGGACGTGCAGGCCGCGGCGCTCGCGGCCGACCGGCTCTTTCCGCTCTCGCTTGGCTCCGAGGGCAGTTGCCAGATCGGCGGCAACCTCTCGACCAACGCCGGCGGCCTCACGGCCGTCCGCTATGGCGTCGCGCGCGATCTGGTGCTCGGGCTCGAGGTCGTCCTGGCCGACGGACGGGTCATCCATGGCGTGCACGGCCTGCGCAAGGACAACACCGGCTACGACCTGCGTCATCTCTTCATCGGCGCCGAAGGCACACTTGGCGTGATCACGGCTGCCAGTCTCAAGCTCTTCCCCGTGCCGCGCACCGTGGAGACGGTGTTGCTGGCGGTGCCGGACATGGCGGCCGCCGTGGCCGTGCTCGCGCGCCTGCGGGAGGCGACCGGCGACGGCGTGACGAGCTTCGAGTACCTGCCGCGCATCGCCGTCGAACTCGTCACGCAACACGTACCGGGTACCGCGGACCCTTTCGGGGCGGCGCAACCCGCGTACGTGCTCTGCGAGGTGAGCACCGCGCGCGCCGATCCGCAGTTGCGGCCGCTACTCGAACAGACGCTGGCGCAATGTCTGGAGGTCGGCATCGTGCTCGACGTGGTCGTTGCGGCGTCCGGACCGCAGCGCGATGCGCTCTGGAAGCTGCGCGAATCCGTGCCCGAAGCGCAGCGGCATGCCGGCGCGAGCATCAAGCACGACGTGGCTGTGCCGGTCGCGGCACTGCCGCAGTTCCTCGAGCAGGCGGCAGCCGCAGCGCTGAGCGTCGCCCCGGACGCCCGGCTGGTGGCATACGGACACGTCGGAGACGGCAACCTGCATGTCAACCTGAGCGAGCCCGCTGGCGGAACGGCAACGGCCCGTTTCCTGGCGCACCAGGCCGCGATCAACGATGCCGTCCACGCCTGCGTGCATCGCTTCGGCGGCAGCGTCAGCGCCGAACACGGCATCGGCCGGCTGAAGCGCGACGTCCTGGCGCGCTATGAGGATCCGGTCGCCCTGGCGGCGATGCGCGCGATCAAGCACGCACTCGACCCGAAGGGGATCCTGAACCCGGGCAAGGTCCTCCCGGACTGATGGTGTTGCGGACTGGCGGCATGGGTCGCTAGAGTCGTTTCGGGGGTGAGTCGGCGGCCGCGGTCACTGGCGCCATGGGGTGCGTGAAGATGAACCAGAGACTCACGAGACGGCACCTGTCCACCATCGATCGCCTCGGCACGCGGGTGCCCTGACGTGGACACGCTGCGCCGGGTCCTCGCGAGCCGCGTGTTCCGGTTCGCGGCGGTCGCGGGGCTGCTCGCCGGCGCGTACGCGCTGCTCGGCTTCTATGCTGCGCCACGGCTCGTGCGCAACCAGGCCGTCGACTACGTGCGCGAGACGTACGGCCGCGAACTACGGATCGGCGCGATCGCGATCCACCCGTTCAAGCTGCAGGTCGAGGTGCGCGACGTCGCCCTCCCCGACGTCGACGGCCAGCCGATGACCGCATTCGCGCGCCTGTTCGCCGACTTCGAGATCTCCTCCCTGTGGCACCGCGCTTTCGTGTTCCGCGAGGTCGCGCTCGATGAGCCGAACGTTCGCATCGTCATCCGTTCCGACGGGACGGTGAACCTGGCCGACCTCGTGCCGCCGGACGACGAGGCCGGGGAGGAAGGTCCGCTTCCCGCCGTCTGGATCCAGCATCTCACGCTTTCCTCGGGTGCCCTGCGTCTGCTCAACCAGTTGCGGCGGCAGCCGATCGAACGCCATCTGGAACCGGTCAGTTTCACGCTCCATGACTTCCGGACCACGCCGGAGGGCGGCGATTTCCGGCTCGAGGCACGCAGCGCGCACGACGAGGTGCTCGCCTGGAAGGGCCGCGTCGCCCTCGAACCCGCCATCGAGTCCTCGGGCGAATTCAGCGTCGCCGCCCTGCGCGTGCCCGGGGTCGCCGAGTTCGCGGGCGACGGCCTGCCGTTCCTGCTCCCCAGGGGCACGATCGATCTCGCGGGCACGTACGAGTTGAAGATCGCCGAAAAGCTCACGCTCAGCGTGGTGTTGCCGCGGATCGCGCTGACCGACGTGACCCTGCGGGCGCGGAATGCCGGGGAAGACTGGGTCGAGATCCCGTCGCTCGTGCTGACCGACACGCAGCTCGCGGTCCCGGCACAAACTGTCGGCGTCGGGCGCGTCACGCTCGAAGGACTGCGCGCGCGCATCTGGCGTGCACCGGACGGCGTATTGAACCTGCAGCGTCTTTTCACCGCGACGCCCGCCACGGCGCCGGCCGAAACCGCGTCGTCGACGCCGCCCGCCGCCGCCGCGGCCGTCCCGAATGCGGTCGCCACGGCCGCTCCGGACGCCACCGCCACGGTACCGGCAGCGGAGTCATCGGCGGCCCGGGGACCCGCGTTGAGCGTGGCAGCGATCGAGCTGCGGGCCGCGGCGCTCGACTTCGAGGACCGTCAGGTCGAACCCGCCGCGCATTTCGCGATCACGCCACTGAACGTCACGCTGCGTGACGCGAGCCTGGATTTGTCGCGGCCGCTGCCCGTCGCGTTCGACGCATCGATCAACGGCAGCGGCCGCATCGAAGGCGCGGGCCAGGTGGTGCCGCAGCCGGTGGCAGCCGAAGTCGACTTGTCGCTCGCGGGCTTCGAGGTCGCCACACTGCAACCGTACGCCAGCGGCGCGACCGACCTCACGATCCGCCGCGGCACAGTCGGCGCCAAGGGGCGTTTTTCGATGTCGCCGGCCGGTGCCGCCCAGCCGGAACTCGCTTTTGCCGGCGACGTGACGATCGCGGACTTCGGGTCCATCGACAATGCGCTGGAGCAGGACTTCATCAACTTCCAGCGCGTCGATCTCACCAAACTGCGTTTCACACTCGCACCCGATGCGCTCAGCATCGACCGCGTGGGGGTCGTGAAGCCCTTCGCGCGGGTCATCGTCAGCTCCGCCGGCGTCCTCAACGCCGCGGCCGTCTTCGACCCCGAAGGCACGGCGGCGGCCGTCGCGGCAGCCAAGGCCGCGGCGGCGGGCAAGGCAGCCGAGGCTTCGCGCACGAAGAGCCG
>WBZL01000222.1_pt1 | contig 62891 bp, 46 predicted proteins | sample 5204291 | NCBI WGS metagenome assembly WBZL01 (sample SAMN12344345, study PRJNA552823) | activated sludge metagenome | biome: Activated sludge suspended growth; feature: Nitrification reactor; material: Wastewater; isolation source: activated sludge from nitrification reactor of wastewater...
TTCCTGAACGTTCGGTGGCAAGAGCATTATCTGATCTTGGAAATAATCTCTGAACTTCATTCTTTACTCTTTTTTACAAAAATACACAAATCGAAAAACTTATTCCTTAGTTCTCGGACAGACTCTTCCGTCCCGACACATGTTAACTATGTGCGTCAGGACGCCTGTCTGACGCCAGGCAGGAAAGTCCTGACGCCACACGAAAATCTGATTCAAATTTTTCAGAGGGGACTCCACCAAGTGGCAAGCAGCGGATCTCATGTCGGTGTAATGAAATTTCTTGTGGTATCGGGACTTCCCTGCCTGCAGCAGGCAGGCGTCCCGACACATGTTAACTATTTGCGTCAGGTCGCCTGCCTGACGCCGGGCAGGCCTGCCTGCTGCAGGCAGGAAACTCCTGACGCCACAATTAACACTAAGCCTGAAATTCTTTGCATCTGTTGACTATCAGACTGACTCACGCTGTACCTCAAGCAGTTTCGTGGTGATCCATACTCTGCTCTTTTTCAAGCTTGCCGACATCTCCTTTTGCAGGACTACATCGAATTGTTTTCTGAGCTTAAACAGATCTCTTACGGCTTTAAAGTGAAACTTCAGTTCATTTGTGAGCTTTGGAAACTGCAGCTCATAATCTTTACGTAAGCTGTGCAAAGACGTATATTCCCTTTCGAAATATTCCTCCGCATCAAGCTCATAGAAACAGCAGGCCCTGAATTCCCTGATGAAAAAATCAATGAATCTTGCCGGCTGTTTCATCTGAGAGATTCTGCTCAGGGCCTGGTCGTATTCACATTTGCCAAAGGCAATTAGTGCAGAGGTGAATTTTTCTGGGTTGCCCGCAGCATCGCCTTCCGTAACAGACAAATATTTGTCAGCTATCTCCTCAACTCTTTTGAATTTCAGATTTCTGAACGCGCAAACAAGATAATAATAGTAATACATTGATCCCAGTCTGCCATTATGATCTGTCAGAATTCCGAATCTTGACATGAGATCGAAATTATTGAGCATTTCATCTCCAATGTTAACTTCATATCCGTTCAAAAATGTTAATAGACTTGACAGATTATTATAGAGATCCTTCAGATCACTTTTTGAGAAGAGAGTTGCATTCTCAATCAACCTGGATCTGAATTCGTAAAACAATTCACTGTCACCTGCATGAATTTGTGCCTTGTTCAAAGCAACGTAAGTATCAAGGATCCTGTAATCTTTTACCGAATGTATCCTCAGCTCTTTCAGTATCTCATCCATGAAGCCCGAGTTCAAAGCTCTGGCAATCATCACCGGGGTCTGCTTTTCGAGCATGATGCTCGAAGCGCTGCTGTCAGCAACCGCGTTATTGTATTCGTTACAGATCAATATGAAGAATGCTATCGTGGAATATGTCGTACCAAGGAAGTATTCGCTCTCCCCGGGTATCTTCAAATGATTAGTTTTGTTGAAAAATGTCTTCTTCCAGAAAATCTCAGATGCATAAAAGTAATATTCCTGAAGGCTTTGATTACTTTCTGGTCTTATGCCTGAATTAAATTTTTTCCAGAACTCTCTTTGCTTTTTGGCAGACAAATTACCGGCATTACGGACTATGAGTTGTTCAATAAGTAATTTCTCTTTAAGATCCTTGTTAACTTCTACAGACTCGGCAACAAGAAATTTCTGGCAGAGGACAGTAAGTTCATGCAGGAGATTTTTCAGTACTCCATAATTGAATTCCTTTCCCGGGAAAGTACACTTCCAGATATTCTCTCTGCTAAAACTCTCACCGGAAAATTCGGGAGCATGTTTCCTTAATTCCCGGAAAAGCTTTCTCACATTTGCAATGGTATTATGATATGGTGAATCCAGAAACTTCTCAAATCTTTTTAATTCATCATCAGAAAGAGCCTTGAGCAGGCGGGTCAGATTATTATTAGCAAGAGAGTGCAAGTATAACTTTAGTTAGTTGTGAAAAATGCATCACGCATACTGCGATTGAGCCTCAAAAATAGATTAATTTATGCAAAACATAGCTGTTTGAGTTGTGAAAACTTAGACAAAAAATTGTTTGAAAGAAATCTAATAGCTGCGTATTTTTACCAAACTTCTTTAAGTCTTTTGTCCTACCCGAAAGGTACAAAGCTTTTAAGCCGTAAATTTCAAAACATCCAAAATAAATCAAACAAACAAACATGACAAAAGCCATTTTGCTTTCATTTTTCCTCATGGTTTCATCGTTAGCAAATTCTCAGATCTTCATTGAGAATTTTGAGTATCCTAATAATACCCCGTTATCCGATGCTCCACAGTGGTATCCGGTAGGTAACCTCGGGATAAATCCAATCCTAGTCACCCTTCCGGGATTGACCTTTCCGGGTTATATAGGTTCAGGTGTTGGAAATACCGGATACATTACTACTGAATTTGGTGAAACCGACTCTGCGTCTTTAACTCCGTCGGTTAATTCCGGTGTTGTTTATGCTTCATTCATGATAAATTTGCTTACGGTTGGAAGCATTTCGGACAAAGTTTTTTTTACTTTGCAAGGTTCAAATAATCAGAACTTTGCCTCGGTTGCTGTAAGAAGTTTCGGCCCGGGTTTCGAGCTGGGAGTACAAAAGGCCGGCGGTGATGCTTTTGTATATTACAATCAGAATTTAGCCCAATTCCGAACTTATCTTGTAGTTGCAAAGTATGAATTCAAGACCGGTTCAGGCACCGATGATGAAGTAAGTTTGTTTGTATTTGACAATACTAATCCTCTTCCAAGTATCGAACCGGCTCCTAATGTAGGACCATTAACATCAGCAAGCCCCGATGCAACGGATCTGAGCAGAGTGTATCTAGACAAATCAGTAAATTCTGCAGATCTCTTCATAGACGGAATATATGTTGATCAATCATGGAATAACACCGTACTCCCCGTTGAGCTGACTTCATTTACATCTTCGGTCAGCGGAAGAGATGTAACTCTGAACTGGACAACAACTTCCGAAACCAACAATGCAGGATTCGAAATAGAAAGATCCTCACAAAACGGAGTATGGTCAAGCGTCGGTAATGTAACAGGATCAGGCACCACTTCAACAAGCCAAAGCTATGCTTTCACTGACAGGGGTCTCAATACCGGCAGTTACAGCTACAGGCTTAAGCAGATCGACTATAACGGTAACTTCGAGTATTTCAATCTGAGCAACGAAGTTGTAATAGGCGTTCCCGAAAAATTTGAACTGATGCAGAACTATCCGAATCCGTTCAACCCTTCCACAAAGATTGGATATCAGCTTCCAAACGATGGCGTTGTGAAGCTTTCTGTTTATGATAATTCGGGAAAGGAAGTAATGACCTTGCTGAACGAATTCAAGTCTGCGGGTTATTACAGTGTGGATCTGAATGCATCCTCTTTGTCAAGCGGACTGTATTACTACAGGCTTACTTCCGGTGCAAACAGCTCTGTGAAGAAGATGATGCTGGTAAAGTAAGCAGTGTGCTGAAAATTGAAGCTTTCAATTTTAACTTAGTTTTGTGAATTTGGGTGAAGGTCGGCGGCGCATGTTTTCTCCTTAAGAGAAAATAGCGCCGTCGCATCTGCTTTTGGACCGGTAGAAAGAAACCGCCGGTACCGATTTGTAACTGCATGAAACTGTTCTGTCTTGAATCAAGCGACACGTGGAAGTCTTGCGGAGAGCATGATGCGGAGTAACACATCGGGTATAAATATTCATTTCGTTAACTCAAATACTTTCTTGATATGATCAGGATCCTATCAATGGTTTTAATGTTTGGAGTTTTTCTGAGTTGTACTAAAGAACAACCCAATACGAAAGTGTCAAATGCCGGAAATTCCAAAGACTCTTCCGTACAAAAATCAATTTCAAAGGATACAGTTGTAAACAATGCAGGTCCCACAGACTTCAATGTAAATAACTACGGGAGTTATGTTGACGACAGCTACAAAGACCGTTCGTCAGGAGCTGACTGGGTTTCTGTAAAGATCTTACCCTACACTAAAGGAAACGTTATGGTGTCGGTCCGCTCACGAGCTGACAAAATGAAGCCAAGTTGTACCTATGACGGGATTGCTTCTGTTACAGGAGACAATGAACTGATGGCAAATGAATCTGTAGGAACCATGGTACTTAAGTTCAAGGATAACAAATTGACCATTTCAGCCGATGAAGATTCTAAGAATATTGCCTTAACTTATTTTTGCCGCGGAGGAGGAAGCCTTGCCGGAACATATCAGAAAATTGATCAGGAGCTGGACCAGAGCCAGATAGACAAGACAGCTTACACGAAGACACTAAACCTGAAAGGCAGTGATATCTCATTCTTCATTGAAGTTACCGGAAAGAAGATGACTGTAACTCCGTCAGGGCTTAAAGGAGATAACAAACCCATAACTCACACAATTGACGGATTTGTGAACGATGCGGAGATAGCCGACCTGAATTCGGACGGTTCGCCGGAGATTTACATTTATACGCAATCAGAGGGGACGGGAAGGTTTGGAAATGTGATAGGATATGCAGTCAACAACGGCAAATCAGTATCGCAGATCAATTTCCCGAACATAAATGATAACAAAGAAGCAGCGGAGGGTTATGGTGGAAAAGACGATTTTGCAATTGTGGAAAACACTCTTGTAAGAAGATTCCCGGTGTTTAAGCCGGAAGATGCAAATGCTGCTCCCTCGGGAGGTACAAAACAAATTCAGTACAAGCTTAAACCCGGTGAGGCCGCCTGGCAGTTGGTGATTGACAAGATCGTATCTTACTGATTCTGTTGAATGAAGAATCTTACCAAAATACAGAAAGCCACATTGCTGTTGATCGTCTTATATCTTGTGTGGGAAATCATAGTCAGGATATGGGCATCAATGGAGCCGCCGGAAGGCGCCCTGATCCGCGCCGATCTGATTTTCATTTATCCGGTATTGATAATCATGATTATCATATCACTTGTTCAGCTGGTCATTCGTTCTGCCAAGCAGCATTGAATTTTGAGTAAAGCGAATCTTTCCATGTGGCGTACAGAATCTTCTCAGGCAATAACCGCAAAGTGCGCAAAGATTTCGCAAAGAGCGCAGAGGTCTGATTGTTACTTCTTTTCACACTGACGAGAATAGATTCTACCATTTCCTTTCCGTCCTTTGTGCTTAATCCGCGACCTTAGCGGTTAATGCAATGACAGATCGGTTCGGTTCTCGGACATACTCTTTCATCCTGACGCTTGACGTTCAGCTGGTGTTGGTGACAGTCTTCGCAGGATAGCGGGTCACTCTGCCGGCGCCTGAATTAATTCAAGAATGTAATCAATCTTGAAACTGCTTGACTTCCAAACTATTTATACATTCTTTTCAAACTAAACCAAACACAAAACATGAGAAAATTGAATCTTCTGCTTTGCTTCATTCTTTTGTTCTTTGCTTCATCTGCTGCAAATTCTCAAAATGTTAATGTTAATCCCGGAGCGGGATCTTATCCCACATTAAAAGATGCATTTGATGCAATCAATGCAGGCACTCACACCGGTGCAGTGACTATTGATGTAATTGGCAGTACATTTGAAACTGCAACTGCAGTTTTAAATGCAAGCGGAACAGGCGCTGCAAGCTACACCTCAATTTTCATAGCTCCATCCGGCGGAGCAAGAATTATCGAGGGATCGTTAGCCGGTGCAACGACCGGTTCAATAATCAGATTAGCAGGCGCTGACAATGTAACAATAGACGGAAGAATCGGCGGCACAGGCAGACACCTAACTGTAAGGAATAATTCTCCTTTGACAGGTCAGGCATGTATTTTCTTATCCACTGTTATTCCGGCTGCAGGTGATACAAACGGATGCCAGAATAATGTGATCAGAAATCTTGACTTATCCTGCGGCGCTGATCAAAATTCACTTACAACATCCTTTCTTACCATTGGTATTACAAGCGGATTAGCCACAAGTGGAATTGGTTCTTCTGCAAGAAATAATGATAACAACCAGATTCTTGATAACAGAATAATAAAAGTCAGATATGGTATTTTCCTCGGCGGAGGTGTTGCATTCAATCTGAATGACAACAACGTTATTTCCGGTAACTCAATTGGTCCGCTTTCCTACGGATCTGATCAAATCGGTAAAATGGGGATATATGTAAATGGACAGAATAACTGTCTTATTTCCTGCAATTATGTTAGGAATGTAGGTCGAAATGATAACGTTGCCGGACCTACTCCGGGCGCCGACAGATGCGGTATCGGGCTTGGGCAGGAAAACTGGTCAGTGACAACTACAACAACACTTCCCGGTACAAATAATGTCGTAGATGGAAATTTAATCGTCAATGTTCAGGAAACGCGTGAGTTTTCCGCTGTAGGTATAATCTGTGCTTCATCTGCTCAAACAAATGGAGGAATTACAAACAATCTGATCAGTAACAATGTGATCTATAATGTAAAAGCAAACGGAACTTCACCTGATCAGGCAGTCGGAATAGGATATGTTGGCGGAACCACTACAGTAAATGCAAAGGGAGACAAGATAGTTTATAACTCTTTATACATGTCCGGTTTGTCAGATCCTGCCCCGGGTTCTGTATCAACACAACATACCGTAGGTATAAAAATACACAGTACTGCAGCCAGCAATGAACTTACTCTTAAGAACAATGCCATTCACATGGATGTTACTTCAACAACAACTACTTTATTGCATTACTGCATTTCTGCTCCTTCAGCAGCCTATAACTGGACCGGAGGCGGATGTGATAATAATGATTATTACTTCCCTGCTGCAAACACTCAAATGAGAACAGGCGGAATAGGAACTTCTACCCCGCTTGGTTCTTCATTCCTGACTTTAGCTCTATGGCAACCTGTATTCACAACACCAGGACCGCAGGATGGACTTTCAATTCAGGCAGATCCATTATTCACTTTGTTTCCGACTATCTATCCGTTAATTCCACAAACCGGTTCGCCGTTGCTTATGGCTGCTGCACCAATACCTGGAGTTAACCTGGATATTTATTCCTGCATAAGTCCTGAGTTGAGAAGTGCGACTGCTCCAACAATCGGTGCCTATGAATATACAGAACAGACCCTGCCTGTTGAACTTGCATCATTCATATCAAATGTAAGCGGAAGAGATGTAAATCTTAACTGGACAACATCTTCAGAGCTCAACAATGCAGGATTTGATGTAGAAAGAAGAATTGTAAACACAAATGAATGGATCAAGGTTGGAAGTGTTGCCGGAAACGGAACAGTTAATACACCACAAGAATATTCATTTACAGACAGGGGTTTGGAAGCAGGAAAGTATAATTACAGACTGAAGCAAATTGACTTCAACGGCAATTTTGAATATTTCAATCTGAGCAGCGAAGTAAACATTGGAATCCCGACCAAGTTTGCTCTCTCACAAAACTATCCGAATCCGTTCAACCCATCTACGAAGATCGAATATCAGCTTCCAAACGACGGCGTTGTGAAACTTTCTGTTTACGATAACTCGGGAAAAGAAGTAATGACACTGGTTAATGAATACAAGGCGGCAGGTTATTATACAGCAGACCTGAATGCATCATCACTTTCGAGCGGAGTATATTATTACAGGCTTAGCGCGGGCTCGCAAACTGCCGTGAAGAAGATGCTGCTTGTAAAGTAAGAGTTACATTTTAGCAATAAGCAAAAGAAAGAAAGCACTTCCATTCCTCCTGTTTCCGGTCATTAGACCGGGAACGGGGGCGAATAGATACTCAGTGTATTTTGCAGATATGACCCGTGCCTTTTCTTGTGGTGTCGGGACTTTTCAGTCTGTCCGAAAACATGTCGTCCCCGAGTGTTTCTATCGGGGACGCATTTGATATGGTCAAATTTCGGTGCAGATTCCCGCTAGGAGCACGCTGGAATGACAAACTTTTTTTGTTTTCGGACAGCCTGTGAGCTTGGGAACGAGCATGAAATTCGTATTGCAAGAGTAATTGTCCGCAAAACTCTATAGCGTAGTAGTACGGGAAGAACACCCGAGACTCCACCCAGTGGCAGCTGCCGCGGGTGGAAAACATCTTACGAGCTCATTTTTTTAATGCCTCAATAACTGAATCCGGATTGATCTCATGTTTCCCTTCGAAGAATATCTTTGTAAAAGGAACTGAATTTGATTCAAGCAATGCGCAGGATTTTTCAAAAGTTCTCATGCCGGTAATATCATCACTCTTGCCCTGTATGTATTTGATGCTCCCGTTTCCAAGCCGGATGACCAATTTGTTGAAATTAGCATCAGCCGGAAAATCTGATGAACAGAGTATCAGACCGGAATGATCGAATACACTCTCTGTAAACCATCTCACAGCAGTGTGAACTCCCTGAGAGAACCCGAGTACGAATCTGTCTGCACCTGCAAGATCATTCTTTGCGGATAAATCCGCATCAAGTTTGTCAAGATAATTTACATAGTCTGAGATCTCATGAACGCGTTGCTCCTTTGTCATCCACGATGCCCCGATCTTGCTTTTTGAATAGAATCTTGAGAGTCCTCCCGGTGCAACGATAAGCGTTGCGCCGTCATCGAGGAATGAAAACTCAGTAATGAATTCCCGCGCGAGTTGTGCATATCCATGAATTACAAAGACGGCTGTTTTGATTGGTTTGTCAGGAGCATTAGTGCTGTAGCTCGCTGTCCTGGATACTTTCAGAGTTGCTTCGGTGATCTTCAAAGAAGTTGGAGGAAAGTTGACAATATTTTCACTTTAAGTTATGGAGCAATTGGGCTAAATTGCACGCACATTTAACTGCCCCGTTAGGCTAATGGATAAACCAACAGACTACGGATCTGTTTTTAGAAGTTCGAATCTTCTACGGGGTACTAACATTTTCCTTCTCTATGAATGAGATCAGCTTGTCCAGAGCTCTCGCTCTGTGTGAGATCTCATTCTTCATTTCAGCATTCATTTCGGCAAAGGTCTTGTTATAACCGTCGGGCACAAATAGTGCATCATATCCAAAACCTGCTTTGCCTTTTTCAGAATCAATAATCTTGCCGCTGCAAATTCCTTCAAAATAATATTTCTCATCATCTGACACAGCCAGACAAATAACTGTGCGGAATTCAGCTCTGCGGTCTGTTGCATCCTTTAACTCACTCAGCAGTTTATTTCTGTTGCTTTCATAAGTTGCATCCTCACCGGAATAACGCGCAGAATAGACTCCCGGCTTGCCGCCAAGTGCATTCACAAAAAGCCCGGTGTCATCGGCCAATGCAGGAATTCGCAGGAGTTTGAAGAAGGCTTCAGCCTTGAGTGCTGAGTTCTCTTCGAGAGATGTTCCGTTCTCATCCACGTCAAGCGTAATGCCAAACATCAACGGTGACAAGAGCTCAATTCCGTTGAGCCCGCTTAACTTTGCCCTTAGTTCATCATACTTGTCACGGTTACCTGATGCGAGCAATATCTTTTCTATCTTCATTATGCTCGCAAAGTAATTTTTGTAATTTCCGGACTGCAATTGAACCTGATTGGAAGCGCTACATTACCGATTCCTCTTGATACATACATCTTTGAACTGCCGTTTTCATATAGCCCGCTGATGTATTTGCTCACAGCTCCTGCGAATGACAAGTTGACATCGCCAAATCTGGCAAGAACAACCTGACCTCCGTGAGTATGTCCGCAAAGCATCAGGTCAACTCCTTTGTCACTCATCTGATCGAAGAAGTATGGTTTATGAAACAACAGTATCTTTGGAATGCTGCTGAAATCCTTTCCGGCTTTGAGCATTGCTTCTTCTGTATTCTTGAGTGTCTTCTCAAAATGTCCCATAAGAACAGGGTCAAGGTTTCCTCCGCTTTGTCTTGTATCTTCAGAACCCATAACCAGCAGGTCCTTGCCTTTGATGCTGATCAAAGAACTGCTGTTTCTTAATATCTTTACAGGAGACTCGTTAGTAATGACATTAGTTATGTAATTAGCATCGGAAAAATAATCATGATTGCCGAGAGAAGCATAAACTCCATGTTTTGCCTCTATCCTTTTGAATGCATTTGCAAATGTAAGCGCTTCCGATGTATTTGAATTTGTCAGATCGCCGGGAATCAATACCAAATCAGACCCGATATTATTGATAGCTTCCACATATTTCGCCATAAGGTTCTCTTTCATGTACGGACCCGAATGGATATCACTAATCAATGTGATCGTTGTTCCGTCAAGTTCCGAAGGCAAGTTGTTGATCTTGAGCGGCATATCCGTCACTTCAAAATCATCACTGCCCATAACACCGGCTGTAGCACCAACAAAAGCATATCCTGAAACCAACGCAGCGGATGATCTTACAAACGCCCTTCGTGACCTGTCGAAATTCTGTACCGGCTTTTTCTCCGTAAAGGCATCATACTTTGTTTTGAACCACTCAAACTTCTTCATTATCCAAAGGGGTATTGTGAACGGCGCCTTGATCAGCTTTCCGATCAGCAAATACAAACCAATGAAGATGACTGCTCCCTGAAAAATATAAAACGGCAGAAATACATATTTAAAGATGTCCGGAGGTATGTTCTTTGTACTGAATCCGTTTGCGATAATGTAAATAAATGGCAGATTGAACAAAACGAACGGAATGACCGCAAACAGTTTGTGTTTTGAGTTATTTCCGGATTTTTCAATAATGAAGTTTCTGAAGGTTCTGTAAACCAGAAATTGCAGTCCGAAAAACACCGAGAAAACTATCGTAAAAAAGAGGATTCTATTCCAGATTGACATACAGCAGATTAACTAATGTTGCTCAAAACAAGTTCACTCATTTAGAAGAAATTTACTGCAAAATATCGAATTAGTTTCAGGATATAAATGTATGTATTTGGGATGTGGGAACAATGTGCTGTGTAATCAAATTTTTGAATTCCTGAACTGTGTTTTAGACCCACCCCCTATGTCCTCCTCCGGGGAGGGGGATCTTGTTTCAACATTCGGATTGTGTCGGAAACCCACCCCCTATGTCCCCCTCCGGGGAGGGGGATCTTCCTTAGTCAAAGTAGAAGTGGTTTTAGTGAAACAGATTTGTTTAAGGAATGTCTTCTTCATCTGATACAGCCTGATCTCCCCCTCCTTGGAGGGGGTCGGGGGGTGGGTCTTGATACCGGGTTGATCGCCGGCATTAGATTCGATCCAGTTTGAAATTCTTTCTACTACGTTGTCCAAGTCATTTATCAAATCTTCCTCTTTGAATCTGAGAAATCTAACACCTAGTGACTCCAGTTTTTCCTGTCTTTCTTTGTCATTTTCTTTTGCCTCTTCGTTGTCATGGACAATGCCATAAATCTCGATAGCAAGCATTAGATCTTTGCAGTAGAAATCAACTATATAATTATCGATAGGTCTTTGTCTGTCGAAATCGAATCCGAATATCTTGTTCCCTTTGAGTTCGTTCCAAAGGAGTTTCTCGGACTGTGTCATATTCTTTCTAAGTTTGCGGGCAAGTTCTCTCAGTGCTTTGTTGTAAGGAAGGATAATCCGACGTTTTCCGGAATTTGAATTTTGAATCGGCATAGTTATCGTTGATTTTAAGCAAATTGAAGTTTGCAGTTTGGCATTCTATCTTTTGAAGCATCATGGCAAAAATAATGTGCAGTTTTGAGTCGAACAAGTCCCTCATGAGTGAAAAAGAGCTGCATAATGATTTGTTTTAGTTTCTTGTATTGTGAAGAGTACCCATCCCATTTTTTGGTCGAATATGAAGAAGGCGTTGTTTCAAAATTCGGATTGTGTCGGAGTCCCACCCCCTATGTCCCCCTCCGGGGAGGGGGATCTTGTTTCAACATTCGGATTGTGTCGGAAACCCAACACCTATGTGCCGCTTCGGGGAGGGGGATCTTGTTTCAACATTCGGATTGTGTCGGAGACCCAACACCTATGTGCCGCTTCGGGGAGGGGATCTTGTTTCAACATTCGGATTGTGTCGGAGACCCACCCCCTATGTCCCCCTCCGGGGAGGGGGATCTTGTTTCAATATTCGGATTGTGTCGGAGACCCACCCCCTATGTCCCCCTCCGGGGAGGGGGATCTTGTTTCAAATTGCGGATTGTGTCGGAGACCCACACCAAGAGCATCTTAACAAATCTTGCATTAGAGATTCATGCTTTTTCTGATATGAGTAAATGCTTGCGTATCTTTCAAAGATTAAATAGCCTTGATAATATATTTAAGTTAGCTTAAATTTGTTTCGCAAATCAGCTTAAATGAATAGAAGCCCGGAGGATTACCTCAAGAACATATACATTATCAAAGAATCAGCCGGCAAGGTTACTACAACCGTGCTGGCGGACAAGATGGGAATTTCCGCTCCGGCTGTGAGTGATATGATCTCTAAACTTGCAAAATCAGGATATATCACAAACACACCTTACAAGGGATTTGAGCTTACTAAGAAGGGTGAAGATGCTGCAATCAATCTCATCAGAAAGCACAGGATCTGGGAAGTTTTTCTTGTTCAGAAATTAGGTTACAAGTGGAACATGGTTCACGATGAAGCCGAAAATCTGGAACACTCTTCTTCTGATGAATTGATAGCTAAACTGGAGGAATATCTTTCCTTCCCGGAATTTGATCCGCATGGGCATCCGATTCCGGATAAGAAGGGGAAGATCAACAAGCAGAAAGTGATACCCTGCACTGAACTTAATGTTGGTGATAAGGCGGAGATCAGGGAAGTTTCAGATGCAAGTCCGGAAGTGCTTGAGTATTTGTCAAAAGTTGGATTGAAGCTCAATGATAAATTTGAAGTGGTTGAAAAGATCAGATATGACAATTCTGTTCAGATAGATTCAGGTAACACAAAAATTTTTCTAAGTGAAAAACTAGCGAACAACATTTATGTCAGGAAGAATAAGTAAGAAAATATTGATGCTCACAATGCTGACAATAATGTCTGCATGTTTGATTTCTTGTGGCAAGCAAAATGCCTCAGAAAAGAACGGCAAGATCAAAACAGTGTCAACTATCACGATCATCAATGACATTGTGAAAAATATCGGTGGTGACAAAATTGAGGCAACAAGCATTTGCGGAGTCGGTGTTGATCCACATACATATCATCCCAAACCGTCCGATCCGCGTCTTGTTGCACAGTCAGACATTGCATTCATAAACGGATTCGGCCTTGAACATTGGATGGAAGAAATGATAAGGTCAGCCGGCGGTTCGAAGAAAGTGGTTACGGTTACTGAAGGACTCACACCTATGACAGATGACAAAGGATTTGGAGATCCTGATCCGCATGCATGGTTCAATGTTGAAAATGTGAAGACATACGCGCAGAACATTGCAAAAGGATTAAGCGAAATTGATCCGCCGAATGCATCTTATTATTCAGCTAATCTCGCAACTTACACGGCCAAACTTGATTCACTGCATGAATGGGCGAAGCAGCAGATTTCTTCCATTAACCAAGAGCAGAAAGTCCTGGTTACTTCTCATGATGCATTCAGATATTTCGGAAAGGCTTATGGACTTGAAGTGAAGGGACTTCAGGGGATATCCACCGAGTCGAAGGTAAGGACGGAAGATGTTAAGCAGCTAGTTGACTTAATTAACCAAAGAAAACTCAAAGCAGTATTTGTGGAGACAAGTGTGAATCCAAAACTACTTGAGCAGATATCTTCAGAGACAGGCGCTAAGACCAGCGGACCGCTTTATTCTGATTCGGTAGGTAATGAAGGAACAGAAGAGGGAACATACATCGGAGCGGTAAAACATAATGTGAACACAATTGTAAACTCGCTGAAGTAAATGATAGTAGTAAAGACAGTCAATCTCACAATTTCATATCATAAGAGACCGGCAATAAAAGGTATCAACCTTGCCGTTGAAGCCGGCAACATTGTCGGTGTTATCGGACCGAACGGGGCTGGCAAGTCAACATTGTTCAAAGGCATACTCGGACTACTTCCTGCGGATACAGGTGAAGTCGAGATCTTTGGAACTTCCGTGAAGGAGTCTCTGCAAAGAGTTACTTACGTTCCGCAGAAGGAGCAGTTTGACTGGGACTTTCCGATAAACGTGTTTGACCTTGTAATGATGGGACGATACACACACATGAGTTACTTCGGAAGACCGTCTGAGAATGATAAGATAATTGTTAGGGAATCACTTGAGAAGATCGGAATGGGAAATCACGCATCTACGCAGATCAAGAATCTATCCGGTGGTCAGCAACAGAGAGTGTTTCTGGCAAGGGCATTGGCACAGGAGAGCGATCTGCTTTTTCTGGACGAGCCGTTTGTAGGTGTGGACGCAAAGACTGAAGAAGTAATTCTTCAGCTAATGAAAGAGCTGAAGTCACAGGGAAAGACAATCATGATAGTGCATCATGATCTTGCAAAGATCAGAGATTATTTTGACAAGCTGGCGCTCATAAATCAGACGCTTGTTGCTTACGGTGATACGGAAGATGTCTTCACGCAGGAATTGATAAACAGAACTTACGGAGGAAAGCTTACGATACTCCAGAAAATTGAAGAACTTGATCAGACCTGATGGAAGAACTGAATAAGATATTGCTTGAGCCGCTTCAGTACGAGTTCATACAAAGAGCTCTTGTAGCTTCAATAATGGTTGGGATAAGCTGCGGACTGATTGGCACATACATCATGCTTCGCGGGTTGTCACTGATAGGCGATGCGCTTGCGCATGCCGTGTTACCCGGAGTTGTGATAGGATTTATGGTCGGAGGCAAGTCGCCGCTGTCCCTGTTCATCGGAGCATCTGCTGCAGGGATTCTTACCGCATTGCTGATAAGTTTTGTGGAGAGAAATTCAAAGATCAAGAGTGACACTGCGATCGGAATTATTTTTACCGGCGCATTTGCGCTGGGTATTCTTCTCGTGTCACAACTCAAGCAGGTTCATATAGATCTGTCGTCTTACTTGTTTGGAGATGTGCTTGGGGTTTCGGACTCGGATATTGTAATGTCATCGATCATCACTTTGTTCATATTGGTTGTTGTTATTCTTTTCTACAAACAGCTGCTTGTAACATCATTTGATCCGACAATGGCGCACATCATTGGAATTTCGGTCGGAGGATTTCATTATTTTCTGATGACAATGCTTTCAATGTCAATTGTTACCGGATTGCAGTCAGTAGGAGTAATATTAATAATTGCAATGCTCATCACTCCGCCTGCAACGGCATACTTGCTGACTAACAAGCTCAAACTGCTCCTTCTCATCTCATGCATTTGCGGTATAATCTCATCTATAGCAGGGCTATATCTTTCATATTATTTCAACTTCGCCTCGGGCGCGTCGATTGTACTGGTGGCTGTGTTCTTCTTCATGCTGGCATTTCTTTTCTCACCAAGGGAAGGCATTGTGATCAAGGCATTGAGGCGCAGGAAAACTTCCCGCCTAAATCTATACGAAGACATTATCAAAATACTATCAAAGGAAGAGATTCCCTCCGGCAGGGAACATTCGACGCAGATACTCTCATCAAAGCTTGGACTTTCAAAAGCAAAGATTCACTCGGCACTGAAAGAAGTCACGAAGATGGGATTGATAGAGAAGGACAACGGAAACTTTGTACTGACAATCAAAGGAAAAGCCTTGGCAAAGAGACTTGTAAGGTCGCACAGATTATGGGAGACCTATTTAACAGACAAACAGGTAGTCGGAATGGAAAACATTCATCAGGATGCGGAGAAATACGAGCACATACTATCGGATGAACTCTTGGCAGAGATCGAAGAAGAGCTTGGGCATCCCGAAAAAGATCCGCACGGATCACCGATTCCTAAAGATATTCCTTAGACCAGTTTCTCTTTCGACATTTGCATGTACTTTGACGGATCGGGAATGTCTGTGAATCCGAATTTTCTGTACAGCCCGTGAGCATCTGAAGTGGCAAGCATCCAGCGTTTCACCAGTTTGAACTCTCCGTAATCGAAGACAATTTTCATGAACCACTTCGCCAGTCCGCGTCCGCGATACTCTTCCAATATGAAAACATCAGCAAGATAAGCGAACGTAGCAAAATCAGTGATCACTCTTGCAAACCCGATCTGTTTTGAATTGTGATAAAGTCCGAAACAGACTGAATTCTCTATAGTTGCCTTGGTGATCTCCGGCTTTCTGCCTTTTGCCCAGTATGAGTTTGAAAGAAAGTCATGGATGATTTTGAAGTTCAGTTTTCTTTTGTCAGCGCTTATGAGATAGCTGCCTTTGGTGAAGTTTTTTTTTGAACTGCTCATTTATGCATTATGTTTGATGTGACAACATTATGACGCTCTTTCCCAAACTCCCAGTCTGTCCGAAAACATGTCGTCCCCGAATGCTTCTATCGGGGACACATTTGATATGGTCAAATTTCGGTGCAGATTTCCGCTAAGAGCACGCGGGAATGACAAACATTTCATGTTTTCGGACAGACTGTCCTGTTTGGGAACGCACTTGTTCACGAAGCTCTGCTTCGTTAATTTGAAGCAATAAGCTTCATTCCAAATCATCAATTTCCAGTTCTCCTCTTACGCCAAGAGTATATGAAGCGGCAGAACTGTATCTCCAGTGTTCAGGCTCCCTGACAAGTCCTCTTCTTACAGGATTGAAATGTATGTATTCAACTTTTTGTCTGAATACTTCCTCACTATAGATCATTTGCGGATGAAAACCTTCCTGCCAAAACTGATGTTCGCTATTGGATTTATGCTTCATTTTATAATACTGAAGTTGATTAAGAAGTCAGTCCTTTTTATCTGCTTGTAGCATATCTATGATCTTCCGGGCGGTATAACTCTTAATTGATGAAATAGTCTGACTAAGATTTTTTCCACTGAGAACTGAATGAAAATGATTGTTGAGAATTACATAAGAATATATTTTGAGATTCTTTTCTCTTTGTGAATATTTAAGAGAGCCAACAAGAATTTCAAAGTACTTTTCGCTTGTAAAGACCGGAATCCATTTTTGAACTGTAGAGGTGACAAAGTAGAGTTGTTTCTCATCGATTATCCTGTATCTGCTTTTCATGATTTCTTCTCCTTTAATAAGTTCACATTCGACATGATAAATGTAATTATACTTTTAGGGATATGAAACGGAGTTTCATGTACAAGTGCGTTCCCAAACAGGACAGACTGTCCGAAAACAAAAAGTTTGTCATTCCCGCGTGCTCCTAGCGGGAATCTGCACCGAAATTCGGCCATATAAGAGTTGTCCCCGATAGAAACACTCGGGGACGACATGTATTCGGACAGCCTGGGAGTTTGGGAACGAGCGGGAGGTGGAGAGCGCTTCATAAGAAGAGAGTTTGGAAACGAACGGGGGAAAAGACAGATACATTGTATACAATATTCATTCGGGTTATTTTAGCCGATTGATTTTGGCTGACCCATCGATCCTGAATCTGAAAACATAATCTTCAAACAACCTTAAATTCAAATGAAAGAAAGAATTCTACTGGTCCTGCTGGTCCTAGCTTTTGCCATATCCGGCTGTTCATCAAGCAATACTTCCGGAGTTGCTGAGCCGGATGCTGTGCAGGCATCGCTTGATCTTGTCAATGTAAATGATGACAAAGTCAGAGTCACTGTTACTGCTCCTCAGATAGAGTCTGAGTCAATATCTTTTCAATTGCCAAGAATCATTCCCGGCACATATGCAATCGCTGACTATGGAAGGTACATAGAGGATTTCAATGCTTATGATAATTCGGGGAATAAACTTTCTGTCTCAAGAAAAGACACAAACACATGGGTCATCAACGGTGCAACAGATCTAGCAAAAGTCACTTATCTGGTAAACGATACTTACGACTCTGAACAAGGCGGTGCATTCTCTGAAGGGGCTCACACGATCTTTTCACCTGCAGGCACAAACATTCTTGCAGGCAAGCAGTTCATGCTTAATATGAGCGGCTTTGTAGGATACTTTTCGGGCAAGAAACAATTGCCATACAAAGTTGTAATAAAGCATCCGCAGAATTTGCAAAGCTCGACAGCTCTCATAGATGAAAATCCTGCTATGAATGCAGATGCATTTACAGTGTCTCGTTATGCGGAACTTGTTGACAATCCGATAATGTATTCAGAGCCGGACATTGCAACATCAAAGATCGGTAACATGGATGTGTTGCTGAGTGTATATTCACCGAGAAAAAAGGAGATCAATGCAAAGGCATTGTACCCTGATCTGGAGAAAATGGTTCGGGCGCAGAAGAATTATCTTGGAGACATAAATAAGACCAAAAAGTATGCCGTGTTGACTTACATAACAACGGGTGCAAAAGATGATGCCAGGGGAATCGGTGCTCTTGAGCATAACAGTTCCACTACTGCTATCTTTATGGAATCAATGACAAGCAAAGATTTGATACATGTGATCAGCCACGAGTTTTTTCATACTCTTACTCCGCTCAACGTCCATTCTGTAGAGATTCAGGATTTTGATTTCAATGAACCAAAATTATCAAGACATCTTTGGATGTATGAGGGCTTCACGGAATATTTCTCACAGCATTTTCAGGTGCATGAAGGACTAATGACTGAAGACGAGTTCCTTGCTCAAATGGCAAATAAAGAGAAGACTTCAAAAGTGTTCAACGACAGCTTGTCTTTCACTGAGATGAGCATGAATGTTATTGATGAAAAGATGAAAGCACAATATCCGAATGTGTATGAGAAAGGAGCTCTGATGGCGATGTGTTTGGATATAATCATCAGGGATAATTCAAACGGAGAGAAAGGCATTTTAAAGATGATGGGTGAGCTGTCACAGAAATACGGTCCCAATAAGCCGTTCAACGATGCTGATCTAATTCCTGAGATCACGCAAATGACATTTCCTGAAGTAGGGGAGTTCTTGCAGAAGCATGTAGTTGAAGGAGTGCCTGTGGACTATGCTGAATATCTGAAGCGTGTCGGCGTGGAAAGGACAGTTGTAAAAGAACCTACTCAGCTTGTGTTGATTCTAGGCAGTACACCATACATCAAGGTAGATACTGTGGAGAAGAAAGTTACAGCTGTAGTAAATGATGATGCCAATAATTTTGTCAATGCCCTTGGCATAAAGAATGGTGATGAAATAATTGAATGGAACGGTCAGCCGATTGATGCATCAAGCATAATGAGTGCGGTTATGGCAACATACGGAGTTCAGGAGGGAGCATATACCACAATCAAAGTGAAGCGCAATGGGGAGATGATCGAGTTGAGCGGAAATGCAAAACTTAATTACATAGACGGTTCAGGATACAAGTTTGCAGATCCATCGAAGATGAAGTTGAAAGAAGCCTGGCTGAAGGGGTGAGGCTGAGTTTGCTGATCATGCGTCAGTGAAAGAGTAATTGAATAGCTCAGGTGACTCTATCAAATGACAAGCTGACGAGGGACACAAGGTTTAAGCACGATTGATCTGAATAAGTGCCGGTATTTGAATTTGCGACAGGTCGAAAGTCCTGATGCCACATGCAGGACACGAAACAGAGTTTCATGTGCAAGTGCGTTTCCAAACATGAGTCAGGTATCGAGCGGGGGATTGCAAGTACTTTATCAGAAAAGAGTTTAGGAACGAGTGGAAGTCTGCAAATCACACTCTGCGTACTTTGCGACAACTCTGAGTCCTTTGCGGTTAGCTCTTAAGTTTTTTTGCATAGAGTCAAAAGTGATTGCTAATCGCAAAGTTTCCTTGTGGAGTCAAGAATCTTGTCCAGTCGCCACAAGAAAATCTTATATACAGTAGGTACATATGTCGTTATTTCACGAGTATCATCTTCTTCGTTTCAGAATACTCGCCTGAACTCAGCCGGTAAAAGTAGGTTCCGCCGGGGAGAGCGCTCGCGTCAAAGTCAATCTCATAAGTCCCGGGAGACTTGCTTTCATTCAAGAGTGATGCAACTTCCTGGCCAATTGAATTATAAACTGTCAGACTCACAAATTCTCTCTTCGTTATTTCAAATCTCAGCTTTGTGGAAGGATTGAAAGGATTTGGATAATTCTGATGCAACTCAAAAGTTCGATTCAAACTGACAGCTGAGTTTATTCCGGATAGATTTTGAAGCGAAAGTTTTAGAATGTACGCATCACCGCCTCCGGCCCCAAATGAGTAAACCCAACCGGCAGTTACAATGCTGCCGTCGCTGAGTGTTTCGACTGCCCATCCTCTGTCATCGCTGGATCCTCCGAACCGCCTTCCCCACAACGAATCGCCTGTCTGATTCAGTTGCATAGCATACATATCCCAACTGCTGGAAAGTGTACTCGCCATTCCTGAAATGACATATCCTCCGGAAGACAGTTCCTTTACTGACTGTCCTGTTTCAGAGTCTACTCCTCCGTATATTTTTTCCCAGATCTGATTTCCGTTCATATCGAGTTTTTCAATGAGTATGTCAGTGTCGGTTTCAAATGAGACAGATGTGCCGGTCAACAAAATATTGCCATCCAAAGTTTTGATAACAGAATAACATTCACTTTGATAATCATCAGGTCTTGTCTTTGTCCAGATGATGTCTCCTGCAGGATTGACTCTGATAACAAGACATGACCAGATGCTGCTTTGAGTGGTTCCTCCAAAGACAAAGCCGCCGTCATTTAGTTGTGTGACTGACATTGCAACATCATTGCCGTAATCAGTATGTCTGTACAATCTCATCCAGACGACATTGCTGGCTCCATCAGTCCTTACCACATACATATCATAATTTGGAAACTGATCAACGATTCGGGTTTGTCCAGCAAATATATAACCGCCGTCGGATGTTTGCGAAACGGAATGTGCTCTGTCATCCATGCCCAAGCCATAATCATAGGTGCGTTCCCAGAGGACATTTCCGAGGCTGTCTGTCTTGATCAGGAAAGGATCATTCACTGCTGAGACCTGCTTGTATCCGGATATAATGTATCCGCCGTCTGAAGTTTGTTGAATGTCGGTTGCAATTTCCTTGAGGTCAGTTCCGATAGTTCTGCTCCAGATTTGATTTCCTCCGGGATCTGTTTTGAGCAGATAAACATCCTCCAGATGATTCTGACTGTATGATGAACTGAATCCTGCCATCACAATTCCGCCATCGTTTGATTGTGTGACAGCAAATATTCCGTCATTAAAAGATCCGCCGAATGTCCGGTTCCAGATTACGTTCTGTGCCTGACTACCGGTAGTGGACACAAACAATATCAAGAATAATGATGCTTGTCTTAGCAGTTTCAATATAGTTTGCTTCATTATGATTTCTCCTTATACTTAGAGTGATTTTTATTGCAACAGACTTGACCGCTGTTAATTACATATGCAAACTATTTATTGTAAGATAGTTTGGCAATAAGCATTTTGGCTCAAGTGTAGATTTCAAATCACATTGATTTGCTCACTTGATGTTAAAATAGGTCCGGAACTCCTTTTCTTTGTGGTGTTAGGATATTTTCATTGGGGCCAATAGAATTCCAACCTTGATTGATGTGAATAAGTGCAGGTACTTGAACTTGCAACAGGTCGAAAGTCCTGATACCACATGCAGGACATAAAACGGAGTTTCATGTGCGAGAGCGCTCCCAAACCGCAGTTTGTGAGTGAGCGGGGGAAAGTCCTGACGCGGGCTAAACGAGTGAGGGAATGCTCATGCTAAGCATCTGATCTCTGGATCATTTCATTAAATGAAATAACTTTCAATAGTTTTTCTCATTAGCTATTTTGCCGCGTGTTTACCTATGTAAAAGCGCTATTCATCTCATTACTTTGCATTTTTATCGCTGTTCTCACAATTCTGGTTTCTCCGATAGACAGGAAAGGCAAAATAACACATTTGCTTTCGAAAGTATTCGGGAACGGGATATTGATGATAGCGGGTGTGAAGGTTTCAACTTACGGCGCCGAAAGACTCGACAAATCCAAGAGCTACATTTTTGTTTCAAATCACCAAAGCTATTTTGATATTCCTGTTCTGATGCATTCGATACCAAATAATGTAAGATTTGTTTACAGGGAAAATCTTACGAAGATACCTATACTTGGGTGGGGAATGTATCTCGGACAATATATTCCGATTAACAGGGAGAATGTACGCGAGGCGATGAAGTCGCTTAAGAAAGCGGCGGAAAAAGTGAGGAGAGGAATATCCGTTGCTATTTTTCCGGAAGGTACGCGAAGCTATGACGGATCTCTCGGCGATTTTAAAAGAGGTATGTTTGTGCTTGCAGATGAGGCCAAGGTCGAGCTTGTTCCGACTGCAATAGACGGTTCTTATATGATCATGCCGAGGACGAAGTTCAGAATCCAACCGGGAAATGTGAAAGTCACATTCGGCGAGCCGGTCGCATACAGCAAAGACAAATTCATGCTTGAGAATATCAAGAATCAGATCCAATCAATGCTCGATAAAAATTAATTCAATGACATGGCAGTAACCATAAAAGATGTTGAGAAGATCGCAACACTTGCTAAGTTGAAATTTGACGGCGAAGAACTTGAGAGACTCAAGGGCGATATGAATCAGATACTCGGATATATAGACACTCTAAATGAGCTTGACCTTACCAATGTAGAGCCGCTAGAAAATATCAATGAGATAGAGAATGTCTTAAGGAAAGATGAGGTGCATGATTGTCTGACACCCGATAAAGCTCTGAGGAATGCTCCGTCAAAGACAGGCAAGTATTTCAAAGTTCCAAAGGTAATAGACAAATGAAAACTGTTGCAGTCATTCCTGCGAGATTCGCTTCAACCAGATTTCCCGGTAAGCCGCTTGCGCTCATCAACGGAAGACCCATGGTGCAGAGAGTCTATGAGCAATGTGCAAAGGCAAAGCTTGTTGACCGGATAATTGTTGCAACAGAAGATGAGAGAATCATAGATTGTGTGACAGGCTTCGGCGGCGAAGCTGTTATGACTTCTTCAAAGCATCACTCAGGAACCGACAGGGTGATTGAAGCAGTGAAGAATATTAAATGTGACATTGTAGTAAATGTTCAGGGCGATGAGCCGTTCATTGATCCTTCAAGCATTGACAAAGTTGTGAAGCCGTTTTCAGAGGACAGGTCAGTTCAGGTTGCCACTCCTGCAGTGAAGTTCAAAAACATTGATGATGTGAAAGATCCCAACAAAGTTAAGGTAATAGTAGATAAGAATGGTTACGGAATTTATTTTTCACGGTCTCCAATTCCCTTTAACGGATATGAAGAAAGGTTCAATTATCTGAAGCACATTGGGATTTACTCATTCAGGAAAAATTTCCTTCTTAAATTCGGTTCGCTAAAGAAAACTCCTCTTGAACTGAAAGAGAGATTGGAGCAGTTGAGGATCATAGAGAACGGTTACAAGATAAAGGTAGTGCTTATCGGAAAAGATTCGATTGCTATTGATACTCCTGAAGACATCCTCAGAGCTCTTTCAAATGGTTGAATTTAAAGAATACGGTATTGAGCACAGGGAAAGTTTGGTAAGATTGCTGAACAATCCGAATGTTGAGAGATGGTTGTTGTCGATTCCGAGTCCATACACATATCAGGATGCCGACAGTTTCATATCTTATACTATGGGCAACAAAGACAATTCCGACAGAAGGAATTATGCAATCGAAGTCGGTGGCGTTCATGTTGGCGGCATCGGGCTTCATATCAGTCAAAATTTTTATGCTGAAGTTGGCTACTGGATCGGCGAGGAATACTGGAATCGCGGTTACGGAACTGATGCGCTTAAGAAAATTCTTGCTATAGCATTTGATGAATTGCAGCTTGGACGTGTGCATGCTATTGTTTTTGAAGGGAATGACTCCTCGGAGAGGATGCTTTTGAAGTGCGGATTTGAGTATGAAGGTACGATGAAGAAGGGAAGAGTTAAGAACGGAGTTCCGGTAAATTGCAAAATGTTTGCAAAGGTAATCTAAATATATTGTCAAGTTGAAAAACACAAAATACATATTTCTAACAGGCGGAGTAGTTTCGTCTCTCGGCAAAGGCATTGCTGCGGCATCGCTTGGACTCCTGCTGAAATCAAGAGGATTGAGAGTTACCATACAGAAGCTTGATCCTTACATCAATGTTGATCCCGGCACAATGTCTCCCGTTCAGCACGGGGAGGTGTTTGTTACTGAAGACGGTGCAGAGACTGATCTTGACCTTGGGCATTACGAAAGATTTCTTGATGAGAACATGTCTAAGGCAAACAACATGACCACCGGGCAGATCTACAATGAAGTGATCACAAGGGAAAGGCGTGGTGATTATCTCGGGGCGACAGTGCAGGTGATCCCGCATATAACGGACGAGATCAAAAGAAGGATACGACTCCTTGAGAAGGAAAAGAAGTATGATATTATAATTTCCGAGATCGGCGGAACAGTAGGTGATATAGAGTCATTGCCTTTTCTGGAAGCAATAAGGCAGATGATGTTTGATGTGGGCAAGCATAATTCACTGAGCGTGCACCTTACGCTTGTGCCGTTCATTAAATCAGCAGGTGAACTGAAGACCAAGCCGACACAGCATTCAGTGAAGACCATGCTCGAGATTGGAATTCAGCCGGATATTCTGCTCTGCAGAAGTGAGCAGCAACTCTCGAAGGAATTGAAAGCAAAGATCGGTTTGTTTTGCAACATTGATCCGGGTTCGGTAATGCAGGCGCTTGATGCAAAGTCTATTTACGAAGTTCCCTTGATGCTGAAGAAGGAGAGATTTGATGAAGTAGTTCTTGATAAGCTGAATCTCCGCGCTGCTGCACCTAAGATCTCTGTGTGGAAAAAAGTCGTTGAGAAAATTACAGACCCAGGTAAGGAAATCACAATTGGCATTTGCGGAAAGTACAATATCATTCCCGATGCATACAAGAGCATAACAGAATCATTCATACATGCGGGAGCATTCAACGGTGTGAAAGTGAATCTGAAATGGATCGATGCAGAGGAGATTGAGAAGGGGAAGAAACCTGTTTCGCAGATCATGAGCGGTATAAAGGGGTTGCTTGTATGTCCTGGATTTGGCGAGAGAGGAATAGAAGGAAAAATAGCTGCTATCAAACATGTGAGAGAAAATAAAATACCGTTCTTTGGCATCTGCCTCGGACTTCAATGCGCGGTGATCGAGTTTGCAAGAAATGTGTGCGGATTGAAGAATTCCAACTCAACCGAATTCAAAGACTCACGCTACAATGTGATTGATATTATGGAGTATCAGAAGTCGGTAAAGATTAAAGGAGGCTCAATGCGACTGGGTTCTTATCCGTGCATCATTGAAAAGAATTCGCTTGCGTACAAGTGCTACAAGAAAGAATTTGTCAACGAGCGTCACAGACACAGATATGAGGTGAACAATAATTACAGGAAGGCGCTAACTGATAAGGGTATGTTGCTGAGCGGACTTTCACCCGACAGCACACTTGTTGAGATGATCGAACTTCCGAAATCTATGCACCCGTTTTTCATTGCAAGCCAGTTTCATCCGGAATTCAAATCAAGAGTGATCAATCCGCATCCTCTGTTCAGGGAGTTTGTGAGAGCATGCGTTTAGGAATTAAAAATTAAAAATTAAAAATTAGAAATAGAAAATCATTAGTTAAGACTTAGGATATTGTTGATGCTTTTTTTGCATTCTATTCCTTTAGGAAAGTTTCCGCGAGATTTCCAAACCCATCTTTTTCGTCAAAGCCATAGTCATGGCCGTCAAGAGATCTTCCCTGTGCTTCAAATGACCAAAGCATTGCGCCGCTTATGCCGGAGTCGAAATGTTTTCTTAACTGAAACTCAAGTATGGTCTTTCTCAAATCCCTGTACTTCTTCTTCACACCGATCTCACCAATATAGACAGGTTTGCCGAGTGATCTTGCAATCAGCAGATCGATTTGATTATAGAATTTCCAAATGCTTCTCAATGATAACGGAAAGTCGAAAGTTCTGCCGAAATTTCTAACTAGTGTTTCATCAATCACATCAGGCAATGCGCCAATTATTGTGTCGAGTTTGTTCATTGTCAAAGCCCATTTGCTCCTTGCTTTCAATCGGTAGTATAAGTCTGCTCTCTCAAGTACAGAAGAGCTGAAACTGTAATCGTGTATTGAAACTGCATCAAGCGAAGAGATCGAATAGAGTTTCTTAAAATTAGAATAGGTAAATCTTGAGAACTCGTTTCCGAATTTATCTCCTACACCTCCAATTGTTCCAATAGAAACCATGTGCAAAGAATCCAACTCTTTTATCTTTTCTGAAACATTTTTCGCAAAGCTGTAAATAGTACTAAAGTCAGACGTTACCGGCTCGTTGAAGATCTCCCAAATCATTATCTCTGAACTTCCTGATAATTGAGTTACAATTGCTTCAACATGCTTCATATACTTTTCTCTGAAGCCGCTCCTGAGCCATTCGTCATTCACTCTGAATCCCTGAAGATACTCGTTCATATCTGCAAAGACCGGAATCAGTTTCAGGTTGAGTTTTGAGGAATGTTCACAGATGCGAAGAAGCTTCTCAAACGGCATTGATGCAAACGCCCAGAATCTGACTGCATTGAAACCTTCTGTTGCAGCGCTATTGAGCATCTTTGTCATCGTGACATCATCAACATAAGCAAGTTCGTACATGTTCACGCCGATGAAACGGAAGGGCTTCCTGTTAAGTTCTAACTTGCCGTTGACCGGACTTACTATATCTTCTTTCATTGAAGGTCAACCTAACTAATGCGATGAACTTTTTCAATTTAAGACAGATTCATAGTAAGAATTGGAAATGTTGTTGCTTAGTTGGTGACACAGAGCTACACTGAGTTACACTGAGTTACACTGAGTTACACTGAGTTACACAGAGATTTCTGCTGACTATGAGAGTTTAGCTGATCATGTTAAATTCAATTCATATGATAACAACTAGTTAGATCAATAGGCATAACCTCTTAAGAATCAAACATTACCAATAACAACTCCGTGGATCTATGTGTTTTTCTGTGAAACTCTGTGTAATACTGATTCGAGGAATAGATTACAAGACTTCATTACTTGATAGAAAATTATTACCCATATAGAGATATTCCCCTATATGCTCCTCAATCAAAATCACATTACAAATGGAGATCGTTAAGTTAGCAGAGTTTGACGTTCACAAAATTGTTCTTCCCGGAGATTATGGATATTGTTCAGAATATTATTATGATGTCATACGCTCTGAATCGGAATCGGGATTTCAATTCGAACTTATTCTTAACAAAAGAAATGCCCCATACAGAAAGATCTGGAAAGAAGATGAGTCAACACTGAACCTATACGGAAAGATGATCGAGGAAGGAATTTCTTTATCTGCAATGATTGACAATCAACCTACCGGGGTCCTCATTGCTGAAAAGAGAGAATGGAACAACTCTGTTTGGATTGAGAAGCTGCAAGTTGCAGATGAGTTTAGGCATAAGGGAGTGGGGTCTTATATGATGAGAGAATTTGCCGAACTTGCCGGTATGCAGAGCTACAGAATTATTTACCTTGAAACACAGAATACTAACTATCCCGCAATTCAATTTTGTAAGAAGAATGGTTTTGAAATTACGGGCATAGATCTGAAGCTCTATGATGGAATTGAAAATGAGAATGAGGTTGCAGTTTTTATGACAAGAGAACTGACATAATCCGGCTGATGATTGTTTTAAGTAGATCAAAGAGCAGTATTCAAAATCTATTTCATCAGTCTTCAATTAGTCAATACTCTTTGACAACTGAATTTGATAATTTCAGCAACTCTAAATCAAAACAAATCTTAGTTGTACCCAAAAGGGCTTACAGAACAGGAAGTAAAAGAGCGGATAGGCAAAGGTCTGCAGAACAAGCTTTCAAAGCCTAAGACAAAGACAGCAGGCGAGATAATAATTGAGAATCTGTTCTCTGTCTTTAATTTAGTTATTCTTGCTATCATTGTCTTCCTTCTTTATTTCTATTTGACAACCCATGACGACAGGTTGTGGCTTGACAGTATCGGTGTAATGCTCATCGCAGTCATTAACACATTGCTTGCAATCGTTCAGGAGTTGAAAGCTAAGCGGGCTTTAGACAAGGTTAATCTGTTGCTCAAGCGTAAAGTAAAAGTTGTAAGAAACGGGAAGGAAAGTGAAATAGAGCCGTACGAAATTGTGAAGGATGACACATTGAAACTGGGACGCGGCGATCAGGTAGTTGTTGACGGGATAGTTGAGTTTACGAATCACATGGAAATAGATGAGTCACTGCTGACGGGAGAATCTAATCCTATACTTAAAAAGGAAGGACAGGTTGTTCTCTCCGGAAGTTTCTGCCTTTCAGGAAGCGGCTATTACAAGGCAGACAAGATCGGAATGGAAAGTTATGCTTCACAGGTGACGATGCAGGCGAAGAAGTACAAGTTTGATCTTACTCCTCTGCAGAAGCAGATAAATTTCATTGTTAAAGCGCTCTTCGGTGTAGCGCTTGTTCTTGTTCTACTGGCTGTAATGCTCAACAAAGACGGCTTCAGCACAGACTTTGTGAGAAAGATATCAACCATAGTGATGTCCCTTGTTCCGCAGGGATTGGTTCTGATGTCAACTGTAACATTTGCCGTAGGTGTTTACAGGATCAGCAAGCTTGGAGCAATTGTGCAGAGACTCAATGCGATTGAATCATTCTCCAATGTTCAGGTAGTATGCATGGACAAGACAGGTACGCTTACTCAAAACAAGTTAAGCATCAGAAGCGTTATTCCTATCGGTTCATTAACTGAGGACGAAGCCCGTTCAACTGCAGGTACTTACGCTCATCTGACAAGTGACAAGAATGCAACGGCAGTTGCAATAAGTGAACTCAATCCGCGCGATGGCTACAAAGTTGTGGACGAATTCCCTTTCAGCTCCGAAAGAAAGCTTAGCATGCTGGAAGTGACCGACGGAAAGGAGAACGTAGTGTTCATCCTCGGCGGATATGACATACTCCTTGAAAGGGTTGCCACGAATGTGTCAGGTGAAGTATCAGAGAAATTCAGTAAGGCAGATCTTTCTCTTTACAGGAACTTGCTGCTGGGCAAAGTAATGAACTTCAGCAATCTGAAAGATGCAGTTGCCGGGATTGACAGCATTATAATACAGCCGGCTTGCATAATTTCAATAACCGATAAGATCAGAGATGATGTATTTGATGCGATAAAGTTGTTTACGGATAACGGAATCAAGTTGAAGATTCTTTCCGGGGATTCGGCTAAGGCAGTGCAGGAAGTTGCTTCGGAAATAGGATGGAAGATCACTGATGAAGAGCTTGTATCAGGTGATGAAATTGAAAATGCAAATGACCGAGAGCTGAAGGAAATTGTGATGAACAAGACAATCTTTGCGCGATTGAAGCCGGAGCATAAGCTTCGCATCATTAAGGCATTCAAATCCGAAAAAATCTATACTGCAATGATAGGTGACGGAGTAAATGATCTCCCTGCCATAAAAGAAGCTAATATGGGAATAGCAATGGAAGAGGGAAGCGCCATTACGAAGGAAGTTGCGGACATTGTATTGCTTCAGAATAAGTTCTCACTGTTGCCAAAGATATTTGACGAAGGAAATCTGATCGTGAATTCAGTTATGTCAGTTGGGAAGCTGTTCATAACAAAGAACTTCTTTGTGATTTACATTACGCTTCTATCGATTCTGTTCCTGCTCGAATTTCCTCTGACGCCCAGAAGAGTCTCACTTATAAATATTTTCGGAATCGGACTCCCTGCATTCATGATTACCTTAAAGAACTCAAATGTCTCAAAGACGAATGATTTCATCAAAGAGCTTTTCTCGTTTGTACTTCTTTCAGCTGCAATCATAGTGGCGGCGGGATATCTGGGGATATATGTTGCGGGCAAATTCTATCAGGTAAGCGAGAAAGATCTTCAGATGATCATGCTTACAATTATGATAATCACGAATATTGCGAACTATTTTTCCATCGTGCTTACAAAAGAAGAAACAAGCAACAAGCTTTTGTATGTGGTTTACGGATTTATAATTTTGTTGCTCTACATTTTTCTGGCGGCAACAAATATACAAACTGGTTTTATCCACCTTGTAAAGGCATTTTATGAAATTGATTTTGTAAGGCCCGCACTTTGGCCCATTGTAATGATCATTAGTCTGATAAGTTCATTTGCATTGTTTTACGCTCAGAAAGCTCGAAAAAAAATCATGTATGGAACATAAGGAGATCAAATGAAGAAAAAGAAGATAGCCCTGCACACCAAGATAGTGATCGGACTTGTGCTTGGTGTGATATTCGGATCGATCTTTCATATAAGTCCAACAAAGCTGCTCATAACTTCCGAAGGTACAGTGAAGACCGTGAGAGACTGGTCATCGCTGAGAGTTCTTAGCGGGGATTCACTGATCAAAGAATTCGATTCAAAGTCGCAGATAGCAGTGATGAAATACTTTTCGGGCATTAAGGATGCAAAAGTCAAAGGAGCATTGACTCTTGAAGCAGTTTACCCTGACGGCAGGAAAGAAACGCTGCAGAAGATAACGGAAGTAAAGCGTGAGAAGACAATAGGAGTCATGCTTAAACCGCTTGGAGATATCTTCATTAGGTTGCTCTCGATGATTGCTGTTCCGCTTGTTCTTGCATCGCTGATAGTGGGTGCAGCATCATTGTCAGACATAAAGCATATCGCAAAGATCGGCGGTAAGACACTTGGCTTCTATGCTTTGACGGCAGTAATGGCTATATCAATCGGACTCATACTTGCCAATATCATTCAGCCCGGGAAATTCATGTCAGAGGAAAGCAAAGAACGACTGTTGCAGACATATCAGGATGATGCGGCATCGAAGATCGAACAGAATGTATCTTTGAACATTGTGGATTTTCTTGTGAACATTGTTCCCAAAAATCCGTTCAAGGCAATTGCTGACGGAGATTTTTTGCAGATAGTATTTTTTGCAATTCTAACAGGCGTGTTCCTGTCGCAGATACACTCGGAAAGAACCAAAGCGGTTATTGGTTTCTTCGACGGCTTGAGCGGAGCAATGATTTTACTGGTTGAAAAGGTAATGCTGATAGCGCCATATGCTGTCTTCACGCTGATTGCGGCGACGATTGCGGAATTCGGTTTTGGAATTTTGCAGACACTTCTCATGTATTCCGTTACAGTGGTATTGGGATTAACGATTCTGACATTTGTTGAATATCCGCTATTGCTCAAAGCATTTACCAAAGTAAGCGTTACAAAATTCTTCAGGGTACAGAGACCGGTTATTGCGGTGGCATTCTCAACAAGTTCATCAGCTGCCACTCTTCCCGTGACTATGGATATTTGCGAAAAGAAACTCGGGGTTCCTAACAAGATCGCAAGTTTTGTACTGCCACTTGGCACCACCGTAAACATGGACGGCACGGCTTTGTATCAGGCGGTTGCCGCAATGTTCATCGCACAGGTCTATGGATTTGATCTAAGTCTTACTCAACAGATTACTATCGTTCTTACGGCGTCACTTGCAGCAGTTGGTACTGCTCCTGTTCCGGGAGTCGGACTTATAATGCTGATAATAGTTCTGAAATCAATAGGTGTCCCTGAAGAAGGTATAGCATTGATCATCGGTGTTGACCGGCTCCTTGACATGTGCAGAACCGTGCCAAATGTAATTGCAGATTCTCTTGCATGCGTAGTAATTGCCAACAGTGAGAATGAACTCGGGGAAATCAAAGATAATACAGTTTAGGGAATTTTTTTGACCTGAGTTCAAGTTAAGATTCCCGTCAATCAAAAAATAAAATGAATATTCTTAAAAAATCCTTATTACTGGTTATCGCAACCTCAACATTCAGCCTGGGATGTTCCAATGACAAACCCGGCGAAGTTAAAAATCAAATCAAAGAAGTGAAATCAAGCGTGGAAAGAACATCCGGAAAAAACATTCACGATTACACCGTAATGACAATGGACGGGGAGCAAAAGAAACTCTCAGATTATTCCGGCAAAGTGCTAATGATAGTCAATGTTGCTTCAAAATGCGGGTACACTAAGCAGTACGCCGGACTCGAAGAACTTTACAGAAAGTATTCCGGTGATGGATTTGTAGTGCTGGGATTTCCCTGTAACGATTTTGGGGGACAAGAACCGGGTTCGAACGATGAGATTAGAACTTTTTGCGAAAGCAAGTTTGATGTTACGTTCCCTTTGTTCGATAAGATCAAAGTTCTTGGAGATGACAAGAGTCCCCTTTACGCAGCTTTGACAAGCTATTCAAAACCCACGGGAGATATAGAATGGAACTTTGAAAAGTTTGTCGTTTCAAAGAACGGTGAAATTGCAGGAAGATTCAAGAGCAAAGTAGAGCCGGGTTCCGAAGAAATTGTCTCTTTGATTGAAACAGAACTGAAGAAGTAAAAAGAAAAGGCGGAGCAATATACTCGCTCCGCCTGATCTCTATCATGTCAGCAACTTCTATCTTAGTATTACCAACTTTTCAGCACGTCCTTCAGATTCAATTCCATCCGAAGTGATAAGTTTATAAATGTACGTTCCGTTGGCAACAAAATCTCCGTCATTGTCTTTTCCATCCCAGGGAATTGAATTTGCTCCAATGTAGGCAGGAGAGAGAATCTCCCTGATAAGCCTTCCGCCGACAGTATATATCCTGATCTTCACGTTGTCGGGCTGTTCAGCGCCGGTCAAGGTGAACATGAAGTTTGTCTCGCCTTTCATCGGATTTGGATAATTATACAGATCCTTGATGCTGAAGTCATCCGAAACTATTACATCAAAGAACGCCGTATCAGCTGTGTATTCGTCCTGCCTCAGGATTATCATGAGCTCATGTTCGCCTTTTTCAAGCTCAGGATAGAAAAGAAATTTGCCTGCGCTTTGTTGAGCAGCATTATCCTTCTGAGAAGATCTCATTGCTGAGTTGCTGATGCCGTTGTTGAAATATGGTATGTACTTGTCGTCAAGCCTCAATGAAATGCGCATTGTATCCGGCATAGGTGAGAGTGTTGCATCAGTCAGGTCTGTCTCAATTCTGATCTCAGGTTTCTTGCTTACATAGTCACCTGAGTTAAGAGGAGCACCATCACTGTACACCTGAATATTTACAGGCCTGTAAAGCCGGGTTGAATACATTGGAATGACAAGGTTGTTGTTAAATGTATAGAACTCATTGTTCTTGTCATACAGCTTGAACTGAACAACAGCGTTCATACTGTCTCTGAAATAGGGGACAATGAATTTTCTTGCAAGTATTGAGGAAGCTCCCGGAAGAAGAACATTCATCGAAGTGTCCGAATAAATGAGATTGTTATCAGCAACCGATTTCTTAAAGACATTCACTATCAATCCCGGGATGTCTGTGAAGCCGGTATTGTGAACGTTGGTAGTGAACTTGAGCTCATCACCAACTTTGTATGTTGATTGAATATTCAGAGTATTCAAGTCCCAAACAAATTCTGCCGTTGGTACATAATTCACTTTAAGTGAATTGAGTGTCGGGGACTGATTGCCGATCACAGTATCTATTGCAAGCTTCGCTACAAGATTGAGCCGCGGATATCTGATGGCATTCACGAAACTTAGATCGGCAAAACTGTTTGAAGTTACGTCTGAGAAAAGAAGATACTGCTGATTATCCAATGCATCTATTCCATAGACATCAAACTTAATGCTGCTGTTGGCAGGTATTGTCTGTGTCCATGAGAAATTGTTCCATTGCTTTGCAGGACCTACAATGTTGTCCACTGTACCGGTTGTTTTTCGAAAGCTCGTTTCAAATGTACTTACTGCTTCTGCCCAGTGATCACAACTGACACATCCCGGAGCAGGTCTGCAGCATGGATCGAACATTTCAGATACCTGCGGGTGGGTTGCTCCAAGCCAGCCAATGAGACTCCATGAATGAAAGTAAGAAAGCAGCCCGATCGAATCACAGTAGATGCTTCCGAACTGTCTGAGCTTTGTCTTTGCATTAGCGCTCAGATATTGTCCTCCCGGAAAGTATGCAGCATTAAGAAGCAACATGTAATGTGTTGAGTCAAATGTGTTGAGAAAATTCACAAGTGAATCTGATGACGTTCCGGTATTCATCTTAAGATTCTTGAACTCAAGTACAGAGCCAGTCAGTTTCTTTGCTTTGACAACACTTAATCCTGTATTCTTGCCCCCGTCAATGTAAATGTTCTTGCTTCCTATACTGAAGAAAGATGCCTCTTCAGCATTGCTTCCGAATGATCTGACAAACATAGTTGCAGGGAGGTCTGAAAGTTGAACTCCATTAGTATTGAATGTTGTGTTGGAAAGATCACTTTGCGGAAACTGTGAACTCTTGAACTTATAAACTTCAACGGTCTGAGATACAGATGCATCTTTGTCAGTCTTGCTGCCGGAAGTCAGCGAGCCGTTCTGATATATGAACTTATTCACTTCAGACCATCCCGTACTATCGTTGTTAATGACTGCATTGGTTCTCCAGAAATGAATTGTATTATTAACTCTTACCGGCACAATTGACGAGAAGGAAGTGGAGACACCTGTAACTGTACTCGAATTAAATGTCCTCAGCGCAGATGAATTGAAAGATGTGGTTGTATCTACCTGAAGAATTACTTTTATACTGTTGCCGGAACTTGATACTCTAGGGTTAAGTCCCGTGAAAAGAACGCTGTCGGTGGTTACGAGCGCATTTGCAACAGGCCTGAGCGGAACATAAGAATTGTCTTTAACAGGTAAACTGATAGTGATTGAATTGTTCGACTTGTTTTCCTGTGGAATCCAATTATCCTGATCAAGATTTACTATTATGTCATAGTTACCAAGCGAGTCAATTGGGAATGTATAATCTACAGTATCCTCATATCCAAAATGCGGAACTACAAAGTCATAAGTTCGATAATTGATGTTATCTTTCTTAACGAGGAATCTGACTTTTGATGAATCGGTAAAGAGTCCGAAATTTTTTGGATGAATTGTAATTGTAACATTGTCTCCCACCGAGGGATATTGATTGGACAGATCATAGTCATTGTTAGTAATTGACAACTCGGGATATTTTGGGATCCTGATCTCAGAAGCCGGATCGCCAAGAAGCGAATAACAATTAAGAGTATGCCTGACTGCAAAAGACAATGAATCACGGCTCATTACTTGCTGAGCATACTGAGTTATTTTTCCAAGCCTTCTGTTTGTATCATTCTTAATTGTAGTAGTTATGTGTGTTCCGTAGTCGTTTCCATTCTGAGCATAACTCCATCCGGTCGTTCCCACAAATCCGATAGAGCCTTTATTGGCAAGATACATGAATCTCTCACCAAAGCCCCTGTAATTAGCCAGAGAATTTTCTCCCGTAAAGCAAGTTAAGCTTAATATGAACGGAAGCCTTAAGCCATTGTTAAGAGTGTTTGGATCCTCCATTGCGATCTCCCAGTCATGACTGCCGGCATGTCCCCTGTAATTCAAGAAAGCAGCCCCGCGATCAATACTCTTTCTCAATGAGTCCATTACATTGTAAGAAACATATCCTGAAGAATCTGTTCTGTAAACTTTTGTGGCACTTGAAGAGAGAGATGGCGGATTCACAATGGAAAGTATGTCTATGTTTGATTTTGCCTGGTGAGAAATCTGCTCCGTATAAGTCCCACCGCCTGTTACGTATATGAAATTCTTAAGCCAATAGTCCGGCTGCTGAGCTTCATAATTTATGATCTTATCAACAATGGACTGAGCTTCAACAGGATAATATGCAGGAAGTCTTCCAACAGGTATTTGATTATAATAACAGAAGGTGCCGGCGTTGAAGTTGGCAAAGTATCCATCTGAAGGCGGATATCCGTAAACAGGAATCAGGTTCTGATAGTAAGCAGAAGTTGAGAGAATTTTCTTCGGATCAAGTGAACCCCTGCCGAAGAGGCAAATGTAACCAAGCTTGGGAAGCTGCCAGTTTGTATAAACATATTTTGTGAAATTTCTCACAGCAACGGGACTTTCATTTCCGAAGTTGAAGATGTCATAAATATCTTCTATCTCTGCCTTAACCGATCTGAAATTGTCCCTCGTTTGTCTGTAAGCTCTCAACTGTTCTGCCTGCGATTCCAGCAGTTTGTTGTAAATTATGAGATAGTCGGCACCGTTTGAAGTTGATGCAAGATTTGGAACTGTTCTCTGCTTAATTCTGAAAGGTTTAAGCGTGATGTTATTGTTGATCAAAACAAGCTTTGCATTGCTCCTAGCTGTGAATTTTAATGTATCTGAACTGTAACTCGACGAAGTCATTCTCCTGTAATTCTGAACATCATATATGTTGATTGGCAGTGCGTTGTTACCTCCTGAAATTGAAAACTGCTTTGATGTTGTATCAGAGCCACCGAGATTAGATGTGAGCATATTGTTCCTGAAGCCAAACTTTCTCGGATATCCGATCTCCATCAGGTCAACATTCATATTGCTTGTGAATCCGCCGACATTTGTGTATCTGACCGATACGGTATTGACAGACGACACAAGCAAAGAGCTTGGGAAGGTTATTGTTGAGTCAATTCTGTTTGCATCATTTGTAGAGATAGTTGCTACCAGATTATTGTTTACCCTTAATTCTACAGAGTGTTCATTCACAACAGAAGTGTTTCTGTTTGTGGGATAGCAGAGGATCCTGAAAGTTGCGTTTTGAACAACATTGCTAAGCATTGGCAAACTGAATGTATCACTCAGAGAAGCCGTATTGCCCAATGAACTCCATAGCCATCCCTCTGCCCTGTATTTTTCCGTTGAAAGAAATCTCAGATCAGATGAGCTGAAATTCTCACCCTGTGAGTAAAAATAATCACGCTCAAGGTGAACAACGTCTGTGAAATATGAGGGAGAATAATTTAAGCCCGAATTGTAAGATACGTTTGTATATCTCAACCCTACTGATCCGCCCCAGTCTATCCAGTAAGTGTTTGTATCAGAATACTGATTGTAATATTCGTTCAGAGTATAAGAAACATTGTTCAGATGATCATAGACCTTCGTCGTACCACCGTAGTTTCGAATTCCGTAAAAATCGAGATAGTCATTAGCATCAAATGTTCCGTCCTGCTCACCGTTGAAAAAAACAGGCAGTTGCACCCCGTTGTTGTAAAGCTTCACGGTTCTCGGATCAATCGTTGCTGTATTTATGCCCGCGTTTGCAAAGTCGTTCCGGTCAACCCGGTACATCCCATCCTGAGCAACATACATTTTAAGATAGGTCTTGTTGGGAGTGATCCAGTTTTGATCCTGCGAGAAAGATACTGAGCCAAACAACAGCGTCAGCATGAATATTAAAACAATATATCTCATATTACTATTTGTTGAATTTTTGTTTATGCAATCCTTTATCTGAGTACCGCAAGTTTCTTTGTTTCAGTTGCGCGTGATGTGTTGTCTTCTAAAACGAGTTTATACAGGTATGTGCCATTTGCAATTATGTCTCCGTCATCATCTCTTCCATCCCACTCGACAATATTCATCCCGGGCTGAGAAACACCGGTCAATCTTCTGATGAGTCTTCCCGAAGATGTGTATATATTTATGGAAAAGTTTGCCTGAGAATCTTTCTCGTCTACTCCAAACATGAACGAGGTCTTGTCTCTCATCGGATTCGGGAAGTTGTAAAGCTCTGATTCAGAAAAGTCACCTCCCGTACTCACTTCAAACACAACAGAGTCAATTTTGCCGTCCTCATCTTTTGTAACGAGGGAAAGAGAGTTCTTGCCGTTTTCAAGTTCTGGTCTGAATGCGACAAGCGTTCCTCCGCTGCGCGACTGATCTTTTCCAATGCTGAAATTGAAAGCAGGATTCAAGGATCCCTGCTTGAAATACGGTACATACTTTCCGTTAATCCTTATTGCAAGCATTGAGGTGTCACGCATCAGGTCAGGGAATGAATCTCCTTTGTATAGTACGGAAGCCTCCGGTTTTGAACTTACTATTTCCCCGCCGGAAATTTCTCTACCGTCGAGCATCAGAGCAAAAGGAATCTTGTCCGAAAAATTATCAACTGCTGTTCCCGTAACAAACTCTGCGTAATTGTTGAACACATAGAATTCACCAAACGATTCAACCGGTCTGACACGGAAAATATACTTTGTTGCAGTCTCTTTACCCGCATCGGCAAAACTGTTTGTATATGTAATTGCGCTGTCAGTTTTGAGAATCCTCTTCACAGTATCTGAAAATACTCTGCTTGTATCGGAGATGATATCTCTGAATACATCTATTGCAGTTTCTTTAAGATAGATATAACCTGCGTTGCTGAATGTAAAGCTGAAATTGGTCTGATCAGTTCCTCTGTCATTGTTCCCGATTGTCAATGAATTCTTCTCGAGTATCAATTCAGCTGCCGGAGAGAAATTTACATTAAGCGATCTCAAGATCGGAGAGTAACCTCCTGTCGCATAGTCAATACTCATCCTGGCTATCAGATTCAATCTGGGAAATACAGAAGCGTCTATCGAGATCAGTTCAGTGAATTTATTTGAAGTTACATTCGTCATCAGCAAGCTGTCGCCCCCGGATGCACGAATACCTACAACATCAAAAGTCAGTGAGCTGTTTGGAGATTGAACATAATCCCATGAGAAGTCAGCCCATGAGTTTGCAGGCCCGACTATATTCTCAACAGTGCCTTCCTGTCTTCTGAAAGTAACATTCATTGAGCTGACAGATTCAGTCCAGTGATTGCAGCTTACACAGTTCGGTGCAGGCCTGCAGCAAGGATCGAACATTTCCGAAACACCACTTTGCGGGGCGCCGAGATATCCGATAAAACTCCATGTATGAAAGTATGACAACAAACCGATTGAATCACACTTGATGCTTCCAAACTGACGCAGCTTGGCCTTTGATGAAGCGGACAGGGTAGTGCCGCCCGGGAAATATGCAGCATTCAAAAGCATTAAGAAATGTGTGGAGTCAAATGAATTCAGAAAATTAAGAAGCGAGTCGTTAGAACCGGTTGCCGATGTCATCTTAAGATTCAGAAACTGAAGTATGTCACCGTTAAGTCGTTTTACCTTTATCATATTCAGACCCGAGTTTGTTCCGCCATCAATGTAAACATTCTTCTCTCCAACGCTGAAGTATGATGCTTCTTCACCGTTGCTGCCGTAAGATCTTACATATAGATTTGCCGGATATTCGTAAAGTCTGATACCGTCATCATTGCTTACTGTATTGAACAAAGTATTCTGAGGGAACTGCACTTTCTTTGATTTCACGATCTGTGAGAACAACTGAGAATTAATATATCTGTCATCATCGCCTGATGAAGCTCTTATTTCACCGCCATAAATAAAAGTCATGGGAGTTGACCAACCGGAGGAATCACCTCCAACAATAGAAAATGTTCTCCAGTGATATAACTTGCCTGACGTTCCCGGGAGATAGTTTGTCTTAAACTTTGTAACCGAACCCGTCGGGCTGTTGTTGACAAATAATCTTTTGGCAGGGGAATTGAAACTCAATGTCGTATCCAGTTCAACCATCACTCTGTAACTTATTCCCGGCGCGAGATTTGGATTCAGACCTGATAATTCTACAGAATCTCCGTAAACAATTGAGTTGTCAACCGGTCCAAGTGCAAGGTAGGTAGTGCTCTTAACCGGAATTGTTATCGTTGCTGAATTATTGTTTTCATTCTCTTCATTGAATCTGTTATTTCTGTCGAGAGTGACAGTCATCTGATAAATGTCAGATGAATCAACCGTGAATGAATAAGAAATTGTATCGCGGTATTGGAATGCTTTGTAAACCGTATCCTTGGAGGAAATTAAAATGTTGTTGGACTTCAGTTCAAATCTTATAATACATGTATCAGCATATAATCCGAAATTTTTCGGGTAGATCGTCAGAGTCTGCTTTTCACCGGGAAGAACAGTTTCATTCTTAAGTTTGCAGTCACTGTTTGTGATCTCAAATTCCGGAGTCCTCGGAATTCGCAGTTTTGCTGCTGCATCTCCGATAAGATTGTAGCAATTCACAGTATGCATTACCGAGAAGCTCAGCGAGTCAGCACTCATGGCTTTTCCTGCCGACTTGGTCATGTCACCGATGCTTCTGACCGAATCCCGTTTTATTGATTGCAGCATATATGTTCCAAAGGAATTTCCAACATCACCAAAACTCCAGCCTGTTGTGCCTATGAAACCAATTGCCCCTTTGCCGGGAAGATACAGAAATTGCTCACCGAAACCCCTGAAATCTGCCAAAGCATTCTCACCGGTAAAGCAAGTCAGACTGAGCACAACAGGCAGTTTATTTCCGTTAGACAAAGTATTCGGGTCCTGCATGCCAACTTCCCAGTCATGGCTTCCGGCATGTCCTCTAAAGTTAACAAATGCAGTTCCGCGATCAATTGTATTTTTTATTGAATCCGCATAATTGAAGGTTACTGTTCCGGATGTATCTGTTCTGTAAACCTTCGCGGGATATGATGACAACACCGGAGGCTCAACATACACAAACGCCTCGAAGTTTGATTTTTGCTGATGGTAATATTGCTCATAGGGAGTGCCTCCACCGGTAATGAATGTGTAAGTTTTGTTCCAATCTCCATGCGGTTCGTTTTCGTATGCTATTATCTTGTCAACAATTGTCTGAGCTTCAGACGGATAATATGCGGGAATTCTTCCAACGGCAACCTGGCTGTAATAGAAGAAGGTTCCCATGTTGAAGTTAACGAAGTAACCGTCTGACGGCGGATTTCCGTAAACCGGCACCAGGTTTTGGTAATATGCCGATGTAGGTTTGTTCTTTTTGGGATCGAGTGAGCCTCTTCCAAACAGAGTTACATATTTGACCTTAGGAGATTGCCAGTTGTCATTCACATGCTTGACAAAGTATCTTACTGCAAGCGGGTTCTCAATCCCGTATCCGAATATATCATATATGTCTTCTATCTCCGCTTTGAATGATCTGTAATTATTTTCTGTCTGTCTGTAAGCTCTGAGTTGCTCTGCCTGGGCTTCAAACAGTTTGTTGTAAACAAGAAGATAATCAGTTCCGTTTGATGAAGACACAAGATCAGGTACTTGTCTTGATTTCATTCTCGCGGGAGATTTTCTTATCGTGTCATTATAGATCTCTAACCGCGCGTTTGCCTTTGCAGAAAATTTCAGAGTGTCCGCATTTGAAGTGAACTGTTGAATCTTCAGATTGTTAGCTGCATCATAAATGAATAAAGCATTTCCCGGATTGAAACCGGCAATGCTGAATGACTTTGCAGTTGTATCTCCCTGCGGCAGGATTGACTTGTATGAACTCTCAGAGAATCTGAACAATTTCGGATAGCCAAGTTCAAATAGATCAAAATACATTGCACCTGCAAATCCCTGTGCAGGAACATATTTTATTTCAATGCTATTCTGTGAAGACGTAAGTAGTGATGACGGGAAACTTATTGTCGTATCAATTCTTTGGAAATCATTCGAATATAGGGTATCAACAGGAGTTCCATTTACAATTAAATGCAAGGAATGTTCATTAGGAATACTTGTGTCCAAATTTTGCGGATAAGCAAATACCCTTAGAGTTGCATTGGTGGCCGTTTGTGAAAGCAAGGGCAATGAAAATGATTTGCTGACTGATTGGTTTGAATTCAGCAGTGTCCAGTACCAGCCTTCCCCGCGTAATTTCTCAGTAGTAAGATACCTGTAGTCACCCCCGTTCAGATTTTCGCCTAAAGAATAAATTGCATCTGTTTCAAAATGCATTAGTTCCTTTACAAATTGCTGCGGATAGGGGATTGCAGAATTGAATGAATAGTTCTGAATTCTTAGACCGTTTGTACCACCCCAGTCAATCCAATAAACGCTTGTATCCGAATAGAGATTATAGTACTCATTTGTTGTGTAGGCAACAGAATTATTTTGTTCTCTAGAATAGGTGAGTCCACCGTAATTTCTCACCGCAAAAAAGTCTATGTAGTCATTGTCATTAAAAACGCCGTCTTGTTCTCCCTGAAAATGCATCGGTATCTGATTGCCGAGGTAATAGAGCTTTGCAGTTCGAGGATCAAATGAAGTGGTCACACCGGCAGAAACAAAATCAGATTTTTTGATCCTGTAAATACCGTCGTCAGCGATATATAGCTTAAGATAAGTTTTGTTTGGGGTGATCCAGTTGAAATTCTGACCAACTGCAAAGGCCGGAACCAATGCAAGGAATAGTAATAGAGATGCTCTCTTCATAATATTGTACAGTTCGGCAATAAGTTAATAAGGCAAATTCAGCAGGAAGTCCCCGCACGACAGACAACACGAATGACCTCAAAAAAAGTCACTGAAAGTACCTTAAAAAAAACATTAAGAAAATTGTCGAATTTTTCTAAATAGCTTTGAATTTATTTTTGAAGGAGCAACTGATGCCATTATGCCAACAACCGGAATGTGAGAACCTTTCCAGAAGTTGTATTCTTTGAACAGATCCTTTATTATTGACTTATCAGCATGAAAATCAGACAATGCGGCGCATGAAGTCAGCAAATAGTAAACAATTCTTTTCCTGATATCCGAATCCTTAAAAAATGGCGATTTCCTTAGATGCCGTGCAATACTCAGAATTGACTTTGCTTTCTCGGCAATCATGGACTTTGTATTTTTTACCATGGAAATCTTCTGCTTCGATTCCATATTCATGTAAAAAAGAACTTCCGGAACATGAATTATCTTGTTATTGCAGATTGCCGCTCTGACATCATATTCATAATCCTCCCATATTCTTGCACTTGACCAGGGTCCTATCTTATTTACGGTTTCTCTTCTCCAAACACAGGAGCTAGTCGCCCATGGCCGGCCATGAACATCAAAAATTATGGGTATGATATTCTGAAATACCTTGTCATTCTTGTTGCGCAGATAGTTGCCTGTTGATCTGATAAGCAAAGTCTTGCTGTAAGCCATTCCGCATTCCGGATTTGCTTCAAGACTGCCTACAAGCTTCTCGAGAAAATTCTTATGCCAGAAATCATCTGAATCAAGATAAGTAAGGTAATCGCCCTTGGCAACGAGTCTTCCAACTTCTCTTGATGAACCCGGGCCAATGTTCTTCTTATTTCTCAGGATCTTTACAGAAAGATCCTTTGAACGAAATCCGTTTATCTTACTTAAATTGACCTGTTCCGTAGAATTGTCATCAACGAGAATCAACTCGATTGGTCTGTATGTCTGTTCCAATACAGATTCTATGGACGACATTAGCAGGTCAAGTCTGTTGAAAAATGGAATTATTACAGATACAAGCTTGTCTTTCTTCAATTCCATTAATGGAATCTGTTGAGATTGTAAAATTGCCTTATTGAAATCAGAAAAGTAATGTCTTAGGGATTTCGAATCGCGTTAAGTTAGCAAAAATATCCTTACCAATAAAGATTATTTTGCAGTTGCGTAATGTAAAAAATCAGACGGCTTCTGACAATTCCTGCCTCATTCTTCTGATTCTTGCGTTGACTGACTTGTAAGAAGGCTTGAGAAGAATGTTCTTTCTGCCGAGCCAGTTGGGCATTCTTGAAAGCAGGGACTCGATTTCTGAGTATTTTCCTCTGCCATGTCTTTCAACATAGATATCAATGGCTTTCAATATCATTGTAACATCTTCCAATACATGAGTCTTAGAAATTCCTTTAGAAGAGATCAGGTCTCTTATTCTTTTTACCTGAGATGATTCCAGATGCAGTCCTAAATGCCAAAGATTGAGTCTTGCAATCTCTGTGCTTGAAGTGTCAAGTTCCTTAAAATTAACTTTGCTGTTGTTACTTGGATGGCGTCTGTACTTAAGAAGGACTTCTTCGAAGTTATATACTTTTCCATATCTGATTAAACGGCTTATGAATCCAAAGTCTTCAGCATGAATGAATCTGTTCTCATATTTAATTCTGTGGTCATCACAAGTCTTCTTCCTGAACATGGTTGAAGGATTGGCCAAGGTGCATTTGAATATTATGCTGAATTGCAGGTCATCATTCTTCACAGGTTTTAGAGGATGACCGGTGACTTTCCCGGCGGGATCAATCTCCACAACATTCGATCCTACCAGAACGTAATCGGGATTTTTCTCGAGAAATTCAACCTGCTTCTCAATTCTTTTCGGCAATGAAATGTCATCTGCATCATGAATTGCAATGTATTTCCCGGCAGCTTCAGAAAGTGCCGTATTGAGTGAAGCAATCCGACCTATGTTCGTGTCAAAAGAAATGACTTTCAGCCTGCTGTCACCAAGAAATTCATTAACAATATTCTGAGTCCGGTCGGTAGAGCCGTCGTCAACTACAATGTATTCAATTTCTTTGTGACTCTGCTGAAGTATGCTTTCCATGGATTCGGCAATATACTTCTCGCAATTTCTGACAGTTGTGATTACGGTTACAAGCGGCTTGGTTTTCATCAGAGGATTGATTCATTTTTGTAAGACCCTATCCATTCTGCTTTCCTTACATGGTCAAAATTCCGTTCATAATCTTTTTTCATTTTAACGAGCTGCTGAAGCCGTCCAATAGTTTTTTCAATTCTGAGAACTTCGTAATCGCCTTCAGCTCTTCCTGCAAAATCCTGCAACTTTCTGAAGCCGTATCCTCTGATTCTTCTGGTTAGAACAGCTGCTTCTTTTTTCCAGGAATGATCTGATGCAGAGTTATTTCTGTAAGCGTCAATGTAAGGTTCAAGCAATGGCTTCTGCATTCCAAAACCCCTGTACAGCCTGCGAAGATGCTTCCATGCGAGTCTTTCCTTCTTCAGGAAGTGATCGAATTTCAATTCCGGTGAGTAATGAATCTTGTAACCACATAGTCGCAATGCATAACACAATTCCACGTCTCCTCCTGAGGAGAGAGATTCCTTCTTTCTGTCACTTAAGAGTGACCTGAAGCCATTCTTGTATAGATCATCAACGGCGTTTTTCCTTAGGACCATCCCTGCACCCCAGACATATCCTTCTTTGTCTGTTATATCGCCGGCAGTTTCTGACTGTGCGCCAACTGAATAACTCTTGCCAAAGGAAGCGAACCATTCAGGAAGCGGAACTTCTGATACTGCATAGCCAATGCCACCTGCAGCGCCAATTTCAGCACTTGATTCCATTACTTCAAATGATTTAAGTGCAAAGTCAGGGTGAAGTCTGTTATCATCGTCGCAGAAGATCAAATATTCGCAGTCTGCTTCATCAATGCCGCGCTTTCTTGCATTTGAAAGACCTTGTTCATTCTCGGAAACTATTTTGTATGGGAATCCGCAATTGGATTTGTCAAGAAAATTCTCTGCAATTTCTGATGTCTTATCCCCGGAACAATTGTCCACGATCAGAAGCTCTAACCCGAACCTGTTGTCAGTCTTAAGACGACACAGGCTTCTAAGCGTACCTTCAATGACATCTGCACTGTTGTAACAGCACACTATTATGCTGAAGCCTTTCTTCAATTTGTTTCAGGTATTGCAGCTTTCAGAATTGAATGAACCGTGAATTCATGCATACTCATTCACTTGTTCTTGCTGCCTTTAATTTTCTTGAGTGTGGATTCACTGATTAGTGAATTTGCAAGAAGACTCCATTTATTTCTGTTAAACAGAGAAGGAGGATACAGCAGAATTGAGGAAATGATTAACCCGGGCACTTTGGATCTTTTCCCGGCATAATAAAAATCCTGTGCATCTGAGTACAGATGTTTTGACTTTGCCTTGAACTTTCTGTAGCGGAAGAAATCATAAGCAAGCTGGAGCTTGTATCTTGCCGCCCGCAACATTTCATCCTTATTCTGAGAGAGTAAATTAGCTTTGTTACCTAATCCCGCTAATGAATCAGCAGGGCCTCCAACAAACTCCTTGAGATTTGATACGGGTTTCTTTTTGACATCCTGAACCTGAGTTGAATAAACGATGTTCGATTTCTGAATCTTCTCTCTCTCCTTTATGTATCTCGGGCTCATCATGTATGTCAGAAGCAGGAGCGAATTGCCGTAAACGGTGTTGCCTTCTCTCCTTAACTTGTTTCCGTAATAGTTGAGTTTGTGTGAAAGTTTGTACTGTTTGTCATCAGTATAAAGATGCCGCAACACATTTGCTTCATTCATTGTCCTCTCACCGAGCGCAGAATAAAGTAATAGTGTTCTCCTTGACCTTTGGCCGGATGATTTCGGATATACCGCAAGCGACATTAAAACCCACATCAGCGCCCTGGCTCTCTTCTTGTTTTGATAATAGTAACCGCCTTTGTCAAATAGTCTTTGTGAACTCGCACGCAAACCCTGCTTTCCCGATGAGCGGGACTCATCAGTTTCAGATAAACCTTCATTACCTTTGCCTAAAAAATAACTTGGAGATGCAATGAAACTCAGGAAGAGAATCATATTGCCTTTGAAGTTCTTTCCGCTACCCTTGAACTCGTTTCCGTAGTAGCTTAGTTTATGCGCAAGAGACATTCCCGGAGGATATGCAAAGAATCTGTAAGCATTCTTGGATCTTTCGCTCAACGTATTGCCAAGCAAAGCCGGAAGAAATACATTCCATCTTGATGCGCTCTTCAGAGATTTCGGATAGACCAGAAATGAAGCAGATGTCCAGAAGACTGACCTGAACTTTTTCTTTTCGTAATATCTGTATCGGCCGCGCTCATAAAGCCTTTCCGAGTAATATTTATTCTTCTTGAATGTAAGAACTGAATACAATCTCGAGAAAAACTTCTTTGACTTGTATGCCAGTCCTTTTAAGTTCCATGGTTTTATGTCATAATAAAAGTGCTTGTAGTAATTGTACATGTAATACGGAAGCAGCTTTTTGTCATAATGCCAGCAATGATACATCACTCTTATATGAGTATTCTTCCGGTTGTCCGCATTTGATGTTTTGTTGTAACCGTTCATGCAGAAAGTTCCGAGATGAAAATCAGTCTGTATCATCTTAGACTCTTGATATGCCTTTAACAGGAACCAGTAATCCATCGTGAAATGATTATCAAGCGGGAATGGTCCGATTCTTTCCTGTACTTGTCTCTTATAGAAATAACTTACGGGATTGATTGGGAACATGTATCTGAATGGCAACATGACTTTCTTATATTCGATCTCCGGCTTTCTTGTGAATGTGTGATCTGCATATTCAAAGAATAAGTTGCTGATGAGCATTTCAGCTTCCGGATTCTTTTCGAATTCTTCGGCAACTTTGAAAAAAGCACCACGCTGAAAATAATCATCCACATTAAGGTAAACTATGATGTCACCAGTTGACATATCAAATGCCTTGTTCATTGCATCTGACTGTCCTTTGTCAGGTTCTGATATCCAATTGAGATGCGGATACTTCTTCATTATTTCTACAGTACCGTCTGTTGAGCCGCCATCACAGATTATGTGTTCGAAGTTTGGATATCCCTGATTGAGCACGCTTAAGATCGCTTTCTCGATTGTTCCTTCTGAATTAAAGGATGGTGATAACACGCTTATCTTTGGAAGCCCGGCCTTGCTCTTGCCTGCATTAAAGCTCTTGTATGTATTCTCACTCCAAGGCCAGCCGTATCTGAAATCATTCTCACTCTCCAGAAACTTTCTATGCTGTGCCTTCAGATATTTGAAGTCTTTCTTCCATTGAGCATTTCTTAGTGTTTCAAAATTCTTGTCATATTCCTTTCTGGATTTGTACAACTCCTTCAGTTTCTCAATATAAAACTCAAGCATCAATACATCCGTATTGTCATTCTGAGGATGCCTGAGCGAAAGGATCTTTCTTACTCCGTGTTTTCTTAGCTCCTTTAATGCGCTGCGAAATTCATAGCTCCAGTTTCTCTTGATTACTTCTTCGTCAACCGTATCTGCATGAGCCAGGAGAATTGCCTTTTCATATAATTCCAGCCCAACCGTTGCTTTGCCGAATCCTCGGAACAATCTGACTAAATAATCCCAGTCCAGTCTTCCGCCGGGCATGCAGTGCACAAGTTTGAGTCTTGAATCATACCATATCTGCCAGCCGGCCAATACTAGCGCATAGCATGCTTCAGAGTCGCCGCCTGATGAAAGCTCAGTACCTTTTCTGCACGTCATGGATGTCTTGAATCCGTCTGCCAGGAGTTTTTCCCATGCGGCTCTTCTCACAACCATACCTGCGCCCCATACATATCCCCGCTTCCATGTAATGTTGCCTTCGGATACTATTCCTGAATGCACATCTGGTTGCGGACCTGCTGCATAATCGCGTTTGAAATATGAAAACCATTCCGGAGGTTTGACCTCGCACAACGGTTCATTCGGCCCGCCGAGAGCTCCTATCTGATCATTGCTGCTCATGATCTCGTATGTCAGCTGCACAAAGTTCTTGTCTAACCAGTTGTCGTCATCGCATGTTATCCAATACTCATACTCGGCTACCTGATACCCCTTCTCAAGTGCAAGCTGCTTTCCCGGAATGGGCTGATCAACTATCTTAAGCTTTGCCTTGCAGTCATGCTTCTTCCATTCATTTATTATAACCTCTTTTGAATTGTCCGTAGATGCATTGTCAACAAGTATGACCTCCCACAGAATCCGCGGATCTACTTTCTGAAGTGCAATGTGCCTGATCGTTTCTGCAAGCCTCCCTGCACCATTGTATGTACAAACAATGACTGATACTCCGTTGAGTTTTTTTGTCTTATCGTAACTCGGGAAATTATTCCCAAAGTCTTTGAACGGAAGTGCAAGATACTTAAGGTCATTTTTTCGGATTACTCTTTTAAGCAATCTTAAACTCCGGTTGTAATTCCCTGCTGTCTTCAGCAATCCTTCAATCCTGCCAAGACAATATTCGATCATGGGAATGTCGGTATCACCCACTCTTTTTCGGTTGTATGACAAGAGCTTCTTGTAGCGGATCTTTCTAAGTTGCCTGAAAGTCTTTTCAAGTTCACTCTTAACTGAACCGGGCGGTTTGCCTTTGAAATGACCTTTGTACTTGATTGATGATCGTTTCAGATAGATATCGAGGACTGCGGAAGCTTGACCAAATCCGCGGAATAGTTTTCTGAGATATTGCCAGTCGAGCCGGTCATGCGGAATATGATGCTTAAACTTCAAACTTGAATCATACCAGATCTTCCAATCCTCATTCCGAAGTGCATAACAAATTTCAGTATCTCCTCCTGCAGAAAGCGTATTGCCCTTCCTGTCTGTCAGTCTTGATCTGAATCCCTTCTTGATGAGCTTTCTGAATGCGCTCCTTCGTACTATCATTGCGGCGCCCCACACATAACCTCTTTTCCATGTTATGTCACCGTTTTGTTCGGCCTGCTTTCCTATGGCAAAACTGTCTTTCCAGTCATAGAACCATTTTGCCGGAAGTATATCAAACTCTGTTGTACTTTGTCCTCCAAGAATTCCAATCTCATCGTTGCTCTTCATGATCTCATAGGTGCGCCTGACAAAATTCACATCAAGGTGATTATCGTCATCACAATAAATGAGATAATCATAGTTAGCAGATTCAAGTCCCTTTAACCGTGCTGCTGATAATCCCGGATTGATCTCTTTTACAGTCCTGAAATCTGCAAGGCATTCAGAACTTTCAAATACCTTCCTTGCAACTTCAACAGTCTTATCAGTAGAAGCATTGTCAACAATAATTATTTCCCAAGGAATATTCTCGGGTACTTTCTGTCTGCATAGAAAGTCCATTGTCAGTGGAAGCACTTTCTCACTATTGTAACAGCAAACTACAACAGAAACTCCGGGGATGGTTTGGTCTTTGCGAATAATGTTTGATGTGTCAGTAAGCTTACGCCCGCTAATCTTCGCATGAGAGGTTTTCTCAAATCCCGTCAGAACTTCTAATCTTCCTTTAAGTTTTTCTATCTCAAGCACATCAGAATCACCTCTGAATTCATTCTTTTCTGAGAATATCTTTCTGAGTGGATATTGTCTGAGCTTTCCGGCAGTTGTAAATAGTTCACCAATACGGGATTCACTCTTTGCACTGCCGTTAACGATACTGTGTCCATTACCATTGCCATTGGCAAAATCAGATGCACCAATTGATCTGAATTGTTCTCTCATCGTTTCCCAACGGAGTTCTTTGGCAGTTATCCTGTGGCGAAGTTTGAGTCTGCTCTGATAACCGATCTTCCATCCGTTTTTCCTGAATGATTCAATCAATAATTCAGGAAGTGCTTCTTCGGATGTTACGGATTGCCTCAACTGCTCTAATGCTTCTGCAAGTGCTGCTTTCCTCAACACAAGTCCTTCCGGGACGAGCACATTTCCCGTGTCTGTTATGTCACCTGAAATCATAGCCGGATTTCCGGCGTAATAAAATTGCCTGTATTTATTGAACCACTTGGGAGTAATAACATCTGTTTCGGTTTCCACTTTGCCGCCTACGGCTGCAAGGTCCGGATGCCTGCTCATGACCGAGTATGCTACTCTGACATAATTTTCATCAAGGAGTTCATTCTCTCCTAACATAACAACAAACTTGAACTTTGCACTTTGCAAAACACTCTCAAGTACTTTCTTGTCATCTGTAATGTCCGCAGAAATGAAAGTCGCTTCAATCTTGCTTGTAGAGGAACTTAGAATATTTCTTATATTTCTTTCGGCTTCATCGTCAACTTCCTTTCGGTAAACAAGCAACTCCCATCTGAAACCTTGCGGTAACTTTTGGTATGCTACTTTTCTGACTGAATCATACATTGAGAGATTGCTTCCGGCCCTGTTGACAAGAATAAGTGAAATTCCCTTGATGCTGTTCTTGCGGGGATAGTTTGGATAATCAAATTGTGTTCCGCCAAAACAAGTCCTGAGAAGAGCAAAATCCCGCTTCCGAATTATTTTCTTCATCAGTCTCAATTTCTTTGCATAAGTCGGAATCCCGGACAGAAGATTTGTGATTATTCCTATGTACTTCTCTGATTTCAGCACATGCTTATTTCCCTCATTCGCATTGACAAAGAATTTTTCATTCCAATGAAGCTGATTCCTGAGTTTGCGGTATGTGATTCTTATCCGTTTCCTTGTAGATCCGGGTTGCTTGTAAAGACTTCTGAAATCGCTAAGTTTCTTCTTCTTAGAAGACTGCAAAACATTCTTGTATATCCCGCTCGAAAGTAGGGACTCTCCTTCTTTGCGATAAAGCTTCCTGAGGGATTTCCAACCAAGCTCGTTTTCAGTGTACTGTTTTTTCGTCTTCAGGTCATTATTAACATAGAGTCTCCATCCGCTCAACCGAAGTCCGGCGCATAGCTCTCTGTACAAGCACTCCGTATTCTGTTCATTCGCTTCCTTGCTGAATCTGAAGTTCCGTTTAAACAATGACTGCCATGCTTCCTTCCTAAATACAATGCCGCTCCCGAGCAGTGACTTTTTCTCGTCGGTCAACAACCCGCTGAGACCAATGACTTCTCCTGTTCCGTAAACAACGTTGTTCTCCTTAGTCCAATCCGGAATATCAATATCTGAGAATGCCTCAACTCTTCCTCCAATTGCACCAAGGTCATTTGCCATGAGCATGGACTCTGAAGCGATCTTGAGATAATTCAAATCGGGATATACTCCGGGATTGCAGATCATTATGAAATCATACTTGGCATTGCTGACTCCAATATTAATGACTTCACTGTAGGAATTACTTTCACTTACAGATATTTTGAATGGAGTCATCAGCCGGAATCTTGCAACTGCCTCGTTAGCAGTATTCATAGTTGGTTTGTTGCCCGAGCCGTCAACAAGAATTATTTCGCTTGGTATGTATTCGAATTTCCGAAGGTTTGCAATCTGCCTTATGGTATTTGATATCTTTTCATCAAACTTTGTGACCGGAATAACTATGCTGACTCCCATACCTGTGATAGGAGTCTTGAATTCAGATATCAGCTCAAGATTGGAGAAGACTTTGTTGCTGTCTAATATGATCGTCTCAGTAAGCTGAGCTGCTGCGCCTTGTTCATCATCATACTGTTTGAAAAGTTTCTTCGCATTCTCAAAAGAATAATTGCCATAATGAACATTTCTCTTCTTTGTAACTTCTTCCTGCTTATCTTCAGGCAAATACCTTGTAAAAATGTCTGCAGCTTCCCTGAGGAACCTCATATCCTGACCTGTTCTCATGTCATTAAGCGTCATGGATGTCGTATGAATTCTGTACTTGGCCAGTGCCTCGGGTTCGTAACCAATATCAAATTGCGATGCAATCCTCACCCACATCTCCCAGTCTTCACAACCAATGTTCTTCATTACATAACCGCCGACCTTCTCGTAAGTGCTTCTTCTTACAACCATTGCGCAATACTGTATTCTCTGCTTCTCGGCAAGCTTGATCAATGCATTATCAAGTATCCCTGTCTTCTCAAGATCAGGTTCTGAGAAGAACATGGTATTGCCATCATCATCTATATATTCCTGTCTGCAATAAGCGGCTCCAATGTCAGTGTAAGTTTTGAATATCTCTGCAAAGGTCTTGTAGAAACCGGGCATCACAAGATCATCATCATGAAGCAAATGAACAAGATGACCTCTTGATCTTCTGACTGCCTCGGTGAAATTAAAGGAGTGTCCTACATTCTTTGGATTTCTGTAATAAGTTATTCTCTTGTCGCCAAGTTTCTCAAGCATCTTGGGAATGTCAACTTTCGTTGAACAGTCATCAATGATCTCGATTTGCATAGATCCGTCTTCAGGATATTGGCTGAGAACACTTTCCAGAGCTTCGAAAATATAATCCTTGGGATTATATGTCGGAATCATAACAGACCATAACGGCCTGTCAGTGCCTTCGGGTACCGGTAGAATAATGTTGTTTGTAAAATCGCCTGTCAACTCAATCAGTTAATTTACTTTCCATTTCAATTCTCTTGAGATCAGATCATTGTGCTTTGATTTATCTTCATTCTCAAACAGGATCTTATGTATAGTAAGAATGTCTCTGTAATTCTGCAACAAATATTTCCTGTCTGTCGCCAAAAGTTTTCTGAAAAATCTCTTTGCCTGCTGAATATTATCATTGCGAATATTCCAAAGCACAATGTCAAAATATCTTTGTGCAAAGATCACTGAGATCTTGTCAGAGTATTTTGTTCCGAGTACACTACTCATTTTTCTGTAAAACTTAAGGTCCTTAAGCAGATTATTATACATAGAATCACCCTGCCATTGACCGCTGCCGTGAACCCTGTATATGCTCATGTTTCTGTCAATGTAACGGATCTTTCCCTTCCGTGAAAGCAGAAGATATGTCAGCATATCTCCGTAAGGCATCTCTGCATACCATTCCGGGAGAGGAAGAATATTTCTCATCATTACAGTCGGCGTCATGATAGGATTGTATCCGTTCAGCAGAGATTCGACAGGAAGCAAATCAGTCTCTTCAAGATATACTGTCTCGAATTCATATCCTGTATCATCATTTATCACCGTTGCTTTGTGATAGCACATTACCGAATCAAGATTTGCATCAAGGAAATCTGCTTGTATCTGAAGTTTATTCTCATCAGTCCAATAGTCGTCTCCGTTGAGAAGCGCTAGGTATTCTCCGATACATAAAGGGTTTGTAGCCATATCCATTTCCATCATGCCTATGTTCTTCTCAGGGAGAAAGAGTTTGAACTTCTCCGGAAACCTTTCCTTATATCCGAGTACTATCTCTCTTGTCCTGTCTTTCGAACAATCTTCACCGAGAACAATGTCGAAATCAAAATCCGTTTTTTGAGAAAGCACACTGTCGAGACAGCGGGCAATATACTTCTCGTGATTGAACGCGGACATCCATACGGTAACTTTCATTTCCGTAAAGATAATCTGCCTATCACAAACTTTTAACTCCTATATACATGCCTCTTCCAAACAGCCCTTCTTTGTCATAATGAACATTGAGTCCTGCATCTTTGAATGCCTGCAAGTATTCTGCGTCATCAAACAAACCAAGCTCATGCCTTTCCGTGAAATGAACTACCTCTTCCTGAGTTCCCGCAAGATAGTGAATATCAAGAATTGATAGTCCGTCTTCAAGCTTGCTGGTGTACATCCAAGTGATCTTCAGCTCAGGAGTGTCATAATGATTCGCAGTCACGCGGTCTGTCCAGAAATTTTCCCTGCTGAACCACGGCTCAATTATCAGGAGTCCGCCCGGATTGAGGTGTGATGACATGCAGTTGATTGCCTTGTGAAGATTCTCCTTTGTCTTCACGTAAGCTATCGAGCTGAAAAGGCATGTTACTACATCATACTTTTTGCCGGCATCAAAATCTGACATGTCTGCCTGAATGAACCGGATGCCGGGGCATCTATCTTTGGCAATTGCAAGAAGATCAGCATTCAGATCAAGGCCTTCACATTCATATTTGCTTCTCAAGTGCTCAATGTGTTTGCCTGTGCCGCAAGCAGTATCAAGCAATGTCCGGGCACCGGGACAGAATTTCTTTATGAACGCATCCAGCTTGCCTGCGGCAAGTGTATAATCCTTGAAGTGATAGATAGCGTCGTAGAACTTTGCAGATTTTGTGAACAAGTCAGTCAGATTTGTTTAATAGCTTTGGATTTCTGTAAGCCGGAAAATATTTGTCATTCATATCTGCTCCAGCTCTTGTGCAGATAGTGTCGTATACTGAGCGATCATAAATCTGAGCCAAAGACTTGAATGGCAAGCCATACGCTCCGTAACGTTTCTTTGAATGGGCAATGCTGTCGTCATCATTAGATCCGCCACCCAGATTCATGACAGGGATCTTACAGGATCGAAAATATTTCAGTCCGCACCAAAGAAGAAGGGGAGTGCTCTCTCTTGCATCAGGCTTTGCAACATTGAAAAAGCAGAGTCCCTCATGAGGAGTATGAGCGAATATATAAACAGAGTTGACTTTGTCTTCGCTTGATGTTCCAACCATCATAATATTATCTAGCGCGCAAAGATGATCGAGTGTTGCCATTGAGAAATAATTTGCCGAAGACATTTTGTACCGGTCAAGAAAATTGTAATACTCTCTCTTAAAGAATTCGGTCAAGCGGCTCTTGTCATAAATGAAAGAAGACTCATGTCTCCGATAATCTTTGATCTGCCTCCGCCTGTTGCTGTCAAGTGATTCAAAAATGTCGGTCAGACTTCGCTCAATATCAATATAGTAAATGCTCGTTCGGCTTACAGCATCTTTTTCTTCGAAGTAAGTCCTGTTCTCAAAAACAGGATTCATGCTTATGTAGCCGCACACATATCCCGACTTTTTCGTAAACTCATTCCAATGATGCGGGAAATCCGGGCAATCATTGTTGCCGGTAAAGCCTGAAAATCCGTAAGGTGTGACAATGTCTTTGAATCCGTCAAAATCTCTCTCGGCTATCGGACAAACGATCTTCGTGTTTCCATTCTCATACATGTAAAGAAATGTTCTGTAAGATGTTGTGAGATGCATTGCATAGCAATTGTCCCACGTATGTGCAAATGAATGTCGGATGTTCTTCAGCACATCGTCCCATTCATCTTTAGCCTCAAGGCGTATGAGAGTGTGCATGCTCATTTCAACGTGTAGCTTGAGATCATTTCCATTACAGCAGAGGGTGAGTTGAACATCAGCACATCTATGATTGACAGTGCAGGAACGAAGGGACTCCTGAACTGTTTGTATTCCCTGATCTCCGGCTCAATGAATTTAAGAGCTATGCCTCGCTTACTGAATGAATCTTTGTTGTATATATTTTCACCTCCCGGAAGATTGATGTAAGAATCAGCTTTCTCACTGTGGCAGATGCCGATAATTTTTTCTTCTCCTTTCAGTTCGTTCTGCGCTGAGCTCTTTCCAAATTCTCTTCTGAGTCCGGCATAATTACAGACTTCGAGTATGCTTTGAAACGCAATATCCGAGATTAGTTCAGAATCAATATTGAGCGTGTTGCTCACAAGTTTGAAACAATCGCTGTAGAACGGAGCTCTTGAGTAACTCATCCGGAGTTTCTTCAGAATATTATCCTTCCAGCCGTCTTCTTTCAAAACTCTTGTCTCATTGATCTTCCTGTTCTGGCTTGCATCCATCAAAGGAACAGAGAGATAAGCCGGCGCGCCATTGATAAGTATTCTGTTTCTGTTTATCCATCCGCCCGTAATGAAGTTAACATCTTCCAGCGAAATGAATTTATCCGACGCATGAATAAGCTGAAAGTAGCCAATGTAGGGGAAGAAGTATGGCTGGTTGATGGAGAGGTTTCTCAATGTATGTCAATCGCATTGAAATGGGTCATTCGCATGTATGATAAAGAAATTTATTCAGCACGATGATGTTGGCTTTGCCCATAGGTTCGAACTTCTTAAAATGCCATCTTTTTTCGCGAAGCAAATGGCAACCTGACCCAAGGTACTATTATAAGGTCTAATCAGATAACCTGCAAAGTCATAAATTTCGTAAGCCTGAGGAACTATAAACGAATTCAAATCAGATATTATTTGAACAGTTTGAGAGAACTTAAACAAAGAGCTTTCAAAAATGAACAATTTTGTTTGTCCTGGAAGCTTTGTTGCTCCCCTAAGTGCTTCAATCTCAAAACCCTGAACATCCATTTTCACAAATTCCGGAATCGGCATCTTTCCTTCCTCAATCAAAGAGTATGAAGTGACTGTAAGTATTTCTCTTTGTTTGTTCATTGATTTTAGAATTTCATTCTCCTTAACCAGGCAACTTGCTTCGGCTAAGTCGTCACCCCATGTTGTTAAAACGTGCCTTTCAATTGTGCTTCACGCTCCACTTAGAAAATATCTAGAACCAGGATTATTTTCACAAAATTCTTTCAAATAAAGTCCCATTTCCGAGAGTGGTTCTATCAAAAACAAATTTGCCTCCGGGGAAAATGATTTTGCAATTGCACTCTAATCTGCTTTGTTTGCGTCAACATCAAAAATACTCATGCAATTTAGCCCTCTTTCCTTAACACCCCTCAACAAAATTCCCAAGTCATCAAAATCAGCCATTGTTTCTGCTTTTAAGTTCTTATGTTTAGTCTATGAAATCTCTGACATTAAATTAAGAATCAGAACAATAGATTTGGCCAAAACTGAATGTTGATTTAATTAAAGAATGAATATGTGGTGTAAGTCAGAATTTGCAGGCAATTTTCTTCGAACTCGTATAAATTTCAAGGTCAAAATTTATGAGATTGAATTCACATTCGCGAATTTGTAGTATTACTATCCCCAACAAACTAAATCAGTATTTCACTAATCGAATGGTAAACTATACCAAAAGAATCCTAATATTTGCTTTAGCCAGAACTGGCAGTACTTCGTTGATGAATTTGATCAATGTCCACAAGTCAATTTATGCAATTAGTGAACCATTCAATATTGGCAACAAGGAACACTTTAAGGGAATGGGAATAAACGGAATCTGTGAAAATGAGATCTCAGAATTCAAAGAACTTGATTTAGAACTCAACAGAATTTTTCTTGACTTCAATCTTATAAAACATGTTTGGCATCCGTCAGGATTTCCATTCATAGAAAGTGATCCGGGATATGCATTTAAATTCTTGATGTCAAAGAATGAATACTTATTGAAGAAGTTTGATTACATAATTTTTCTAAACAGACGAAACAATCTTAAGAGATTAGTATCATCACTTATGAGTATGCAAACTGGGGTTTGGGACTCATATCAGACTTCAGCGGGCAATATACCTGAGGAATTTGTTTATGCACCTTTAAAAATTGATTCGATTAAATGGCATCTGGAATATGATAGATATTACATCGAGTATTTCAAATCCGCTATTGTGAATTCCGGTATCAAATTTACAGAGGTTTTTCAAGAGGATTTTTTTGACAACAAAACAGATGTCGAATCAAAGATAGAAAAATTTCTAAAGCTCTCAGACTTTTTGGATCTCCCTAGGAGATACAATTATGATCAAATGATGACAATTGGCGAATACCTATATTCGAAAAAGCATCAACAGAATTCAAGGGTTACATATGACAAAGTACCAAACATTCAGGAAATAGAAGACACGTTTGGTTCAGATGAAAAAGGTTGGATCTTCAAATAGGAAAGAAACCTTCTGAAGAATGTTTCTCGGCCAATCTAAATTATCATCCCCGCAGCAACTGTTTCTTTGGTCCCTTCGTCAATCAATATCAAACTTCCTGTATTCCTGTTCTTTGAGTAGCTGTCATGAAAGAGGGGATTTGTCACCCTTAATGAAACTCTGGCAATATCATTCATCTTAATATCCTTATCCTTTTCGATCCTGTGCAGCGTGTTAATATCGATCTTGTATGTCACTTCCTTTATTATCGCTCTTGCATCTTTTGTTGTATGCATCAGAAGATACTTTGCTCTCGGATTCATCGGCTCCCTGTTAAGCCAGCACATGATGATGTCAATATCCTGACCTGTCTTCGGCTGGTTGTGAGGCCTTACAATCATGTCGCCCCTGCTTATGTCAATGTCATCTTCAAGATTTATAGTAACTGACATCGGTGCAAACGCCTCTTCTATCTCGCCGTCGTAAGTTACTATGGATTTTATTTTAGATGTCAGGCCGGAAGGAAGCACAATAATTTCATCACCCGGTTTGAATATTCCGCTTGCCACACGGCCCGCGTATCCGCGATAATCGTGATGCAGGTCAGATTGCGGTCTTATTACATACTGTACGGGAAATCTGCAGTCAATATGGTTGTTGTCGCTACCGATGTGAATGTTCTCCAAAAGATAAAGCAATGTCGGACCTTCATACCAGTCCATATGCTCTGAACGATCAACAACGTTATCTCCAAGCAGAGCGCTCATAGGCAAGAAGTGAATGTCCTTTACTTCAAGCTTTGCAGCAAATGCCCGGTAGTCCTTTACTATCTTGTCATAAACTTCCTGTGAAAAATCAACAAGGTCCATCTTATTGACGCACAGAACAATGTGGTTGATCTTGAGAAGTGATGCGATCAGGGAATGCCGGCAAGTCTGCTCCACTACACCGTTACGGGCATCAACAAGTATGAGTGCAAGATTTGATGTAGAAGCGCCTGTTACCATGTTTCTTGTGTACTGAATGTGTCCCGGCGTGTCTGCAATTATGAACTTTCTCCGCGGAGTAGTAAAGTATCTGTATGCGACATCAATTGTAATGCTCTGTTCTCTTTCCGCACGCAATCCGTCAGTCAGCAGAGAAAGGTCAACATATTCAAGACCCTTATGAACGCTTGATTTTTTCACATTCTCAAGCTGATCTTCAAATATTGACTTTGAATCGTAGAGCAATCTTCCGATCAATGTACTCTTTCCATCATCTACGCTTCCTGCAGTTGTAAATCTCAGCAGTTCATTTGCTTTGTAATCGATCATTAATATCTTTTTTAACTTCGGTTCAAATTTTTATTACTTTCCCGTTACAAGACTGCTTGCTTTTATGAAGCTGTTTTCCGGGATGCTGATGTATTGCTTGGTTACTGTACCGCTTCCTACAAATGTTCTTGCGCCAACATTGACTCCGCCGTTTATTATTGCACCGGTTGAAATGTGGCATTGATCGCCTATGACTGAATCGTGTTCGATAAGAGCTTTAGAATTGATGATACAATTGCAGCCAATCACTGCATCAGCATTAACAACAGACTGATGCATTACAATTGTGCCTTGCCCGATCTTTGAATATTTTGATACAACCGCATATGGCGAGATGACTGTTGCGATCCTTGCACCGAGCGAAATCAGATGCTCGAATATCTTCACTCTCACTTCGCAAGAACGTATGAAACCAATTGTTATCAGAAAACTTGTGTCGGTTCCGATAAGCGAAGGGATATCGTCGTCGCATGCAATGATCTTCGAATCCAAAACTTTCTCGCCTATCTTTTCTTTTACATCAACTATTCCTGCAACCTCAAACTTATCCAGGCAGTAAACAATATCAAGGCACGATTTGCAGTGTCCTCCTCCGCCTATAAGAATTATCTTTTCCTTGCTCATCAGATCCTCGGACTGCTGGGCAGACTGACTATTCTGTCCTCAAGCCAGTTCGCTCCTTCAAGATCCATCTTTTCACATTCGGAGTACATTCTCAGCTTGTTGAGCAAAGTCCAGGATGGCCTGGTCATTACACCTGCATCGTTTGAAAATTTCAGAAACTCATCTCTGTCTTCCCTGTCCTTCATAAATATCACATTCAGCCAATAATTCGAATAACAATCCTCCGGCTCGGTATAAAAGTCCAAACCTGTACTCTCAAAAAATTCCTTGTACTGCTCAGCCAGTTCACGTTTGCTTTTTATGACCGACTCAAGTACTTCCATCTGAGCCACTCCTATTGCGGCATTGATATTTGACATTCTGTAGTTGAATCCGATTTCATCGTGTACATATTCCCAGCGATGCGGAAGCTTGGCTGTTGTTGTGATGTGCCTGGCCCTCTTTGCAATTTCCTCGTCATTTGTTATGATCATTCCTCCGCCACCGGTTGTAATGGTCTTGTTGCCGTTAAAACTAAGAACGCCAATCTTTCCAAATGTTCCCGTATGGTGGCCCCTGTATTTGCTTCCAATTGATTCGGCCGCATCCTCAATCACGGTGATGTTGAATTCTTGTGCGAGTGCATTTAGCTTGTCCATCTCAACAGGATGTCCGAATGTGTGAACTGCAATTACCGAAACAATTCTTCTTCCGGTTTTTTTATTATAGCAGAAGCCGTCATTTCGGATCTCCGAATTAGTTACAAGAAATTCCCGGAGTTTATCAACATCAATCCCCAGTGTTTTTGTGCTGTTGTCAACAAACAGAGGATGTGCTTTGCAATAAGCTACTGCATTTGCAGTCGCCACAAAAGTAAGAGAAGGCATTAAGACTTCGTCATTCTCCTTTACTCCGGCAAGTATCAGAGCAGAATGCAGAGCAACTGTACCGTTGGATGTTGCAATAGCGTATGAAGCTCCGGTAAACTCCTGTATTCTATGTTCAAACTCACTTACAAACTTCCCAATATAAGATACAAAGGTTGAATCTATACATTCATTAAGATACTTCTTCTCGTTTCCTGCAAAAACAGGTTCGTGCAATGGAATGAATTCCTTATGCCCAAACTGTTTCTTTATAAACTCAACTGTTTCACGATGCATTATTAATCTTGCTTGGGGATGATTGTAAAAAAAAATGTTTTCTGCGGTCTCAAAAATTTCCATTTCAGATATAGGGAAATTTCTTAGTAGATTTATGATTCCAGTTACTCAGAAGTAACCTTCCTTCTTCCGGTCTTCCATAGCAGTATCGGATCTCTTGTCATCTGCTCTGGTACCTCTTTCTGTTTGTCTTGATGCAGCAACTTCAAGTATCACATCTTCAAGAGTCATTGCCTCAGAGTACACTGCACCGGTACATGTAATATCTCCAATCGTCCTGAATCTTATTCTCATCATCTCCGGCTTTTCTGTTTCTCTCAGCCGAATGAAGTCGTAATAAGCAAGTATTGATCCGTCGCGCTTGAAGCAAAGCCTGTCGTGTGAGAAGTACAAACTCGGGAGTTTAATTTTTTCCATGTGAATGTATTGCCACACATCCATCTCAGTCCAGTTGCTTATTGGGAATACTCTGAAATGCTCACCGGGATTCTTCTTGCCGTTAAAAAGGTTCCATAGTTCGGGTCTTTGATTCTTCGGATCCCATTGTCCGAATTCGTCGCGGTGAGAGAAGAATCTTTCCTTCGCTCTTGCCTTTTCTTCGTCCCTTCTTGCTCCTCCCATTGCCGCATCTATCTTATGTTCTTCAAGTGTATCCAGCAATGTAACTGTCTGCAGCATATTTCTGCTTGCATTGTAACCTGTCTCTTCTTTCACTCTTCCACTGTCTATGGAATCCTGAACATTTCCGACTATGAGCCTTACGCCAAGTTCTTTTATCAATTCATCTCTGAAGATTATGGTGTCTTCAAAGTTATGTCCTGTGTCAATATGTATCAGCGGGAATGGTATTCTCGCTGGGAAGAATGCCTTGCGTGAGAGATGTGCCAGAACTATTGAGTCCTTTCCTCCGGAGAAAAGCAATGCAGGCCTGTCAAACTGAGCCGCAACTTCTCTGATCACAAATATTGATTCTGCCTCGAGTTCCCGGAGATAATTCAGATTGTATGATTCCATTTATTATTTTCTTCTTAACAAAGATGACACATATTCTTCAAGAGCAGCAACGGACTCATCAACATTTGACACAGATGTGTTGATCACAAGTTCCGCAGTCAAAGGTTCTTCATACGGAGAGTCAATTCCGGTAAAGTTTGGAATTTGTCCCGCCCGTGCTTTTGAATAAAGACCTTTCACGTCCCTTGACTCACAAAGATCAAGCGGACATTTCACATAGACCTCGTGAAAGTTTTCATTACCTACCAAATTTCTTACAGTTTCCCTGTCAGATCTGAACGGAGATATGAAAGCTGTAAGCACTACCACTCCGGCATCAAGAAAAAGCTTGCAGACTTCACCCAACCTCCTGATGTTTTCAATGCGGTCATTATCACCGAAGCCAAGATCCTTGTTCAACCCTGCTCTGACATTGTCTCCGTCAAGCAAATAAGTCAGCACACCTCTTTCGTGCAATTTCTGCTCAAGCAAATTAGCCAGAGTTGATTTGCCTGAACCTGAAAGACCGGTAAACCACAGGACAAAAGAATCATTTCCTGTCAGATTCCTTCTGTCTTTCCTTTCGATCCTATGTCTTTGGGGAATTATGTTTGGATCGGACATATTGATTTTACCGCCAAACCAATGGTCTGGTTGAAGTCGGCAATTGTACTTTTGTTTTTTAAATATAAGGTTATGAGTCTTTTTTTACAATGTATGTTTTGCTGTTTACATTAATGATTGTTAATAATATGATTTCCCCTGTTAATCCAAATTCTGCTAATGAATTGAACTTTGCCTCAATTGCATTTCATAAGAGTCAGGGCTTATTTCCCATTTCTCGTTCCCAAGCCCCAGCTTGGGAACGCTACAAGAGTCAGGGCTTATTTCCCATTTCTCGTTCCCAAGCCCCAGCTTGGGAACGCTACAAGAGTCAGGGCTTATTTCCCCATTTCTCGTTCCCAAGC
>WBZL01000219.1_pt1 | contig 62646 bp, 54 predicted proteins | sample 5204291 | NCBI WGS metagenome assembly WBZL01 (sample SAMN12344345, study PRJNA552823) | activated sludge metagenome | biome: Activated sludge suspended growth; feature: Nitrification reactor; material: Wastewater; isolation source: activated sludge from nitrification reactor of wastewater...
CTCTGCAATAGGTGGCATTTGTCGAGCAAGGCTTTGCGAGAGCTGCCCGACAGATGCCACCACCGAACGCGCCGGCGCCGGATGACCGGCTCCCAAATGGGTGTTCAGGTGCTTTCTTTGCTTACTTTCTTTGCACCAGCAAAGAAAGTGAGTCGGCCGCCGGGCCGAAATCCCGGCCGGGGGCGGTGGGGGGCGACCTCAGCACCCCGAAAGGCCGCAATGCGCCGGACGCGCTCTCTCGCCCGTCCGCTCCGCCCCGAGGCTCCGGACCGCCTCAGACGCCCAGCAGCCGCGTCAAGGCCTGCGCATCCTGCGACAGCTGGGACGAGCTGCCGTTCATCACCACCAGTCCCTTCTCCAGCACCGCCGCGTCGTCGGTGTGGGCCAGCACCGCGCGCACGTTGCGGTCGACGATCAGCGTGGCGATGCCGCTTTCGCGGATGCGGCCGATGACGCGCCAGATCTCCGCCACGATCTGCGGCGCCAGGCCTTCGGTGGCCTCGTCCAGGATCAGCAGCAGCGGGTTGGTCATCAGCGCGCGGCCGATCGACAGCATCTGCTGTTCGCCGCCGGAGAGCTGGTGACCCCCGTGGTCCATGCGTTCGGCCAGGCGCGGAAAGGTCTGCAGCACGCGTTCGAGGGTCCACTCGCGCTGACCGTCGGGGCCGGCGCGCTCGCACATCACCAGGTTCTCGCGCACCGACAGGTTGGGAAAGATGCCGCGGCCCTCCGGCACGTAGCCGATGCCCAGGCGCGCCATGCGCTCGGGACGCGTGCCGGTCACCTCGCGGCCCTGCCAGCGCACGCGGCCCGAGGCCGCCGGCACGTAGCCCATCACGCTGCGGATCAGCGTGGTCTTGCCCATGCCGTTGCGGCCCAGCAGGCCGAAGGCCTTGCCGGGCTCCAGCGCCACGCTGGCGCCGCGCAGCACGTGACTGTCCCCGTAGTAGGTGTTGAGGCCCTCGACGGCCAGCAGCGGTGCGCGCAGACCGTTCATCCGGGGTCTCCGAGGTAGGCCACCTGCACCTCGTGGTTGTCGCGGATGGCCTGCGGCGTGTCGCTGGCGATGACGCTGCCGTTGACCATCACGGTGATGCGCTCGGCGATGCGGAACACGGCGTCCATGTCGTGCTCGACCAGCAGCACCGCGTGGCCGGCCTTCAGGCCTTGCAGCACCTCGAGCATGCGATCGGTCTCTTCGGCGCCCATGCCGGCCAGCGGTTCGTCGAGCAGCAGCACGCTCGGCTCGGTGGCCAGGCACATCGCGATCTCGAGCTGGCGCTTGCCACCGTGGCTGAGCGAGCCTGCGGTCCGGTCGGCCATGCCATCCAGGCCCACCGCGGCGAGCGCCCGGCGCGCGATGGCGCCGGTGGCGGCGCACTGCGCGGCGCTCTCCCACATCGCCCAGGGCCGCGGGTGGCGCGCCTGGGCCGACAGCCGGCAGTTCTCGAACACCGTGAACTCCGGGAAGATGGTCGTGCGCTGGTAGCTGCGGCCGACACCGGCGCGTGCGCGGCGCGGCTGCGGCCAGGCCGTGATGTCGGTGCCCTGCAGCAGCACCTGGCCGCCGCTGGCCGGCAGCTCGCCGCTGAGCATGTTGATCAGCGTCGACTTGCCGGCGCCGTTGGTGCCGATCACCGCGTGCACCTGGCCCAGCTCGAAGCCCAGCGACACGCCGCTGACGGCGGTGAGCCCGCCGAAGCGGCGGCTCAGCTCGCGGCACTCCAGCAGCGTGGTCATCGCGGCGCACCCTGGCTGCGGCGCGCCGCGAACAGGCCGATCAGGCCGCGCGGCAGCAAGGCCACGAAGGCGATGATCGTGAAGCCCAGGGTCAGCTGCCAGTGCTCGGCCAGCAGGTCGCCCACCAGCGCCGGCGTGGCGTAGAACTCCTTGAGCAGCACGAAGGCCACTGCGCCGAGCACCGCACCGCGCAGGTGGCCGATGCCTCCGAGGATGATCATCAGCAGCACCGCGCCGCTCTCGTGCCAGGACAGCAACTCGGGGTTGACGAAGCCGTCCTTGGCCGCCAGCAGGAAGCCCGCCAGTCCGGCCAGGGCGCCGGCGATCGTGAACGCCGCGAGCTTGTAGAAGTAGGTGGCGAAGCCGACCGCGCGCATGCGCTGCTCGTTGACGCGGATGCCGGCCAGCGCGTGCCCGAAGCGCGAGCGGCGGATCAGCGCCAGCAGCCCGTAGGTGAGGGCCAGCGCCGCCAGCACCACGTAGTACAGGTGCAGCTTGTGGTCGGTGTCCAGCGGGCCGAGCACCGGCCGCACGTTGAGGTAGATGCCGTCGGTGCCGCCGCCGAGCTTGGTGTCGTGGAACACGAAGTAGGCCATCTGCGCGAAGGCCAGCGTGACCATGATGAAGTAGACGCCCCGGGTGCGCAGGCTGAGGGCGCCGACGGCCAGCGCGTAGGCGGCGGCCGTGCCCACGCTGGCAGCCGCCAGCAGCGCGGCATTGCCGGGGTCGGCCTCGGGCGACATCAGCACCGTGGTGTAGGCCCCGATGCCCAGGAAGGCCGCGTGTCCCAGCGACACCAGGCCGGTCATGCCCACCAGCAGCTCGAGGCTGAGCGCGAACACCGCCAGCACCATGATCTTCAGCGCGAGGTCGCTGGTGTACGGCGTCAGCACCGCCGGCAGCGCGGCCAGCAGCACGAGCATCAGCCAGGGCAGGCCGCGTCGCATCTCAGAAGCCCCGCCGCATCAGGCCCTCGGGGCGCCAGACCAGCACGACGGCCATCAGCAGGTACACGCCGATGCCGCTGAGCTCGGCGAAGAAGACCTTGCCGAAGGTGTCGACCACGCCGACCAGCAGCGAGGCAATCAGCGCGCCGGTGATCGAGCCGATGCCACCGATGACGACGACGACGAAGCAGATGATCAGCACGTGCCCGCCCATGCCGGGGTACACGCTGCTCATCGGCGCGGCGATCATGCCGGCCAGCGCCGCCAGCGCCACGCCGCCGGCGAACACGATGCGGTACAGCCGCGTGATGTTCACGCCCAGTCCGCGCACCATGTCGCGGTTGCTGGCGCCGGCGCGGATCATCATGCCCAGCCGCGTGCGGTTGACCACCGCGTACAGCGCGATGCCGATGACGATGCAGGCCGCCGACGCGAACAGCCGGTACACCGGGTAGGTCATCAGCTCGCCCAGCGGGATGGTGCCGGCCAGCCACGGCGGCACCTGGACGCCGTGCACGTCGTTGCCCACGAGCAGCGAGCGCGCCTCCTCGAAGACGAGGATCAGCGCATAGGTCATCAGCACCTGCTGCAGGTGCTCACGCTCGTACAGATAGCTGTAGAAGGCCCACTCGAGCAGGTAGCCGAAGGCCGCCGCGAGCAGCGTGCCGGCCAGCAGCATCAGCAGGAAGTTGGGCCCGAACAGCGGCGCGATGGCGAAGGCCAGGTACGCGCCCATCATGTAGAAGCTGCCGTGGGCGAGGTTGATGACGCCCATGATCCCGAAGATCAGCGTCAGTCCCGAGGCCACCAGGAACAGCAGCAGGCCGTACTGAACGGCGTTCAGGCACTGGACGAGAAAGGTGGCAAGGTCCACGGGCGGCGTCGAGGGGGAGCCGCGGATTATCGTGGCCGACCCCGGCCGCCCCAGGCGGGGATTTCCAGCCCCGCCCCGGCCGCCGCAGGGGCGGGGCGCTCGGATCCCCGTTCAGTCCAGGGCCAGCGCGGCGATGGCGCCGATGGCGCCCAGGGCGCCGGCGGGCAGCCCCCACCGCTCCCACTTCGACACCGCGTCGCCGGCCACCACCTCGACCGGCACCGGGGTCGACTCGAGGACCCGGTTGGTGACGGAGTCTTCCAGCATGCGCGTCAGCGAGTTCTTGCGCGCGCTGCCCATCACGATGTGGTGCACGCCGAGCTGTTCGGCCATGCGGCAGATCTCCTGCGCCCGCTCGCCGGTGACCCAGTGGGTCTCGTGCGGCACGCCCGACTGCTGCAGCACGCGACGCGCCGGGGCCAGCGCCGCCTCGGCCTGGTCACGGTGCCAGGCGGTGCGGTCACCCTTGTTCAGGAAGCGTGCCATGTGGCGGGCCATGCGCGGCTGCACGTTCAGAAGGTGCAGCTCGAGCTCGTGACGGCGTTGGTATTCGGCGATCGCGTGGCGCACGGCGCGCAGGGCGTTGGCCGAACCGTCGACGGGAATGAGCACCTTGAGCATCGAGGCTTCTCCTGCGAAGGGTTGTGAAGGCGGTACCGCGGCATCGGCGGAGCTGGCACCGGCTGGACGCCGGCCGGCCATCTCGTCCAGCCGCGCGTGGATGCGCGAGGCCAGTCGATGGTGATTCTTGACGAAGCCGGCCCACAGCACCACCGGAATGGCCAGCCACAGCAGCCAGCCCCAGGCGCCGGCCCCGTCGAGCACCGGGCGCAGCAGCGGCTCGCCGCGGATCATATTCACCGCAGTCCACGCCAGCACTGCCGCGCCGGCATAGGTGATGGCCGGGAATCGATCGACGAGCTTCAGCACCAGCGTGCTGCCCCAGACCACGATGGGCACGCTGATCAGCAGGCCCAGCACCACCAGCAGCATGCTGCCGTGCGCCGCGCCGGCCACGGCCAGCACGTTGTCCAGGCCCATCACCGCATCGGCGATCACGATGGTGCGCATCGCGCCCCAGAACGTGGTGGCGGTGGTGCCGTGCTCGCTGGAGTTCGGGGTTTCCGGCAGCAGCAGGCGGTAGGCGATCCACAGCAGCAGCACGCCGCCGGCCACCAGCAGGCCCGGGATCTTGAGCAGCCACACCACCACGACCGTCATCGACGAGCGCACGGCGATGGCGCCCACCGTGCCCCAGATGATGGCCCGCTTCTGCAGGTGCGGCGGCAGCGCCCGGGCGGCCAGGGCGATGACGATGGCGTTGTCGCCCGCCAGAACCAGGTCGATGACGACGATGGCCAGCAAGGCGGACAGGAAGGTGGAGGGATCCATGAGGTGCGGTCGAGTTGCGCCACGGCGCGTGGGGTCATTCTGGAGGCCGCGCCGGCGGCAGCGATCGCGAATCGCGATCGATCACGAATCGCGAACGAAGTCCGCACTTTCCCAGGGGGCGCTTGCGAACGGCGCGAAGGCCCTGCCACAATGCGGCCCATCCCGGGCCCCTGGGCCCTGGACCTTGCAAAGCGGGAGTAGTTCCACGTCCGTGTTCCGGACGTGCCGCGTCGTCGTCAATTCGAGCCCCTGGGCTCCGCGGCGCGGGTTGCCTTCACGGCATGAACCAGACCTTTGCCTTTCTTCGGTTCCTGGAGGAATGGCAATGTCGTCTGCATCCGTCGTGCGCTCTCCCCGTCGTCTGCTGCGCCATGGCACGCTGCCGCAACTGGCCGCGTTGGAGGCGGTCGTCCGCCTGGGCAGCGCCACCCTGGCCGCCGAGGAGTTGTGCATTGCACAACCCACGCTGTCGGGTCACCTGCGCAAGCTCTCCGAAGCGCTGGACGTGCCGCTGTTTCGCCGCGAAGGCAAGCGACTGGTGCCCACCGACGCGGCGCTGATGCTGCTGCAGGCCACGCGCGAGGCCTTCGACGTGCTCGGCCGCTGCGAGGATCGCCTGTCCGACCTGCGGCCGGCGCCGCGCCGGATGTCGTGGACACCGGCCGTGGGTCACCACGCGGGCGCGGCACCCTGAGCCGGCGGGCCCAGGGCCCGCGGACTCCGGGAGCCGCCGCGCCTACATCCGGCAGCCGCGCCCGGGATCGGCCAGTGACTTGACGGCCACGCCGGTGACGACGTTGTAGTTGCCCCTGACCTCGCGCACGTACATGTCCTGCGTCGGGTTGTGCTGCTTGCTCAGCGTGAACTTGCCGCGCGGGCTGTCGATCTGCGCCTTGCGGATGCCGGTGATCACCGCATCCTTCTTGCCGATGTCGCCCTTGGCGGCGGCCAGCCCGGCGCCGAGCATCTGCGCCGCGTCGTAGCCCTGCATCGCGTAGACGTCGGGATTGGCCTTGTAGGCCACCGCGTACTTGTTGCGGAAGGCCTGGTTGCGCGGGGTCTCGAGGTTGTCGCCGTAGTGCAGCGTGGTGATCAAGCCCTGCGCGGCGGCGCCCTGGGCCTCCAGCGTGCCGTCGGTGAGGAAGCCCGAGCCCATCAGCGGCACCGACTTGCGCAGGCCGGCGGCGTCGTAGTCCTTGACGAACTTGACCGCACCACCACCGGCGAAGAAGGCGAACACCACGTCGGGCTTCTGCGCCGCGATCTCGGTCAGCAAGGCCTGGAACTCGACGTTCGGGAACGGCAGGCTCAGGTCCTTGACGACCTGGCCGCCGCCCTTCTCGAAGGCCTCGCGGAAGCCCTTGACCGTCTCGTTGCCGGCGGCGTAGTTCCAGGTGATGGTCATCGCCTTCTTGTAGCCCTTCTGCGCCGCCACCACGCCGGTGGAGTAGCCCGGCTGCCAGTTGGAGAACGAGCTGCGGAAGATGTTGGGCGCGCATTGCGCCCCGGTGATGCCGTCGGCGCCGGCGTTGGGCACGATCAGCAGCGTGCCGGTCTCCTTGGCCACGCGCGCCATCGCCAGTGCCACGCCCGAGTGCACGGTGCCGACCACCACGTCGACCTGGTCGCGCTTGATCAGCTTGTTGACGTTGTCGGTGGCCTTCGACGGATCGCTCTCGTCGTCGACCTTGAAGTACTGGATGGCGCGGCCGCCGAGCTTGCCGCCCTGCTCGTCGACGTAGAGCCTGAAGCCCTTCTCGATGGCGTCGCCGAGTGCCGCGAAGGTGCCGGTGGCCGGCAGCATCAGGCCCACCTTGAGCGGGGCCTGCTGGGCCTGCGCGGTGGCAAGAGTTGCGGCCAGGGCCGTCGCGGCGAGGGCGGTCTTGAACAGAGTCATGTCGTTCTCCGGGAGGGGATGCGCCGAGCATGCCCGCAGGCCCGGCGCCGGGGCACCCGGGGTTTGCCGGATGCGTGGCCGGTTCTTGAGCCAGATCCAATCGATCGGGCCGCCAGGCCCGGCCGGCGGCCCGGCGGCAGCACCGCGGCGGGCTACTCCAGGGGCAGTCCGACGTAGTTTTCGGCCACCGCCTTCTGCGCCGCCTCGCTGCGCACCAGGTAGTCGAGCTCGGCGCGCTGCATCTTGGCGCCGAACGGGCCGTTGTCGGGGAACAGGTGCATCAGCTGCGTGAACCACCACGAGAAGCGCTCGGCCTTCCAGATGCGGGCCAGCGCGCGCTGCGAGTAGGTGTCGATGCCGGCCGGGCTGCCGCGGTAGTGCTCGGCCAGCGCGCGCGACAGCAGCCCGACGTCCGAGGCCGCCAGGTTGAGGCCCTTGGCACCGGTGGGCGGCACGATGTGCCCGGCATCGCCGGCCAGGAACAGCCTCCCGAAGCGCAGCGGCTCGGCGACGAAGCTGCGCAGCGGCGCGATGCTCTTCTCCAGCGACGGCCCGCGCACCAGGCGTGCCGCGGCGTCGGGCGGCAGCCGGCGCTGGAACTCGTCGTAGAAGGCGTCGTCCGACCAGTCCTCGACCTTGTCGGTGAGCGGGCACTGGATGTAGAAGCGCGACCGGGTGCTGCTGCGCATGCTGGCCAGCATGAAGCCGCGCTCGGTATGCCCGTAGATCAGCTCGTGATCGACCGGCGGCACGTCGGCCAGCAGGCCGAGCCAGCCGAAGGGGTAGACCTTCTCGTATTCCTGGATCGCGTTGCGTGGCACGCTGGCCCGGCACACGCCGTGGAAGCCATCGCAGCCGGCGATGAAGTCGGCGTCCAGGCGCCGGGCCACGCCGCCCTCGACGTAGGTGACCCAGGGGTTCGAGCCGTCGAAGCCGTGCACGGTCACCTGGTCGGCCTCGTACACGGTGGGCCGGCCCACCGCCGCCCGGTGGTCCATCAGATCGCGCGTCACCTCGGTCTGGCCGTAGACCATCACGCGCTTGCCGGTCAGGCGGTGCAGGTCGATGCGGTGGCGCTGGCCGTCGAAGCTCAGGTTGACGCCGTCGTGCGGCAGGCCCTCGGCGTGCAGCCGGGTGGCGACGCCGGCCTCTTCGAGCAGGTCCACCGCCACCTGTTCCAGCACGCCGGCGCGGATGCGGCCGAGCACGTAGTCGGCGCTGCGCTGCTCGATCACGACGTTGTCGATGCCGGCCCGGTGCAGCAGGGCTCCGAGCAGCAGCCCCGAGGGGCCGGCGCCGATGATGGCGACCTGGGTGCGGGTGGTCACGGCCTGTCTCCGTCGGGTTGTCTTTGAGGAGGCGCAAGCCTAGTGGCCGGGATCGCGCAAGCCAATGTACGCTTGCAACCACATCTTGCACTTTTGGAACCCCATGCCTCGCATCCGAACCGCCCGGCGCCGGGCTCCAGCGCGTCCGCCGGCGGCCGTCGTGCCGGCCTACGCGCTGTACGGCGAGCCGCTGCAATCCGGCGTGCCGGACATGCTGCACGTCGAGACCATCGCCCAGCGCAGCCGCCTGCACGGGTTCGAGATCGGCGTGCACCGCCACGCGGCACTCTTTCAAATTCTGGTCATCCGCGGCGGTCGGGTCGACGCCCAGCTCGACCAGCGCACGCTGCAGCTGACGGGCCCTTGCGCGATCACCGTGCCGGCGCTGGCGGCACATGGCTTCCGCTTCTCGCGCGACATCGACGGCGCGGTGTTCACGATCGCCCAGCCGCAGGTCGCGCTCCTCACCGGGGCGCTGCCGGCGCCTGGCAGCCTGGTGCAGTTGCGCGCGCTGGCGCCGGTTCCGCGCCCCTTGCTCGACGCCGCCGACGCGCTGCGCGCCGACTATGCGGCCGTCGACCGCTGGCGGGCGCTGGCCATCGACGCCGCGCTGCGCCGATTGCTGGTGGAGCTGGGCCGTGCATTGCCCATGGGCGCCGCGGCGCACCAGGACACACCGGCGCGCGCCCTGCATCACGTGCAGGCCTACGGGGCGCTGGTCGACGCACGCTTCCGCACCCAGCCGCCGCTGGCCGAACTGGCGGGCCAGCTCGGCATCACGCCGACGCAGCTCAATCGCTGCTGCCGCCGCGTGCTCGGGCGCTCGGCCCTGGACGTGCTGCACGCGCGCGTGCTGCTCGAGGCGCAGCGCGAGCTGAAGTACACCATCACCAGCATCAAGCAGATCGCCCTCGGCCTTGGCTTCGTCGACCCGGGCTACTTCACGCGCTTCTTCGTGCGTCACACCGGCCGCACCCCGTCGTCGTGGCGACAGGCCAGCGACGCCGCCTGACGCGCCGCGCCGGCGGGGGGCCGGCCTGACTCGCGGGCGGCCGCGCGGTGCGGCCGTATCGACGAACAGCGGGCGTCCGGCCGCTCACTTCCGCCACTCGCGGTCGATGGTCGCTGGCCAGAATGCAGCGCTCACCGCAAGGCAGGAGGACCACATGCTTCGACGCCTGTCACGCGCGTTGGGCGCACTGCTGCTGATCGTGGGCCACGCGGCGATCGCGGCGCCGCAGGGCTTCAGTGCCTGGGTGGATGCCGCCGGGCCGCGCCACCGCAGCACGCTGACCGTGCAACTGCAGGCCGGCGCCGCCGATGTCGGACGCAGCGGGCAGCTGTTCGTCGCGGCGCGCCTGGCCGACGGGCAGTGGGTCGCGCTGCAGCCGCAGGGCTGGCAGCCGGTGCAGGGGGCCGTGCCGCCCTACGCCTCCGTGACGCTGGGCTCGCACCGCATCGAGATCGTCCGCGATGCCGACCTGTCCGGGCTGGACGGCACCGAGGTCTACGCCGGCTGCGGCACCAGCCTGGACGACATGCTGGCCCGCGAGTCGTATGCGCGCGTCTACACCGTCGGGGGGGCGCTGGCCGGCGCGCCGGCGGCGGGGGACTACCTGAGCTTCTCGATCAACGTCCAGGACTTCAGCTACGCCGAGCTCAGTGCCGCGGCGGTGCAGCGCATCGTCGACCTGCACGAGCGCTACCGGCTGCCGGTGGACGTCTACCTCACCGACACGATGCTGGACCTGTACCAGCGCCAGTTCCCGGCGTTGATGGCCCGCCTGACCCGCTCGTCCTACGTGGGCCTGAACTACCACCTGCGGCCGCCCAAGCCGTACTACGGCACCTACGACTGGGCCGGCCTGACGGGGCAGCCGCTGGCCACGCAGGTGGCCACGATCAGGCAGTACGAGACGCACCTGACCGATCCGGTCACCGGGCAGCCCTCGGCCGCCGAGGGCGGCTACGCGCGCTTGCTGACCCTGCCCAATGCCCGACCCGCGATCACGGCGGCCTTCACGTCCGGTGAGGGCCAGCTCACCGAGGCGACGGCCCAGGCCTTCCGCGAGCTGGGGGCGACCTGGAGCCTCAGCCACGTGGGCGGTGCGCTGAACCTGGGCGAGTCGGCCAACGGCCTGTACCTGCGCCCCGAGCACCACGACCTGCTGCTGTTCCAGCAGACCGGCAGCGGCGCGGCCGCGGCCATCGAGGCGGCGCTGCAGAGTGCACACGACGGCAGCGGCAGCCGGGCACCGTTCTTCGTCGGCGTGAAGATGCATGACAACGACTTCTTCGCACAGAAGTCGGCGTGGCTGACCGTGTACATGGACGGATCGCGCCGCCCGCCCTGGGACACGACGGCGAAGGCTCCGCTGAAGAGCGCCGCCGAGCAGGCCGAGCAGTGGAGCCTGTACGAAGGCGCGCTGGCCTACGCCGATGCCCAGCGTGCGCGCCTGGGCGTGGCCGGCGCGGCCGGCTTCGCGCAGCTGCGCGCCACCAGCGCCGCGCCGCTGCTGTACGTGTCGGGCACCATGCACATCGAGTCGGCGCGCCTGAACTGGCCCGACGTCGACGCGCTGATCGCCTTCTTCCGGCGGGCGGTGGCTGCCGGACACGTCGGCACCCAGGGCAGCGGCATGCGCTGGTCCATCGGCGCCGACATGGCCTGGCTGGACGGTGAACCGCGTGCCGGCGAGGTGGTGCGCACGCTGGCCCCGCTGGGCGTGGAGTTCGACGTGCACACCCACGACGCCGCCGAGCGGGCGCGCGCGGCCGAGCGGCTGCGCGCGCTCGGCGCCACGCCGACCGGCGTGGTCTCGGGCGTGCTGGTGGAGGAGCTCGACCCCCTGCTCGGCATGGCAGCTGCGCCTCCAGGCGCCGACTGGCGACCGGAGGCGTTGTGGGGGCTGGTGCTGAGCGCCGGTCACGGGGAGACGACCGACGACACCGCAGCCGGGCTGTGGCGGCCGCGCTCGTCGGCCGACTGGAAGGCCCACGATCCCGCCGGCACCCTGGTCGCCGTCGGCCATGCGGGCCGCACGCCGGAGGCCGCCGAGGCCCTGGCCGGTCGGCTGGCCGAGGGCAGCCACGTGATGCCGGTCTACAGCGCCACGCTCAACGTCGCTCCCAGGACCTTGCAGGTCGTCGGCACCACCCAGGGCATCGACGCCATCGAGGCCTGGGCGGCGCGCGTCGGCCAGCTGCCGCAGGTGCGCTGGGCCACCATCGCCGCCACGGCGCGTGCCTGGCGCGATGCCGGCGCGATGGCCAGCCGCATCAACCCCTGAGCGGGCAGCGCGGGGGCCGTGCCTCAGACGCGCTCGAGGATCATCGCAATGCCTTGCCCGACCCCGATGCACATCGTGCACAGCGCGTAGCGGCCGCCGCTGCGGTGCAGCTGGTTGACCGCGGTGGTGGCCAGGCGCGCCCCGCTGGCGCCCAGCGGGTGGCCCAGTGCGATGGCACCACCGTTGGGGTTGACGCGCGGGTCGTCGTCGGCCAGGCCCAGGTCGCGCAGCACGGCCAGGCCTTGGGCCGCGAAGGCCTCGTTGAGCTCGATGACGTCGATCTGCGACAGCGGCAGACCGGTCAGCTCGAGCACCTTGCGCGTCGCCGGTGCCGGGCCGATGCCCATGATGCGCGGCGGCACGCCGGCGGTGGCCATGGCCACGACGCGGGCCCGCGGCGTCAGGCCATGGCGGGCGGCGGCGGCCTCGCTGGCCACCAGCAGCGCGCAGCTGCCGTCGTTGACCCCGCTGGCGTTGCCTGCCGTCACGCTGCCATCGGGCCGCACCACGCCCTTCAGCCTGGCCAGCGCCTCCAGGCTGGTCTCTCGAGGGTGCTCGTCGCGGCTCACGACGACCGGGTCGCCCTTCTTCTGGGCGATCGACACCGGGGTGATCTCGGCGTCGAAGAAGCCGCTGTTCTGCGCCGCCACTGCCTTGAGCTGGCTGGCCAGCGCCATGCGGTCCTGGGCCTCGCGCTCGATCCGGTACTCGACGGCCACGTTCTCGGCGGTCTCGGGCATCGAGTCGACGCCGTAGCGTTCCTTCATCAGCTTGTTGACGAAGCGCCAGCCGATGGTGGTGTCGTAGACCGCGTTGCTGCGGCCGAACGCGGTTTCGGACTTGGGCATCACGAAGGGCGCCCGGCTCATGCTCTCCACGCCACCGGCGATGGCCAGCTGCAGCTCGCCGGCACGGATGGCCCGGGCCACCGTGCCCAGGGCGTCCAGGCCGGAGCCGCACAGGCGGTTGACAGTGCCGCCGGGCACGTCCTGCGGCAGGCCCGCCAACAGCGCGGCCATGCGGGCGACGTTGCGGTTGTCTTCGCCAGCCTGGTTGGCGCAGCCATAGATCACGTCGCCCAGGGCCGCCCAGTCGACGCGCGGGTGGCGGGCCATCAGCGCGCGGATGGGAAGGGCCGCCAGGTCGTCGGTGCGCACCGACGAGAGGGCGCCGCCATAGCGGCCGAATGGCGTGCGCAGGGCGTCACAAATGAAGGCGTGCGGTTGCATGGTCGTCGGATGTCAAGCGGTGCCGGAGGATGCCGATGGTAGCCACCGCACGGCCGGGCGTGACGGATTGCCGCCACCTGGGGCGGCCACCCGGGCGGCCCGCCGGCTCATTCAAGTCACGGCCCGCCCCTGCCGATGAACTCGCACGCACCGGAACCCGGTGTGTGCAACCGTCTGCCTTCGCCTGCCATGCACAGCACCGTCGCCGTCCAGGACCTGAAGATCGGCATGTTCATCCGGCTCGATCTGGGGTGGATGTCGCACCCCTTTCCGCTGTCGAGCTTTCGCATCAGCTCGGCGGACCAGATCGCCACGCTGCGCGGGCTCGGGCTGGACCGGGTCGTCTGGCTGCCCGAGAAGAGCGACCTGCCCGAGGAGGGTCGGGCCGAGCCGGTGCCCCTGGCGCCGGTGGCCATCGACGAGGCGGCCCTGGCCGCCGAACGGCGCCGCGCCGCCGTGCGCGCCCAGCGCGAATCGCTGGCCCGCTGCGAGGCCCAGTACCACGAAGCCACCCAATCCCTCAAGCAGATCGGCGACCTGCTGAACACCGCGCCCGAGTCCGCCGCGCGCCAGGCCGAGACGCTGGCCCGCGCGATGCTGGACAAGATGCTCGCCGCCGACGACCTGTGCATCCGGCTGCTGACCACGCATGCCGGCGACCGCGTCACCGCGCACGCCCTCAACGTGACGGTGATCTCGATGCTGATGGCGCGGGCCCTCGGCCTGACCGAGACCGAGCTGATGGACGTCGGCACCGGTGCGCTGCTGCACGACATCGGCAAGCTCGACCTGCCGATGCGCGTCCACCACCCCGAGGACGGCTTCTCGGCGGCCGAGACCAAGGCCTACCGCGACCACGTGCAGCTGGGCCTGACGCGCGCCCGCCGCATGAACCTGCCACCCGGCGCGACGCTGGTGCTGGCCCAGCACCACGAACTGGCCGACGGCAGCGGCTTCCCTGCCAGGCTGAAGGCCGACGCGATGAGCACGCCGGCGCGCGTGGTGGCCCTGGTCAACCGCTACGACAACCTGTGCAACCCCGGTCCGCGCGGCACCGCGCTGACACCGCACGAGGCGGTGTCGACCCTCTTCGCGCAGAGCCGCAGCAAGTTCGACATGGCCATCCTCAGCGGCTTCATCCGCATGATGGGCGTGTACCCCGCCGGCTCGCTGGTGCAGCTGACCGACGACCGCTATGCCATGGTGACCCAGGTGAACTCGTCGCGCCCGCTCAAGCCCAGCGTGCTGGTCCACGAGCCCGGCGTGCCGCGCGACGAGGCGGTGGTGCTGGATCTCGAGTCCCTGCCCGACCTCGGCATCCGGCGCAGCCTGCCGCTGGCCAAGCTGCCGGCGGCCGCGGCGACCTTCCTGGCGCCCAAGCCGCGCGTGACCTACTACTTCGACAGCCTGTCCGCCGGCTCGGCGAACCCGGCCGACGAGGCAGGGATCGGCGTGTGAAGCAGCCCCTGCGTCAGGCCCCGCAGCGCTCGACCGCCCGCACCGCCGCGTCGCGGCCGATGCACTGGAGCGAGCTGCTCGAAGGCCTGCCGCTGGCAGCCTGGATCGTCGACGTCGACCGCCGCAGCGTGGTGGCAGCCAATGCCGAGGCGGCCCGCATCCTGTCGATGGACCTGGGCGAACTGGTCGGCGCCGATGCGTCGACGCTGCTGGCCACACCCGAAGACCTGGCCTACTGGGACGAGGCCGCGACCGCCCCGCCGCGGGCGCTGGACTCGCAGTCGCTGCTGTGCGCCCCGGACGGCCGCAACCTGGCCGTCGAGCGCAGCATCCGGCCACTGCCGGCCATCGGCGACCTGGCCAGCCACTATTGCCTGGTGACGCTGCGTGACCGCACCGCCGAACAGCAGGCCGCCGATGCGCACGAGGCCGCCGTGGCCGAGCTGCGCGCGACGCTGGAGTCCACCGCCGACGGCATCCTGGTGACCGACCTGGCCGGCCGCATCCGCTCGTTCAACCGCCGCTTCGCGCAGATCTGGGGCATTCCGGACGCCACGCTCGAGGCCGGCGACGACCGCGCCGTGCACGACTGGATGCGCCGCAGCGTCGTCGACCTGGACACCTACCAGCGCCGGTTGACCGCCATTCAGGAGGCGGCGCTGTTGTCCAGCACCGAGCAGATCACGTTGCATGCCGGCCAGGTGCTCGAACGGGTCAGCCGGCCGCTGTGGCAGCGCGGCCGTCCGGCCGGCCGCGTGTACAGCTTCCGCGACGTCACGCGGCAGCTCGCCGCCGACCAGCGCATCGCCGAGCTGGCCACGACCGACGCGCTGACCGGCCTGCCCAACCGGCGCCGCCTGGCCGAGCGCGTGCTCGAGGCTGCGGCCCGCTCGCGCCGCATCGGCGAAGGCTTCGCACTGCTGCTGGTCGACCTGGATCGCTTTCGCCAGATCAACGACAGCCTCGGCCACGACATCGGCGACGAGGTGCTGCGCACCGTGGCCCAGCGCATCCAGAGCTGCATGCGCCAGGACGACGAGCTGGCACGCATCGGCGGCGACCAGTTCGCGGTGCTGGTGCACGGCGCCGACGGACCGGCGGCCGAAACGATGGCCCGCCGCGTGCTCAACATGGTGGGCCAGCCGTGCAGCATCGAGGCGGCGCAGTTCACGCTGACCTGCAGCATCGGCGTGGCCCTGTGCCCGACCCACGGGCGGACCATCGACGACCTCGTGCGCCATGCCGAGACGGCGATGCGCGCGGTCAAGGACGCCGGGCGGGCCAACTACCGCTTCCACCAGCCGCAGGCCGAGGTGGACCTGCGTTCGCACATGCGGCTCGACCACGCGATGCGCCAGGCGCTGGTGTCGGGCCGGTTCCGGCTGAACTACCAGCCCCAGATCGACCTGGCCAGCGGCCGCGTCATCGGCGCCGAGGCTCTGGTGCGCTGGCGCGACCCCGAGCTCGGCGACGTGCCGCCGTCCGACTTCATCGGCGTGGCCGAGGAGACCGGCTTCATCATCGCCATCGGCGACTGGGTGCTGTCGCAGGCGCTGCGCCAGGCGGCGCTGTGGCACGAGCGCGGCTACGCGGTGCCGATCGCCGTCAACGTCTCGGCGCTGCAGTTCCAGCAGGCGCAGTTCGTCGAACGCGTGGCCAACGTACTGGCCGTCAGCGCGCTGCCGCCGCACCTGCTGGAGCTCGAGCTGACCGAGTCGATCCTGCTGCGCGACGCCGACGAGGCGCTGCACCGGCTGCACGCGCTGGCCCGCCTGGGCGTGCGCCTGGCCATCGACGACTTCGGCACCGGTTACTCCAGCCTGTCGTACCTGAAGCGCTTCCCGATCGACAAGCTCAAGATCGACCGCAGCTTCGTGCGCGGCCTGCCCGGCGACGACAGCGATGCCGGCATCGTGCGGGCCATCCTGCAGATGGCCCACGCCCTGGGCATGAGCTGCATCGCCGAGGGTGTCGAGAACGACGCCCAGCGAGCCTTCCTGCTGGCCGAGGGTTGCAAGGAGTACCAGGGCTACCTCTACGCTCCGGCGATGGACAGCCTGAGCTTCGAGAAGCGGTTGCTCGAGCCGATGCGCACGACGGGCGGCGACTGAAGCGAAGGGCTTCATGCCTGTGCAGGCGCGGCATTGTTTCGTCGGCTGGCGGCGCCGAGCGGCCTCTGGGGGTGCTGAGCTTGCCCCCCACCGCCCCCGGCCGGGGTTTCGGCCCGGCGGCCGACTCACTTTCTTTGCTGGTGCAAAGAAAGTAAGCAAAGAATGCACCTGAACACCCATTTGGGAGCTGGTGTGCCGTCCCTGGCGCGCCCTGCCGCGACATCTGTCGGGCTGCTCTCGCAAAGCCTTGCTCGACAGATGCCACCTATGCCGGCGGTTGCAGCTCGGACCTTCCGCGCACTCGGCCACTGCCGCGAAAGAGCTCCGCTGGACCGCAGGCTCTCGTCGACCCTGGTGACCGAGTGCGCCAGCGGTCGCGTCCCGGCTCCGGTGTAGGTGGCACTGTCGAGCAAGGCTTTGCGAGTGGCTGCGAACAGAGCCAGGTCTTGAACGCATGGCCCCGCAAGCACCGACTCCCACATGGATGTTCGGTATTCGAGGTGCTTTCTTTGCGTCCTTTCTTTGCACCAGCAAAGAAAGGATGTCGGCCGCCGGGCCGAGACCCGGCCGGGGGCCGTGGGCGACCGACTCGCCCGCTTGGCGCCGCGAGCAGTCGTCGCACAATGCACATCCATCCGGTGTTGCCCCGGGCCCCGTGCCCGCCCACCTTCCCTCCGCGACGATGCTCTACAAGTTCAAGTCCAAGGCCTGTGGCGACGTGATCATGCTCGGCCCCAACGGCGATCAGCTGCTGAGGCTGATGGGCCGCGAGCCGGCGCCCAAAGGCATCATCGAGCCCAGCCACATGGCGCTGGCGCGAAAGCGCCTCGAGGCGGCGGTCCGGGAGGCGGAGGCCGCAGCATCGGCCGACGCGTCCGGCACGGATGTCGATGTCTCCGACGACGATCAGGCGGCGCGCGCGGTGGGCCTGCGGCAGCGCGTGTGGCCGATGGTTCAGATGCTCGAGCGGTCCGAGGCGGCCCGCGAGCCGATCGTCTGGGGGGTGTGAGTGCCGGTCGGACGTCCGTTGGTGTCGTGAGCGGCGTCGCGATGGATCAGCAAGTCACGCGCCTGGTCGTCATCCGCCACGGCGAGACCGACTGGAACGCCGGCCAGCGGGTGCAGGGCCACACGGACATCGAGCTCAACCCGCTCGGTGTGTGGCAGGCCGAGCGCATGGCCGAGGCCTTGGCCGACGAGGGGGTGCAGGCGATCTACAGCAGCGACCTGCGGCGCGCGCGAGCCACGGCCGAGGCGCTGGCGCGCCGTGTCGGTCTGCCGGTGCAGGTTGCGCCGGGCTTGCGCGAGCGGGAGTTCGGCTCCTTCGAGGGCCTGACCTTCGCCGAGATCGATGCGCGCTGGCCGGCCGAGGCCCTGCGCTGGCGCGGACGCGACCCGGCGTTTGCGCCCCCCGAGGGCGGTGAGGCGCTGACGCCGTTCTATCGACGTGTCGTCGACACCGGCGAGACGCTGGCCGCCCGGCACCGGGGGCAGCTGGTGGCGCTGGTGGCGCATGGCGGCGTGCTCGACTGCCTGTACCGCGCCGCCGCGCGCGTGGCCCTCGACGCGCCGCGCAGCTGGATGCTCGGCAACGCGACGATCAACCGGCTGCTGCACAGCGACCAGGGCTTCACGCTGGTGGGCTGGAACGACGCCGCGCACCTGAGCCTGCCGCCGGCGGGCTGACGCCGGACCCCGATGGACCAGGGACCGCCTCGGCGGTCCCTTCCCGGTCGTGATCGCCACCCGGCGGTCATCGCCGCCGGACGTCTCGCCAGGCGTTCTTGCTCGGGTTGATGGTCACGCAGGACGTGATGTCGCGTTGCCAGGGTGTGCCGTCGGTGGTCTGGCCGGCACCGACGATGTGCTGGCAGTTGGTGCCGCCACCACCGCCGCCGCCACCACCCCCCCCGCCGCCGCCCCCGCCACCGCCGCCGGCGGTGAGCAGGGCATTGACGCCCGAGGAATTGGCACTGCCGGAGATCAGCGACGAGACGAAGTTGGCACCAGCGAAGGCCGTGCCGTCGAGCACGTTCAGCACGTACAGGTAGGACAGCGCCGAGCAGTCGCTGCCGCCGGCGATGTTGGTGGTGAACGCGATCGCGCCGTAGGCCACCACCGGCCGGGTGTTGGCCTGCTCGCCCACCGGCAGGTCGAAGTACCAACCACGCTGGGTGTCCCAGTCGACGCTGTTGTTGGTCATCGTGTCGGAGGCCCGGCTGTAGGTCTGCGACACCAGCGAGCTGCGGGCATTGGGCAGGTAGGTGCCGTCGGCGATGGCGTAGAAGCTCTGCACCGCGGCGCTGCCGAAGTCGGTGATGTCGAGCAGCCGGCCCGTGCCCACCAGCACGACACGCTTGGTGCCCTTGAGGATGAGCTCCGGCGCCGCTGTCACCGGCTGGCGGTTGCCCGAACCGTCCTTCAGCACGGCCAGCAGGAACGGCGCGTCCTTGGCCACCAGGTCGAAGCGCCAGACGTTGCCGCGCAGGTCGCCGCCGTACACGTAGCGCACCTTGCCGCTGCTCTCGACGAAGGGGCTGACGTGGGTCAGGCCCGACTCGGCGGCCAGCGTGCCGTCGGCGACGGTGAACTCGTGGAGGATGGCGCCGGTGTCGGGGTTGACCATCCACAGTCGACCCTTGCCGTCCGCGGTGTTGTTGTAGCCGGACGTGACCAGCACGGCATAGGTGCCATCGGTCGTCTGCACGATGACCGGCCGGCCCAGGGTCTGACCGACCTTGGCCTGCGTGGTGGTGTCGCTGATCGACGGGAACTCCCATTTCACGCGCGACGCCAGCTGGCTCTCGGTCAGCCCGCGCGGGCTGGACACGTCCAGCGCGTAGTACGAGCGGCCCGAGGCGCCCATGCCGGCGACGAGCAGCTTGTCGGTGCTGGCCGACTTGCCGATCACCGGCGAGCCGTCGAGCTGGGTCTTGAAGGCATAGCCGCGTTGCGTGGTCTGGCCGATGTCGGGCAGCACGGCTCGCGGCACGAAGGCCCACAGCTCGGTGCCGGCGGCGCTGCCCACGGTGTCGACGGCGTGCAGCATGCCCTCGCCCGAGGCTACGAAGACCACGCCATCGTCGCGACTGACCACCGGCTCGCTGTTGATCACCGCGCCCATCAGGCTGGTGCGCGTGCGGAAGGTCGTGCCTTCCAGCGAGCGGTCGCCGCGCAGGTAGTTCATCACCTCGTTCGTGTCGCCGTAGACGCCGGACGGGTTGACCGTGCCGCCGACCGCCGCGGCCGTGAACCCCACGCCGGCCGTGCCGTTGTGGCTGGCGATGACGCGCGTCGTCCAGTTGCGCGCATTCAGCAGCGACGCCGTCGACCAGTTGGCGGTGGTGCTGACCGCGCCGGTGCTGGTGTCGATGGGATTGGCCGTCAGGTCACCGACCCAGCCCGAGGGGTTGTAGGTCCCGAAGTAGGCCTTCGAGTCCCCGCGCTGCAGGTTGACGGTGCTGACCGCGATGCCGCCCTGGGCGCCGGTCTGGCTGAGGATGTCCATCAGCCCGGCGCGGATGGCCATGGCCGTCTCCGACGCATTGCTCGACCCGTACATCTGCCCGCGGCCGTTGATCGTGGCGTGCCACAGGTCGTCGATCATCGTGGCGGTGTTCGACGCCGGCGTGGGCCAGGTCGGCGCGGTGACGAAGGGGTCGGTGGCGGACGGCCAGATCGTGCCCTTCATGCCCAGCGTCAGCGCGTAGGTGTTGAGGTGCAGGTTGGTGTTGGAGTCGGGGTTGGTGATGGACTGGTCGCCCAGCGGCACCTTGCCGGCGGTCAGCGGCGAGGTGCTGGCGCGCAGGCGCAGCGTGAAGTAGGCCAGGGCCTTGTCGGCCAGCGAGCTGGACGCGATGGACTGGTACGGCGCGCCGCTGCCGTAGGTGCTCTGCGTGTAGGTCGGTGGCGCCACCGCGCTGTCGTTGGCGAAGCCGTCGGTGATGATGAACGAGGCGTTGCGCTGGCAGGCGTACTGGATGATCGAGGTGTTGGTGTCGAACTGGCCGTGGATGTACGACATCGTCGTGTGCGTCGGCGTGCCGCCGCTGCCCTCGGCGGTGTAGAACTTGCCGATCACGGCCAGCCGGTTGCTCGCCGCGGCGGTGGCGTCGGCGTCGTACATGGTCGGCGCGACGTTGTTGTTGAAGGCCACGACGCCCATGCGCAGGCCGCTCATGTTCTCCAGCACCTCGCCCATCGCGGCGCCGAGCATCAGGCGGCGCTTGCGGTAGTAGGTGAACCAGTTGGCGAAGTTCTGCAGCTCGTCGGCGTAGCTGCGCCCCGACGGGAAGGTGTTGCCGCTCTTGATCTCGTAGCGCTTGAGCGTCTGGCCGTCGAAGTTGTCGATGCAGTTCGTGCCATCGACCGTGCAGCTCTCCTTCTTCCAGAACGTCGCCGGGTAGTACGAGACCGTGGCCTTGCACAGGCCCGCGCTGACGGGCACGGTATAGGGCAGCGTGCCCGGGAACGTGGCCCACAGGCACTGCACGTTGGTGGCCCCGGTGGGGATGGTCATGCCGGCGGTGAAGGTGAACTTCCACTCGGAACTGGTGGACGCCAGGTTGGCGTTCAGCACCATCGTCGTCGTGCCCAGCGCCGGGTGTGACTTGGTGGCCGTGGTGCTGGCGTTCGCGTAGCTCGCCGTCGCGCTGCCGACGTAGGCCGGCGCCCAGGGCACGTAGGTCTTGGTCGAGTCGTAGTAGATCGAGTTGTAGTCGGGCGAGCGCGTCCAGGCCACCTCGGTGGTCGGCGGGATCGCGTAGCCGTAGGCGCTGCTCGGGTCGCCGTAGACCTTGTTGCCGGCGCCGGTGCCGTTGGGGAACAGGTAGAACATGTTCCAGTCGTACGAGGCACTGCCGGTGCGCTTGGCGCCGCCGGGATACAGCGTGGCGCTCTGGTAGTTGCCGTAGAACCACCCCTGGAAGTTGCCGTCGATCATCACCTCGGCATCCATCGAGCCCGACTCGTCCATCGCGAACACGACATTCGGCTTGGCCAGCACCGAGGCCTTGAGCGGCAGCTCGGCGACGTTGGTGGCGTGCGAGGCGGCCGAGCCGAGAAGGGCGCCCAGCGCCGCCATCGAAACGAGGAAGTTGAACGCGACTTTCATGTCCGCCTCTCGGAGGTCAACCCTTGGTGATCAGCGACTGCACCCAGGCCTGGGTGTCCTTGGGGCCGGTGACGCGAACGGTCACGCGGAACTGCCGCGCGGTGGGCGGGTCGGGCCGCTCGCGGTCGGTGCGTGTCTCGATCTGCGGCACCTGCTTGACCAGGCACTGCTTGAGCGGATCGGTCACCGGCATCGCCCCGGTGCACACGCGGTCGACCACGTAGCGCACGCGGTAGGCGCCGACGACCACCTCGGGCGCCGAGTCCCAGGCCACGGTGGGCACGCCATTGCCGTCCAGCGCCTGGGCGGTGGCGAAGTACCAGTTGCCGCTGTTGCTGTTCTCGTCGGTCAGCGCGCGCACCGCGGCATAGGCGGTGTTGATGCCGATCTCCGAGGCCTGCAGCGAGGCCTCGCGGAAGGCCGCGTTGCCGGAGGCCAGGGTGCCGATCTCGGTCATGCGGGCCAGCGCCATGCCGCCCAGCAGCATCACTGCCAGCAGCACCAGCACGATGATCATCGTCATGCCGCGTTGGGCTTGTCGCATGGTCAGCTTCCTCCACCGATGGGCTGGCCGAGCACCAGGTTGCGCAGCGGCACCACGAGCACGGCGGTGCGGTAGCGGTAGCACTGCCAGTCGGTGACGTCGGGCGTGACCTCGACGTCGAAGATGCGCGGCTTGGCCGAGCTGGCCTCGCACACGCCGGCGGTGTTGGCCTTCTCGCGCTGCGGGCTGCGCGTGACGACGCCGATGCGCACGGCGCGCACCTGCGGCAGTCCGGCCGCGCCCAGGGTGCCGAAGGTGGCGCCGGTGGGGTCTTGCCAGCTGGCCAGCGAGGTGGTGCCCACGTTGGCGATGCCGTACTGGGCGCGGAAGGCCATCACGTTGCGAGCCAGGACCGCCTGCGTGCCCTCCAGCGGCCGCTGCAGCACCAGGTCGGTGCCGGACAGCAGGTACCGGTTCCAGACCAGGCTGCCGAGCAGGGTGACCCCGGCGCCGTTCTCGCTGTAGGTGGGCGTGGTCGTGAAGCTGGCCGCGTTGTGGGTGCCGGTGGCCGCGAAGCCCAGCGTCAGCGGGGTCGTGTTGGTGGCCGCGACGACCGAGGTCACGCTGCGCACCAGGCAGGGATCGCCGGCGGCAGCCGGTGACAGCAGCACGGCGTCGCCGACGGCCGCCGGCAGGTACGAGCGCAGCACGGCATCGGTGCCGGTGGAGTCGATCTTCAGCAGCACCGTGGCGCCCGACTCGACGCGCGAGGACTGCAGCACGTCGACCTGCTGGTTGCCCGACACCGTGGTCAGCCGCACCGGCGCGAAGCTCGCACCGTCCCACGACGCGCTGGCGCCGGCACTCAGGTTGAGCGACGCACACAGGTAGCGCGAGTCGCCGAAGAAGCCCAGCCCGGCGGTGGAGGCATCGTTCTTCAGGGCCGCCAGCGCGGTGTTGGCATTGACCGCCACGCCGCCGATGCCGATGCCCTGACGCTGCGAGGCGGTGAAGACCATCGCCGTGCTGCTGGCCGCCAGGCCGACGAGCATCGCGACGACGATCGAGACCATCAGCTCGATCATCGAGATCCCGCGCTGCGCGGGGCGACGGGTCGTCGACCGGTGGCTCATGGCGCTCTTGCGGGGCTGCCCGGTGGGCAGCCGGCGGCGCGGCCGCCCGGCCGGCGGGGGGAACTCATGGGCGCACATCGGTCACCACCTGGAGTTGGCGGGCGTCCTCGCCCTGGCGGGCGGTCCATCCGATCGTCACGGTCATCTGGCCAGTGCCGGCATTGAGCACGACGCCGCTGGTCACCGTGCCGGGCAGCGCCGCGGCGACGCGGGTCGACCAGTCGGTCGTGCGGGTCACGGCGGCGGTGTTGCCGCAGGTGCCGGTCTGCGGACGCGTGTAGCAGGCCGCGTTGCCGACGTCGACGAGCACGGTGCTCAGCAGCTCGTCGGCCAGCTGCACGGCCGTGGTGCGCAGCTGGGCGTCGGTCGATGCCGTGACCATGCGGCCCTGCAGCCGCGTCATGCCGAGCATGCCGAAGGACAGGATGGCGATGGCGATCAGCGCGTCGATCAGACCGACACCGCGTTGCCGGCGCGCGTGCGGCGGTGTGCCGGCGGGCGGGCGCGCGCGAACAGGCCGGCGGAAGACGAGGCGGGTCTTCATGGGCAGCTCACCTGGTGGTTGCTGCACAGGCGCACCGCGCCGCCTGCGTCGACGCGCAGGCCGGGGCAGCGCAGTTCGGTCGAGCAGGTCAGGCCGCTGATCGAGAAGTTGACCGACAGCGACGAGCCGAACGGCGTCGGACGGCCCTCGCTGCCGAAGTTCGCGCTGGCCGCCGGTGCGCTGACATTGCCCTGCAGCGTGCGCTCGCGCAGCACCACCGGGGTGGCCGGCACCGTCATGTCGAGCACCTGCACGCTGCTGCCGTTGGTGATCAGCTGCACGACGGTGTTGCGCTTGATGGCCTCGCTCTGGGCGATCAGCGCTTCGGAGAACACCAGGTTGCCGGCCTCGCGCAGGCGCGAATTGATCACGTAGTCGCCGAGGTAGGGCCCGGCCGTGGCCAGCAGCACGCCGACGACGGCGATGGCCACCATCAGCTCGACCAGGGTCATGCCGCGCCCGGACCGGCGGGCCCGGCGCGCCGGGGTGGGGCTCAGGAGTCGCATTGGGCCCCCCGGATGCTCCAGCAGTTGCTGCCCGGCACGCCCTTGGGATGAGCCGTCGTCACGCGGGTGCCCTGGTGGTTGATGGTGTAGGCGTAGCCCGAGATCGGCCCGCTGCCGGTGGCCGTGGCCAGGTAGCCGGTGCCGCCCCCGCTGATGGTGCAGGTGATCGTGTAATTGGTGGCCGTGGGCAGCGACACCGCGCAGTCGGAGCCCGAGGCGTAGCTGCCCGCATCCTGGAAGCGCTGCTCCATGCGCGTGAAGTACGACGACAGGGCATCCAGGCCGGCCGGCACGCGCGAGCGCTGCACGTAGGCGGTGTACGAGGGCATCGCGATGGCCGCGAGGATGGCCACGATGGCGATCGTGACGAGGATCTCGATCAGCGTGAAACCGGATGACGTGGAACGTGGCATGGCATCTCCCTTCGGGGCCGGGCAAGGCAGACAGTTGCCGGCACGCGCACAGCTCGCGTGGCGGAACTGCCGGGGGACGAGCCCTCCCCGACATCGGAGATATCGGCGGCCGTGGCCGCGCACTTGAGGGTTGCGGGCGGTTAGCCCTGTAACGGTTGGCGACCGATTGCGCAGCTTGCGGCCAGATGTGGCGCGGGCCGGCCCGACGCACAAGGTGCTTCCCCGGTGCATTTCGGAATCGCAGTCGCCGGCTTGACGTTCGCGTCGGGCCTGACCCCTGAACCGATCGCTGTTCGCCGATTCCCGTGCCAAGTCGGTCACGAACCCCGCCGCCAGGCCCGGGCTGAGCGGCCCGTTTGCGGGTCCGCGCCGGTCCACCCACCGGATGTTCCGCTGCCGCCTGCGTGTCGGCAGCCAAGGCCACCCGGGCGGCGAGAATGGTCACCATGTTCCATGTGCCTCCCCTGCAACCCGGCCACCTGCCGGGCGCGACGCCGACCACGACGACCCTGCCCGGCTTCACACCGTGGCAGGCGATCACCGGCTACGCCTTCGGCGTCGGGCCGGGCGCGGTGTTCGGCCGTGTGGTCGCACCCGAGGACCACACCGCGCGCGAGGCCGATGCCGCGCTGCAGTCGATGCTGGCACCGGCGTTGCCCCGTCCCGTCTGGCTGACGGACCGGTCGGGCGCTGTCGACCGCGTCCTGTACTGGGCCTCCGCGGTGCAGCACGAGGCCGGCCTGGAGGTCTTCGATGTCGGGCACCTGCTCGGCGCGGCCGCGTCCGGGGACGGGCCGGCGGCCGACGTGGTCGTGCCCTGTTCGGCCGGACACCCGACGCTGGCGCTGCGGGCCACGACCTGGGCGATCCAGGCGCTGGCTGCCGGTGCACAGGCCGCTGCGCCGGCGGGCGTGGATCGTGCACGCGCGTTGATCGAGCAGCTGCGTGCCGCGTCGCCGAAAGGCAAGAACACCCTGCAGTTCCTGCGCGCCGCCGCCGCCGCCGGCATGCCCTGGGAGCGCATCGCCGACAACTACTACCAGTTCGGCTGGGGCGCGCGGTCGCGCCTGTTGCAGAGCACGTTCACCGATCGCACGCCGGTGCTCGCGGCCAACCTCGCCCGCGACAAGCGGCTGGCGGCGATCATGCTCGCCCGTGCCGGCCTGCCGGCGCCGCGGCACCTGCTCGTGCGCTCGCTCGGCGACGCGCTGCGCGCGGCCGCGACCCTCGGCTATCCGGTGGTCGTCAAGCCGGCCGATCGGGACGGCGGGGTCGGCGTGGCCGCGGGGCTGCGCGATCCGGCTGCCGTGCGCAAGGCCTACGAGGCCGCTGCCAGCCTGTCCCGCCAGGTGCTCGTCGAACGCCACGCCGAGGGCCGGGACTACCGGCTGATGACCTTCGAGGGCGAGCTGATCTGGTCGATCCTGCGCATCCCCGGCGGTGTCACGGGGGACGGCGCGACCTCCGTCGAAGCCCTGGTCGCGACCCTCAACCGCGACCCGCGCCGCGGGCCCCGGCAGACCTCGCCCTTGCGCACGCTGGACCTCGACGAGGAGGCGCTCGACCTGCTGGTCGAACAGGGCCTGTCGCCGGCGGACGTGCCGGCGGCGGGTCGTTTCGTCCGCCTGCGGCGCACCGCCAACATGAACCGGGGCGGCACGGCGACGCCGGTGAACGAGCTCGTGCACCCGGACAACCGCGAGCTGGCCCTGCAGGCCACCGAGGCCTTCGGCCTGGACATGGCCGGCATCGACCTGATCATCGAGGACATCGGGCGCTCGTGGCGCGAGACCGGGGCGACGATCTGCGAGGTCAATGCCCAGCCGCAGATGGGCGGCAACAGCCAGAAGCACGTGCACGGGCAGATCCTGCGCAAGCTCGTGCCGCAGGGAGGGCGCATCCCGGTCGTGGTCGTGATCGGCACCGGCACCGATGCGCTGGTCGAGGGGCTGGTGCGCCGCCTTCGCGATGCGGGCGTGGCGGTCGGCCGGGCCACCGCCCAGGGGGCCTGGCTCGATGGCCAGGCCTGCGGCCAGCCCGATGGGCTGGCCAGCGCCATCCGGGTGCTGTTGTCGAACCGCCGGGTCGAGGCCTTGCTCGTGCAGATCGACGACGCCGACGCCTGGAAAGCGGGCTGGCCTTTCGACAGGGCCGACGTGCTGGCGCTGGTCGATCCGCTCGACACGCCGCAGGCAGCACGCCGCCTGCTGGAGTCGATGAACGCGGTGCGCGCCCACCGCGTGCTGCATGGGCAGGCCGACGGGTGCGTGGACGATGCGTGGCCCACCCGCCGGCTGGCCGCCGATGCAGCCCTGCCATCCGACGACGCTTGGGTCGCGGCGATCGTGGCCGCGCTGCCGGGTGCACCCGGACCCGTGGACGCATGAATCCCGCCCCGTCGTCGGCGATCGACTGGAGCCCGGCACCCGACTGGGCCCTGGCCGCCGACGTGGCGGCGATCTCGGCGACGCCCCTGTCGCCCGACCGCGGCGGCTACACGCTGACGATGCGCGAGTGCGCCGGCAGCGAGGAGGTGCTGGCGGCGCTGGGCGCCGAGCGCGGCGGCGGGCTGCCGGGGCGTCGGCTGCACCTCGGCTGGGGCAGCTTCCGAAATCTCGACATCGTGGCCGCGCGGCGCAGCGACGCCGTGGTGCTGCTGGACGTCAACCTGCACCAGCTGCGGGTGTGGGCGGCGGTGCACGAGGCCCTGCAACTCGCCGTCGACGCAACGGCCTTCGTCGACGCCGTGCTGCCGCGGCTGCCGACGCAGCCGCGGCTGCGCCAGTTCGCCGCCGACACGCGGCGCTGGATCGAGGGCGACCTGCAACGGCCCGGCAGCTGGCTGTGGCTCGGCGAGCCCGCGCGCTTTGACCATGTGCGCGACCGCTTCCGGGCCGGCGCGGTGCTGATCGGCACGCTGGACCTGCGCGCGCGCGCCGGCACGCAGGGCCGTTTCGCGAGGCTGGCCCAGGCGCTGCAACGCAGCACCCAGGCCGACGGCCTGCAACTCGACACCGTGTACATCTCCAACATCCCGTGGATGCTGGCGCAGCCCACGGGTTTCTTCGGCGAATCGCATCGCGAGCCGATGGACGGCGACGAGGTGCCGGTGCTGGCCCGGGTCGCGGAGAACCTGTCGACCGTGCTGGGGGCGGCCCGCTGGGTGATCTCGGCGATGCAGCTGCGCGCCGATGCCACCGCCGACAACCTGCAGTGGCAGACCGAGCTGCTGCGGCCGCAGGAACTGCTGGGCGCCGCGCGCTGGCAGGCGCTGGATGCGCCACCGCCGGCCGCCTGAGCCAGCGCGAGCGGGACCGGACCGGGCAGCGGCCGGAGGAGCTGGCGAGCGGCCGTGCCCGGTGGCCGACGCGCGCGGACGGCCGCTGCGGCCCCAGCCCGCGACACGCCGCGCTCAGGTCGCGCCGAACAGGTCGTCGACGGCCCGTTGCGGCGGCAGCAGCCCCAGGTGTCGGTAGGCCGCCTGCGTGGCGACGCGGCCGCGCGGCGTGCGCTGCAGGTAGCCCTGCTGGATGAGGTAGGGCTCGATCACGTCCTCGATCGTGCCGGCCTCCTCGCCGATCGCCGCGGCGACGTTTTCCAGGCCCACCGGGCCGCCGTCGAAGCGGTGGATCACCGCATCGAGCAGCTTGCGGTCCATCACGTCGAACCCCTGGGGATCGACGTCGAGCATCTGCAGCGCCAGGTCGGCGATGCGCGCATCGATGCGGCCGTCGGCCTTGACCTGCGCATAGTCGCGCACGCGGCGCAGCAGCCGGTTGGCGATGCGCGGCGTGCCGCGCGAGCGGCGCGCGATCTCCAGCGCCCCGGCGGCGTCGGTGGGCACGTCCAGCAGCCCGGCCGAGCGCGCCACGATGCGCGACAGTTCCTCGGCGCTGTAGAACTCCAGCCGCGCGACGATGCCGAAGCGGTCGCGCAAGGGGTTGGTCAGCATGCCCGCCCGCGTGGTGGCGCCGACCAGGGTGAAGGGCTGCAGGTCGAGCTTGATGCTGCGCGCCGCCGGGCCTTCGCCGATCATGATGTCGATCTGGTAGTCCTCCAGCGCCGGGTACAGGATCTCCTCGACCACCGGCGACAGGCGATGGATCTCGTCGATGAAGAGCACGTCGTTCTTCTCGAGGTTGGTCAGCAGCGCGGCCAGGTCCTTGGGCTTCTCGAGCACCGGGCCCGAGGTCTGGCGCAGGTTCACGCCCAGCTCGGCGGCGATGATGTGGGCCAGCGTCGTCTTGCCCAGCCCGGGCGGCCCGAACAGCAGCACGTGATCGAGCGCCTCGGCACGCCCGCGCGCGGCGCCGATGAAGATCTCCAGCTGCTCGCGCGCCTTGGCCTGGCCGACGTACTCGGCCAGCCCCTTGGGGCGCAATGCGCGCTCGATGGCCTCCTCGTTCGGCGAGGCGGCCGCGGCGCTGACCACGCGCCGCGCGGGCTGGAACTCGTCGGTCTGGATGGCCATCCAGTGATTATCGGCGCGTGGCGTGTGGCGCGGTGAAGCCGCTGGTGGCGTCGACGGCAATGCCGGTACACTCGCGCGCCGTGCAACTGGCTCGCCGTCATCGTCGCCTGACCGCCTGGATCGCGCTCGTCGCGATGCTGGCGTTCGCGCTGGTGCCGACGGTCTCGCGCGCGATGGCTGGCACCCAGAGTGGCAGTGGCTGGGCCGAGATCTGCACGCCTCAAGGCGTGCAATGGGTCTCGCCCGACGGCGAGCGCCACGACGCCTCGCCCGACGGTGCAGCGCCGCATGTCGACCACTGCCACTTCTGCCAACTGGCCAGCGATGGCGCGGTCCCGCTGCCGGCGGCCGCACGCGATCTGATGCTGCCGCTGGGTCGCTGCGAGCCGCCGCGACTGTTCCTGCAGGCCGCGCGCACGCTGCATGCGTGGCGCAGCGCGCAGCCGCGCGCCCCGCCTCTCCTCGCCTGATCCCGCAAGCCTGACCGCTCCTGCGCCGCGCTGACGGCGTTGCCGCGGTCCTTGTCCGGCCCGTGCCACCCCCACGCCAGGCGGTCGGTGGATCAGGAGATCACCGTGCATGCGATCGAACGCGTCGTGCGCGCCGTGCCGCAGCTGAACATCGGCGACTTGCTGGGCCTGGGTGCCAGCTGGCTGAGCCGGCAGCCATGGCGGGCCGAGGTGCGGCGATGAGTGGCGCACCCGGCCGCGCCGCCGATGGCGAGGCGCCGAACGGGTCGCCGAGCGGGCGGCGTCTGCGCTGGTGCCTCGTCGCGCACCTGCTGGTGGTGCTGAGCCTCTGCGCCCTGGCGCTGTTCGCAGGCGGCGGGCCGGGTGGCCTGCTCATGCCACCCGACGTGCCGGCCGGCCGGCCGCCGCCGACGTCGGCCGGTGTGGCCGGCCCGCCGGCCGCCGCGGTGCGCTCGGTGCGGCCGGCTTGCGGGCGCGCGGGCATCGTCGACCTGCTGCCGATGATCGCGCCCGACCTGCCCCCGCCGTGGGCCGCCGACGTGGTCCCCCGCGACACATGCCCCGGAGATGGATCGATGCGCCCGTCGCGCCTCGCGCGCCACCACGCGGCCAACCGGTGGCACGCGCTGTGGAGCCTGGCAGCGGCGCTCGCGGCGATGGGCTGCATGCCCTCCCGCCCGTCCCTTCGTCCCTGGTCCGGCCCTGCTGGGTGGCCGGCACCGTCCCCTCTGCAGCCGCGGGTTGCGGCCGCATGCACTGCGGGCTGCCGCCCGCGACCTTTCTCCCCCACCCCCCTTCCACGGAGACCCTTGCCATGAATCCTGCCCACCGTTGCCTCGCCACCCTCCTGATGTCGGCCTTGTCCGCCGGCGCCGCCATGGCCCACACCACCGTGCAGGTGCAGGCCAGCGAAGGCACCACCACCTACAACAACCTGGTCATCGGCCATGGCTGCACGACCGCCAGCGGCAGCTCGCTGCCGGTGGTCGCCCAAAGCGTCGTCTTCCCCACTGTCAACCCGCGCTTCGCGGTCACCGGCACGATGGCGGGCAACCCCGCGGTGGTCTCGCTGAGCACCTTCGCCAACGTCGCCCAGCTGATCCAGAGCCGCGACATCTTCAGCACCCAGGTCGAGAAGAAGAACGCGGCCGGGCAGGTGATCGGCTTCGAGTCCACCGACGGCAACCTGAGCCCCGAGCTGCACGGCCTGGTGCCCTTCCGCACTGCCGGCGTCAGCTTCCCGGCCGACTCCTGCGCGACCAAGCTGATCGTGCAGATCGCCATCGCCGACATCTGCCAGAAAAACGGGGCCAAGAACCTGTGGATCCCGGCCGTGACCGCCAAGTACAGCGACCCCACCGTCGACGGCATCGGTGCGCCGGCCAGCCTGACGTTCAACCGCGACCTCGCCAGGAACCCCCTGGCGGCCAGTTGCGGCGCCGGCTACACGCTGACCGTGACGCCGTCCAACGAGGACGTCGACGCCAACCTCAAGATCACCGGCTGGCTGGACTGAGCGCGCCATGCGCAGCCCCCTGACCGGCCGGCTCGCCGCCGCGTTGCTGCTGGCTTGCGGCGCCGGCGGCGCCGCCGCGCACAGCTACGTGTTCACGCTCGGCGAGGCGGCCGGCGCGACCCACTACTTCGGCGTCATCTGCTCCACCGACGGAGGCTACGAGACGGATCACCTGTATCTGCAGCTTCAGACGCAGACCGCCACCGCCGTGCTGGTCAGCGCGCAGGTGGTCAAGGGCAGCGTGGCGACCAACATCACCGACCCGGTCAGCGGCGATGCCCAACCCAGCCCGGCGTCGCGCACGGTCGGCGGAAACGGCCTGTACCAGGTGCTGATCAACAAGACCGGTGCCGGCATCGTGACCTTCGCGGTGACCGCGCACTGCCTGGACCTCAGCGGCTTGCAGCACACCGGCACCGACGGGCTGGCGTACCAGTACCAGGACCGCTGATGACGCCCCTGCCGCGCCAGGTCTCGCTGGCCGCCCTGCTGGCCGCCGCCCTTCTGGGTGGCGGCTGCGCCGCGGTCCAGCCTTGGGAACGCGGTGTGCTGGCGCGTCCGCAGATGGCGCTGGACCCGCACCCGATGCGACGGGCCCTGGCCACGCACGTGCAGACCAGCCGAGAAGCCGTGGCACCGGCCGGGCCGGCCGAGGGAGGGGGCTGTGGCTGCTACTGACACCGGCGGGCGGCAACCGCCCGACGCTTCGCCGCCGATCGCCTCGGGTGCCCGGCATGCGCTGATGGCGGCCGCGCTGCTGCTGCCCGGCGTGGTCTGCACCGGCGTGCAGGCCCAGGCCGACGACACCGTGCAGCTGCAGCTCTCGGGGCTGCGCGAGGATCCACGCCCGGGCGACGGTCGCGCGCCCGCCGGTGGCGGCTTGCGCGTCGACACGCAGTCACTGCGCGCGCAGCGCAGCGTCGGCGACCTGCAGTGGCAGCTCGACGCGTCGCAGGACACCTGGTCCGGCGCCACGCCGGTGGCCACCGCGCCGGCCGCCGCCGGCCTCAATCGCCCGATCCAGCGTGGCGGCGTGGGCACGCTGGTGACGGTAGGAGCGTCCCCCATGCTCAACGGCCGCATCGCGGTGGACGCGCAGGGCCGCCCGCTGACGCGCGATGCCGACGGGCGGCTGGTCCCCGCCGTGGCGCTGCTGCACACGCTGTCGACCGCGTCGCCCGAGACACGGCGCCAACTCGGCTTGCGCGCGACGCTGCGCCATCGCGACGGCCATCTGGCGGTCGGCGTCGCGACCTCCGACGAACGCGACCACCACGCGCGCACGGTGCACCTGTCGCGCCGGCTCGACGACGGCGCGCAGACCTTCACGCTGGCGGTGGACGCGGGCCGCGCCGGCATCGACGCGGTGCTCGACCACGATGCCGCACCCTACCTCACGCGGACCGCGCAGGCCGCGCGGATCGGCACCGTCGCCGGACAGACGCACTGGCGCGGCCGACGGGACGACCTCACCCTGTCGGCGGGCTGGGTGCGCGCGCTCGATCCGGCCACCCTGGCCGAGGCGACGCTGTCGGCATCGCAGGCGCGGGGCGACCTGTCCAATCCCTATCGCGCCACCACGGTGATCTTCGCGCCGCCGTCGGCCGACGCCAATGGCGTGCGCGACGGCGACCTGCGCGCGCTGATCGAGCAGCGTCCGCACCAGCGCCGCCAATGGGTGCTGGGCCTGGGCCTGGTGCGTCACCACGCGGCCAGCGACGGCGCGCTGCACCTGGGGCTGGAGGGCTTCGGCGACAGCTGGGGCCAGGACGGCGGGCGGTTGCAGGCGAAGTGGCTGCAACCGATGCGCGCCGATGCGCTGCTCAGCCTGGGGCTGCGCCATCACAGCCAGCGCGCCGCGCACTTCCACGTACCCTACCTGGTCTCGGCGCAGGCTTACCGCGTGGTCACGGTCATGCCCGACGGTCAGGTGCTCGTGCGCGACCACGACCCCGCGCTGCTGCCGACGCACTTCTCGAGTGACCCACGACTGGCGGCCTATGGGTCGGTCACCGCCTCGCTGGGCTGGACACAGCGGCTGGCCCGGGGCGTCGAGCTCGATCTGTCGGCCGATCGCTTGTGGCAGTCCGGCCGGCTGAAGTGGGGCGGGCACGGCGAGGGAGCCCACGCCGACCTGCGTGCGTGGACCGCCCAGGCCACGCTGACGCTGAGCTTCGACCCGGCCTGGGCCGTCGCCAGCGACAGCGACGCCGCGGCGCAGGGTGCAGGCGCACCCGCGCAGGGGCCCGACAAGCACGACAGCCGCGGCATGTCCGGCCACGACCCGGTGCCCGCCGAGTGGATGCCGCTGGCGCATCCGTCGCCCGGCCCTGGACGCTGGGCGATCGGTGTGCAGCACCGCGTGGCCTGGCACGCGAGCGCGCTGCGCCGCGGCACCCAGCCGGTCGGTGACGTCATGCTGGCGGCCGCCGGCTGCGACGGCCAGCCCTGCCGACTGGTGCCCGGCGCGATGGCGATGCGCATGCTGATGCTGGACCTCAGTTACGGCCTGGCCGAGCAGTGGTCGCTGATGCTGATGCCGCAGTGGATGGCGATGCGCATGGACATGCGGTTGCTGTCCGGGGCACCGCCCGGCGACCTTGCGCTGCACTGGGGTGCGCACGAGAGCGCCGGCATCGGCGACACCCAGCTGCACCTGCTGCGCCACGGCGGCCTGTCCACCGGCGTGCAATGGACCCTGGGCCTGGGCCTGGGCGTTCCGACGGGTCGCAGCTCGCTCACCCGGCGGCGCATGCACCAGCAGGACGGTGCGCCGCTGGACCCCGGCATGCAGACCGGCACCGGCATCTGGGAGGCCCTGCCTGGTGCGTCGCTGCGCGGCGGACACGGCACCTGGAGCTGGGGCCTCCAGGCCAGCGCCGCCACCCGGCTGCAGTCCGCCAACGATCGAGGCTATGCCTGGGGCCTGCGCTGGCAGACCGGGGCCTGGGCGGGTTGGCGGGCGACGCCGGCGCTGGGCCTGACTGCCCGGCTCGCCTGGCGCATCGACCACGGCATCAGCGGCCGCCCGCGTGACGTGGCCGTGATCGACAGCCCCAGCGACGCGGCAGGGAACCACGGTGGTCGCTTCGCCGAGGCCGGCATCGGACTGCACCACGCCAGCGGCCGCGGCGCGCTGGCCGTCGAACGCGTGCAGCCGCTGCGCAGCGAACTGCGCGGCCTGCAGTTGCCACCACGCGGCCGGTGGGTGCTGGCCTGGCACCACGCCATCTGAGATTGCCGCAAGCGCCGATGCACACCTTGAATCATCAGTTCACCGCGATGGGCACGCCCTGTGAGCTGCATCTGGCCGCCGCAGACGCCGCCACCGCGCAGGCCGCGGCGCGCTGCGTGCGGGACGACGTCCTGCGGCTCGAGCGGCGCTACTCGCGTTACCGCGACGACAGCGACCTGGCGGCCATCAACCGCGTCGCCGCCTCCGGTGGCGCGACCGAGGTCGACGCCGAGACCGCGGCGCTGCTGGACTATGCGCAGACCTGCCATGCGCACAGTGGCGGGCTGTTCGACATCAGCTCGGGACTGCTGCGCCGTGCCTGGCGTTTCGACAGCGGCCGGCTGCCCGAGCCGGGCGAGGTGACGGCCCTGCTGCCTCGCGTGGGCTGGCATCGTGTGCAGTGGCAGCCGCCTCGCCTGCGCTTCGGCTGCGCGGGCATGGAGCTGGACCTGGGCGGCATCGTCAAGGAGTACGCCGCCGACCGCGCCGCGGTGCTGCTGGCCGAAACGGGCATCGGGCATGGCCTGGTCAACCTGGGCGGCGACGTCCGCGCGGTCGGGCCGCAACCCGACGGCGCCCCTTGGCGCGTGGGCGTGCGCGACCCGCACCGTGACGGACAACTGCTGACGACGCTCGAGCTGCACCAGGGCGCGCTGGCCAGCAGCGGCGACTACGAGCGCTGCATCGTCGTCGACGGCGTGCGCCACGGGCACATCCTCGATCCGCGCAACGGCTGGCCGGTGCAGGGCCTGGCCGCGGTCAGCGTGGCCGCGCCGCTGGCCGTGGTGGCCGGCAGCGCCTGCACCATCGCGATGCTGATGGGCCGTGCCGGCATCGACTGGTTGGCCGCCACCGGCTGGCCGCACCTGTGGGTGGACGCGCAGGGGCGTTGCGGCGGGCCGCTGCTGTCGCCATCCGCGGCCCCGCCGGCGACGCCGCGCAAGCCGGCGCCTCGAGAGCGGGCCGGCGCGCGGCAGGGCCGGGGGCCGGGGCGATGAAGCCCCACCCGATCAGGCCGTCGCGGGCCGCCGTCGCGCTGGCGCTGCTGCGGACGCTGCGGACCGATCGACAAGCTGGGCAGTCGGGTGACCAGTCGCGTCGGGCCCGTCGATGCCCGGCTGCGATGATCTCTCTCTTTCGAAACCAGGCCCGCGTCGGGCCTTCAACCTGGAGCAAGACACCATGCAAGCACTGCGCAACCTGGCCCTGGTCGCCAGTCTGGTGGCGGGCGCGATCTCCGCGCACGCCCAGACCGCCGTCAAGGACCCCTGGATCCGCGGCACCGTGCCGCAGCAGAAGGCCACCGGCCTGTTCGCACAGGTCACCTCGGCCGGCGGCGGCAAGCTCGTCGCGGCCAGCTCGCCGGTGGCCGGCGTCGTGGAGATCCACGAGATGGCCATGGAGGGCGGCGTGATGAAGATGCGTGCCCTGCCTGGCGGCCTCGATCTGCCGCCCGGCAAGACCGTCGAGCTCAAGCCCGGTGGCTACCACGTGATGCTGCTGGACCTGAAGCAGCAGCTCAAGGAAGGTGAGACCGTTGCCGTGACCCTGGTCGTCGAGGGCAAGGACGGCAAGAAGGAGTCCATCGAGCTCAAGGCCCCGGTGCGTGCGTTGAACGCGCCGGCGATGCACAAGCACTGAGCGCGGCTGCGGCTGCCACCATCGCGGCCGCTCGCCGCGCCCCGGCAAGGGCTAGCCTGGTGGCGACGAGCCGCGCAACCACGGCCCCAGCCATTCGAGCACGGCGGCGTGGAACTCGGCTGCCCGCGAGCGCATCACCCAGTGCCCGCAATCGAAGGCCTGCACCCGGCAGTCGCCGCGCGCGGTCAGGCCTTCGGCCCACACGCGCGAGTGGAAGTGCAGCGGCTTGCGCCGGCCGTACGCGTAGAACATCGGGCAGGGCGGGTCGAATCGGTAGGGCCGTGCCGCGTGGTACGAGCCGTGCGTCGCGGTCCAGGTGATCCAGTACGGGTAGCCCATGCGCGCGACGGCGGCCCGTGGCTCCGGGCAGCGCACCGCCTGCGCGGTGCGCAGCGCGATGCGGTCGCCCCACCAGCCACCGATGCGCCAGGCCAGCGCCAGCGGCCACTGGTAGGCCGCGACCATCAGGGCACCGCGCCAGCCGATGTCGCGGCGGTGCGCACGCGAGCCGGCATCGCCGACGTCGATGCCGACGATGCGCGCCACCCGCTGCGGGTGCAGCCGCGCGTAGTGGTAGCCGAAGAAGCAGCCCCAGTCGTGCAGCATCAGCGCCACCGGGCGATCGGGGCTGATGCGGTCGACGGCCTGGGCCAGCAAGTCCACCACCTCGGCCAGCGAATAGGCGCGCGGCGGGTCCGCGGGGTCGTATCCGGGCAGCGTGAAGCGCGCGCAGCGCAGATGCGGCGCGAGGGCCTCGACGGTGCCGTCCCACAACGCCAGCGTGTCGGGCCAGCCATGCAGCATCACCACCGCGTGCTCGCCCTGACCCTCGATGCGCAGGTTCAGCAGGGGCGGCTGGAGCACGGGCGCGGCAGGCATCGGGGACCCCTCGGGCTGGGCGCCCTCCGGTACGCGCCCTGGGGGCGGCCGCGCGGGCTCGAGCGGCGATCGTAGCGGGTGGCTGTGACACACTGCGTGCGCCGCAACTTCCCACCGGTCGCCAGCCATGCAGACCCTCGAGTACCAGGTGCGCGACGGCGTCGCGACGATCACGCTCGACCGTCCCGATGCGCGCAACGCGCTGTCGCCGACGATGAAGGACGAGTTCGCCGACGCGCTGGCCCGCGCCACCGCCGACGAAACGGTCAGGGCCGCCATCCTCACCGGTGCCGGTGGCGTGTTCAGCGCCGGCGGCGACATCCGCGGCATGCAGGCGATGCGCGGCACGGTCACCGTCGAAAGCGGGCGCGAGCGCATGCAGGCCCTGCATCCGCTGGTCCGCGCGCTCGTCGGCTTCGACAAGCCGCTGATCGCCGCGGTGGACGGCGCGGCCTTCGGTGCCGGCTTCAGCATGGCGCTGGCGGCCGACTTCGTGCTGGCCAGTCCACGCGCGCGCTTCTGCCTGGCCTTCATGCGCATCGGCCTGGTGCCCGACTTCGCCACGATGTACCTGCTGCCGCGCGTGGTGGGCGTGCAGCGGGCGAAGGAGCTGATGCTCTCGGCGCGCGAGGTCGATGCCACCGAGGCGCTGGCGCTGGGCATCGCGATGGAGATCGTGCCCACCGAAGGCCTGATGGACCGCGCACACGCGCTGGCGCGCAGCTTCGCCGGGGCCTCGCCGCTGGCGGTGAGCCTGATCAAGCGCGACGTGGGCATGGCGCTGGCCACCGACCTGCGCACCGCACTGGACCAGGAGGCCGACCACCAGTCGCTGTGCTTCCAGACCCAGGCCCATCGCAGCGCCATCCAGCGGTTTCTCGACAAGGAGCCGGCTGCCTTCCAGTGGCCGCCGCGCAAGCTCTGAGACCGCAGGTCTGCGTCGAGATCCTCGTGCCGGGCGCTGACCCTGTCGCGCCATCGCGTGCCGAGGTCGACCCGGTGCGTGCGATCGGCGAAGGCCTCGCCGGGCGGGTGATGGCCGGAGGGTGACTTCGAGCCTGACGGCTGCACCGACTCCCACGGTCCGTGCGGCCGGTTGACGGCAAGCGCGTGGAATAGCGCGCCGCGAACAGCCGTACACCGGCTGCCGTCCCCTGTCGGGGACAGCACCCGGCGCCGGCGGCCGACGGCGCGATCCATCCCGTCAACCCGATCCCGTTGCATCCCGTACCGAGGAGGTTTCGATGCGTCCGCTTGCTGCCCTGTGTTCCCTTTCCCTGTTGGCCGTCTCGTCCGCCGCGCTGGCGCACTCGAAGGAGCCGCCGGCCCTGGTGCGCTTCAGCGGGGCCATCGGGGTCGATCCCCTCACCGCCGCGGGCGGGGCCGATGCGCTCAACGTCGTGCGGGGCATCAGCCCGGGCGGCCGGGCCTGGGTGCTGCGCAAGTTCGAGGCGCGCATCGGCACCGACGGCTCCATCAGCGCCAAGGGGCGCGGCCTGCTGTTCTCCAGCGGCGACCTGATCGCCACGCGCGGCGGCGTGGCCGCCGTCGTGGCCACACTGGCCTGCGGCACCGCCGATGCCAACGCCGCGCTGTTCACGTCGCCGCCCGCCGCACTCGACACGGCGGGCAACTTCAGCATCAAGGGCCTGCTCAGCCAGGACGGGGTCAACCCCGCGGTGATGCCGGCCAGCTGCGACAACCCGGCCTTGCTGATCCGCGCCTTCAACGCCACCACCGGTGCCGCGGGTGGCTGGTTCGCGGCCGGCATTCCCGGCAGCGGCGACGACTGACCCCACGCGCGCTGCCGACGGCGCGGCGTGGGCCGCGCCGATCAGCCGCCGGCCTGCGGCGCGTGATGCGCGTCGGGGGCCGGCGTCACAGCACGGCGTCCACGCGGCTGCGGTCCGCGCGTGCCTGATCGAGCGTCTGCTGGACGACCGACAACAGCCGGCGCAGATCGAGCGGCTTGGTCAGGTAGCCCGCAAAGCCGGCATCGGCACCGGCGCGCAGATCCTGCGGCATCGCGTTGGCGGTCACGGCGATGACCGGGATGCGACGGGTCTGCGCATCGGCGCGCAGCCGGCGCAGCATCTCGTAGCCGTCGTAGCCGGGCAGTTCGATGTCCAGCAGGATCAGCGCCGGCCGCTGCACGCGCGCGATCTCCAGGCCGACCTCGGGGTGCAGGGCCGAGATCAGGCGCAGGTCGGTTCGCTGACCGAACAGAGCGCGCACCAGCTCGACGTTGATCTGGTTGTCCTCGACATACAGCACGGTGTCGGGCTCGCCGGCGGTGGCCGGCGGTGCCGGGAGCTCCTCCGCTTCGTGCGGCGGGGGCGCCGCGCGTGCCGCCTCCAGCTCGGCGGCAGGCAGCTGCACCCAGAACGTGCTGCCGCGGCCGACCTCGCTGCGCAGTCCGATGCGCCCGTCCATCAGCTCGACCAGTCGCTTGCTCAGCATCAGTCCGATGCCGACACCGGGGATGTCGGTGTCGTCGGCGTCCAGCCGCTCGAAGGCGCGGAACAGCTCGCGCTGCCGCTCCGGCGCAATGCCCAGACCGGTGTCGGTGACCTCCACGCAGACCTGGGTGCCTTCGCGCCGTGCGCCGACGCTCACCAGCCCGCCCGGGCGGTTGTACTTGACAGCGTTCGACAACAGGTTCAGCAGCACCTGCTTGAGCCGCGTGCGGTCGGCCAGCACGCCGCGCGCGTCCTCCCCGGGCGGCGTGAAGGCGAGGCGCAGCGACGCGTCGCGGGCCTGCGGGGCCATCAGCCGCAGGCAGTCCTCAGCCAGCGGCTGCAGGTCCAGCGGTTGCACGCGGAAGGCCTGCTTGCCGGCTTCGATGCGCGCCAGGTCGAGCAGCTCGTTGATCAGCTCGAGCAGGTGGTGACCGGCGCGCAGGATCTGGCCGACCTGCGCGCGCTGCCGGTCCATCGCGGCCATCTCCGGATCGGTGTCGAGCAGCTGGCCGAAGCCGAGGATGGCATTCAGCGGCGTGCGCAGCTCGTGGCTCATTCCGGAGAGGAACTCCGACTTGGCGCGGTTGGCTCGCTGGGCCTCGTCGCGCGCCGCCTCCAGCTGCGCGGTGCGTTCGGCCACGCGCGACTCGAGCTGCTGGGCCAGGGCCAGCAGCGCCTGCTGGGCATGCTGGCGCGCGCTGATGTCGAGGTGCGTGCCCAGCATGCGCAAGGGCCGGCCTTGCGCATCACGCTCGACGATGCGCCCGACCGACAGCACCCACACGTGGTGCCCGTCCTTGTGGCGCAGCCGGAACTCCGCGCGGTACTCGGGCTGCGTGCCGTCGGCATGGGCGCGAAAGGCGGCCAGGGCTGCCTCGCGATCGTCGGGATGCAGGCGTTCGAGCCACGCCGCGCGGGTCTCGACGAAGCGGGCCGGGTCGTGTCCGAGCATGCGGGCATAGGCCTCGTTGACCACCTCGTTGCCGGTGCGGAAGTCCAGGTCGTAGAGGCCCTGCGGGCCGGCCTCCAGGGCCAGGCGCAGGCGTTCCTCGCTGCTCTCCAAGGCGGCCGCGGCCTGCGCCTCGCGGGCGTGCACGCGCCACAGGCGCGCCAGCAAGGCCAGCAGCAGGGTCATCAGCAGCACCCCCGACGCGCCGACGGCGAATGAACGCGTGCGCCAGCCGGCCAGCACGTCGTCGCGGGCCAGCGAGATCAGCACGAAGAACGGGAAGCCCTCCACCGCCCGGTAGCTGTGGGTGCGCACCACGCCGTCGGGCGACGGCATGAAATCCTGCGTGCCCACGCGATGACCGGCGACCATCGCGTCGCGCACCGAATTGCCCGGCTGCAGCCGCTGCACCGCCGCCATGCCGGCCGGCGCCGGCGGCCAGCGCAGCACGGCGTTGAAGTCGTCGCTGCGCCGGATCGACACGACACCCGAGGGGCCGACGTCGAGCGACTGGAACAGCTCCACGAAGTGGCCGAGGTCGACGTCGGCGGCGGCCACGCCGAGCAGCTGGCCGCGGTCGTCGTGCAGGGCCTGGGCCGCCGTCACGGTCTGCCGGCCGTCGGCGGCGGTGGCCACCCGGTGCGAGAAGCGAACCGGGTTCGGGTCGGGCCTGGCCAGCTCCTGCAGCAGCGCGGCGTCCAGCGCGGTCGGCGCCATCCGCCCGCGGCTGGAGGAATGGACGATCACGCGGCCCTTGGCATCGTGCAGGCTCAGGCCGGCCAGCTCGGGAAAGTGCAGCAGCGCACGATCGAGGTCGGCGACCACCGCGGCGTCCCCTTCGGCCAGCGCGGCGCCCTCCGGCACCGCTCCGGGCAGTTCGCGAACGACCTCGTGCAGCACCGCGGCGGTTCGCCGCAAGGTCGCGTCGAGCCGGGCCTCGATGATGGCGGTGTAGTTGAAGGCCTTGGTGGCGGCATCGAGCCGCGCCTCGACGTAGCTGGAGCGGATCTGGTAGGCCACCAGCAACATCGCGACCAGCACGCCGGTGCCGACCCACGCGATCAGCCGGCGGCGCCGGCCCAGGTTGACGGACTTCGCGGACGTGAGGGTCATGGCGCTGCCGGACATCATAGGCGAGGGCCGGCGACCGACCCGATGCCGCCGGCGCGAGGACACCCGGATGAGGGCCCCGCGCCTGGCCGTTCAGGCCACGCTCACGCCGGCCGTTGCGCGGGCCGCTGCGTGCACGCCACGGCGTGCATGCCGACGCACGGTCTCGTGCGGCCTGGTCGACCGCGCGGGTGGGGATGCACGACCCGGGCCATCCGGCACGGGGCCCGATGTCCGCCGGGCTGGCGTGGACGCGCCGCCCGGGTCGGGCGCACGCTGCATGTCCGGTTGCCCGCGCTGACGAGCCGGCGGATGCGCCCCCGGCTCGGGCTCGGCACCCCGGGGTGGAGAGCCGGCGGGTGCCGCGGCGACCCGGTCGGCCCGCTGTGGCGAGCGGACCGCCTCGACGTCCCGACCCACGAGCCCGCAAGGATCGCAGGCCGCGGGCCCGGACGACGAAGGGGCTCAGCGCGTGATCGAGTCCGAGGTCTCGACGTTGGCCGCGCTGTCGTAGCTGTGGCCGGTGAGCGTGATGCCGGTAACCGTGAAGGTGAAGGTCCCCGTCGAGCGCGTGTTGGGTGAGTTGAACGAGGCCACGCCCGTGCTGCCCGTGGTAGCGCTGACGTTGCCGGATACCACACCTGACCAGCGGCCGCTGACCTTGGCGCCGACGATCGGCTGCCCGTTGGCGTCGACCACGCGCACGGCCGCGATGGCCCGCACGCGCCGGCTGCTGCTGGACGAGAGCGACAGGTCGATCTGCGCCACGTGCATCGGCGTGATGGTGACCACCGGATTGACCGTGATCGTCAGGCTCTTGGTGGCGCTCAGGCCCAGGTTGTCGGTGACCTTGAGCTGCGCCGTGAAGCTGCCGGCCGTGGTGTAGACGTGGCTGGCACTCGGGCCGCTGGCCGGCGCGCTGCCGTCGCCGAAGGTCCACTCGTAGGCCACGATGCTGCCGTCGGGATCGCTCGACCCGGCGGACGAGAAGTTGACGGTCAGCGGCACCGTGCCGCTGGTCGGCGTGGCCGTCGCGGCCGCCACCGGCGGCTGGCCGGCCACGCTGCCGGCGGTGACGGTCAGGGCGTACAGGCCGACACTGCCGTAGTCCGTGTAGCCGGTGGTCAAGGGATCGCCCTTGCCGACGCCTTGCACGCTGACGTAGTAGGTGCCGCTGGCCGGCAGGGTCGCGGTCAGCGAGGCATTCAGCGCGTCGACCGGGTTGCTGCTGGCCAGCACGTTGCCGGCACCGTCGAGCAGCTCGATCTTGGCGTCGAGGTTGGGAGAGCGGGCGGCCGGATTCAAGGCCGCCGCGACCGGACCTGCGGAGGCGACGAAGGCGAACATGTCGACGTCACTGGCGCGCTCGATCAGGCCCTCGACCGTGTAGGCCGTGCTGCCGCCCTGCGACGCGCCTTCGAGGGCCGTCGCGCTGCCGATCGTGTCGCCGTGATCGTCCAGGCGGATCGGCAGCCCGGTGTTCTGCATGACGGCGAAGTCGTCCTGCGTGTTGTTGGCGGTGCTGTACTCGCCCTTGCTCCACTGCACCAGCGAGCGGCTGTAGCCCACGCCCATGATCGGTGCCCAGCCGGTCGCGCCGCTGCCCTGGCCGCCGTAGTAGGCGCCGCCCGAGTAGCCGTCGTGAAGCAGGCCGACGTTGTGCCCGGCCTCGTGCGAGATGGCCTCGGCCACGTACTTCTCGTTGCCCGCGCCGAGCTGGTTGTAGAACACGAGCGCCGGCTTGTAGAAGTCGCCGGTGTCGTCGAACACGCCGATGTAGGCCACGCCGCCGCAGCTGCAGCTGTAGACGCCGGAGCTGTTGGTCACCAGCACGGTGGTGCCGAAGACCTGGTCGGTGCTGCCGCTGCGGGTCAAGGCGTCGGCAGGGGGTTGCTCGGTCGTCACGTCGACATCGAAGGGCGCGAAGTCCTCGGCGACGCGCTGCCAGATGTACTGGATGCGCTCGAGCTCGGTGCTGGAGAACGAGTAGGGCACGCCGTCCAGGTCGAAGGGCAGCGCCGTGATCGTCCCGCTGCCGCCGTTCCAGGCCGTGTTGCTGAGCGTCGCGCCCCTGAAGTTGAGGTAGACCGTGCGCCGCGCGCCGGGCCGGCTGTGCAGCGTGAAGGTCTGGTCCAGCGGCAGCAGCGTGCCTTGCAGCACGCGGTTCTCGTCGGGTGACAGCGTCGGCAGCGGGGCCTCGAGCTCGTCCTGGACGAACAGCCGGCCCTTGCGGTCCAGGCGCAGGCGACGATCGTTGCGCATCAGGGCGCGGAACTCGTCGTCGGAGCGGCCGTACCAGCGCGCCACGTCGCTCAAGCGTTTGCCCAGCAGCTGCAGCGCCCGATCCCCTCCGGCACGATCCTCGGGGAGGGTGATCTGCGGGAACGGCGGTCGGGCGGGATGGTCGCGCAGCGCGGCCGGATTGGCCGGGTCCTTGGACCAGGCGGAGACCGACACGAGCAGCGACAGGATCAGGGTGGCGAGGGCTCTCAGGTGCATGGCGATGGGGTCTCGAGTCGCAGGGCGGGTGTGGGGGAGGAGACGGCAGGCCGGCGGTGGACCGGGCCACGAGGCCTCGGGCCGCCGGGCAGTCCGACGTTCGACTTCAGTCTAGGGAGACGACCCCCGCGCAGGCGCAAGCAAGCGTGTGCGGCACCGGCGCGGCAGGCTGTGCGATCCGTCACACGCCGTGGAGTGCCAAGGCCCAGTGTTCGACGTGAGACGCGCGGTCACCCACGGGTTCGGCGCGTCGCAACCCGTCTTACGGGCGGCAACACATCGGGGTGGATCACCCGCCTGTGCGACGGGCTGAGAGGACGACAGGCCCCCTCGTGCAGCCACGGCTGCGTGGGGAGATCTTGCGCGCGCCGAGGCCAGTCAGTCCGGCGGCGCCCAGTCCTCGATCAGGTCGCGCCGGGGCGGTTCGGGCTCGCCTTCGGGTCCTTGCGCCGGCGTGCCGCAGATCACCCAGCAGGCGAGGGCCTCGCCGGCATCGCAGAAGGCCTGCCGCACGTGGGGCGAGCGGGCCGCCGACCCGCCCAGCACCTTGGCGCCGAAGCCCATCAGGTGCAGCGCGTTGAGCAGGTTCATCAGCGCCGCGCCGACGCAGAGCCACTGCTCGTGCGCCGGCACATCCGGCACGTCGTCGCGCACCTGCGCCACCACGGCCACCAGCCCGGGCCCGGTGAACGCGCGTGCCCGCGCGGCATCCACGTCGTCGGCGCCCAGTCCGCGGTCGGCAGCGGCCTGCGCGAACAAGGTTCCCAGGGCCGTGCGCGCCTCGGGGCCGACATGCACGAAGCGGAAGGGATGCAGCGCCTGATGATCCGGCGCCCGCGCCGCCAGCTCGACGGCCTGCTGCCATTGCTCGGGCGTGGGCGCCGGCTCGCGCAGCGCGCGCGGCGGCAGCGAGCGCCGCGCCAGCAGCGCCCTCAGCAGGCGGGGGGCCTCATCCGCACTGCCCCACATACCCGCAGGCGGTGCAGAAGTCGCAGCCGTCCTTGTGGATCACGGTGGCGTTGCCGCACTCGGGGCAGGGCTTGCCCGGCTGGAGCGCGGCCGCCTTGGTGCCGCCGCGCGGCGACTCCAGCACGCCCATCTCGCGCAGCGGCAGGCCGTCCTCGTCGAGCACACCCAGCATCGCATAGCGGTGGATGATCAGCCGCGCCATGTAGGCCACGGTGGACGGCCACATCTGCTGGCGCCGCTGGCCGTGCGGCAGGCCGGGCACGAAGGCCATGAAGTGGCCCAGCGGCTCGGCGTAGTTGAGCAGCTTGCGCAGCTTCATGCCGATCCACGCCGGGTCGATGACCCGCATGTCCAGCGAGAGCAGCCGCGCCAGGCCGTCGAGCGCGCGCGGGTAGTTGCCCGAGAAGCCGATCGCGCAGGGCCGCGTCACCGGTGCGCCGTCGGGGCCGGGCAGCGTGACCTCCTTGAGCGTGAGCGTGAAGCTCTCGCCGGCCGCGGGGTTGTCGATGTCCACGGCCCAGGCCAGCGTGCCCGACGGACCGGTGTGCGGCTCCTGGCGCGCGAACAGCGCGTCGATCACCGGCGTGGGACGCGCATCGCCGTCCAGCGGCAACGCACCGAGCTGCGCGCAGCGCCAGCGGATCACCGCCGCGGTGGCGGCCACGACGCCGGGGAAGAGGCGCTTCTCGCCGTGCGGCGGAAACGGCATCTCGAACGACCGCTCCTCGGCCACCGTGGCCAGCGCGTCGAGCTTGAGCTGCAGCCAGGCGGCGTCGTTGGCGCGCAGGTCCATCGACAGCGTCTTGGCCATCGCGCCCAGGCCGCGCGGCTGCTCGGCCCCATTGACCCACACCTCGAAGGGCCGTGACTTGCCGCCCACCTCATCGGCCAGCTCGCCGACGAACAGGCCGAAGTCGCCGAAGGGGTGCTGCACCATGTAGGTCCAGGCGCTGTTGCCGGCCGGCAGCTCGGGCCGGCCGGGCCAGCGCAGCGAGGCCAGCACCGGCGCGGGCAGGCGGTCCAGCGCCAGCCGCTTGTTGGCGTCGTCGATCGACATCGGCGTGGCGCTCGACGCCGAGGTGCTCAGCACCGAGCCGACCACCGCGTTGGGCCGGTAGGTGGCCAAGCCCTTGAGGCCGGACTCCCAGGCGCGCAGGTAGAGGTCCTGGAAGTCGGCGTACGGATAGTCCTCGGGGACGTTGACGGTCTTGGAGATCGCCGTGTCGATGTACGGCGCGACCGCGGCGACCATCGCGGCATGGTCCAGGGCGCTCATCTCGAGCGCGGTGACGAAGGCGCTCGTCAGCGGCGCGTCGGCCCCCTTGAGATGGCGGTACAGGCGCCAGGCGTGATCTTCCACGGCGTACTCGCGCAGGCTGCCGTCGGGCATGCGCTTCTTGCGCGTGTAGGTCCAGCTGAAGGCCGGCTCGATGCCGTTGCTGGCGTTGTCGGCGAAGGCCAGGCTGATGGTGCCGGTGGGCGCGATCGACAGCAGGTGCGAGTTGCGCAGCCCATGCTGGCGGACGCGCTCGCGCAGCGACGCGGGCAGCCGCGTGGCGAAGGTGGCGCCGCTGAGGTAGAGGTCGGCGTTGAACAGCGGGAAGGCGCCGCGCTCGCGCGCCAGGTCCACCGACGCGTCGTAGGCCGTGTCGCGCATCACCTCGGCGATGCGCCGGGCCGCGGCGCGCGCCGGCTCGCCGTCGTAGCGCAGGCCGAGCATGACCAGCGCGTCACCCAGGCCGGTGAACCCGAGGCCGATGCGGCGCTTGCGCCGGGCCTCCTCGTGCTGCTGGTGCATCGGCCAGACGGTGATGTCGAGCACGTTGTCGAGCATGCGGACGGCGGTGCGCACGAGCTGGCCGAAGCCGGCCTCGTCGAACGACGCATCGGCCTCGAAGGGCCTGCGCACGAAGCGCGTCAGGTCGATCGAGCCGAGGCAGCAGCAGCCGTAGGGGGGCAGCGGCTGCTCGGCGCAGGGGTTGGTGCTGGCGATGGTCTCGCAATAGGCGAGGTTGTTGTCGCGGTTGATGGTGTCGAGGAACAGCACGCCGGGTTCGGCGTGGTCGTAGGTCGACCGCATGACCTGGTCCCAGAGCGTGCGCGCCTTGATCTTGCGATAGACCCAGACGCCCGGGCCGCCGGGCTCGGCCCGGTGGTAGGCGCCGGCGGCCTTCTGCGCCGGCCCGGGCTCGGCGCGGTGCACCAGCTCGACCTCGCCGCCGGCCTTGACGGCCTGCATGAAGGCGTCGGTGACCCCCACCGAGATGTTGAAGTTCTTCAGGTCGCCGCCGTCCTTGGCGTGGATGAACTCCTCGATGTCCGGGTGGTCGCAGCGCAGCACGCCCATCTGCGCGCCGCGCCGCGCGCCGGCCGACTCGACCGTCTCGCACGAACGGTCGAACACGCGCATGTAGCTCACCGGTCCGGAGGCATTGCTCTGCGTCGAGCCGACCCACGCGCCGCGTGGCCGGATGCGGCTGAAGTCGTAGCCCACGCCGCCGCCGCGGCGCATGGTCTCGGCGGCTTCGGTCAGCGCGGTGTAGATGCCGGGGTGACCGTCTTCGATCTGCGCGATCGAGTCGCCCACCGGCTGCACGAAGCAGTTGATCAGCGTGGCGGCCAGGTCGGTGCCCGCGGCCGACTGCACGCGGCCGGCGGGGATGAAGCCCTGATCCAGCGCCTGGATGAAGCGCTCGGCCCACTCGCCCCGCTGGGCCGGTGCCTCGGCCTGGGCGAGGGCGTGCGCGACCCGGTGATGGACCTGCGCGGCACTGGTCTCGTCGCCCTTGGCGTACTTCTCGATCAGCACCTCGGCGCTGATCGGCTGGGCCGGCAGCTCGCTGATCCTGGCGTTGCGCGGGGTCTCGGTGCGGGGCATCCGTCGGTCTCCTCGTTCATTCTGGGGTGCGGCACCTTACGGTGCGCTCCGGTGGGGGTGAATGACCCCCATCAAGCTTTGACCGGCTGTCCGGCGCGGGGCTCCCGAGCGGGCATTCGCGCCGCGTCGCGCGGCCTGCGCCCGGTCACCGCCGATGGGGTCAGGCGCTGCCCAGTTTGGCCGGGCGCTCGTACAACACGTCGGGCCGCCCGCTCTCGTTGCCGGAGCCGTCGCCGAACGCGACCGCCTTGAAGCCGTAGCGCTCGAAGAACCGGCGCGCCACCTGGTTGTCCTCGAAGGTGTACAGGCGCACCGTGTCCTGCAGCCGCATCAGCGCCACCTGCAGCAAGGTGGACCCGATGCCGCGCCGAAACCGCGACGGGTGCACGTAGAGCTGATCGATCCATTCGCCATCGATGCGCTTGGCCACCGCGATCAGGCCGACCACCGCGCCCGACTCGATGGCCACCGTGACGCCGCCGGTGGGCACCAGTTCGTCACGCACCCAGCGCTGCACGTCCTCGTCGCTGTGCGGCAGCGGCGCCAGGGCCTGGATCGCCTTGCGCGAGGCCAGGTAGCACTGCGCCACGCGGGCGGCGTCCACCGGGCGCGCCTGGCGCAGCTGCAGGGTGGGGGGAGAGGGTTCCATGGACGCATTGTGGGCGCGTTTGCGGCCGTTGCCAGCCCGGCCGCGTGGCCCCGATGCCCTGGCCTGGGAGGCGTGTTGCACTCGGAAACATGTCTCCGGCCAAGTGGGCCGAAGGACCCCGGGGTCGGCGTCCGGCCGCGAGCGCGTGCTTGAAAGAACGAGAGGGTCGTTCGACTGCTGCCGAACAACCCTCTGCAAACCGTGGTGGCCTGGGGCGGAATCGAACCACCGACACGCGGATTTTCAATCCGCTGCTCTACCAACTGAGCTACCAGGCCGAAAGCGCAAGATTATAGCCGCGGCCCCGGCGTCGCCCGCGGGCCGCGGTGCGTCAGCCGGTGCCGCGCTTGTTGCGCGTGAGGTCGACGCCGAGCTGCTTGAGCTTGCGATACAGGTGGGTGCGCTCCAGGCCGGTCTTCTCGGCCACGCGGGTCATCGAGCCGCTCTCCTTGGCCAGGTGGAACTCGAAGTAGCACTTCTCGAAGGCGTCGCGGGCCTCGCGCAGCGGGCGGTCGAGGTCGAAGGTCTGCTCGGCCATCGGCCCGCTGGGCGGCGGGGGCACCAGCGACGCCGGCGACGGTGCGCCCAGGCCGTTGTCGCCCAGCCCGCCGTTGTCGCCACGGCCCAGGGCCGGGCCGTTGGGCAGCCGGGAGCCGGGCTTGACCAGGGCCTGCTCGACGGCGCGCAGCAGCTTCTGCAGCGTGATCGGCTTTTCGAGGAAGGCGCTGGCGCCGTACTTGGTGGCCTCCACCGCGGTGTCGATGGTGCCGTGCCCGCTCATCATGATCACCGGCATCGTCAGCTGCGCGCTGGCGGCCCACTCCTTGAGCAGGGTGATGCCGTCGACATCGGGCATCCAGATGTCCAGCAGCACGAGGTCGGGCCGCAGCAGCTCGCGCACCGAACGGGCCTGCGCAGCGTTCTCGGCGAGTTCGACGGTGTGACCCTCGTCGCTGAGGATCTCGGAGAGCAGGGCGCGGATGCCCAACTCGTCATCGACTACCAGGATCGTTGCCATGCGCGCTTTAGAGCACCTGCGTGGGGTTGCCGGCCGCCGTGGCGGGGCCGTCGCCCGCGGCGGGCGATGCCTCGTCGGCCGCAGGTGCGAAGTCCGAAAATGATAACGAAACTCGTGCCCCGACCACGCGCGCATCGGGCTCCTCGTCCTCGTGGAGGTTGGCCACGCCCAGCCGGGCGCGGTGCTCGTCGGCGATCTTCTTGACCACCGCCAGGCCGAGGCCGGTGCCCTTGGCCTTGGTCGTCACGTAAGGCTCGAAGGCGCGCTTGAGCACCTTGTCGGCAAAACCCGGCCCGTTGTCGATGACGGTCAGCCGCACCTCGCGCGCCGCCCCGTGCTCGTCGAGCGCCGCCGCGGTGCTGACCTCGACATGCCCATCGTCCTGGTCGGCCACCGCGTCCAGCGCGTTCTGCACCAGGTTGTGCACGACCTGGCGCAGCTGCGTGGAGTCGCCCAGGATGCGTGGCAGCCCGGGGGCCAGGCGCGCCGCGAGGACCCCGTTGTCGTGGGCCTGCCCGTACAGCGCCAGCACCTCGCCGACCAGGGCGCTCAGTTCCAGCGGCTTGCGCTGGCCGGCGGGCAGGCGTGCATAGTCGCGGAACTCGTTGACCAGGCGCTGCATTGCATGCACCTGGGCCACGATGGTGCCCACCGAGCGCAGCAGCAGCGACTGATCGGCCCCCTCCAGGCGCGCCTGCAGCTTGTGCTGCAGCCGCTCGGCCGACAGCTGGATCGGCGTCAGCGGGTTCTTGATCTCGTGCGCCAGGCGACGCGCCACCTCGGTCCAGGCGGCCGAACGTTGGGCCGAGACCACCTCCGAGATGTCGTCGAAGACCAGCAGCCGCGGCCCGCCGGGCAGCACCGCGCCGCGCACCAGCAGGGTCAGCGTGTGGCCGTCGCCGCGCGCCAGCTCGTAGGACTCCTGCCAGTGGTCGCGCTCGCCCGCCTCGGGACTGGTGCGCAGCAGCTCGAAACGCTGCTCGACGTTGTGGGCCAGGGTTTCGAGGCCCTTGACCTCCTCCAGGCGGTGCCCGCGCCACGCCGCGAAGGGCAGACGCAGGATGCGCGTGGCACTCGGATTGACGGTGTCGATGCGACCCTCGCGATCGAAGACGATGACGCCGGCGGTCAGGGTGTCGAGGATGGTCTGCAGCCGCGTGCGGGCACCCTCGAGTTGCGCCACGCCACGCTGCACGTCCTCGCGCGCCTCGGCCAGCTGGCGCGTCATGTCGGCGAACGAGCGGGTCAGGCCACCGAGCTCGTCGCGCGAGGTGAACACCGGCTTGGTGGTCAGGTCGCCGGCGGCGACCTGGCGCACGCCGTCGGCCAGCAGCAGCAGCGGCCGCGCCAGCTGGTTGCCCAGCAGGATGGCCAGCAGCACCGAGCCGAAGACGGCCAGGATCAGCGCCAGCGTCAGCGTGCCGATGTACATGCGGCGCAGGCTCTCGCGGGCCAGTGCGCGCTGCTGGTATTCGCTGTACGCCGCCTGCACCGCCAGGGCATTGACGGCCAGCGAGCGCGCCACGGGATGCACCACGAGCAGGTAGCGGTCGTCGGCGGCGGCCAGCGACAGGTCGCGACGCGTCACGCGGGCCAGCGCACGCACCCGCGCGCCGGTGCTGCTCTTGTCGGACAAGGCTTCCTCGTCGAGCCCCTCGACCTGGCTGGCCACGCCGCTCTGGCGGGCCTGGCGCAGCAGCGATGCGCTCGGGCGGTCCGGCAGCATCGCCACCGTGCTCGCGCCGGCGGCCATCAGCACCTGGCCGGTCGGCCCCACCAGGGCCAGCTCGCCCGCGCCGATCTGCTCGCGCAGCCGCTCCAGCGCCAGCGGCGTCGGCGCGGCGCCGGACTCGGCCAGGCGTTCGGCCGCCAGGCGGGCCTTGCCGCCGGTGTCCACGACCAGGGTGTCGAGCGTGCCCTTGCCCAGGGCGAGTCCGGCGTCCAGCGCGCCGGCCAGGCGCACGTCGAACCAGGCCTCGATGGTGCGCGAGACGAACTGGTACGACACCGTGTAGATCGTCAGGCCGGGCAGCAGCCCGACCAGCGCGAAGATGCCGGCCAGCTTGATCAGCAGCCGGCTGCCGAACTTGCCGCGCCGGAGCCGCACCGCCAGGCGCAGCGCGGCAAAGCCGATCACCACCGTCAGCAGCGCGGCGACGGCGACGTTGGCCCAGAACAGCCAGACGAAGCGGCGCTCGGTCAGCCAGGCACCTTCGGTGCCCATGCGCACCACGAAGGTCAGCACCAGCGCCATGCCGGTGAGCGCAACCAGCGCCACCGTCCACGCCCAGCGTGCCGAGCGCGTCATCTCAGGCCGGCCCGGCTGTTGCAGGGCCGACGGGCGCTCCGGCACGCCTGCCGGATGGCCTGCGAGGGCGGCGTGGGGGCGGCCGGAACCGGTCGTCGACCGGGCAAGGTTCTCTTGGAGGGGACGCGCGATGCGGGGTCGGTGTCACGTCTCACTCCAGCCGCAGCGTGCGCTCGACGCCGAGCGTCCAGTCGGCCTGGCCGGTCAGGCCGATCTGCATCGGGCTGGGCAGCTGGGTGGTGTCCAGCCGCCAGCTGAAGTCGATGCTGTAGTGGCTGTCGGGGTCGAGCTGGGACAACTCGGCCAGGCGCCACTGCGAGGTGCCCGAGACCGACGCCAGCGCCTCGGCCAGCGTGGCGTGCGTCTGGTACAGCCCGCCCAGGCCGACGCGCCAGGTCGAGGTCAGTGGCTGGAACGCCAGCCGCCAGGTGCGCGACACCCGCGCCACGCGTTCGTCACGCCAGTACCAGCGTCCCCGCAGCAGCGTGGCCTGGGCCACGAAGTACACCGGCACGCCGCGCTGCAACGCGTCTTCCACCGCCCGCGGCAAGCTCACGCGGGCGGAGAACTCCAGGGCCAGGATGCCGTCGGAGCGCACCGCATTGAGCGTGACCAGGTCGACGCCCTGCGCGCGGGCCGGGCCGGGCCCGGCCAGCCAGACCAGACCCCCGAGCCCCAGGCGCAGCAGCTTGCGTCGTCGGACCAGCGCAGGATGCATGGCAGGTGGTGGTGGGGCTCAGAGCTTGTGGATCAGCGCGTAGTAGAAGCCGTCGTGCGGCGCAGCAGCGGGGGTTCGCGAACCGGCCCCTGCCGCCGGATTGTCGGGCAGGGGCAGCAGGTGGCCGGGCGACGCCGTGTCCAGGCTGGCCGAGCCCGGCGGAAGCCGTTGCAAAAACGCGTCGATCTGCTCCTGGCCCTCGGCCTTGAAGATCGAGCAGGTGGCGTACAGCAGACGGCCGCCCGGTGCGACCAGGGGCCACAAGGCCTGCAGCAGCGCGGCCTGCGTGCGCGCCAGGTTGCCGATGTCCTCGGCGCGGCGCAGCCAGCGGATGTCGGGATGGCGGCGCACGATGCCCGACGCGCTGCAGGGCGCGTCGAGCAGGATCGCGTCGAAGGCTTCGCCGTCCCACCAGCGGGCCGGCTCGCGCGCATCGCCCGCCTTGACCTCGGCGTGCAGATGCAGGCGGGTCAGGTTGTCGGTCACGCGCGTCAGGCGCAGCGGGTCGCTGTCCAGGGCCAGCAGGCGCAACTCCGCGCGCTCCAGCAGCTGGGCGGTCTTGCCGCCCGGCGCCGCGCAGGCATCCAGCACGCGGGCGCCCGGCTTCAGGCCGGTGCCGATGAGCAGCGACGCCGCCAGTTGCGCCGCGGCGTCCTGCACCGACACCAGGCCCTCGGCAAAGCCGGGCAGTTGCTGCACCGGGCAGGGCTCGGCCAGCAGCACCGCCTGGCCGGCCAGGCGCGGGTCGTCGAGCAGCGTCGCCGCCCGGCCGGCGGCGGCCAGGCGCTGCGCGTAGGCCGCGCCGCTCTCGCGGCGCTGGTTGACGCGCAGGGTCATCGGTGGACGGCGGTTGGACGCGGCCAGCACGGCCTGCCAGTCGCGCGGCCAGTCGTGGCGAACGCGCTCGATCCACCAGGCCGGGTGGTCGTAGGCGCCCTCGGGACTGTGGCGCGCGGCGGCGACCAGGGCATCACGCTCGCGCAGGAAGCGGCGCAGCACCGCGTTGACGAAGCCCGCGGCAGCCGGCGTGCGGTGGCGCGCCGCATGCACCGCCTGGTCGACCAGCGTGTGGTCGGCATAGGCCGGGTGCGGGTCCGGCCACAGCAAGGCCAGCGCGCTGACCAGCAGCGCGTCGACGTGGGGCGGCGGTGTCTTCGGGGCCAGGGCGGCGCGCACCGCGCTGGCCCCGCCGAGCCGGCGCAACACGTCGAAGGTCAGGGCCTGCACACCGGCGCGGGCATCGGCCGGGCAGCGCGCCATCAGCTCGGTGGCCGAACGGCCCGCGCGAACGCCCTGCACCGCATCGGCCGTCAGGTCGAGCAGGCGCGACAGGGGCAGGGACGGCGTGGCCACGGGGCCAGTCTAGGGCCTGTTTCGGCGACGCCCTCCGTGGTGAGCTGCGGCCCCGGCCGCAGCAGGTGCATCGACTGGCCGGCACAATGCCGGTCCCAGGATTCGTGAGGGCGCCGATGCCTGCACAACCCCCGCAAGACGCCGAGGCCGTTGCCGCCGGGCGCATCTTCCGCAGCGACGAGGAGCTGGCCCGCCTGCCGGCTTCCGAGCGCGTGCGCTACCGCCTGATGCAGGCCGGCTGCCGCTTCCACGCCAACGACAACATCGCCACGCACGTGCGCGAGGGCGAGCTCGACGAGATCAAGGCCGAGGTTCAGGCCCGGATGCACGAGGTGCTGCGGGCGCTGGTGATCGACACCGACAGCGACCACAACACGCAGGACACCGCCCAGCGCGTGGCCAAGATGTTCGTCGACGAGGTCTTCCGCGGCCGCTACGTGCCGATGCCCGCGGTGACCGAGTTCCCCAACGCCGAGCGCCTGAACGAGCTGATGATCGTCGGGCCCATCACCGTGCGCAGCGCCTGCTCGCACCACCTGTGCCCGATCATCGGCAAGGTCTGGATCGGCCTGCTGCCCAACGAGCACAGCAACCTGATCGGCCTGAGCAAGTACGCCCGCATCTGCGACTGGATCATGAGCCGGCCGCAGATCCAGGAGGAGGCCGTCACGATGCTCGCCAACGAGCTGCAGCAGCGCGTGCGCCCCGACGGCCTGGCCATCGTGATGGAGGCCGATCACTTCTGCATGCACTGGCGCGGCGTCAAGGACGACCAGTCGGCGATGGTCAACAGCGTGATGCGTGGCGCGTTCCTGAAGGACGCCAACCTGCGCCGCGAATTCCTGGCGCTGCTGCCGCGCAAGTCCTGAACGGCCGCTACGATCCCGTCGACCCTTTCGGAGCCCCCATGCTCGTCCGACTCCTGTACGCCAGCCGCATCGCGGCGCCGGTGGACCACGACCAGCTCGCCGCGATCCTGAAGAAATCGCGTGCCGAGAACCCCGCGCACGGCATCACCGGCGCGCTGTGCGTGTGCCCGACCAGTGGGGTCTTCCTGCAGGTGCTCGAGGGCGGCCGCTCGGCGGTCAACCGCCTGTACGCCCACATCGTCGTCGACCCGCGTCACTCGCAGGTGGAACTGCTGACCTACGAGGAGATCACCGAGCGGCGCTTCGCCGGCTGGGCCATGGGCCAGGTCGACGTGGCGCGGCTCAACCCGGGGCTGCTGCTGAAGTACAGCGAGAAGGCCGCGCTCGACCCGTACACCGTGTCGGGTTCCGCATCGATGGCCTTGTTCAACGAGCTGATGGCCACCGCGTCGATCGTCGGCAACCCCTGAGCGTGGTCGTGCGGGCCCGGAAGGGGCCGCGCACCTCGCGAAGGGCGGAAGGTGAGATTGCGCCCGACGGCTGACGACGCGCGGGCCGCCGGGGCCCGGCGGGTGGTCTATTTGGTCCCGAAGATCCGGTCGCCGGCGTCGCCGAGGCCCGGCCGGATGTAGCCGTGGGCGTCGAGCTCGCGATCCACGGCCGCCGCATACACCGGCACGTCGGGATGGTGGGCATGGAAATTGGCCAGGCCTTCCGGTGCGGCCAGCAGGCACACGAAGCGCACCGACTTCGGATGCGTCTCCTTGACCCGGTCGACCGCAGCGACGGCCGAGTTGCCGGTGGCCAGCATCGGGTCGAGCACGATCGCGTCGCGCTCGTGCATGTCGTGAGGCATCTTGAAGTAGTACTCGACCGCGACCAGGGTCTTGGGATCGCGGTACAGCCCGACATGGCCGACCCGCGCGCCGGGCACCACTTCGAGCATGCCGTCGAGGAAGCCGTCGCCGGCGCGCATGATGACCACGAAGACCGTCTTCTTGCCGTCGATCACCGGCGCCTTCATGGCCTCCAGCGGGGTCTCGATGTCGATCAGCTGCGTGGGCATGTCGCGCGTGACCTCGTAGGCCATCAGCATCGCGATCTCGTGCAGCAGGCGACGGAAGCTGTTGGTGCTGCGGTCCTTCTCGCGCATCAACGTGAGCTTGTGCTGCACCAGGGGGTGCGTGACGAGGTGCAGTTCGGTCATCGGGGGGTTCTCCGCCGCAGCCACCGGTTGCCGATGGCGGCGGCGATCGTGCCACATTGCCGCCCGTCCCGGCGCCAGGGCGCCCCGGTCCCGCTCAGAAGACCGTGCCGTCGCTGTCGATGGCCACCGGCGGCGAGCCGCCACGCCGCTCGCCCGCGATCTCGCGCCCGGCAGCCCAGGTGCCACCCTCGAGGATGCAGGCCAGCGGCATCGCCTCGGCCGAGACACCCAGGCGCTGGCGCACCCGCTCGGCCAGCTCGTCGAGCAGCGACACGGTCAGCGCCCGCCATTCGACGACGAACTCGTCGCCGGGCTTGAAGCGACGCTCCAGGTCGCGGGGGTTGCGCGGAACGATCACGCCGCCATCGATGAGCAGGCCGCCGTTGCGGTACTCGGGCAGCCCGGTCAGCGCATCCAGTCCGGTCACCTCGATGCCGGCCCATTGCAGCGGCTCGATCAGCGAGTAGGCCAGCCACTGCGTGAGCTTGTGGAAGGGCACGACGCCCCGCGTGGTGGGGTCGTCGCCGGCGGCGGTGGCGGCGCCGGCCCAGCGGTGCGGCCAGACGTCCCCGGCCGGGACGCCCATGACCACCGTGCCGCTGCGCCAGATCGGCGCCATCGTGCGCAGCAGCTCCTGCAGCAATGCGGACGCGGTGACCGCGCTGCGCTTGCCGTCGGCACTGAGGCGGTCGAACACCAGGGCCGGGCGGGCCTCGTGGCCCGTGCGCTCGGCCTCGGCCTTGAGCGCCTGGCCCAGGCGAACCAGCAGTCCGGCGCGTCCCTCCAGGCCGACCAACGGATTGTTCGGGCTGGCCTGGAAGATCGCACGCAGGGCGGCGACGTCGAGCTGCCGCAAGGCCGCCGCGTCGACGCGCAAGGGGTCGCCGGTGTGGGAGCTGAAGGCACCCCCGACGAAGGCCCGGAAGCTGGCAACCCCCAGACCCTCGGATCGCGCGTACGAGGTCGTGGCAGCCGCGCCCGCCGCCGGCATGGTGGCCGCGGCAGGCGTGGCGGCGTCCGCCGCATGTCCGGCGGCCCGGTCCAGCGCGGCCATCAAATCGTCGCGGCTGTGCCGGCCGGCCGGCAGCGCGTCGGCGGCGATGGGACCGGTGTGCTCGGTGTAGCGCCAGGCCGGCCCGGCGCCGGCGTCGAGCAGCACGCTGACGACGGTCAGGTCGAAGCGCGCGCGGGCGACGTCGAGGGCGTCGCGTCCGGCCAGGCGCGCGTCGAGCTCGGCCTTGCGGTCCACGCCGCCGGCCTCGAAGTGCCGCCAGCGGCTGTGGAACGGGATGCGCAGGTCGGGAAAGCGCCGCCGCATCACGGCCTCGACCCGTGCGGCGGCCTCGTCCAGGCGCGAACGGTCGACGCGGAACCAGCCCGACCGTCCGTCGCTGACCGCCGCCGTGATGGCCGCGCAACGCGCGCGGATGGTCGCCGGCTCGCGCAGCACGGCCAGCAGGTCGCGCGCGGGCGTCGTCACGTCAGTCGAGCCCACGGCCCTTGACGCTGGCCAGGCGTTCACCGTCGGGCACCGTTCCGTCGGTGAAGTAGCCGGCGGCGATCTTGGCTTCGATCTCCACCTTGGCATCGGCGGGCACCAGGTCGTCCGGGATCTTGACCCGCTCGCCGACCTCGATGCCGCTGCCGGTGATGGCGTCGTACTTGTCGTTGCTCATGCTGACCAGGCGATGGATCTTGCGGATGCCCAGCCAATGCAGGACATCGGGCATCAGCTCCTGGAAGCGCATGTCCTGCACGCCGGCGACGCATTCGGTGCGCAGGAAGTACTTGTCGGCGCGGTCGCCGCCCTCCTGGCGCTTGCGCGCGTTGTAGACGAGGAACTTGGTCACCTCGCCGAGCGCGCGGCCCTCCTTGCGGCTGTAGGCGATGAGGCCGACGCCACCCTTCTGCGCCCCCTGGATGCACTCCTCGATGGCGTGCGTCAGGTACGGCCGGCAGGTGCAGATGTCGCTGCCGAAGACGTCCGAGCCGTTGCACTCGTCGTGCACGCGGGCGGTCAGCGTGATCGACGGGTCGGCCAGCGCGCGGATGTCGCCGAAGACGTACAGCGTCTGCCCGCCGATCGGCGGCAGGAAGACCTCGATGTCGCTGCGCGTGACGAGTTCGGGATACATGCCGCCGGTCTCCTCGAACAGCGCGCGACGCAGGTCCGCTTCGCTGACCTTGAAGCGCCGGGCGACCCCGGGCAGCCACCACACCGGCTCGACCGCCACCTTGGTCACCGTGGCCGAGGCGTCGTCGAGCAGGATGCGTCCGTCGGTGGCCAGGCGCTGGAAGGCGATGGCCTGCTTGATCTCCGGCAGATGGATGTGCGCCTTGGTCACGGCGATCGTCGGACGGATGTCGTAGCCCTGCGCCAGATAGTCGGCGAAGACCTGCTGCACGCTGGCGCCCCAGGGATCGATCGAGACGATCTTCCCGGCGTCGCCCCATTGCGGATAGGGACCGATCTGGTCGGTCGGCGCGGTGTTGGTCAGGTCGGCGCGGTGGCCTCGCGTCAGGTTGCCCGCGGCCACCGCCAGGGCCCGGTAGACCCCGTAGCTGCCACTGTGCGTGCCCACCACGTTGCGCTGCCGGCGCGTGGTGGTGGTGCCGACGATCGGCCCGCGCAGCAACGCATCGGCTGCGCCCCACTGCACGACCGGTGCCCCGCTGACACCCTGGCCGGGATGCGAGGTCAGGCGGATGTGCCGGGGGGTCGTCGACGCGGGCAACTCAGGGGGCATGAACGGCTCTCCGACAGGGCATGCGGCCGCGCGCTGCGGCTTCACGTGGGGCGCGAGCATACGCCGCGGGGCGGGCCCGGCCGCGGCGGCGCGGTCGCTCAATCGCCGCCGCGCTGCCGGTTCACGTCGAGCCGGGTCACCGCCGGTGCCTGGTCGCCCCAGCGCCAGCGGATGAAGCTCACCACGGCGGCGATCTCCTCGTCGCCGAGCCGCGTGGCAAAGGGCGGCATGCCCGCTGGCCGGGGCTGGGCCGCCGTGGACGGGAGGAAGCCGCCGCCGACGACGATGCGGATCACGTTGTCCGGCGCGGCCAGCGCCAAGGCTCGATTGCCCTGCAGCGCAGGCCCGTCGTCCGCCACGCCCTGACCCTGGCGACCATGGCAGTCGCGGCAGTGATCGGCATACAGCTTCTCGCCCTGCTGCAGCGTCGACGCATCGGGCGGGCCGGGCGTGGGCGCGGGCTCGCGCGTGCTGGCGGGGCCAGGCGCTCCGGCGGGCGACAAGGCGCGCAGGAAGGCGACCACGGCCTGCAGGTCGGGCTCGGCGTAGTGCTGCGTGCTGTGCGCCACCACCAGGGCCATCGGGCCGGACACGCCGGCATGGGCATTGCGCCCGCTGCGCAGCAGCTCCACGCCCTCGGCCGGCGACCACCCGCCCAGGCCAGCCTGGTCCGCCCGGTCCAGCGCCGGGGCCACCCAGCCCTGGCCGGGGATGGCGCCGCCGCGCAGGTCCCAGGCACCGCCGTTCGCGCCCCATCGGTCGTAGCGGCCGTGGCAGGCGCTGCAGTGGCCCAGGCCACCGACCAGGTAGGCGCCGCGGCGCTGCACCGGGTCCGTCAAGCCCGGCGGCATCTGCGCCGGGCGGAAGTGGACCGCCCGCCAGACCGCCAGCGCCGGTGCCGTGCCGTAGGGAAAGCGCAGGGCATGAGGCTGGCGCGGCCGTTGCTGCACGGGCAGGCTGCGCAGGAAGGCAAACAGGTCGTCGGCGTCGCTCGCCTCGACCAGGCTGAAGTTGGGGTACGGGCAGGCCGGGAGCAAGGCGCGGCCGTCGGCCGAGCGGCCTTCGCGCAAGGCCCGCCGGAACGCCTGGGGCGACCAGCGGCCGAGGCCGGACTGCGGGTCGGCGGTCAGGTTGGGCGTGAACACCGTGCCGAACGGCGTGGCGATCGGCCGGCCGCCGGCATAGGCCGCGCCGCCGCGCGCGGTGTGGCAGCCGGCGCAGTGACCCACCTGCGCCAGGTAGCGCCCGCGCTGCACCTGGGTAGGGTCGGCGCCGGCCGGTGGGGTGTCGACCCGCAGGTCCTCGGCCCGATCGGCAAGCACCCCACCCACCACGGCCAGCGCGGCCAGGCCCAGCAGCAGCATCCCGCCCAGCGCGATGGCCCGCACCGAACGGTTCATCCGGGCTGCGCCGGCGTGGCGCCGCAACGCAACGGGGGATCGACCTCCGGCCGCACGGTGGGGCGCGACGGCACCGGCACCGGCTGGGCCGCCAGCCACTGGGCCAGGGCACCGATGTCGGTCGGCTCGAGCCGTCGCGCCACGTCGGCCATGCAGTCCGGCGCGCGCGAGCGCCGGGTGCCGGTGCGCCAGGCGCCCAGTTGCGCGATCAGGTAGTCGCGTGGCAGGCCCAGCAGCGAGGGCACGCCGGGGAGGGTGCCGGTCAGCCGGCTGCCGTGGCAGCCGGTGCATGCCGGCAGGCGTGCGGCCGGGTCACCCTGCCGGGCCAGCGCCTCGCCGCGGCGCAGGACCTGCGGTGTCGCCGTCGGGGGCGGCGGCGCCGCGTACGGGAGGTCGAGGGCCGCGAAGTATTCGGCCAGGGCCCGCAACATCGGGTCGTCCAGCGGGTCGAGCAGCGCCGTCATCAGCGCGTAGTGGCGCCGTCCGTCGCGAAAGGCCTGCAACTGGTCGAACAGGTAGGCGGCCGGCTTGCCGGCGATGCGCGGGTGGTAGCCATCGGCCGCTGCCCGACCCTGCTCGCCATGGCAGCCGGTGCAGGCCCGTGCGCGGCGGGCCATCGTGTCGTCGGCCGCCGCGGCGCCGGCGCCGAGCCACACGGCCAGCCAGATCGCGAGGGCCGATCGCATCGCCGCGGGCTACAGGATGAAGTCGTAGTCGATGGTCACCGGCGCGTGATCGGAGAAGCGCCGATCGAGGTAGATCGCCTCGCGACGCGCCTTGGCCGCCAGGCCCGGGGTGGCCAGGTGGTAGTCGAGCCGCCAGCCGACGTTCTTGGCCCAGGCCTGGCCGCGGTTGCTCCACCACGTGTACTGCTCGGTTCGGGTGTTGAGGCGGCGGAACACGTCGACCAGCCCGCCGGCACCCAGCAGCTTGGTCATCCAGGCCCGCTCGTCGGGCAGGAAGCCGCTGTTCTTCTGGTTGCTCTTCCAGTTCTTCAGGTCGATCTCGTGGTGGGCGATGTTGACGTCGCCGACGAGGATGAACTCACGCTCGGCGCGCAGCTTGACCAGGTGGCGGTAGATGCGGTCGAGGAAGCGGTACTTGGCGGCCTGCCGCTCCTCGCCGCTGGAGCCGCTGGGAAAGTAGCAGCTGATGATGCTGAGCTTGCGGCGCGCGGTGTCGTAGCGGGCCTCGACGTAGCGGCCCTCGGCATCGAACTCCTTCCTGTCGAAGCCGACGATCACGGCGCTGGGCGCTTTGGCGGTGTACAGGCCGACGCCCGAGTAGCCCTTCTTGTCGGCGAAGTGGAAGTGGCCATCCAGGCCGGCCACGCGCTCGAAGCGGCCGGCGACATCGGCCGCCTGGGCCTTGACCTCCTGCACGCCCATACAATCGGCGCCCGCTTCGGCGGCCCATTCGACGAAGCCCTTGTCGGCCGCCGAACGGATGCCGTTCAGGTTGAGCGTGACGAGTCTGAAACCCAAGATGGACCCCTCGATGACCGATCAGGACGCGGACCCGCTGGCGCAGGAGTTCGTGCGTTTCGCGGTCGATGCGGGTGTGCTGCGCTTCGGGCGCTTCTTGACCAAGGCCGGCCGGATCTCGCCCTACTTCTTCAATGCCGGCGGCTTCGACGACGGGGTCAAGCTCGGTCGGCTGGCGGGATTCTATGCACGGCGCATCCTGGCCAGCGGCATCGCCTTCGACATGCTCTTCGGTCCGGCGTACAAGGGCATCACGCTGGCGGCGGCGGTGGCCATCGAGCTGGCGCGGCAGGGGCGCAACGTGCCCTTCGCCTACAACCGCAAGGAGGCCAAGGATCACGGCGAAGGCGGCACGCTGGTCGGCGCGCCGGTGGCCGGGCGCGTTCTCATCGTCGACGACGTGATCTCGGCCGGCACCTCGGTGCGCGAATCCATCGCCCTGATCACGGGTGCGGGGGCGGTGCCCTGCGGCGTGGCCATCGCGCTGGACCGGCAGGAGAAGGCGACCGAGGACGGGCGGGATGTCGACCATTCGGCAGTGCAGTACGTCACGCGTGAACTGGGGCTCGAAGTGACTTCGATTGCGACGCTTTACGACTTGTTGCAGTATCTGCAGCCCGAGCGCGGCGAGGCTCTTGCCCTTCACGCGGCGGCCGTCGAGGCCTACCGGGAGCGCTACGGAGTCTGAATGCCGACGATCTGCCGATCGCCACGAGTCCCCATGCCGCGTGCGGCCGCCCTGCTGCTGTCGCTGCTGGCGCTGCCGGGCATGGCGCAGACGACGCAGGGTACCGGCAGCGGCATCTACACCTGCACCGACGACCGCGGACGGCGCCTGACCTCCGACCGGCCGATCCCCGAGTGCAGCGCCAAGGAGCAGCAGATCCTCAACCGCGATGGCTCGGTGCGCGCCGTCCATCCACCCACACTGACGGCCGAGGAGCGTGCCGAGAAGGAGGCCCGCGAGCGCCGGGCCAACGAGATCCGCATGGCGCAGGCCGAGGCCGTGCGGCGCGACCGGAACCTGCTGGCCCGGTACCCCAACGAGGACGCCCATCGGCGTGCCCGTGAGGCCGCGCTCGACAACGTGCGCCTGGCGATCAAGGCCACCGAGCAGCGTCTCAAGGACCTGGCGGCCGAACGCAAGCCGCTGCTCGAGGAGGCCGAGTTCTACAAGGGCAAGACCCTGCCGGCCAAGCTGCGGGCCCAGATGGATGCCAACGACGCTGCGGTCGATGCGCAGAAGGCGTCGTCGGCCAACCAGGAGGCCGAGGTCAACCGTCTGAACCGCCTGTACGACATCGAGCTGACCCGCCTGCAGAAGTTGTGGGCCGGCGCGAACCCCGGCTCCATGGGGC